>Ga0265294_10000452_pt1 | contig 54924 bp, 50 predicted proteins | sample MunlanPumphouse3_FD_192504 | JGI IMG/M metagenome (GOLD analysis project Ga0265294, IMG submission 192504) | Groundwater microbial communities from a municipal landfill in Southern Ontario, Canada - Pumphouse #3 | ecosystem: Environmental > Aquatic > Deep subsurface > Groundwater | place... | reverse complement strand
TGGTGACCCGTACGGGATTCGAACCCATGAATGCATGCGTGAAAGGCATGTGAGTTAAGCCACTTCTCCAACGGGCCAAATGGCGCCTAGTGCAGGACTCGAACCTGCAACCGATCGGTTAACAGCCGATTGCTCTACCATTGAGCTAACTAGGCAGTTCCTACGCTATGTGCAAGACAAAATATAGCATAGGGAAAAGATAAGTTCAACAAAAAAATTACTTATTTAATTTCTTTTCAATTGCGGTGTAAACGTCTTGAACTGTTTTAAAGTTTGGCATTTCTTCATTTGAGAATTCGACACCAAATTTTTCCTCAAGTTTAATTAGTAATTCGACTAAATCTAGTGAGTCCAGTCCGAGATCGCGAAGTTCAGCATTTGGATCAACATGATCGACTTTTAGTGTTTCGGCAAAAGTTGCTTCAATTTCTTTGATTCTGTCATTCATACAATTAGATGGTTCCCTTCTATTTACTACTAGGTATTATATCTTTTAATATAATAATTCTCAACAAAAAAAGGACCCGGAGGTCCTTATATCTATTTAAGAAATCAACTCGACGACGATCGCCGCTGGTGTTACGGGTGGTGTATAGTTGACTTGACTCGTTACTTGTGAAGCTACGTTATTAGCAGCATCCTTAAATACTTGAGCAAATATTCCAGCGATTAAACCAAAAATAGTTAAGACCAATACAACGCCAAGAATTTGACCTTTTATTTCTCCCATGTTTTCCTCCTTTCTTTTTAGTTGTAGTATCCGATAACCGCGGCGCGTTCAACGCGAATTGTCAGAATATCCTTTTGTAAAACAAAAGGCTGATAATCACGCATTATTTCAAACACTAAGGTATCACCAAAGCGTGGGGCGCATCCGGATAAACAGCGAATAGTCGTATTCGGATATGATTCGACATAAGTAATCGTATTCACACTAAGATAACCATCGTAGCCAATCTTTTGGGCGACATGCGTCGCTAATGCATCTAATTCACTATGAACAATTTGCACGTTACTAATATCACCACCAAATAAGAGCACCTGTAAAACAAATAAAAATGATAACAAGACACCAACTTTAGATCCCATACATCACGCCACCAATCATTTGAATGATGCCAACTGCTAAAGCCACAACAAGAATTCCAGCACCAAGCATTGCACTCATATTTATGCGCTCCAATGTTTTGCTTTTTTGTTGATACTTTTGTTCCGCGATTTGTTCATCATACTTACTAAATAGGTAGTTAAAATGCCATAAGTATCTTGAATCGCGACCGGCATCAATCATTTGATACATTGCAATCACAACTTCTTCAATCAAAGGATGAACAAAATGCGTAGAAAACTCCATAAATGGTCGCACACTTTGGTCATGATCAATCATGAAAATAAGGTTTTCAAGTAATGGTCGAAGATTATTTGAAGCATGTTCTTGACATAGTTGTAAAGCTTGATAAACATTACGTCCATGGCCAAGATAAATACGAAAGTTGGTGAATATTGCCGCAAATTCCTCTTCTTTTTTACGTATTAACTGTTCTTGAACTTGCCGCACATAATAATAAAAAGAAAAGCCGATGATAAAATTACTCGCAAAAATTAAAGATGCTAATCCCCACTGTCGATTAATAATAAGTAATATCCCACCGATTAAAGTGAGAATTATAAGAATTAAAAAACTAAATTCAATTTTTTTTACGCTGAAACCAAGATTTTTTAATTTTTGTTCCCACCGACTCATAACGATTACCCCAATCTTTGCTTTTGAACATTAAGCGAAATAATATTGATGTTGCAATGATAAATACTAGAAAAAAACCACCAAGAATAATCTGAAATAAAGCATTTGTTAACATTGTGAAATACATTGTCCCAAGGCTAAACCGCGTTGTCACGAGAATGGCAAAAGTCATTAACCAAAGTAAAATAAACTCAATCATTTTTCTTCCATAGAGCAAATCATATTTTGTAAGTTCGGCCGCTTCACGCCGAATATTAGTTAATAGGAGTTCTGCCATTTGCAAAACTTCGCCACCTTCTTGTTCATAAATTGTAAGAAAATCAATAAATAATATATATATTTTTATCTGGAAATATGCACTCAATTGACCAAGTTTTTCATTGACAAGCATTCCTTCAAGGTCATTTGTCCAATGCATTAAATCACTGGAAAATTGTTTTTGAGTTATCTCATATGTATGCACTATATTGCGATGAACACTCAGGGTGATAAGGAAATTATTCATGAATTGATATCCTTCTTTTTTTCGCTGAAGCGCGACATTATATGTATTGATACGCGGAACAATATCAATGATTGTGATTACTAGATAGATAAAGCCTACAAGCCCACCTTTAATGTATGAAGAAAAGCCAACTGTGCCAATTATTAGACCAAATATACTCATAAAAACAGCAATTATCCAACTCTTTTTCATCAGCACAGTACTTCCCAAAGATCAATCATACTTTTTTGTTTGGCGAGTCTTTCTTTTAGTTTATCTGGTAAATGAAAATATTTTATTTGGCCTTGCTTGTTTTCATATATTGGTAATAATTTCCCATTATTATCTTCATCAAGATAGCCAATCCCGCTGATGAAACGCTCAATTTGTCCGACTGTATTAACTTGAATTCCAAGGTGAATCAAGATTGGGAAATGATGAACAATATCCTGAAAGACTAGTTGATAATCAAGGTTTTTATCCCCCATTAACACCATTCTTGTTAAGCGTGCAGGTATGGAATGCAAATCTTGCGCATGCATAGTTGTAATCAGCGGATGACCACTTAATGCCGCATTAAGCACATCGAGCATCTCCGCCCCACGACTTTCTGCGACAATCAACCAATCCGGATGTGCCCGTAAGCCATTGCGAATAAGATGTGAGAAACTTGCTTGCGGATGCCAATCATTGCTTTCCCAAATTGTTAAATCAATGTTTTCGTTTCGAACATCTTCTAACTCAAGGATATTATCGATCACTATTACGCGACTAGCGCGTTTTAATTTACCCAGGAGATATTTTTGCAGTTCAGTTTTCCCACTACCAGTCACACCACTAATTACTAGTGAATAATGGGCCGTCAAAAAAGCAATTAAAAGTTCTTCTACAACTTTCGGCATAAATTTTCCGTCCTGATAATTCACTAACTGACTAGTGCGTTTTCGAATTGCAAATGTGACGCTACCTTGATAATTTAGCCGACCAATTGAGGGGTGGACGGCGTTAATACGTATATACTCGACACTCAAATCAAGTAGTGGATCTTGCACGGAAAATTGTTGTCCACTAAGATTAGCAATTTGCCGTATAAAACTCATTGCCTGTTCTTGTGATAAGACAATCGCACTTTTATTTCTTCCCGTTAAACTATCTTGAAAATATATGTCTTGCCCATTAAATGTAATATCAGTAACTGTTTTTTCATCTAATAATGGGGCCAGCGGACTGGACAAAATATGCTCCATAATTTTATGTGTCATAACGGCTATTAATTACTACATTTTGATAATGATCATATGCAGGTAATGGACTTAAATTAACAATAAGATGAATTTGAACACCTTGGCAATTATTGAAGCAATAGGTTTGCGCTTCTGGTTCATAATAGTAAAAGCTAATCAGATAAGAACCTGTATATTGCGCTAGATATGTAAATAAATATTCATTAACTGCTGCTTCTAGTTCTTGAGCGACAAAAATTGGTGCTTTTTCGTTAGCTACATCAAATTCAATTCCTTGGTCGATCACGCCGTTATTTAAAAGTAAAAACGTTCGATGAATTCCATTAAATCGATATTGATAGGTAAAAAGCATTAATGAAGACATCATCATTAAAATGCTCAAAAAGATATTAACCATCAGTTGGCATCTCACTCATTATGACGCCCCATTCTGGGACGCTTTCAATGTTTGTTTCCAGGTAATACATACTGAGACTATTACGGCTATAAAACGGATGAATGGAGCGTAAAGCTGCTTGGTAAAGAACATGAATTTGATTAATACCAAGCGGGTTTACTTCTAAGCGAATTGTGATTTGTTGCCCTTTTAAAAAAGTATTTAAGGGAAACAATAAACGATTTATCGGTTCAAAGCCTGTTTCTTGATACGGGGCCATAATTAAAGTTGTTGGTTCGACATATAACGCTTCAGCAAAAGCATAATAAAAACGATGGCCAATTGGTTCATATTGCATTTTTAAATTGATATAAAAATATTTATCAATTCCATGGCTAAATTTTGGAAATAAATTATTCGGATCATATATTCCAAGGCGGACTGGTGAATCGATAATAATTGCAGCTTCGCGGTTATATGTAAAGTTAAAAAGGGCAAGGTCCACTTGATAATAAATATTTTGAGTGTGAAAGGAATTATAACCATCGAAAAAGATCCGTTCATATAAATATTGGGGGCCACTGTTATGAACTAATGCGGTAAGAAAGCCTGTTGCTTGATACATTTTATCCGTGAGATTTGCTGGGTTAATCGTCTTACCATCAACAAAGCCAATATTGAAATAATAAAACGGATGAACTCGACCATTTTCGTTTACGACAATGCGGATTATGCGTGAGTCTTTAAAAAAATATTGATTGAGTTGAAACTTGATTGGATAATCACGTCCAGCGGTCATTGTCATTGATAAGGAATAGAGTGAATAATAACTTCCGCTTAACATTGTTTGTATATATATTTGATATTTAGCACTCGTTACTGGTCGAAAAAAAATTAGATCATCATTTCGTGTCTCAACTTGTAGCGGACGCAAAGGATTTTCAGTATAAAATGGAAATGTAATTGCTAAGGCCCCTTGCTGATTGTGCGCTGTTGTAAGAAGAGTAAAACCGATACTCAATAAAAATAATAATTTTTTCATATTGATAAAAAGGCGATAAATTTGTTCAATGCCTGCTTTTTAAACCGGTAATATGCCGATCGTGAATAATACGTGCACCACCAATTCAGTGTTTGATCAAGAAAATAATCGTTGCGAATAATCCGGCGTTCATCTTCTAATAGCCGTTTAATCGCCAGTTCTACAATCGACATATAGCGTTGTTCTTCAACTACGGAAGCTTGAAAAGTATGGTCGTGTAAAACAAGTGTAATTGGTGAATTATCATTAATACTGCGTAGTTCTTTCCGCGCTTGATATATACGGTAGACATTAGCAATTTTCTTAACTTCATTATCCAGTTGCCGAAATGTTTTTGTTTGTTCAATCATGTCTAAGCCTCACGTTAGATAAATAGTATTTAAAATTGCAAAATGTATCTGATAAAGCATAGAGTTTCACCAATTAATCTTTTATAATAAATAGCGAGGTCAAAAAATGATTATTTTAGTTGGTGCATCGGCATCGGGAAAAACTGAAGTTGCAAAAAAATTAAAAGAGCGTTTTGGTATTCAAAAATTTGTCACGCATACAACCCGACCAATGCGTCCGAGTGAAAAGGCCGATATTGATTATCATTTTGTGAGTAAAGATGATTTTTTCACATTGTTACAAGAAAATTTCTTTGTCGAAACAACAAACTATAACGGAAATTATTACGGTACTTCCAAAAAGGAAGTCAGCGATAATAAAGTATTAATTGTTGATCCGCGTGGACTCTTTGTTTTTAAACAACTTAATGACACGCATATTGTCGCCTTTTATTTAGAAACCGCCGCCGATATTCGTCAAAAGCGAATGATAACACGTGGGGATGAGCAAGAAAAAATACATAGCCGCTTGTTAAATGACCAAGTGGACTTTGCACCTGAACATTTACAAATCGTTGACTATCGTATTGTTACCGATCATTATTCAATTGATCAAGTAGCAACAATTGTTTATGAAACTTATCAAAAACATCTCGCAGCCTTAAATGCTTAGAGATGTTTATTACGCTTCAGAATATATGCTGTTTCCCGTAACAATCGTTCGGGATTTTTTTTAACTGCGCGCGGGTACGGTATGAGTTTTGGATAGCCACTTATATGAAATAAGCCACGCGGAACAGCGATCAAAGAATAATCCGGCTTAGGATTGCCTAAAAGCAGCGGAATTCCTAAACTTGCGATGTCGCAGCGGTGCGTAAATAATGTTAAAGCTTTATGAGCGAGCGTCGTGAACCAGCGCGGGAAACCTTTTGCATCGCTATTGACAATATTAGTATCGGTCACACCGGGATGCATTAGTTGGACTCGCACATTATTTGGTAGGCGTAAGTGACCCGCAATTTGGTAACCGTTATGTAAAGCAAAAGCAAGTGTGCCAATTGCTGTTTTAGCCGCGTTATATTGGTATTGCTTTCCATAGTCACCATTAATTAGGATATCTTCTGGGTCTTTTAAAAAGCGCGCGCGCCAAATGAGTGAGCCGACAAAAAGCAAGCGAATCTCATGGTCTTGATCAAGCAGTTGATGTTCAAGTAGTTTGCGTAATAAATAATATGCACCAATATAATTTGTCCCAACGGTTAAGGGATAACCTTGTTTTGTTTTTAGCCCCTTTGCTGGGTGGTAAATACCGGCATTAAAAACAACGCCATCAAAGTGCGGCCATGCATTTTTTAGACTCAAAACAAAATTTTCAATTGATACAAAATCGGCTTGATCATATGGAAAAAATGTTAATAAAGCGTTTGGATATTCTTTTTTAATTTCTTCAATTGCCAGTAGCGCTTTTTTTTCATTACGACAGGCCATAATGACATGAGCACCGGATTTTACAAGAAGTTTAGTTGTCGAAAAACCAATGCCCGAATTTGCGCCAGTAACAATATACGTGCGATTAGCAAGGGTTGGTATAATCGACTTGGAATCCCATTTACTTAACATGAAGTTTAACCTAATAAATTAATAACAATAATTACTGCGGCTAATACAATTAGCAAAATAGCAACAACGATGAAAACAATACTCGTAATCTTACGATCAATCGCGTTATGAGAATCATATGACGGCTCATTATCTGGCCGCTTTTTATCTTCTGGATGATTGAAAATTGACATGTTTATATACTAGCACAAAGCGTGCTTAATCAATATTTTTTTCTTTTTGCTCACTAATTAGCGCTTCTTTTTCTTCCGCTAAAAGTTTTCGCACTTCAATTTTTTCAACCGTAAAATCCGTCGCTTCTAAAATTGAAATTGCACGATCAGCAAATACGAATTGATCACCCTTGTGGGCAAAACGGTCTAACTGCTCCAGACACCAACCACCAACGGTTGCATACTCGGTATCAACTTCTTCATCAATATCAAGTAAATCAAAGAAATCATCGATATTCATCATACCATCGATTACATAAACGCCCGGACCACGTTCTTCAAATGGCTCTTCAACTTCATCGGTTTCATCCCAGATATCGCCAACAATTTCTTCAACAATATCTTCTAAAGTTAAAATGCCATCAGTACCACCATATTCATCTTTCACAATAGCTAAATGTTGAGATGTTTTTTTGAATTCTTCAAGGATTGAATATAATGACCGTGAACGATGAACATAAATTGGGGTGATTAATAAAGCACGTAAATCAATTAATTCATGTTTTAAAACTGCACGGACGAGTTTTTTCGTCGGTAAAATTCCGATAATATTATCAATGGTGTCATCATAAACTGGAATTCTTGAATAGTTAAATATTTCCTTGCTGCCTAATAATTCCTCGAGTGAATCATTAATATCAAAAGCAAAAATATCAACGCGCGGGGTCATAATTTCATAAGCGACTGTTTCACTAAAATCAATTGCCGAATGAAGCAGTTCACCTTTGGCTTCATCGATTTCGCCACTTTTTTCAATTTCTTCAACAAGAACTTGTAATTCTTCATCAGTTGTATCTTCTTGATTTAATTTTTTTGTTCTTTTTGTGAAAATCGAAGCAAAAGCACCAACAAGTTTGCTATCTAGATAAACAATTGGGAAAAATAAATAATAGAAAACAATCATTGGAAATGCATAGACAAGTGCTAATCCATTCGCATAACGCAGTGAAATTGTCTTGGGAATAATTTCAAAAAACACGAGTAGGACTAAAAACACCAATAAGCCACTGACTGCCGCCATATTTGGATCAATTCGCGCAGTAATTGAAGCAACTAAAGCTGAAATAGCAACATTGCTTAAGGCATTACCAAAAAGCACCGTTGCTACCGTTGTTGGATAATTATTTGTTAGTTTATAAGCATTTTTTATTGTAAATGTCGGACTTTGTTCGACTTTTTTCTTTAATCGCAGCTTATTCAATGAACCGTAAACAACTTCTGCTGATGAGAAGAAAAAGCTTAAAGAAAGCATGACTGCGATAATTAACCATTCAAACCACATAGCTTATTCCCGCACCTTTCCAAGCGCTTTTGATGTCTTGATATCGGTTTGTCCAACCAATTCTTCAAGCACATCTTCCATCGTGACCATGCCGAGCAATGTGTGATTTTTATCGACAACAAAAGCGATATGTGTCGAGTTTTTCTTAAACCCTTCTAGTAGATCGTCGAGCAAGATATTCGGCGTAACAAAATATGGTTTCGTCAGCGTTTTTTTAATGCTCACTTGCGGATCAAGTAAATATTTTTTTAAGTAAGCACGGACAACAATTACGCCAACAATGTGGTCGAGGTCATTACGATAAACTGGAATGCGGTTGTAGGTTGATTCGATAATTGTCGCTTGTAATTTTTCATGGGTTAAATTTGTTATATCAACGGCAAAAATCTTCTTTCGCGGTGTCAAAATATCTTTAACAAAAAGTGTATCCAAATCTATTGCTGATTGGATTAATTCGATTTCTTGGTTTTCAAGTTTACCGCTTTCTTCACTTGCTTCAATAATGTTAGCCAAATCTTCTTCGGTCATCGTTTCTTGTTCCTCTTTTAAACGAAAAACCTTGCTTAATAAACGATTAAGACCAAAGAAAATAATCGATATTGGAAATATAATAATCATCAAAAAGACGATTAGATAAGAATTTAACATCGCGATGAGTTCCGGATTAGCTTGCGCGACGCTTTTTGGAATCGAGTCGGCGAGCACAAAAATTGCAAACGTAATAACGAGCGTCGATAAAAAAGATGCTTGATCAACATAGCCAAGTTTTATGAATATCAAAGTTGCAAGTGAAGACATCGCCACTTGCAATAAATTATTAAGAATTAATACGGTAATTAAAGCGTGATCAACACGCTCAACTATTTTTAAAGCTAATGCAGCAGTTTTGCTACCATTTTCCGCTTTTACTTTTAATTTAATTCGGCTTGCAGTTGTATATGCTGTTTCGGAGGCCCCAAAAAAAGCTCCAAATATTAAAAGAATTCCTATTATGATCCAGCCCCATATCGGACTATCAGGCATGCGCCAACCACACTCCCACCGAACCTATTTGGTTCTTGCAGTGTATTATAACAAAAAAGAATACTTATTTACAAATAAATACGTAGTTAACAAGCAACACTGATTGTCGAGAAGCATAAAAAAAGACCCTCCTGTTAGTTTGGTCTAACATTTGGGTCTCATATCAAATGAGTTCTTTAATTGTATGAGAGATTAATCGTCGTCTTCACTTGATTGTGTGAAGTCTTGTGACCAATCATAATCATCGATATCGCCTTGCACTAAGCCATCAGCTTGGCAAACATCATCAATTAATTGTTTGGCCCGTTTGAACGATAAAACGGATTTAACTTTGAACATCGCCGGGATTTCCGCATAGATGTTTTTATTGCTGACATCCTTGACTGGAATTGTTGAATCTTCATAATCTTTTGGATTCAAAGCGAAGTAGAGTTTTAATCCTTTACCGGCAACCGTAATTTTTACATAGGTTTTGCGGTGCAACCGGAATGTATCACCCGAATTGGAAATGCGTGATTTAATGCCATAAGCTAAACAGTAATTTTTTAGTTCTGAATACTTTGCTTTAACATCATCTTCGAGTTCTGGGATTCTTTCTGCGAATGGAATGCGGCGAATGACTGGCTTTACTTCACCATCTTTTTCATCTTCTTCGTCTACAGCAACTTCACTCACAGGAACAATAACTGGTTCGATTGGTTTTTCTTCTTGAACAACTTCCACCGGCTTTTTCTCTTCGACAACTACAACGGGTTTAACTTCTTCAACAATTGGTTGAACTTTTTCAGCGGACTCAACAATTGGTTTCGGTGCTGGAACTTCTTCAACTGGCTTTTCCTCAACAACTGCTTGCACCGGTTTTTCTTCTTCAACTACTTCGGCTGGTTTTTGTTCTTCAACTACTTCCACCGGCTTTTCTTCTTCGATAACTTCCACTGGTTGTTCTTCTTCAACTTGTTCGACGATTGGTTCGACAACTTCATCTTTAATTGGTTCTTCTTTTTTCTCTTCGATAGTTGTTACCGGTGTTGCGTAAGCGCCGGCAAGTGGTGGGAAGTTATTGTTAATGTTAATCGTAATTGGTGATCCAGAAATATTCTGGGTGCCCATCGAATTTGTATTAGTTGTTGACTTTTCATCTTTATAGATATTAGCTTTCGCTTCTTTTTCGGCTTCCGCCTCTTCTTCGGATTGAACTTGGTTAGCTTCTTCAGCAGCAGCTAAACGCGCGGCTTCGGCTTCTTTTTCTTTCTTTAAAAGCTCTTGCTCACGTTGTTTAATCTTACTTGGTGCGGCGACCGTGCCAATAAATCCAACGAGTCCGGCCGTTAATCCAAAGATAATTGTTAAAGCTAAAAACACAAGTGTAAAGATTGTAATTGCTTGAGCAGTTAGGTTTGTTGCGGGATCAGCCGCACTACTTAACGGATCGGGCCAATTGCCGAGAACACGGGCAATAAGTGGATCTTTATACATGAATGTTAATAAACCCATAACAACAACAAGCGCAAATGGGAGTGGGAGAATATAAGAAATGAATTTAGCGTTCTTTCCGATATTAACCGCGTACCAAACAATTGTCCAAATAAGTAAGGCAATTAGGACAATTAACACAAGCGGATTGGTCAAAAAGTTAATTAAATTGGCATAAATATCTGGCCAGATTTGATTAACTATCGTATCAATAAAACCAGAAAAGAAATTTGGACTCGTAATTGATGGATCAGCGCCACGATAAGCTGCTAACGCCACCGCAAAAGAGAATAAAATTACAAAAGATAGCAAAAACAAAAACAAAAATTTGCGAATAACCTTTCTCAGTGGTTTTTTCATATTTTCTACCTCACTATAACTTTATTATAAGTGGGTTATGCATTGATTTTCAATGAAAAATACGATTTTTTAAAATAATTATAAAATTCTAGTTACTAATCTATTAGACAAGGATAATAATCGTTCGTTATTCAGTGTATTAAAAACGTAATATTAACCTTATAAAAGTCATAATTTCTATTTTAAGTTGTTTTTTCAAAAAAATAACAAAAGAAGAGCGCTATATTCATTACTAAAAACTTTGCAAAACCGCTATAAATTAATAAAAAACTATGCTCGCGTTAGGAGCATAGTACTTTATCAATGGTGATCCGTATGGGGTTCGAACCCATGAATGTATCCTTGAGAGGGATATGAGTTAACCGCTTCTCCAACGGACCATTTCCGCTAAATTAAACCACAATCAAAGATATTTTTCAACTACCAAAGCAATCCGTTCTTGCACGCGTTTGCGTCCGATAATTTGTAAAACATAAAATAAGTTTGGCGAATTTTTACTTGTTGTTAATGTAATTCTAAGCATTTCTGCAACATCACCAGTGTGACCAATATATATATCTGGTTCTTTTTTGTACGTCTTTAAATTAGCCGCAAATTTATGACGAAAGGCAATTTCTTTTAATGATGAAAACCACGATTCTTCTGGTAAGGAAAAATCTAAATTTTCACTGATATCAAGTAGTATAGTTTTTATTGTAGTTGGATCATATTGCGGATTGAATGGTAACGGATTGTCTGCGAGCATTTTGTAGTAGCATTCATCATAAAAAAATTGCATGGCCTGGTAGATATCGCGATAAGTTGTGTAATCTTTACGTGGATTAGGCTTATCACGTTCGATATTGATAATTTTCACGAAGTAGTCAAAATCTTTTTCAATTAATTTTGCATAAGCTGGTAAATAGCGTTTAGCAAATTCATTGGCGTCACGCGCCACTTGTTGCGCTTTTTGTTGGGCAATTATTTCTTTTGCAAAAAAACGAACTTTATCAATATCAAATAACGCTCCTTCTAGCGACATCTTTGTAAATGTAAATTCAAAATCATTGAGAGGGGCAAGTGGTTGCAGTGCCCACCACTCTTCAAAATTCGAGTTGGCTATGCTCATTAAATAGGTTAATAAAGCAATCGGTGGATAACCATCTTCGAGGAAAAAACTAACAGCAGCTTCTGGATCTTTACGTTTTGATAATTTGCGTTTATTACCATTATCAAGTTTGTTAATTACCGGAAGATGGGCATAATCGGGATGTTTCCACTTTAAAGCCGCAAATAAATCAAGATGGAGGGGCAAACTCGAAAGCCATTCTTCACCACGCGTCACTGTTGTTGTGCGCATAAAATGATCATCAACTACATGAGCAAAATGATAGGTTGGAAGTCCATCGCCTTTTAATATAACAACATCTTGATCATTTTCTGTCAGCATTAAATCACCGCGAATTAGATCATAAGCCGGAATTTTATTTTCATGATTGCCATAGCTCTTAAAGCGAATAACATAGGGCACTCCTTGCTTAATCAATTTAAGTGCTTCTTCAACTGGATAATCGCGATATTTAGCAAAACGGCCATAGTAGCCCGGAATTAGATGTTCAGCTTCTTGCTCAGAGCGCATCATTTCGAGTTCTTCTGTTGTCGCAAAACACGGATATGCGCGACCGATTTTCAATAAATATTTAATCACCGCACAATAGATATCAGCACGTTGACTTTGAAGATACGGTCCATAATGACCTTTTTCTGCCTGACCAAGAAAGCCTTCATCAGGAATGACACTGAATTCTGCCATTTCACCCAATAACTTTTCACCAGCACCAGAAATTTCGCGTTTGGTATCAGTATCTTCGAGTCGTAACATAAAAATACCACCAGTTTGTTTGGCCACTTTTTGGGCAATTAAAGCCGTGAACAGCGATCCCGTATGAAGAAATCCCGTCGGTGATGGGGCAAACCGCGTCACTAAAGCTCCATTGGGTAAATCTCGCGCAGGAAATCTTGCTTCGAGTTCGGCAATGGTCGGAAGTTTTTGTGGGAATATTTTTCCAATTAAATCATCGATATTACTCATAAATTGACCTCAATCTTATTTAATTCGTAATCATATTAGCATAATTTTAATTTGCCATTCGATTTATTCATCAATTTGGTTGCAAACTTCTCTACGACTGATTATAATAATACTCGCTAAACGCATCTGCAGGTGTAGTTCAGTGGTAGAACACTACCTTGCCAAGGTAGTTATGCGGGTTCGATTCCCGTCACCTGCTCCATTTCGCGAAAAATGCTCTCTAAGATGTCTAGTGCATCGAAGAGAGCTTTTATTTAACGACATTATTCACCACGAAGAATCTTAATTTTTATTGTTTATTTACTTAAGAAAACCTTGATAGTTTATGATAAAATAACTATGGAATAGCTTATGAAGAGTAAATTGAAAAAAAGTTTGGTTTTATTTGCCTGTATTATCATGATTTCTGCTTGTACAGAAATACCGACAATTTCCGTGGGACCAACATCTGATATGCAAATTAGTGATGCTTTAAATAGCAACAATTTTTTAAATTACCGATTAAAAATTAATCACGCGGCCTCTGGGTCAAATTCAGCACGGGTTTCATCCGCTTCGATTACACCCGATGATTTGCTTTTTGTTGTTTATCAAGATGAATTCATCCTAAACGAATATGCCCGCTATTACTTTGACAAAATGGGTAATGATCAATATGATGTTTACTTTTACGATAAAGAAGGTAATAATCCAAGTAATTTAGGCTATAACTACTTTCAGTCTTTCCGCCCATCAAATCCAAATCCGCTTGTATTACCAAGTGAAGAGATTACCCATTACTTTGGTGTATTTCCTTACTCCATTTTATCAGCGGACATGTTTACATATCGCGATTCGAAAGCAGAATTTGGCTATTACGATTTAAACGAAGAAAACAAAGCACTGATTCTTCATGACTTCTTTGATTTAGATAGTAATGATTATCAGTTAGTTAAATTTTCTTTGCTGATTCGCAATAAGCGGATTTATACATTCGAATACCAAGTGGATTTAATCGATTTAGCGAATACGACAAGTGGGCAAATCAGCTATAGTAATCGCGTTGATTTTATATATGACAATTTACCGCTTGAACCACCAAGCGCGCCTTTTGTTAATAATATTCAAGTAGAACCAATCTGGGTCGATGAAACAGTTGATCCAGTTGAACCAGATACATCAAGCTCGACGGAGAGTACCTCATCAACTGATTCAATTACAAGCGAAGAAATATCACCGCCAGTGAGTGAAGAAACTTCCCTTTCTGAAGAAACTAGTGTTGAGACATCAAGTGAGGAAACTACCATTTCCGAAGAAATTAGTGTTGAGACATCAAGTGAGGAAATATCGAGTGAGGAAACTTCTTCTAGTGATGATTCTTCAAGCGAACCGTTACAAGTTTTAGATTATTATCGTTTAAGTTTCTTATTATTAAAAGATAGCGAGCGTTTTCTTGGAACACGGCCAGCATATTCGTTGAACGAAGTGAGTATTTATGAGGGAAGATTTACCGACTTTGATAGCCAAACACCCTTGTTAAGTAATGAAGACCTCAGCCAACGATATTTTCGTCTAAATAAACTGCCAACCGTTGCAATTCGTTATACAATTCGCATTGTCTTAGCTGATACGGCAAATGGCCTCAGTGAATATTACTTCTATAGTTTCATTGCCTAAATAATTAAGTAAAAATGGTTTCTTCGCTTACGCTGAGAAACCATTTTTATTTTTCAGGTTCATCGATATTCTCACTCGCTGATGATTCACTAGGCTTTTTTGCATTAATTTCAATTAGATGCTCAAGATCAACAATATAACGTTCAATTTTGTTTTTCTTATTATTATCAAGGCCGGGAAGTGTGAGCATTAGCTGTGCGTTAGCATGTAAAGAGCGGGCAATGACGACAAGGTAACGCTGCGAGAATATTTCATACATAAAGGCATTACTAAGCAGCAACTGCGGGAAAAAAGGCATAACTACAATAAAGCCCGCCATTGAGCTAAGTGTCAAGATGAGACGAATATCTTGAGCGACAAAAGTTGCTAGCAAGTAACTAGTCCCACTAAAAGCCAATATAAATAACATCAGTGGAATAATTAACATCATAAAGATGTAGCGATAGTGTTCACGCCGAAAAGATGCATATGGTGTGCGCAAGGATGGTTCAACTTGTTTAGCATCAATCACAGTCATATGCGCTGCGTAAAAACAAAAGAAAGCTTGACGATATAATCTTAATGTCGCAAATATTCCGGCGATTATTGTGGGCAGTGTTGTGCTCACTAATAAATAGGGGAAAAGCACCATTTCATTTGCGAGAATGTATTCAGTAAATGCTGTCAGATCGCCATTATTTTGACTAGCAGCTAGTAGTAAATTATAAGCTTCATCAAGCACTGATAATGTCGATGGATCGATCCGCTCCATGATGGAATAAATGATAATGCTCGCAAAAATTTCGGCAACAATAAAAACAAGCACACTCCATAAAAACGTTTTACCACTTTGAAATGTTTTCCGCACTTTCGCATCGAGTCCCTGCAAGAAAAACGCGCGGAACTGTTTAGGTGCTACATCTTTATTAATGCGGGTTAACATCAACATATGTTGAACAGCATAAAACATTGGAAGAATAAATAAAGGTATATAAAACAAGGCAAAAATATCAACAAGATAATAAAGAAGAGGAAAAACCAATAAAACAACTAAAAAAGCAAAACTTAGAATAAAATCCAAGCTGTTAAGCGGTCCACGAAATTTTTTAAATTTTCGAACAAATTCGCGATTTTTCATTTTTTCTTCACTAAATCGCGTTGATTTAAGCGAGCAATACTTTGCACTGCTTCTTGCAGTTGGTGTGGATTAATTGGTGATAATGGCCGCTTTTCAATGTAATCAATTAATTTATAAAAATACTTGCGTTGGACGAGATAATCCATTTTTTTATCATCGCGAATATCTAAAAAGTCTCCATCATCATTGACAAGTACAACTGATATAAAAAGATCAAGATCGAGACCGGTTAATAACGATAACTTTGCAATTCGCGTGCGATTTTGCTTGAGTGGGTTATCGACAACAACAGGTAAACGTTGCTTACGCCCATGACCAAAGGCAAAAAGCAGTGATTCATCTTCGGGTTTACCGCTTAGTTTACCTGGATAAAATTTATCGAGAATTACATAAATATACTTATCGGCAAATAGTAAGTGATCAATATGAATTTGTTGATTGTCATCAACGTTTAAAATTAACTGGTTGATTAAATAAAAATCTTTATAATATGCGACTTTTTTAACATTTTTATAATAGATTTTGACAAGGTTCTTTTCGTAATAAATTCGCCGCAGTGGAGCATAAAGAAATACTATCAGCACAAGTGTTGTGATAGAGGCAAAAACAATTACTAACCATTGCCAAAATTCCATAAACGAATTACTACCTTCTTTTACTGTGCAATTGCAAGCGCGACCTCAATCATTTTTGATAAGCCTTCTTGCCGTTCTTCGGTTGTGAGACGTTCGTTATGATGAACAAATGAATCAGTCGCCGTCAATAAGCAAAGTGCTTTTTTCTTTAAGCGTAAAGCCGTTGTATATAGGGCGTACGATTCCATTTCAACACCCATGACACCAAGTGCGGCCCAACGTTTCCACATGTCACGGTCAACATCATAAAAAATATCGGCACTTAAAATATTGCCCACATGAAGTGGCAATTTCCGCGTGCGAAGTTCTTGCATCGCTTTTTCCACTAAACCATAATCAGCAATCGCTGAGAATGTGCCACCTTTTAGATCGAATTGGGCACTCCAATTACTATCAGTACAGGAACCAGAACAAACAAGTACATCACGTAAGTGAATATCTTCTTGATAAGTACCACATGTCCCTACACGAATAATACTTTCCACACCATATTCAGTAAATAGTTCATGTGCGTAAATGCCAATTGATGGCATTCCCATTCCCGAGGCCATTACTGATACACGCTTATTTTCTTTGGTATAGCCGGTGTAACCTAAAATATTACGAACATTAGTCACTTGTTCAACGTCATGTAGGAAAGTTTCGGCAATCCATTTCGCGCGAAGTGGATCACCGGGCATTAAGACAGTTTTTGCAAAAGCATCACTTTTTGCATTAATATGGGGAGTTGGCATAAATATTCCTCTTTTCTTTAATATATTACCATTATAAATAAAAAGCGGTGGAAGGACTACTCCCCCCACAGCACTTTTTAATTTAAAAAATAAATTTAAGCATCCGGTACTTCTTCAATGAGGAGCGCAGCTAAGCGATTAGGATTTAAAGAAACATTAACGTTAACATATTGCCCTTCTTGAATATATGTTTTGTGATAGGGGTCATAAAAGTCTGATGTTCCAGATGAGATTAAGACATCATCGTAGTAAATTTCATCAACCCGTTCTGCTTCACTTGTTAAGCGAATTTCGTAATATTCATAAGCTGGTCGCACATCTGGTGTTTCCGCATCACCCCAGTTATGTTCGTCATTTAAATAACGGTAAGTTAAAACGTGTTCGGGTTCGGTGACTTCGGAATCACTGCTTTCAATTTCCAAATAGAAAAAGTTTTCTGTTGAACCAAGGACAGTTCCGCCCCCAATTTTATCACCCGTCACGACAAAGTGAACTTCATCCATTGTCACGCCTTCTTCTTTTGCGACATTAAGACGTTCTTCTTCGTCCATGTACTCGGGGACTTTTACACTGTCGATGAAATATACGACATTTTCTTCCACATCGTAAATAAGCACACCATCAATCGGTGTTGTTAAATACGAACGACCAGAAATGACGGGGACAGAATCCATTTCATTACAACCACTGAATAAAAAAAGACTTGTTAAGAGTAAAAAGCCGGTTTTTGCTATTCTCATGTTCATCGTGCTCCTATCAATATGAATAGTCATCTTATGCTATGATAATTTTACCACATTATTTTTAAAAATAAACGTATAGTCATTGATATTTATCAATCATTTTTTAACTTTCGCCGGTAATGATAATCCACCACCCGGCATAATTGCGGTCTCTTCGTTAAAAGCCTTTTTTACTTTCCATTCATTGGCCGCTTCTTCACTCGTAAAAATACGCGAGTTTTGCCAATCAACCACCCATGTGCGAGCGATTAAATCGTGGAGACTTTGGTTGCGTTTTGTCAAGGCTAAAAATGCACTCGAAATTAATAACGGTAGGACAAAGAAAACAAAACTTAATAATACTTCGATCCCGCCAAGTACAATAAACCGCACGAGCAACTGCCACCATTTAATGCGGTAACCATGTTGATCAACAAGGGCAAGACCAAGTAAAAACTTACCCAGACTGCGTCCTTCACCAAGTAGTAGGGGCACGATAAAATCAAAAATAAACAAGCCAAATACTAAAGAACCAGCATATCCCCAAATGTTGATATTAACGAGCGGCTGCCTAAGCTGCGCAAAGATATTCGTTTTTTCAAAATCGACCAAAGCGCGGTTATATGAAGCTTGAACGGCTTCAATCACCTCTAAATCGCTGACATCACTACGAATATCAAGAACAAGATTATCAACACTTGCTAATTGAAATATTCCGTTTTCATCATTAATAAGATAAACATCCTCATAAAGACTAAAAGAGGTATTTTCCGCAGTATAGTAACTTGAGCGTCGAAATTCAAAATATTCATTACTCATCTGATAATAAGTATTTATTCCTTGCAAATAACGCACCTCAATTAAGTCGGCTGGTTCATTCCAGTTGTTAGCAACAATGCGAAAAGATGCACCGCCATCGCTACTTGGGTTAGCACGGTCAATACTAATTGTCGATAAATCAAAAAACACTTCTTCGTCAAGGCGATACGCGCGATCAAAAACAGTGATTTCTTCATCTTCAGAGTTCACATAAGTGACATAGGGTGAAGAAAATAGTCCACTGGCTTCTTTCCCCTCTTCGAGGCGGACTTCAACTTCATAGCCACCAAAATGGTTGTACCATGTTGGGTAAACAACCGAGGTAAAAAGTATTAACATCACAAGTGCGGAAGCAATTAAGTCAATGAAAAAAGCTGCTGTCCGTTTTACTATACCTGTCGGATTAATATCTGGATTAATTTTGCGCGTATTATAGGGCATCTTAAACGATTCTTTCAAGCACAACGATTTGGTAGGAACTTAAATTAATATTATTAAGATATTCACTACCAACCGGATAAACGTTCGCCGAATCAAATAGAACACGTGTATAAACGGATTTTGTTGGATTTAATTCCCATGCAATGTTTTGTTTTGTTGCGGAGCTTGTTCCCGGCGTATCATCCCCATAAAGACGTCCCGCCACAAACACATAGATTGGCGCTTCATCCCCAAGGTAAGCCGCTGCAATTGCACTCGCTGAAAGATCCTCGACATCTTGCCAGAAATTAAAGTCATAGCCAACGCTGGAGACTTCACCACCAACAATCGCCGATTGTGGACTACTAAGACGGAAGGTCGCATGATCTTTCCGTAAAGCAATTAAATCTTGATACAGCTCAAAATAGGCAAGATTACTAATCTTATCGTCCCACTTATAGCTGTTGACACTCGCCTCTAGATTATAGGAATTGCCTGAATAATAAATTTCGTCACCGCTATTTGCGCTGGTTGGTGTTGGATCATAAACATAGGCTTCGTTCCGGTGTGATGTCAAGAAATTAGCGCCGATTTCGGTTGTTGGATCAAAAACCTTCGTCCGCATGATTTCATCGCCACCTTGGAAAAATGGAATTCCTAGGGAAGTTAAAACTAGGGCGTTGGCAATTAAACTCATATCTTTTGCTAAATCGTAATCGTGAGCATTTGTCGCAAGCATTTGATCAAACACGCTGAAGTTATCATGACAACCAACATAATTGACGTTTTTACGCGGATTATTGTAGCGTGTTAAAGGATTTTTATCGTAATAATTACCATTTTGACCGCTCATCATCGCTTTAACTTTATTTAAGTATTCGTATGTTCCAGCATTATGGGCTGGCTCTTTTTGTAACCAACCATATTGTTCGCCGTCAGTGCTGTTTAAATTGTTATTTCCTTTTGTAGCATTACGACCAACATCGTTAAATGCCGCAAAATTTGTGTTCTTTAAACTTGTATCATAAACTTTCGGTGCGCCAACATAACCGCCACCACTCCAAGGTTCACCCCAAAGAACAATCTCAGGATCAATTAACGCCATTTCGTCAGCGATTTTATAAAGTGTATTATCATCGATTAAACTCATTAAATCAAACCGGAAACCTTTAATTTGATATTCTTCCGCCCAAAATTTCACTGATTCAACAATGAATTTGGACGCCATTGTCCGTTCGGTTGCAAAATCATTACCAACACCGGATTCGTTTTTCAAGATTCCTTGGGCATCGCGCCGGAAAAAATAATCCGGTACTAAACGGTTAAAGCTTGATGAAGACATCGAGGCCATGTGATTATAGACAACATCCATGACAACACGAATGCCTTTGCTCGCAAACTTTTGTACAACTTGCTTAAATTCATTAACGCGTATCGCGCCATTACTTGGTTGCGAAGAATAACCGCCTTCCACAACATTATAGTTTTGTGGGTTATAACCCCAGTTATATGAATCTGGATTAGTTTCATCATTTGCTTGATCATAGAATGGCATAATTTGCACGGTATTAACACCGAGTTCAACAATATGATCGAAGCCGGTTTTCACCGTTAATTCACCAGCAGTATAGGTGGTGCCTTCTTCAATTAAACCTAAGAATTTTCCACGATTTTCTTCAGTTCCCGTCCATGTATCATCAGTTGTTAAATCTTGCACATGAATCTCATAAACGGTTAAATCAGTGGGTGCAGCAATGGCAGGCAAACTCATATCACGGAAGCCTTCTGGATCAGTTTGAGTTAAATCTAAAATTTGACCGCGGATGCCATTGGTCCCCGCACTAACGGCGTAAGGATCACAAACTTCAGCTGTTCCACCAGAATTAGTCACGACATAGGTGTAATAACGACCATGCCAATCACCTTCAACGTAAAGTGAATAAACACCTTTATCGCCGCGTGTCATTGGTAAATTTTTCAAGAAATAATCATCCATCGCACTACCGGTAATTCGCGTTGGTGCATTCGCCCGGTAAATTCGTAAAGACATTGCATAACTTGTGGGCGCCCAAACTTTAAATGTCGTGCCGGCACTTGTATAAGTTGCACCCAAATCATTTCCAGTGTAATTATAAAGATTATTAAACGCCTGTGTATCAAATAGCTCAACAGGATTAACCGCCATCGATTTTTGGCGCGATGGATCACTAACAAAAGCCGCCTTGACTTCATAACGGTCACTAAGATCAGCGTCTGCGCTGAGTGTAAAAGTCGCTGTTGTTCCGCCTTCAATCTGATCGATTTTTTCATCGTTTCGATACAGTTCCCAATAAGTGGCAACCGGAAGTACGTTCTTATCAAGACCGCGAGATTTTGCGTTTATTGTTTGAAAAGAAGTGAATTTTGCATAATCAATTGTATCGCCTAGGGCATCTTCTGCCGATAAAAATGATTCAACTTCCAGTTTAGCATTAGGAACACACCAAACGGATATTTCCATATTTTCATCTTTTGGATAAGCAGAAAAATCAATAAAAAAGTCTGGTTTTGTTTGACCATCCCACTGTAATTTCTTTTTAAAGATTATCGACATTCCGCTTGAAGTTTGATGTTCGGAATTATCAACCGCAACATGGGCGAATTTCTTTCCCGACTCATGGGTAAAAACATCATCCCAATCGTACTCTTTACCATCCATTCCTTCCCACCAATAGTAAGGAACATAGGTTGTATAATCTTCGGCATCATTCCGATAATAAATATGAACAACTGTTGGAATACCTTCATAGTTTTCCCCAACTTCACTACTAATTTCACTGCTAGTTTCTTCACTAGAAAGTGGTTCGGATAACGAGGTGTCATCAGATTCATTACTCAAACTCGAATCAGAATCAACTGGAGTACAACTGGCAAGCAAAAGACTTCCAAAAAGCAGTGCTGTAAAAATATTGTTAATTTTTTTCATAGCCGTTACCACCATTTCTCTTTAATATCATACCATAGGTATGAACCTAACAAAACATGAAATAACTAGCTGAGAAGTCTCCCCCTTGTAACCAACAAAAAAACCACACCCCCGAAGGAGTGTGGTCTTGCAAAATTTGTCAGAAATTAAGCAATAGTAAGCGTGAAGACTAAACCACGCGCAGCAACTGTAAGATTAACTTCAAGTACTAAAGTAATCGTATGTGTACCGGCTGTGATGGCTTTATTTGCGCCATTATCACCAAAGGAAACTTCCCAAGTGTCTAATGGTTTAACTTTGAAACCGCCATCGGCTTCAACTACAAGATCCGTATAAATATAAGTATAAGTCTTAACATCTGGATTAGTTTCATCGGACACCATGGTCATGACATGACCATCAGCAGCGAAACCATTGAAATCGCCAGCAAGACCTAAAGTATCACCTAAGGTAATCGCATCAACTTGAAGAACAGCCTTTTCTTCTACCCAAGTTAGTTTGAACGAATAAATACCAGTTGTGACAACTTTAATGTCGCTATCTGGATTTGGTAATGTCGATTCATCAACTTCGGTTGTTGCTGGGTCATCCTCTAAGAAACCAGCGTTAACTAACATGCCTTCGGCGGAAGTGGTTAAGGATACTCCACCCCAAGCAACTTTAAATGTCCAAGCGGCATCAGCGCGGAACGCGAATGCTTCGTCCGCAACAAGAACAACGTTAAGTAATGTGTATTCTGTACCTTGAGCATTATGCGTCATGTTAAAGGCCGGAACTTCTGTCCATTCATTTGGATCACCAACAAGGGCCCATTCTTTGATTGCGCCTGGATCAACGTCTTGAACAACGCCTTCACCAACGGCATCGCCTAAACGATTAATGGCGATTAATTCAAAATCGGAATCCCAGTAAATTTCGTAGTTACCGGCTGTGGTTACTTGTAAGTTACCGCCGCCACCATCAACAACGATTTCTGCGGTGTTGTATTGAAGTGGATCATAGTTAGAGAAGTTGGCTTCATCTCCCCATCCATCTTCCATGATTTTGACTTTAAATTGAGCATATTGACCAAGTTCGAGCGTGATTTTGAAAATATTTAAATCATCATCTGGAATATCAGCCATTTGCATTGTTGGATCATTAGGTACCCATTCATTTGGATAAGCGGTGTTTTTGAAATCACCAACTAATTGCCATTCACGCGTATCCGGTACAAATAATTTATCCCAGTGGGCATAAATGTCTGTATCTTCAGTAATCGCAACGTCAAAATCGAATAAAGCATCTTCTTCTTCTACACCAACGTACCAGTCAACGAATTCCCAACCTTCGCGCGTCGGATCAGTCGCCGGACGATCTACGGTTGTTCCTACTTCAACTTCAACTTCTTCAAAAATTCCACCAACTTCATTCACGAAGAATGTAACCCAGACTTTTTCAACTGGTTCTTCGGATGTCGGTACTGAAGATGTTGCTGGTCCGCAACTACCAAGGGCAGCTACTAAACCCAAGGCAAATAGACCTTTCACAAATTTCTTCATCTTGATATTTTTCCTCCTTATCAATTCAGAAATTAACTGGTTTTTACACCATAGTAATTTTACTATTGTAACCGCTTACTGTCAACTAAGATAACCGTAATATTGTCAATAAAAGTCAATATAATACAACTATGGCAAAAAGATGGCGGTTTTACCGATAATAACGAAAAAGGTGAGTTGAACTCACCTTTATAAAATCAGTCAAAAATTTAAATAAAACTATCTTATGGACGCTTCTTAATTAGGAAGAATGCGAGGACGGCTAGACCAATTACAACTAGTGAGCCACCAACCGCAATGCCAGTAACCGCTAGTGGTGATAAACCACTGGGTTCGAGTGATGTCGGTTCCGATGTCGGTTCTGATGTCGCACCGCCATTGGTGGCATTAGTCAGAATCAATACGGTATTTGCATTAAGCCGTGCCGTACCATCAATAACACTACCAACTTCGATTGCACCTGAAGAATCCAACACGACTTCGTAGCCATCAAGATCGATTGTAATCCGCGGAGCCGCACCATGGAAAATCACTTTATAATATTGATCACCATCGCTAATTTCATAAACAAGCGTGGCATTTGTTAAATCGAGTTCTTCGCCCTTTGTTACGGTTACGTGCGCATCGACTTCTTCTCTAGTAAGATATTGGAAAAGCGGATTATTAACTTTCATATCAATCATCGTCTTATACATTTCGAATTCTGCTAAATAGGTAACTTTCCGATTCCATTCAATATCGTTAACTTCGTAAGAAGCATTATAAGAATTCTCAATAAAAGGATGAGTTCCCGCGGTGAGTGGATCGTCATTAGGTTTGGAACGCATGATTTCCGAACCGGCATGAATAAAGGAAATCCCTTGTCCAAGCATAACAAACGAATCGGCTTGGACACTCCTCCGGACAATCAATGGATCATCAATTGTAATGCCATCATCGAGACTACTAAGAATCATTTTATCAAACAAAGCATTATTATCATGACACGCCACATAGTTGACAACTTGGCTTGGGTCAGTTGTGCTTCCTGGGTTACTTCCCTTTAAGCCGCTTGTGACACCGGTTAAATGTGCCACGGATGGTGTTGAAGATTGAACCCATCCCTTACCTTTAGCAGAAAAAACACTACCTTTAACTCCATCACGCATTTGATCGTTAAAACCACCAACATTCGGCATATCTTCTTGATAACGGAAGTCCGCAGGAACAAAATTATCACCATATGTATTATCAAGATTAACCATGTTCCAAGGTTCGCCATAGACAATGAAATCATCATCATATGATTTTAATTCCGTAGCTAAATCATTCATGACATCAATATCGTGAAGTCCCATAAGGTCAAAGCGATAGCCACCTAATTTATATTCTTCTGCAAGATAGCGAGTGGAATCGACCATAAATTTGTTAAACATTTTCCGCTCACTCGCAGTATCATTACCAACACCGGAATTATTCGATAATCCTCCTTCGGGAGTATAACGGAAATAATATTCCGGAACGGTTATGTTAAGTGGATTTTTCCCAACCGAACTGACGTGATTATAAACCACGTCCATGATAATGCGAATACCCGCTGCGGCATAGGCTTGAACGACTTGTTTCATCTCGGTGATGCGGGTTGCGCCATCATAAGGATCAGCCGAGTATACACCTTCTAAAACATTGTAGTTTTGTGGGTTGTATCCCCAGTTAAATGAAGGATTAACTTCGTTATTATCTTGATCGAAAAAAGGTAAAATTTGCACGGCGTTAACTCCGAGTTCTTTGATATGATCAAAGCCAGTCGTTACGGTCGTACCTTGATAAGAATAGGTAGTCCCTTCTTCAATTAATCCAAGATATTTTTTGCGATTAGCTTCTTGTCCATTCCATGTATCATCGCTAGTTAAATCGGCAATATGCAGTTCATACACACTTAGTTCGGTCGGGGTAATTGTCGGTAGTTCTACTTCATTCCAGCCTACCGGATCAGTTGTATCTAAATCAAGAATCATTCCGCGTAAACCATTGATGCCAGCGGCACGCGCGTAAGGGTCCATTGTTTCGATTTCGTTATAACGCGAATTGGTAACGAGGTACGTATAATATTTACCGGCTAAATCCCCATTAAGTGTTAATGACCAAACGCCTTGTTCACCTTTTACCATGGCATATTCTACTTTGGTATCATCACCATTAACCGCATCAATAGCGACAGGAGTACCCGAATCATAAATCCGTAATTTAATTGCGGAACTTGTTGGTGCCCAAAGTTTGAACGTCGATGACGTTGCCGTATAGGTAAGACCCAAATCATCGCCATCATAGGTCATCGAAGCAATAAAGGTTGGATCATCATATAGCGCATTGAGGGCAATTGCTCGGCGCGCCGTAATTGTTTCACCGACAAAGTGAAGACGAACGTAATATGTAAAATTGAAATCGATTGTATATTCTGATGGCAAGGAAATCACTGCTTCCCACATTGCTGTATCTTCATTTTTGCTCGACAACAATTCACCACTCAGCGAAGCAACAGCATCATCATTTTCAAAAATTTCATAAGAAGAAATTTGATAATTAGATTCAACTTCAATTGTTGTGGCACTAGCAAAAGAAGCTGATGTAATTCGTGGGCGCGTCGCTGTTTCTGGATCTTCATAGGCCCTTGTATCCATATCAACTAAATAGACACTATACTTTTTATTCACCTCGTCATAAGTGAAATTTTCATAGTTAAGACGTAAATCTGTAGATTGTTTCACCCATTCACCAAGACGAATGATGTAATTAAACCCTGTTTCATCAAATTCAGAAACTGGATGGTCTTGCCAAATCCATAGTTTCTCACTAATGGAAACATAGTTTTCAAAATCTCCATCATGAGTGGCACCATCACCACCAGTTTCCCATAACCATAAATTCCAATTCGTATAGTTACCATCGGTCCGATAGTAATAAATTACAACGTGTGCTTCTTCGTAACTCACGGGGGGTGGAACAGGCACAACTTCTTCACCTTCCGGAAGTGCGGCCGTAACCGCTACACTCGGTGAAACTGCATTCAAACCAAGGACAAGTCCAACAACAAATAGTCCTAATTTCCATTTTTTCATCAATTTTTCCTCCTATTTTCGATGGGAATTAATAATTAACTGCGCAAAAAATTTCATCCGTTCACGTAAAGCTTTAAAATCAGCAAGTTTCCACTCCCAGTTTGGACTCCCAACAGTGCCCGGTGTATTCATCCGTGCGTGGATACCTAAGCCAAGAATATCTTGCGTTGGCACAACTGCCCATTCGGCAATGTTTTCAAGTGTAAAGCGTAAAAACTTATCGACTAATGATTCATCAGCATCATAATTGAGCGTCAAAACAAGATAACGCGCCGCTGTCGCTTGTGCTTCGGGGCTCATATTGTGAATCCAGCCAGCAAGTGTTTCGTTATCATGTGTTCCTGTATAGATAATCATATTGGGGCGGTCATCGCTTGGTTTCATATTTTCTGGATTAAACGAAAACTGTACGATATTCATGCCACGGAAATAATAATGATCTCGCAACTTTAAAACTTCCGGTCGTAAATCACCCAAGTCTTCCACAACGATATTAATATTTGGTAAGACAGTAAAAATCCGGTCAAAGAAATCATATGAAGGACCTAAAACCCACTCGCCATCACGGGCGGTTAAACAACTGGCGGGAACTTTCCAATAAGTATCAAATCCACGGAAATGATCAATGCGGATGATATCAAAAAGTTCAGCGTTATACGCTAAGCGTTTAATCCAAAATTGATAACCATTTTGCTGCATTAATTCCCAATTAAATAACGGATTGCCCCAGCGTTGTCCATCGACAGAAAAATAATCCGGTGGCACACCAGCAATAAAACTTGGATTACCATCCTTATCAAGTAAAAATTCTTTTTGATTACCCCAAACATCATCGGAATCAATTCCGACATAGAGTGGAATATCACCCATAATTTGAATCGCTTTTTTGTTCGCATAGCGATGAATTCTTTGCCACTGTTTAAGTGCGATATATTGTAAGAAAATATGAAACGAAATTTGCTCAGCAAAGGGGGTTAAATCTAATTGCTGATTTTTTATCCAGTTTTTATGATCTTCCGGCCATTCGGTCCATAAGCGCATTTGATTTTCGGCTTTTAAAGCGCGAAAAACGGCGTAGTTATACACCCATTTATGCGTTTTTAAAAAGTTTTTTAATCCCTTGCGTTTTTCACGGATAAATTTTTGATAGGCTTTCATTAATAACGGCATTTTATATTGCCGCGCGCCATCAAAATCAACATGAGTTGCATCGCGATGATAGGTGTTTATTCTTAATGGAAGTAAGCGTTCTTTTTGCAAAAGTTCGATTGAAATGTAGATTTCATCAATTGCTTTTGAAGAATATGGTTGATAAGGTGAATTACCATAACCAACTGGATTAATTGGTAAAAGTTGCCAAATATGGACGTGACCATCGGCAAGTAAATCGATGAATTGATAGGCTGAGCGTCCAAAATCACCAACGCCATAACGACTTGGTAATGAAGATATTGCTTGTAAAACTCCCGCACTGCGCATAGTTTTTGTCCTCTACTTATGATTGAAGTATCAAGGTTGAATACGGGGCGATTGTAACTTCGCCAGTCACACCAATCGTGACTGGTGTTGTATCGTTCGCACGAATTTCATCAACAACTTGATAATCGGTTGTGAATTTAATTGCTAAATCATAAAAGTTATGAATTACATGAACCGTATTTGGAAATAGTTCACTATCTTGATGGGTAAATGTGAGTCCCATAAGATGCGTGTTTTCTAAAGGGAGCACATTCGGCACACCATCTGAAAATATTTGATATTTATTCCGCATGCGAAGCACATTACGGTAATGGCTCGTTAATGACCATGGGTCTTCGAGCGCATCAAAGGCGCCAACCCGTACCTGAGCATCTAATGGATAATTTGATCCTTCAACTGGAGCGGTTTCATAAACTCGATTATCACCACGTCCCCAAAGCATTGGGAGCCGTTTATTCTGATCACTACCCGAACCGCGTAATGATATTTCTTCCCCATAATAGACAAAAGGATGACCAGGACTTAATAGATAACTCGAGGCCATGGCTTTCGCATAATTTAAACCTAGCGTCGAATCAACCGGTTGCATGCCACCGATTCGATTTTGATCGTGATTACTTAAAAATAATGAAACATACCCATTGGAATTTTTCTGTTTAATTTTTTCATGAAGACTTGTGATATAAGTTGCGAGATTTTGACCATAACCATTGACGACTGAGTAAGCAACTTTCCCGCCCGTCTCACTAGCTTCAAAAGCAAAAAAAGCATCAATTCCACTTGTATAATAAGCAAGCATATGTGCTTCTGGCGACCAGTCTTCAGCAACGATAAATGCGTCGGGGTTAATCGCTTTTACGTAATCTTTAAAGGCGCCAAGGAAGGCAACGTCTTTTTCCGTATTCTCAAAGCAATATTTAACTGCGTCAAGTCGGAAACCATTTACGCCTTTTTCGAGCCAAAAAGCGGCCGATTCAAATAAAAGATCAACTACTTCTTGATTTTCAAGATTAAGGTCCGGCATCCCGCCGCCATCGAAATTTTCTTCATAAAACCAATTAGTGCTTTGGTATTCGGTATAATCTGCCGGCTTTTCGCCATAAATCCAATTATAATAATCGCGATAATCAGTTTCTCCGGGATTAAGTGCACGGCCACTGGTCACTTGTTCGGCTGAAGCAAGAAACCAAGGGTGCGCACTAGAAGTGTGATTCAAAACCCAGTCGATAATAATATTGATATTATGATTTTTTGCTTCGAGTACTAAATTTTCAAAATCAGCCATGGTACCGTAATCGCTATTGACGGCTTGATAATCTATTACATCATAGCCGTGATACGATGGCGATGGATTTATTGGCATCAGCCATAAATCGCTAAAGCCCATATCTTGTAAATATTCAAGTTTTCCAGTAATACCATTAAAATCACCAACATCATCATTGTCGCTATCAGCAAAAGCGCGCACAAAGATTTCGTAATAGACACCGCCATTGAGATTATTAATAAATGGTTCTTCACTCGATGTTGGATTTTCCGATAACGAAATATCACTTGCTGTTGGTACACAGCCAGAAAGGATGGCAATTGCCATCCCAAGTAGACCAAGTTTTTTAAATTGAGAAAAGCGCATATTTAACCTTTAACGGCGCCACCGGTAATCCCGGAAACATAGTAGCGTTGCATGAAAATATAAAGAATTGTAATCGGGACAGCAATGACGACTGCACCTGCGCAGAAACGCGTAAAGTAATATTCCAATTCACCGAGGTTATCGATATAAGAATATAAGCCCATCGCGACACTAGCAGCATCACGTTTTGTTCCGACAATAACTGAAGCGAAGATATAATCGCCCCATGGTCCCATAAATGATGTTAACGCTGTATAAATAACAATTGGTTTTGATAGAGGCAAAGTAATATGCCAGAAAATTTGTGCTTTATTTGCACCATCAATTGCCGCAGCTTCATCAATTGAACGCGAAATCGTATCAAAGTAGCCTTTGGAAACAAAGTATCCCATCGCAGCACCACCAGTATAGACAAGTACTAAAGCAACTAGGTAGTTGGCAGCGGGTGTCTCATTTGGATTACCAATTAGATTAATCCCTTTTAAAATGTAATAAATAGCAATCATCGACATGAAGCCGGGGAACATACCGAGCACCATAATGAATTTCATTAATGATTGACGCCCTTTAAAGCGTAAGCGTGAAAAGGCAAACGATGTTAGTAACACAATAATTGTCGAAATAACCGCGCAAACAATCGCCACTGTTAATGTATTTAAGAACCAGCGCCCATATGGATAAAGTGGGTCAGTAAACAAGTTAATATAGTTTTGAATTGACCAGTTAAGGGGCACGAAATAATTAATTGGTGTAAAACCTTCGGCATTTGTAATTGGCTTTAATCCGCCGGTCCAACGATTAAGTTCGGGACTCCAAACTGGCGCACGGAAGGATTGAAAAACAAGATAAAGGACGGGGAACACCCAAATGAACGATAATAAAGCTAAAAGAATATAAATAAATACATTGACGAAGTTACGCCGAAACACCATGTTGTTAAAACCACGTGGCTTGCGAGCAACATGGATTGGGACAATTTTTTCTTCAGCTTCTGGAGCAAAGTTTTCAGTATTTTTTTCATTAATCATTGGAACTGTTCCTCATCTTTCGCTGCACTAGTTTGTCCGTAGAATACGATGGAAATAAAGGCGCTAACTAAGAAGACAATAATACCAATCGCAGATCCCATCGCATATTCCTTATCGGTACCACCAACCGTTAAATCATAAAGCCAAGTAACAAGAAGGTCAGTTTTACCGTAGTTAATACCAGCAACGTTGACATCTGGTCCCCCTCCCGTCAGGAAGAAGATAACATTAAAGTTATTGATGTTTCCGATAAATTGCGTAATTAAATAAGGCCCTGTAACAAAGAGCATATAGGGGAGTGTGATACTCCAAAATTGCGTCCAAGCACTGACTCCATCAATTTTTGCTGATTCGTAAAGATCTTCGGGAATATTCATCAAAATGCCAGATGTAATAAGCATTGTATAGGGCACACCAATCCACATATTAATCAAGATTACGGATATCCGAGCCGAGTTGACTTTCCCAAAGATATTAGTAGTAGCATTATCGATTAAACCGATATCTTTCAAAAAGTTTAACATCGCTCCATCAGGAGCAAGAAGTTTTGAAACAATTAATAGGGTAATAAATTGTGGAATCGCAATCGATATAACGAATAATGTCCGCCAAAGTTTTTTAAGTTTAATGCCTTTCTTATTAATTAATAGAGCAAGAATCATTCCACCAATATAGTTTGAAAAGGTAGCAAAGATTGCCCAAACAATTGTCCAAGAAAAGATTGATTGCATCGCACCACCCCAACCAGTTTCGGTTGAAAATAGTTTGATAAAGGTGTCAAGTCCCGTCCACGCAAACCGATAGCGCGGATAAATATGATCACCATCATAGTTAGTGAATGCAAGAAGAATCATGAATATCAAAGGTAAAATGGTAAAAGCAAAAACAGTCACTGAAGGCAAACTCAAAACTGTGACATGAAATTTTTCATTGAGTAGTGAACGCACATCTTCTTTGAAGGTCGCGATGTGTTTCCCTTCTTTATTCAAATTTTGTAATTTCCAAGCTCCATTTACGTTGCTGATGTAAACAGCAGTAAAAGCGACCGTAAGAATGATTGTCGCTAAACCATAAAGCATCACAATAACTGAATTTGACGCGTTTCCGCCCGTGACACGGGTCGAGAACGGAATACCGAATTGATAAATTGTTGTATATAAATAGCGATATGGTGTATCACCAATCCAAGCTATTCCATCGGGTGAACCACTACCAAAGATATTCATTTCATCAAGCCAATAAATACCGCCTTTAGGCAGAAGCATAAAAACAATGAAAAGTACTTGAATAACAAAGTAGGCGATACCTTTAACCACTTGGCCGTTAAAGATATGGCCACTTCCCATAAACAAATAGGATAAGCGCGTTTTATAATCACCTTGAATAAACCTTGTGACATAGTTTTTAAATAATTTTCCAATCGCTTTAGCTATGTAAATAATGCCCTTATAGGCGTAAATAAATATATTTATAAAAGCCTTAACGAAAAGCATCAAAAAATTAAAAAGCCATTTCCCGAATTTGATAATACTATCGAGAATGGTTGTTCCGAGCCAAGGAAAAAACTTCATTCTTTGCGTATCGGAGTGTTTCATATTTCTTTCTCCTCGATCAAATTGAAACGATAAAACTGGGGTGGAAGTTTAAAAGCCACCCCAGTTACAAAAATTATAAATTAGCCAACAATTGCAGCAACTGCTTCTTGTAAAGCGGTCGCTAATGTTCCGTCAACACCAAAGTCTTGTTCGACAACAGCTGTACCAAAGGCGGCCATTGGATCCCAGAATGTACCACCGACTGCGCGGGATTGAACCATCGCAAACGGAGCTTGGGCGGCGAGCGCTTGTAAAGCGAGATCGGCTTGGACTTCTTCAGATTCTAAAGAAGCTAAGTTGGCCGGACCATAGTTACGGTCGATATAGCGCCGAACTTGAGCATCAGCAGAGTTCATATATTGAGCAAGTAATTGCGCAAAGAATAACTTTTCAGCATCTTCTTGAATTTTAACAGCCATGACTTTTGCACCAGCAAATGAACCCATTTGCCGTTGTTCTAAGGCAGCACCTGCCTCATCAATTGGTGTGAAGGTTGGTAATTTAGCGGCAGCATAGCCATCACCCATCGCAACTTTAAGAGCAGCGGCATCCCATGTGCCGGAGACACCAGCGACGACGGTTGGCTCAACTGGATTGCCAGATTCATCTTTAGTTTGGAAACCAGCGATTTCACCAGTTAATCCACTGGAGAGAATCGATTCAGAACCAACGAGATGATCAACGACTAACTTATTGAAGCCACGGGCATTGTTCATACCTTCAGCGTTATCGTAGTCACAAACTTGAATTTTTGTAACGGTATCATAAGTTAATGTGCCGGTTGATGAGAAGAATGAAGGTAGATACCAACCATCCTTAAGATTCATGACGAATTTCTTGTCGATGGAATCAAGTTTGGTCATCATCGCATCCATTGAAGCAACATCTTCAGCCGTCAAATAATTGGAATTGTAATAGAGGAAATAGCCATTATCGGCGGTGTATGGATAACCATAAATTTCACCATCAAGGGTTGCGGATGAAACAGCTGAGGCCACATAATTTTCCTGAATGTCATCAGCAAAAGCACCTCTAAATGGCGCTAAAGCACCAGCGGTTTTTAAAACTTGAATTTGGTCATCTGGTAAAACGAAAACGTCAGCAGCAGTCGTAATGTCTTGTGTGATTAATTTTTGTGCATCAACAAAAACATCACCAAAATAGAATTTGAATTCGTAGTTGGTATTAGTTTCCGGATCATAGGCATAGTCTTCAGCAAATTCTGCAGCAAGCTCTTCTTGCAAAGTGAGATCTTCTAAAGAGGACCAAACGGTAAGACTAATACGTTTGTTGGTTGCATCTTCAGAACCTGTGCCACTCGTGGTCACTTCGCTGCCGCCACAGCCAGCAAGTAGAAGGCCAGCTAGAGCAACGAAAACAAATTTGGATTTCTTAAACATAAATTACGCTCCTTTCAATTAATTAATACGCGCAGAACATATTGGGTTAGATATCGATAACTTTAAGTTGATCATTTTCACCCAAAATATTTCCGGCTCGTAATCATTATTTAAGATAAGCATATTATAACGACTTATTTTTTTTGAGTAAAGCAAAATGTAAGCGTTTGCATGTTGCGTTTTTGTGGTTTATCACTCAAAAAATAGTGTTTTTACTTAACGTTTTAAAATAGACAAGCAATATATTTTGTATGATTCTAAAAAAGAGATAACTTTTACCTATGAAAAAAGGCTAGTCATTGTAAACCAGCCTTAGATTCAACACTTAATATTTTTAGAATTAAGAAAATTTAAATGAGCGAAAATTAAATAATGCAAAGACCCCAATCAGACATTAAGATTGCTTCTTTTTCTTCAGGCGTATCGATTTTGAAGAAATGTGCTTTCCGTAAATCAAGGGCTAAGCGAACTTTATCACCGATGTGAATGTCTTTGTTACCAACAACTGGTACTTTGGAGATAATGGTTTGACCAGAATATTTTCCGTGAAGAATGTATTCATGACCAAGTAATTCCGCGACATCAACATCCATTTCAAACAAAGCGTCCGGGAACAGTTTTGCTGATTCGCCATCGGCTTCATGATGGACATCTTCTGGCCGAACACCAAAGATAACCATTTTGCCATCATATGGGGCTAAAGCTTTAACAAATTCTGCTGGAATTTTCACAACTTTTTCATCTAATGGGACATAGACAACATTATCTTTGACAGCAACTTTGCTGGCTTTATCTTTTTCAACGTGAATTGTTTCGAGCAGTACATAATCAATATGCTTCGGCAAATTATTTTTACCACCAAAACCAACGGAAATCACAATCTCATCAAGGTTTTGGGTTGGCAATTTTTCTAGCACGGAAGCAGGTAAATGTCTCACTAAGTCCGATTTATCTTCAACTTTTGCGAGTTCTTCAATTTCTTCTTTGCTCAGTTCAATTCGATCTTCTTCACCAGGAATAATTACTTTTGTGCCATCAACACGAATTAATTCAGCTAAATCTTTTTTCACAGTATGAATTTCATTGTGCATGATTGCCATTTCTTTGCCACGAATTTCCGCTGTTAAGAAATTCATCGCTGGCGAACCAATAAAGCCGGCAACAAACACGTTTCGTGGTTGATGGTAGATTTCAATTGGCGAACCAATTTGTTGAATAAAGCCATCTTTCATGACAACAATTCTAGTTGCCATCGTCATCGCTTCTGTTTGGTCATGCGTAACATAGATTGTTGTTGCATTCATTTGTTCATGTAAACGAATTATTTCTGAACGCATTTGAACACGCAGTTTCGCATCAAGGTTAGATAATGGTTCATCCATTAAAACAACAGATGCATGACGGACAATCGCCCGACCAAGGGCGACCCGTTGACGTTGACCACCGGATAATGCTTTTGGTTTACGTTGTAAGAATTCAGTAATTTCCAAAATGCGGGCCGCTTCGCGAACGCGCTGATCAATTTCAACTTTTGGCAAATGTTGAATTTTTAAACCAAAGGCCATATTATCGTAAACTGACATATGTGGATACAAAGCATATGATTGGAAAACCATCGCGATGCCACGATCTTTTGGTGGAACTTCATTACAAACTTTTCCATCGATAATTAGTTCACCTTCTGTGATATCTTCAAGACCAGCAATCATCCGCAATGTCGTGGATTTTCCACAACCAGAGGGGCCGACAAAGACAATAAATTCTTTATCTGCAATTGTAATATTGAAATCGGTAACTGAATTTCTATCGTTACCTTCGTAGCGTTTACCAACGCCAGTTAGAATGACTTCTGCCATAAATATTATGTGCTCCTTTTCTCGACTATGCTTAAAATATATCATAGTTTATAAAAGTTGACTTGTGCACAGTGCACAAATTTACTTATTGCGGAGTGTTTTTCTAATTAGGGCAAAGTATTGAGCATTCCAATACTCTCGAATATCAATGCCTGTCAGTTCAACAAACTGATTCAAACGGTAATTAAATGTGTTGCGATGTAAATAGAGTTTTTGTGAAGCTAATTGGCCATTGAGTCCACACTGAATATAGATGTCCGCTGTTTGAAACAGCTGATAAGGCAAGTCTTTAAACGCTTTACTAACGGCAACGGTAATTTTCTCGTTGTGATTAACAATAGCCGCTAATAGCAGTTCGGAAAGATGATATAAACCTGGTTGATTAATTGGCGTCTCCGCAAGGAATAAATGAGCAATTGCATCATTTTTTGGACTCACAAAAACTAATAAACTTGTATTGTAATCACTACTTATTAGCGATAAAAATGAATATAAATCAACTGCTAAATCACTTGATGCCAAAAAATAACCGGCCTGTGAATTTAGCTCAATAATTTTTATTTGATGACCGAGATGATTACTAAATAAATCCGAAAGCGAGCCAAAGTTTATCGGTCGTGTAGTTTTAATAAAGTAGTATTTGTCCATTATTTACCTCCGCTATTATTTAAAAAAACACAACATTCAAAAGGTTTTAAAGTCATTTTATCATCGACACGTTCTACATCTTTATAGTTATGAAGAAGCAACTCAGCAAATTTTGTTATTTCTTGGTGTTGATACTCAATAACTTTATCACGAAAATTTGCAATGACGAATAATTGCTGTTGTTCGTGACAATGACGGTAAAAGAAAACATCTGGATGATCCATATCGATAATTACGAAAGGTCCATCAAGCACTAATTTACTAATAGAGGCACTCTTTCTAAGCTTTATCGCTTGGCGATAATAATTAAGAATCGAATCTTCATCAAGTAATTCGTTAGCAACATTAACTTCGGGATAATTGCTATTTGCGGGTATTACTGGTTGGTGTTTACTAAAACCGGCAAAAGGCGTGTTATCCCATTGCATCGGGGTGCGTGCATTAATGCGTGAAGTTCGCTTTAAAAACCGCGCGATGATGGCATCATCTTTACCGCTCATGCGCGCATGGTATATATAGTTACGCGCACTTACGTCTTGCATAAAAGGTGTTAAATCATTGGTTGTCAGGTTACTCATTCCAATTTCATCACCATTATAAATAAATGGCGTGCCATACATGAAAAGCAAAACTGAAATCAGCATTTTTGCTGACTCTTTACGATAATTAATATCACCATATTGACTAAGGACACGTGGATGATCATGATTGACCCAATATAGCGGCATATCCGCCTCGAGATGGCAATCATCGTACCAGCGCTTAAAAATGTGTTTCATGTTCACTAGATTTGTTTTGATCATTTCATCAGGCAAATGCTCAGATCCATAAGCACCATTTTCCCAACATGTATCAAAGTTAAAGACCATATTAATCGCCCCAAATGTGCGACTTGCATAACGTAATGCTGTTGCGGTCGATGAGTTACCACCAACTTCACCAATTGTCATTACATGTGGGTATTTTATAAGTACCTTTTCTTTGAATTCATGTAAGTAATCAAATAAGCGGTCGCGATTAGAAAACTTACCCACATCTAATGTCAATCCATCACTATCGAGGTTTTGCGTTGAATTAGCAAATGACAAGTCACGCGCAAGATGGGCAATTGCATCAACGCGAAAGCCATCAATACCTAAATCAAGATAATAACGGGCAATTTGATAAATTTCTTCACGAAGTCGCGGGTTTTCCCAATTTAAATCCGGCATCTTCTTAGAAAAAATTTTCATGTAATATTCTTTATTCTGTGTAACGTATGCCCAGGCAGAATCAGAGAAGAAACCGCGCCAATTATTTGGTGGTTGGGGAACACCATTAATAAATCCACGTGGTTTTTGCCAGATATAATATTCATGCTCCTGTGATAAAGGATTATTTATTGCTATTTTAAACCATGGATGTTCATCACTTGTGTGGTTGAGCACAAAGTCCATCACTATCTTGATATCGCGCTGATGTGCTTGATCGATAAGCATTTTCAAATCTTCATTTTTCCCAAAGTGCGGATCAACTTGGAAATGATTGCTGACATCATAGCCATTGTCGTCCATTGGTGATTGTAAAAACGGGCAAATCCATAGCAGATTAACACCTAAATCATGCAAATAATCAAGTTTTTGAATAATACCTTGTAAGTCGCCCCAGCCATCATCATTACTATCAAAAAAAGATTGGGGATATATCTCATAACCAATCGCGGTTTGCCACCATTTTTTTGTATTCATGTTAATCAAATATTACCTCGTGGTTTTTCGCTGCATAAATCATCCGCAGAACTTCCGCGCGGGAAACTTTTTTAGATAAAATCGGTAGCTCATCAATTGGAAAAAATGCAGCGTTGATTGTTTCATATTCGTGATCAGATAACGTTTCTAACACTTCTGCGGAAAAAACAATAACATATTCTGGAACAGAAACAGGTGATTTGAAGGGCGTTCGATTAAACACACCAACCAAGAGCTTTATTTGAATATTTGCGCCCGCTTCTTGTAGACATTCTTTGCGCGCTGCTTCTTCCGGCGAATCATATAAGTCACACCATCCGCCCGGCAAAGAGTAAGCATGGTCGATTGCTTCTTGGACAAGTAAAACTTCACCTTTAGCGTTAAAGACAACAGTGCGAACCGAAACATTCGGCGTTGGATAAATATCACGAGTAAAGAACTCGTTTTTAGCGAAATCAACTGCTTGAAATTTTTCTAACATTTCATTTGCTCGTTGGCTGATTTGTTGATAATTACTAAGTGCATAGGGGTCATGTGAGAAAAGCAAACCAATTTTAGCAATTGAAGCAATCTCAATTAGAAAATCGTAAAAGTGTTTTTGTTCCATAAATAATACCTCATTTATTATATCTAATTTATTACCGCCCGGTTGTATAAATTGCATTCTCAATCAAAATTACGTAATATCTTGATATGAAAAACTATCAATTAATTTTTGTTGATTCAATCCTCGAGACATTTTGGTTCTGGGTAATTCTACTCGCTATTATTTTAATTGGTATTATTTTGTTTTTTCTAACCGGATTTATCCATATTCATCGTGGTTATATCGGCATTATCGAAGAAATGGGTGTTTATAAAGGTGTCTATCAACCAGGGTATTATTATTTCCATCCGCTTTACGGCCGCCGTGTCGGCATGTATAAAAGTGGTTTACATATTAATGATATTGTTTTCCGCGATCAACTTTTCCGCGTAACATACGTTATTGATGATGTTAAAGCTTATCATTATGCCGGACACAATTTAATGCTCTTTGTTGATGATTTGTTAATGAAAAACAAAAAAATTAAAATTGATGAACTTGCCGAATCATTAAAAAAATACGGAATAAAAATTGAAAATATAGAAACCCACCAATAATGCATTGGTGGGTGTTTTTTTAGAAGTTGAGCTCGGTAATATAGTCAACAATTTTATCAACAATTTGATGAGCGCGTTCACTGGTCGGTGCTTCCGCCATTACGCGGATTAACTGTTCGGTTCCACTTGGACGCACGAGGATGCGACCTTCATCATTAAGTAATTCTTGTTCAGTTTTAATTAACTCACTAAGACCATCATGATTCATCACAGCGTCTTTATTAATTACTTTAAGGTTTTTTAACACTTGCGGATATTCTTGAAAACCAACTAATAATTCCTGAAGTGTCTTGCCCTCAAAATGCATGGTTTTAAGTACTTTAAGCGCCGTGATAAGACCATCACCGGTATTCAATTCATCAAGGAATATCACATGACCACTTTGCTCTCCGCCAAGTGAATAGTCATTTTCTTTCATTTTGGCTTGCACATATTTATCGCCTACTTGGACTTCAATAACATCAATGCCCGCTTCTTTTAAAGCTTTTTTCGCACCAAAGTTACTCATGACCGTTAAAACAACAGCGTTATGATGAAGTTTTCCGCGGTGTTTATAGTTTTTGGCTTTGATGTAGATAATCGCGTCACCATCAACAATATTCCCTTGATTATCAACAATTAATAAGCGGTCAGCATCGCCATCAAATGCTAAACCAATATCGTATGCACCCGATTTCATTTTTTCAATTAAGCCTTCAAGATGCGTTGATCCACAGTGATCATTAATATTGATGCCATTCGGATGATTGTTTATAAATTCGACTTGGCAATCAAGTTTATCAAATAAGCGAGGTGCTATGGCGGTTGCTGATCCGTTTGCTAAATCGGCAAGCACTTTTAAACCACTAATCTCGCTACCCATCATTCCTAAAAAGGAGATGTAATCTTCAAGCAAATATTTTGCAAAAATATACCGCCCAATTTCTTTATCATATGCTAATGGCAAATAATCATTAGTCGCATCGATGTATTCTTCAATCGCCAGTTCCAACTCTGCTTCGATTTTTTCGCCTTCACGATTAAAAAGTTTAATCCCATTGTCGTAATACGGGTTATGGGAAGCGGAAATCATAATTCCGTAATCAAACTGATGTTTAACGACTAAATAAGAAATGCTTGGTGTTGTTGTGACATCAACATCATAGATTAATCCGCCACTCGTAACGATACCGGTCGCCAGGGCATGTAATAACAATTCACCACTAGCCCGTGTGTCACGTCCAATCAAAACCTTGACAGATTGACCGTTTTTCTTTTGACCGATATAGCGACCAATTCGGTAAGCAAGATTAACAGTGAGAACGCGATTAACTGGTCCACGAACGCCATCGGTACCAAAATATTTGTTTGCCATATAATATTCCCCTTAGTTCATTCAATAATTAAGAAACAATCTTCTCATCCATTTCTTCCATATATTCGCGGAAAACTCGATCGAAATTATCCGGATTGGTCGGGATTAAATCGCCATTGTACGCAATTGACACGCGTCCAGTTTCTTCACTGACGACAATCGTCACTGAATCAGTGATTTCACTAATACCGATTGCGGCGCGATGCCGCGAACCATACTTTCCATTTAATGGTTTTGTTGTTGCAGTATAGTAAACACTGGCAGCGATAATGTTATTATCGCGAATAACAACTGCACCGTCATGTAGTCTTGTGCCTGGATAAAAAATTGTCGTGATTAATTCACTTGTGAGCGGAGCATTAATTACTGTCCCATTTTTAATGATATCACTCAATTGTGATTTCTTTTCAAATGTTAATAAAGCACCGGTTTTGGACTTAGATAAACTTTCAACTGCTAATTGAACTTGGTGATAAAATTCATTTTTATCATAGATTTTGCGCACACGGTCTTTGCTTGGCCATAGCCCTAAAAAGCCACCTTTACCTTTTAAAGGATTCGCAGTAATTGGTCGAAAATCACCAATGTTAGTAATCACAAAAGCAATACTAATAATAATCAACATTGTTAAGACAACTTGTGAGACTGTTTCTAAATCAAAAATCCGTGCAATCAACACAGTGGTAAATCCACCAACATAAAGCACACGGGCAAGAACGCGTTGCAAAAACCGCCACATGAAAAAAACAAATAAAACGATAATTATTAACGATAGCGAAAAATCAATCCAAAAAGTGAAATCGCCAAATTTGGTTACATCAAGCAAAATTATATTCATACTTCTTCCCGTTTGCTACGTAACCGTGAATGGGCAAACCGTCCAGCAGCGGAAGCAGCAATCGCTCCTACAATATCATCTAAAAAGGTATGACAATGAACACCATCTTTGCCTTCTTCATTTAGTTTAGCAATAATGCCATATTTTTTCTTATCAATAAAGCCAAAATTTGTGAGACTAATCGAACCATATAAATTGCAAATGCCATAAGCATTGACTTCATCAACCCCGTACAAACCTTCATCACGTCTTAAAACGTCTTCAAGTTCTTTATCAATCATCGTCCCATTTTCCGCTTGCCGATCAAGTTCGATAGCAGTCATAATCGCGAATTGAACTTCACGTTTATCTAAAACGGACATAATTGATTCAAAAAATTCTTCAGCTTTTAAGCCTTTATGATAATCTGCTTGAAGAAAACGCGCAGCATCGGCAATATCATAAATTGTCACTCCGCGATCCTCAAGTAGGGCGATGCAACGATCTCGATAGTTTTCAATGTTTTTCATAATATACCCCCGCTATTTAAACTTTGTTTACTTACTACATGTATATTAGCAAATGAACAAATAATAGAAAAGAGCAACAATTAATAACCCCATCAAATCCCGCGTGCTTTTTTTTATTACATCGTAAATTTTAACTTATAAACGAAAAACGAGTAGTTTATTTAATTAAAGTTTTAAATGACATTGTCGGCGGAAGAAGTGAAAATAAATTATACAATTAACAATTTGTATAAACCAATACCGTTTTTTTGCTATTTTGTAATTGTTTAATGTTTTCTAAATCAATGCATATTTACACTCTACAAAAAAAATAAAGCAAATAAATAAGTTAATTTAACTATAAAAAAAAGAACGCTAAATTTTAAAAACCATTTAGATGAGTTAGCACGAAAATAACCGCCCCTAATAAGAAGTATATTGTGGGCACAAGTCGTCGAAAACTATACAAAGAACAAATTTACACTTTTACAAAATAATTATATTGACCACCATAGACATAAAGATGATTACCACGAATGCGATAATTTTCCCAAAGTGAGGCTAACACTTCTTCTGGATCATGATGGAGAAATTTATATTCATTATCTTCTTGATGCCATTCTCCATAAGATACAATTGTGGTTTCATATTCAATTGTAAAAGTCCCATCTTCGACAACATTCATGTAAATCATGCCATCTTCTTCACCCGATAAGGCCCACATTGTAACATTAGTCACAAAGGTTGAATCACCGGGTATTGAACCAATTTCGTGTTCCCAACGTCCCGTAATTGAAGTATTGAATAAAGCAATGCCGCTTCCTAAACTTGTGCTCAACGAAATTATAGCCGCGACAACGCTAACACCAACTGCTACAGGAGGAATAACGCGAACACTCCCTTTTGCCGATTGAAGACGATAGATGATTTTACGAAATGGATTGATTTTTTGAATATCGATTGGCGATTGATTAGGCGCTAATTTGCTGTTTAAACTAGCAATAAATTCTGGACTAATTGGAAGTTTAAGAATTTCTTGAATTAATCCGCCAATCGCAAAAGACACAATTACTAGACCGAGGATACCACCTATCCAAGCGTTGGTAATCCGTAAACCAAATCCGAGTCCAATAAGTACCGATCCCAGCAGCGCTAATCAAAAATTGCTATATATGGTCTTCATTGAAAAGGCTTTGTGAAATTTTCCGAATTTAATCTCCGTCGGCTGAATATTTGTAGAATCGATTGGTGTTGGTTCAATTGGCGTTGGTTCAACTGGTGTTGGTTCAATAGATGATGGATTTAATTTGTCATTGGACATACTTACCTCCTGATAACAATCACATAAAAATGCGATGTTAAACTTGTTTTCATCCTTAGCACTCATATAAAATTATCGTATTTTCATCCAACACTTTAACTAATACATCCAAACCTATCAATCGGCGTAAAGAATAATTGGGATGATTTTTTGTCTTCTATTGTTACTTTTATTATACACTTAAATTTAATAATAAATCGATGGCTACTATAAGGCAGTAAAATTGCTCTTTCTACATATAAATTAAAAATTAATGCCGGAAAAAACAAAAAAGCTTGATAGCAAATCAAGCTTTAAATAAAAATTTGGAGCAGTCGACGGGAATCGAACCCGCATAGTCAGCTTGGGAAGCTGAAGTTCTACCACTGAACTACGACTGCGATTGCGCTTATGATTATAAAATAAGTTGTCCACGCTTGCAATTGCTTTGTATCGTAATTTGCTGGTAAAACCACAGCTGAATTATACATTAGAAAGTTTTTGTAATTGGCCGTTTTTCTTATGAACGTAAATGTTGCGTTCTGTATTTTCGACGAGCGCAAGTGTGTAGGCATAACATTCTTCTTTTGTTGGAAAGATTTTAATTGGTTTATCACTACCCGCTAATTTAACCTGCCACTTACTATCTTCCCGTCGAAAAGTAATATGATATGCACGTTTATCAACTTCACCCATTGATATGCCTCCTTTTTTGTTGTATTTTTAATCAACTTTATATATTGATTATAGCATCAATTTCATTTTTTCCCGCTTTTTTTGGGTTTTTTTATAATAAATAAAAATTGCGTTTAATCGTAAACAGTAAACGCAAATGGTTAAGAATATCTTCATTTTAATCGATTTCAACAAACGATTTAGCAAATAATATTGTGTCTACTAATGTGTAAGCAAAATGTTTTTTAGTTCATTGATTTCTTTTGCGGTTAGTCCGATTAAAAGCAGATAAGCTTCTGCACTTTGATATTTTTCAATAAATCGTTCGAGAAAAGCCGCCATATTATTTGGATTAGGGGTTAATACCGCTAATGGAAAGTCTGGGTTGTTTTTAAGTGTTTGCTTTGCTAATTTACGCAAGTAAGCAAATGAAAGTAAATAATCAGCGATAATATCATCACAATCAACACCAATTAGTAGTAACAATAATGCAACATAAACCCCAGTGCGGTCTTTGCCGGCAGTGCAGTGTAAAATTAGCGGCTTTTTATTTTCGATAATCGCCTGAAATATTTGTGCGGCACTATGCGGATCACTAATCATTTCCATATAGGAATCGATGACATCAGCGGCGTCAACTGGGATGCGACCATGCCCATTGACTGGTAACGATATTTGTTTAAAGCGATTATCTTTTGCTGTTAAATCTGGTTGATTTTGTTGTTCGAGCGGTGAACGTAAATCAATGATCGACTTAATTCCCATTTGATAAAGTGTCTCAACATCTTCAGCTGTCGCAAATGATAATGCACCGCTACGAAAAATCGTGTGATAAGCACTAATGCGTCCCGAACTTGTAAAATAGCCACCAATATCACGAAAATTATCGATGCTGGTGAATGGATGACGGCGTTTACACTGTTTTTTGTTCATATGCATTATCCTAACGAAAAAATATAATAAGAACAATAAAAAATAAAAAAACCCGCATGAAGCAGGTTAAATTTCGATGGTGGGCACTGAGGGGATCGAACCCCCGACCTTCTGTACGTCAAACAGATGCTCTCCCAGCTGAGCTAAATGCCCGGGATACCTAAATGGTCTAGTGCTATTATAGAAAATGGTATTGAATTTTGCAAGAAATATTTCTTATCTTTTTGATAAATATGAAAGCAATAAAAATATACGAAAAATACAACAAAAAAACCGCATAAAGCGGTCTGTTTTTGAAAAATGGTGCCGACTAGAGGACTTGAACCCCCAACCTACTGATTACGATTCAGTTGCTCTACCAGTTGCGCTAAGTCGGCGTGTCTAAAACATAATAAATAATAATCAAATAAATATCAATGAAAATAAAAGTGTGTTTAATCGTTTATTTTTGGTGAGCTGAACTTTTTCGCAATTGATAATTGGTGTTGACGAATGGCTTTCACCGCATCAATATTTTGTGGTGCATTTAAATTAACAATATATACAAGATAATCGGTTGCAACAATTGCATGTGTTGGGACATGAGCCGCTGCTAAAACATGACCCCAAGCCCGATAATAAGCCCGTGTTAATGGATGCGGACTTTGACGTGCTAAATCATGCAGTTTAAGCGCTAAACTACGCATACTACTAATTTTTACATTTCCTTGTTGATAACTATTAATTGTATTTTTAATTTCTTCGATAATAATCGGCGAATAATATGCTTTCTCAATCGCAAAATCACAAACTGCTTTGCTCGCAAATAGGACTGCTTCTTGGCGACTTAGTTGCTCAATGGTCATCAGTAAATCTGCGCGTAGAATTTTATCATCGTTTATTTTTAGTTTTGTAGCGAGTTTTTTGTCCATTGTTAAGTCCCCCTTTTAGCATATTATATAATAAAAAAGGGAATTCTATATAAAACGTTTTATAATATTTAAGTAATTTGAATTTCTTTTATGTTTAGCGCGAATTATTCTTGCGAGCACATTTTATTGAACGTTATAATAAAAACAACAACACGATAAGAGGAAAAATATATGGCAAATATCGATGTAATCTTACTGACGCTCATTATTGCGGCTTGTTTATTGACTCTAAGCTATGTTTTTATTATTTTTCACAAAATTAATCGGCTAAAAGTTGTCAATGCTGATGTCGATGAAATATCTGGATACATCCGTCAGGGGGCGATTACTTTTTTGAAACGAGAATTTAAGGTAATCATTCCCTTTGTTATTGTTGTTTCGTTGTTACTAGTTGGACTTGGTTTTCTTCCAATATTTCATGGTGCTGAAGGTGTCGGTTGGGAATCGGCAATTTGTTATTTAATTGGTTCTGCGTTTTCTGGACTTGCTGGGCTTGTCGGAATGATGGCTGCAACAAAAGCTAACGCTCGTACAACTGATGCGGCAATTAATCGTGGAATGAGTGGGGCTTTAAAAACGGCTTTTTCGGGTGGCGCTGTGCTCGGATTATCAGTTGCTGGTCTTGGTTTACTTGGTTTAACTGGGCTATTTATATTAGGTTATTTTGCATTTGTCGCTCTTGGTGATACACAACTCGAAGCAATAAAAGCCGCCGCCCATGTCGTCACAGGTTATGGGCTCGGCTGTTCAATGATAGCTTTATTTGGCCGGGTCGGTGGTGGAATTTATACGAAAGCTGCTGATGTTGGTGCAGATCTAGTCGGGAAGGTGGAAAGCAACATTCCAGAAGATGATCCACGCAATCCCGCGACAATTGCCGATAACGTTGGAGATAATGTCGGCGATATTGCTGGTATGGGATCAGACCTCACGGAGTCATTTGTCGGATCAATTATTTCTGCCATTACCATCGCTTCGCTTTATGTTGAACAAATTGGCACGGTATTAACTAAAGTATCTTGGATTGTATTTCCGCTTGCGATTGCTGGCGTTGGTACACTTGGTGCGGTAATTGCCGTTTTAATTGTTCGTAGTCGCGAATGGAAAAATCCACAAAAAACACTGACAATTTCCACGTATATTACAACGGGGATTGTATTAATCGCTACCGTTTTTCTTAGTGTTTTTTATTTAAAAGACGCACGCGCAATTATTGCAATTGCCGCCGGATTAGCATGTGGAATTGGTGTTGGTTGGATTGCCGAATACTACACATCGAGTGATTTTAAACATGTAAAAGAAATTGCTGAAGAATCACAAACTGGTCATGCGACAAACATTATTTCTGGACTTGCTATTGGTATGAAGTCAACGGCCTTAACAATTATCTCTCTTGCGCTTGGAATTATTATTTCCTACTTTGCGATGGGAGGAAAATCCGGATTTGGAAACTATGGTATTGCTCTAGGCGCAGTCGGTATGCTATCAACTGTTGGAATTACTGTTAGTGTCGATGGTTATGGTCCAGTCAGTGATAATGCTGGTGGCATTGCCCAAATGGCAAACCTAGATCCACATGTTCGCAAGATTACCGATAAGCTTGATAGTGTCGGTAATACAACTGCCGCAATCGGTAAAGGTTTTTGTATCGGTAGTGCCACATTAACTTCGCTGGCGCTTGTAATCTCTTTTGGAGCAGCAACTGGACTAAGCGCAGATAACTTTTCCTTGATGGAACCCCGCGTAATTATCGGCGTTCTAATTGGTGGTATGCTTCCATTCTTGTTCTCTTCACTCGTGATTGATTCGGTCGGACGTGCGGCAAACCAAATGGTCAATGAAATTCGTGCCCAATTTAAAGCTGATCCCGGTATTTTAGCAGGTACCAGCACACCGGATTATCAACGTTGTATTGATATTTCTACACGCGCCTCCTTGAAAGAAATGGTTTTACCTGGCGTAATTGCGATTCTTTCACCAATTGTGGCGGGTTTTATCTTAGGGTCAGCTGGCTTAGGCGGTTTATTAATTGGCGGATTAATTTCAGCGATTATGCTTGCCGTATTTATGGCGAATGCTGGTGGTGCTTGGGATAACGCGAAAAAATATATTGAGGAAGGTTTTTTTGGCGGTAAAGGTAGTGAAGCCCATAAGGCATCAATCACTGGTGATACCGTCGGTGATCCACTCAAAGATACCGCTGGTCCAACAATGGATATTTTAATTAAAATGATGTCGATTATTTCACTAATCATCGCACCCGTGCTAAAGGAAGTTCCATCACTTTGGGACTATATTGTTGATTTGCTATAATTTTTTATAACAATAAATGGTGGGTAGCTGATACTATCCACCTTTTTTTAATTTATGTTTCGTCTTAAGAAATTTAAACATAATAAGTGATGTTTTAATCTATATTTTTTTATTAAATCGAGTAGAATAGAGCACGAAGGTTATTTTTATATATGCTATTTTTAAAGCACTTCCGCCAGTACTATTTCAAATACGCATGGGCATTCATCTTGGGTGTCCTACTTTTAATTGCGATTGACTGGTATCAGCTTGAAATCCCAAGTATTCTAAGTGCTGTGATTGACGGTGTTGATGATGGTGTAATTACACAAATGAGCGAAATTATCACGCCCTTAACTCAAATACTAATAATTATTATTGCACTGACACTTGGCCGCTTTTTGTGGCGCTATTTGCTTTTTGGTACAAGTCGCAAGATTGAGACTGACATCCGCGGTAAAATGTTTGCCCACGCTGTTACTTTAGATCAAAATTTCTATAATCAACAAAAAATCGGTGGTTTAATGTCGTACTTTACAAATGATTTAACCGCTGTTCGTGAAATATTCGGCCATGGGTTATTGATGCTTGTTGATGGACTTGTTCTTGGTGGTTTTGTTTTGGTGAGAATGTTCCGTTTAAACTGGTTGATGACACTTTATGCTTTTATTCCAATCGCCTTAATGGGTGTGCTTGTCTTTTTTCTTGAGTTACGCATGGAACGCAAATTTAAAGTACGACAAGAATCATTTGAAAAAATGAGTGACTTTGCACAAGAATCTTTTAGCGGCATCACGGTGATCAAAGCTTATGTTCGCGAAGCGGCCGAAGCATTGGGTTTTAAGAAAAGATCTTCTGATTTATATAAAAATTCAATGGCGCATCTTAAGTATGCCGTCATCGTCAATGTCATCATTGATGTGATGATTAATCTCGTTATATTAGCAATCATCGCTTATGGGGCTATTCTTATCGCCTATGGCGATTTAAGTAGCGGGGAATTAACCGAATATACGGCTTATTTCTTTAATCTCTTGTGGCCGGTCTTTGCCCTTTCTTGGTTTTTAAATATCAATGGCCAGGCACAAGCCTCTGCTAAACGAATTTATGCATTTTTAGAATCGAAACCTCTTGTCGCGGAAAAAGATGATGCAATTAAAAACGTTACTTTAAATGGACGAATTGAAGCGAAAAACCTTACATTCACTTATCCGGACGGCCGCGATCCTGTTTTGCATGATGTGAATTTTCTAATTGAAAGTGGGCAAATGGTTGGAATTCTTGGTAAAACTGGATCTGGCAAATCCACTCTTGTTGAGTTATTACTGCATATTTATAATACTGATCCTGGCATGCTCCTTGTTGATGACTATGACATCGCACAACTTTCAATTAATACGTTACGTAATCATATTGGTTATGTTCCTCAGGATAACTTTCTTTTTTCCGATACAATTGAACGCAACATCGGGTTTGCTTTTGAAAAAATTGAACACAACGCATTAGTGAAAGCAGCTAAACTTGCCGATATCGATGAAAACGTTCAAGAATTTAAACTGCAATATCAAACGATGCTTGGTGAGCGTGGTGTGACGGTTTCTGGTGGGCAAAAACAGCGTATTTCAATTGCGCGTGCCCTTGCAAAAGATCCATCAATTCTTATTCTTGATGATTCAGTATCCGCAGTTGATACGAAGACAGAGGAAGAGATTATCACTAATCTACAAAATGTACGAAAAAATAAAACTACTATTTTTATTGCCCATCGGATTTCAACTGTCAAGCGTCTTGATAAAATTATCTTACTGGAACAAGGCCATGTCGTTGGTTTTGGTAGTCATCATGAGTTGCTTGAAAGTAATCACCTTTATCAAGAAATGGTGCGATTACAAGAATTAGAAAATCTTATCGCGGAGGTCGAAGTTCATGCGTGATTTTGTTGAACATCACGAAGCGCATCAAGACTCGCGGTTGCTGCTTCGACTATTAAAATATTTAAAACCCTATGCAAAAAAGTTTGTATTAGCATTTTTCCTTATGATTATTACAACCTTTGCTGGTATGGTTCTTCCGCTCGCGTCTGGATTAGCAATTGATATCATGACTGATCCCGCCTATACGATTGAAGCGAAAACAACAATTATTTTCATCGGTACAGCAGTGATTTTACTAATAACTGGCATCGCTATTTTGGTTGGTTATTATCAAAATGTGATGTTGCAAAGAATTGGTCAAGAAATCACCCATCAAATGCGTGAAGAAGTTTTTACACATATTGAAAAATTATCAATTGGACAAATCAATGATTTGCCAGTTGGTAAACTTGTGACGCGCGCCACTAATGATCCTGGTAATATCTCTGATATGTTTACCAATACAATTGTAAATTTAATTCGCAATATTCTGATGATGGTGATTATTGCTGTAATTTTGTTGTTCATTAATCCCTTAATGGCGTTAGTCGCCCTTGCTGTTTTCCCGCTAATTGTGATTGCTTCGCTTTTCTTTAATAAATTTTCACGCACGGCCTACCGTGAAGTTCGTCAAAATGTATCAGAAATTAATGCCTTTTTATCGGAAAATCTTTCAGGAATGAAAGTCACACAAGTATTCAACCAAGAAGAAAAGAAAAAACAACAATTTAAAATTATTAATCAACGCTTAAACAAAAGTTATATCAAAGAAATTATGGTATTTGGTATTTATCGGCCGTTAATATATTTTCTCGCGATGATTGCGACAATTTTATCAATCTATTTTGGTGTAAGCGCAATTTTCGCGGGTAGTTTAACTATCGGACTATTTGTCTCTTTCTACTTCTACATTGGTCAATTCTTTGAGCCCGTCCAACAAATTGCCGAACAGTTTAACTCCTTGCAAAGCGGTTTTGCTTCGGCGGAAAAAATCTTTGATGTATTAGACACGCCACCCGCTATTAAAGATGCAGAAGATGCTATTACACTTGATCACTTAGCGGGCGAAATTGAATTTAAAAATGTCTGGTTTCAATACATTCCTGAAGAATGGGTGCTCAAAGATATTTCGTTTAAAGTCGCGGCCAATGAAACTGTTGCTTTTGTCGGGGCAACGGGCAGCGGTAAAACAACAATTTTACAATTAATTGTCCGTAATTATGATATTCAAAAAGGACAAATTCTTATTGATGGAATTGATATTAAGAAGATCAAACGCTCATCTTTACGGGCTTTTGTCGGTCAAATGCTTCAAGATGTCTTCTTATTCTCTGGGACAATACGTGAAAATATCACTTTAAGAAATGAGAATATCCCCGAAGCTAAGATTCTCGAATCGACACATTATGTCGGGCTTGATCAAGTGCTTAAACGCCTACCAAATGGTCTTAACGAAGAAGTCAAAGAACGTGGTAAAAACTTCTCCGCAGGTGAACGGCAATTAATCTCTTTTGCTCGTGCTGTTACCTATCAACCATCAGTGATGATTCTTGATGAAGCAACCGCTAATATCGATTCAGAAACAGAGGCAATTATTCAAGAATCTTTAGCAAAAATGATGAATATTTCGACAATGTTAATTGTTGCCCATCGGCTCTCAACAATTCAGCACTGCGATAAAATTTTTGTCATGCATAAAGGTGAGATAGTTGAAACTGGTAATCACCAGACACTATTACAAAAAAATGGACTTTATTACAATTTATACCGTTTACAGTACGATCAACAAAAGCGCGAAGAAAATAACATTCTACAAGTGACGAACTAAATCGAAAACACTAATCAGGCCTAATAAAGCTTCATCTTCATTACCATTTTCCGTAACAAATAGGAGTTCTGTTTTTTTCTCGATGTCTTCTTCGGTTTTAAAATAATCAAACAAACGATAAATATCGACTTTTCTTGATACAAAGTGATATTCAACCGATGGTTGCTTTTCTATCTTAATTTTATCGATGACATCAACAAAGTGCACTTTTGTCAATTCCGCAAGAATCTCACCTTGTTCATTAATGAATTGCGAAAAGATTGTGCTTTCATTAAAAACACCGATAAGCCGATTGATACGCATAATCGGAATGTTTGATAAATGATAATTTTTCATTAAAAGATAAGCATCAAACAAAGTTTCTTCTATTTGGCACATTTTAATTTGACTAAACGGAATCATCACTTTTTCCGCCGTTAATGGATGAGTTATTTTCTTTACTAGTTGCTTAAACTTGGCCATGAATTCTAGCGTTGGATAGGCAACTTCATTATTATGAACAATAATATTGCGCAAATCGGCAACTAAAAAGAGAAATTGGCGGTTTTCTCCATGATTAATGATTTTATTGTTTGACTGATTAACAAGTGAAGAAAAACTTTGATAACGATCGGTGCCTTTTTCCTTGCTTTTTAAATAACTTTCCAATTGATTAAAGGTATGAATAAATTCCGCGTTAATTTTCTTTTGTTCGCTCGTGAGCATAATCTTCTCCGATCAAGATGTGTTTAATGAAATGACAAATTAATTTCGAATGGCAACTGCTTGTGTTTTTCAAGAATATTCTTTATCTTATTTCTATATATATATTAACTGAGATCAATAAAAAAAAGCAAAGTTGAGTACATAAAAAATGAAAATTCCAAAAGTGTTCCCTGGTGTATCCACTGGGCAATTAATTATTACATCACTTGTGATGAACACTTATCCTGATCAGCGTGAGCGCCCTATTCGTATTTGGCTACCGCCAGGTTATAGCCAAGAGAATCCACAAAATCGTTATCCAGTTTTTTACATGCATGATGGCCAAAACTTGTTTGACAGTGCTACTTCTTATGCTGGCGAATGGGAAATTGATGAAACTATCACGGCCTTAATTGCTAAAGGTGACCATGGAACTATTGTTGTTGGTATTGATAATAGTCAGGATCGACTAAATGAATTATCACCTAATTGGCCACGTATCTTGGGAATAAGAAAAAAGATTAACCAACCATCTGGAGAACTATACGCCTCCTTTATTGTTAACACGGTTAAACCATATATCGATACACATTTTCACACTTTGAGTAACCGCTCTAATACTGGCATTGGTGGATCAAGCATGGGTGGTGTGATGTCTTTTTATATGTTGCTCACCTACCCTGAAATATTCGGCTCTGGCTTATTATTTTCGACTGCTGCTCAGCTTTATAAATATGCTTCGATTAAAAACTTTGTCCAAACAAAAATAAGTACGATGAATGATTATCCGCGTATATTTCTTTTCGCTGGTGGCTTAGAACGTTCAATTACTCCTTATGTTAAGCGGCTAAGTCATTTGCTAATTAAAAATAATTTTCCAAAAGAAAACATTGCTACATTGATTGATCCTCGGGCAAAACACAATGAATTAGCGTGGGCTAAACACTTTCCAAATGCATATCAATGGTTAACAAAAAAATAGTGGCAAAAAGACCTCTATTTATCAAAACACCCTTGATTTGCCTATATTATTGAATCGGCTTTTCAAATGCGATTCGCACTTTATTTCCTTCAAGGATAGCCACACCGACTGCTCGATAACCATTCTTTTTTAATAAATTAATCATCGGTATGTTTTTTTCGTGTGTATCAATTCGCACAGCGGCTTGCTGTTTTTCATGCGCTAAATGCTCGACAAACTGAAGCATTTTACTCGCTATACCTTTTTGCCGGGCTGAACTAGTAACGGCAAAACGGTGAATGACAAAATAGGAACCCGCAACTTGCCAACTGCCACTTTGTAGCTGGTCATAGTCTTTTTCGTAATCAAGGACCGCCATCACGGCAAGAATTTTAATGCCTTCTTTTAACACATAAAAGGCCTTATTTAAAATGTCCTGTCGAATTGTATTTTCGCTCGGTGTTCCATCTTGCCATTGACCAGAGTTTTGGGTTTTAAGCAATTGGCGTGCATCATCAATTACTTTCATAATCTGCTCTAGATCATTGGGTTTTGCTAATTCAATTAAATAGTTTGTTTCCATTTATTTTTGTTCTATCTAGTTAATTTTTTGATCCGCTTTTTCAATAAATTCGATATACGTTTTTAATATTTGTTCAACAACTGCCGGGCGTACATTGTCCAATGTATCCTGTGGTGTATGATAGACATTTGAACGGTTTTCATTGCTCCATGGCATCCCGATTGCTGTTGTCACACGCACACCTTTTTTTGCTAACTCCGCAGCATCTGTTCCACCAGTTAGAAATGCTAGTTTCTGTGTTGTCACTTTTTCTCCATGCTGAGAGGCAATTGTCGCTAATTCAGTTGCCAATGCTACGTCAAGGGCAACAAAGTTATTTAAATCACTAGTTAAAAAGAATAGTTCACGTTCATCATACAAACAGTCCATATTTAAACCGATTGTTGGCGTTTCTTTAAACTCTTTAAGATGTTTTTTCGCATATGAGCGTGCCCCTCGTAAGCCTTCTTCTTCAGCATCAAAACTCATAAGAATTAAGCGTGTGTGTTGGAGACCTTTTCCCGCGCTTTTTTGTTCTTTATAGTATTGTCCGATTGTTAGAGCAAGCGCTGATGCTACAAGGTTATCACCTGCACCTGGTGTGGCGGTTTTACTTGCGAAAAACCACATTTGACCAACAAGTAGCGTACCCCCTGATAAGACAATTTTTAGTATTAGGTTAAGCGTAGTAAGTGGCGGATAAATTAAT
>Ga0265294_10000451_pt1 | contig 54928 bp, 41 predicted proteins | sample MunlanPumphouse3_FD_192504 | JGI IMG/M metagenome (GOLD analysis project Ga0265294, IMG submission 192504) | Groundwater microbial communities from a municipal landfill in Southern Ontario, Canada - Pumphouse #3 | ecosystem: Environmental > Aquatic > Deep subsurface > Groundwater | place... | reverse complement strand
TAGGGGGTTTTACCGAATTTTCTAAGAACATTCGAGGCGCAAAAACGGGCATTAAAATAGCGTTCAAGTGATTATATTTTACCCTGATTTTTGCTTGACTTTAACCGGATTAACTTCGTGGTTCAAGTTCTTTATTCTTAACCTTCCGAGCGGTGTTCATCCGACCGGGCTGCCGCAAATCAAGCCGCGGCGGAAAGAAGTGCCTTCAGGCAGACCTTTCCCGGTTCGCACTTCCGAAATATGTTTACAGAAATCAGGCTTCAGTTTTAAAATAAGTCACAAGGCCGTTAAAGATAAAAAATCAAAAAACACACCCGCTTTGACTCGTGCAAATAGCGGGTGATCCGCAGGAGCTTCTGTTGACACACAACAGGTCCTGCCATCTCGATTTTAACAATCCTGCACTTCGTGACCATATAATGAAAGGAGACTGGCGATGCGTTTTCAGAAGCGGGTTTTGACAATTTTCTGCGCTCTGGTCCTGTGTTCCGCCGGATGTACGCTGCGCAGCAACCCTCAAGAGGCCGAAAATCAACCTGCGGTCCAGGTGCAGTTGCCCAGGGCTTCAAGGGATCATCAGGTTTTGAGCCTTCTGGAAGATCCTGTACTCCAGAGCATGGGTGAAAAGATCTTTTTTGACGACACCCTGTCCGACCCCCCGGGCGTGTCCTGCTCCACATGTCATGATTCCATAGCGGGCTGGGGGGGACCTGACAGCGCCGTTAACCTGGCAGGCAATATCTATCCCGGCGCCGTACCCACCCGTTTCAACAACCGCAAACCCAGCAGCGCGGCCTATGCCACCTACGCGCCGATTTTACACACCCAACTGGAAGAGGATGACGTTCTTTTTGTGGGCGGGAATTTCTGGGACGGCCGGGCCACGGGACAGATTCTGGGAAATCCGGCGGCGGATCAGGCCCAGCAGCCGTTCTTGAACCCGGTGGAGCACAACCTGAAAGATGCCGCACATGTTGTGGCGTGTGTCGAAAAAAGTGCTTACGCCAGAGAATTCGCAGAACTGTGCGAACGTCTGGGACTGGACAAGACCCTGGACGCGCAGACTCAAATTCAACTCAAATTCGGCTATATCGGGCTTGCCCTGGCAGCCTTTGAACAATCCGGCAAGGTCAATGCATTTACCAGCAAATACGATGCCTATCTGCGCGGCAGGGCGAGTTTGACCGCTTCGGAGCAGCGAGGGCTGGAACTTTTTGAAGACAAGGGCAAGTGCGCGGACTGTCATCCAAGCAGCCTTGGCCCCGATGGGGAGCTTCCGCTTTTTACGGACTTTACCTACGACAATCTGGGGATTCCCGCCAACCCGGACAATCCGTGGTATCGCATGCCTCCGGACATCAATCCGCTGGGCAGGAACTGGGTCGATGAAGGGCTGGGCGGCTTTTTAAAAACCCAGCCGCAATATGCCGCTTATGTTAAAGACAACCTGGGCAAGCACCGCGTTCCGACTCTTCGCAACGTCGACAAACGACCGGATGCACAATTCGAGAGGCGTTACGGTCACAATGGTTATTTTCCCGATCTGGCATCCATCACTCACTTCTACAACACCCGGGATGTCAAGCCTTTCATTAAGCATGTCGGGGGCCTGGATGCCCAGGGGAATTGGCCTCAGCCGGAAGTGGCGGATAACGTCAACACGGATGAAATGGGCGATTTAAAACTGACAGAGCAGGAAGAGAACGATATTTTAGCCTTTTTAAAAACCCTGAACGATGGTTTTGAGGCGAGGTGAAGCCGGGTTTTCGGCAAGGCTTTGCATTCGTTTTAGGACGCCGTTCAATCGTTCGTTCGGGCAGCGACATGGGGGGCACTCTCCTTTTCTGACTCCCGTCCGCGGAAGTGCCCCCGGTTTTTTTATTCCCGAGCGCATCTCGGCTCCTATGCCCAGTCACGTTGGGTCTCCCGGATTCATGGGCGCAGTTTTCCGCGCGCGCCCTTCGCAATCACCCGGCGTACTTCGTGGTGAGTCACTTCTTTTTATGCTTCGTGTCCTGAGCGGTTCACCATTCTTTTATTAATCGTGGACATTGTGGACTTCGTGGTTCAAGCTCTTTTCAACCTTCACGCCCCCTGTGTCCGTGGTGAATCCCGCTCCCCGCGAGTTGCATGATTAAAATCAAATATATTAATAAAATAAAGACTTCATTCCTTTATTCTTCGTGTCCTTCGTGCCCTTCGTGGTTCAAGCTCTTTATTTTTCGCGTCCTTCGCGCCCTTCGGGGTGAAGCACTTCTCTTCACTCTTCGATCTTCGTGGTGAATCCATTCCGTTTCACGCGGCGCGCAGCGCAATTTTAGTCTGATCTCAAAAACCCCGGCCGAACGAGGCCCTTCTCATCAATATGCAGAAGCGCCTGCTCACGAAGTCCGCTCAAGTCCCGCTGTCGAGTCTTGTCGCCCAGTTTGGCATAAAGCGCCTCATACCAGGGCGCCCGGCGCAGCTCGTCTATTCTGAAGGGTTTGTCCCGCTCCATCACCTGGGTCAGAATGGCGTACTGGCGCGGATTGATCTTTTTTGCGTCGCGCAGATGCTTGATTCTGGTTTCAAACAGCATCAATCGAACCATGACGTTCACCCGGTCATGAAGGCGGTTGATGCCGGCCAGCATTCCGTCGAGGTGAAACAGGACAAAAGGGGTGTTCGGGTATGCCGTTTTTTTGTCCGCCTGTTTGCGGCAGAGATTGAACAGGGTAAAGTACTGATCGATCCGCTCCATGTAGTAGCGCGCCATGGCAAAGGGGGCGTAGCGGAAACCGGCTGCATGAAGCACGGTCGCTTCGAGCACCCGTCCGACGCGGCCATTGCCGTCCCAGAAAGGATGAATCAATTCAAAATAGAAATGCGTCAGGGGCGCGCGAATCAGAGCCGGTATTTCGGCAGCGATCAGTTCATCGTGCCAGGTTGTCAGATGATCGAGCAAAAGCGCGATGTCTCCTTCGTACTGCGGCGGCTTATAACGCCCGCCATGAGCCGTATCGCCGACATAGGTCACGATGCTTTTGGGGTTGTTCCGGATCCGTCCGGGCCGGTTGTGTTTGTGGGGAATGCCGTCGGTAATCACGGCATGGATCTGCCGAATGAAATCCACCGACAACCGCCAGCCGGGGTCTTGCGCCGATTTCCGGGCGATGTCATATGCGGTCTTGATGTTGACGGCTCGCCGCTGTTCTACGGCCTGCACCTTCGCGGGGTCGAGCATGAGCGCGTCTTTGGTTTCTGCTTCGGTCAGCGTGCCGCCTTCAATGGTGTTGGTGCTGAAGATGCTGCTGACCAGAACTTCCTGCTCCAGAAGGCCCTGCACCTGGAAAAGGGGAGCGCTCAGGAATCGCGCCTGCGCATCGGCAACCCGCTGCAACGGCATGGCCGTCTCACGTTCATCCACGCCGACTTGAAAGATAAATAGACCGAAGCGCGCGGTTTCGATGCGTCTCGTAAAATTAACGTATAATCCTTCGTCTTCAGAAATGTCCATAAGAATGTCCAGTTGTATGATTTAATAACACCATATAAATACAGCATAATCATAATTTATCAAACAGAATTTGTCCTTAAAAATGTCCGCTGGCCTTTCCGTTACCCTGCGCCTGATCCATTCGTTTTACCGCCAAGTTCACGAAGGGCTTGAAGGATATAGGGAGCGAATTTTTTTACCACGAAGGTTAAGAACGAAAGTGCAATTTACCACGAAGAACACGAAGGACACGAAGGTTTAGTGGAATGAAGGCCTTTATTTTTGTGTGTTTTGTGTGCTTTTTTTGGGATAAATTTTAACAAATTGAAATTGTGGACTTTGTGGACATTGTGGACTTCATGGTTCAAGCTCTTTTCAACCTTCGCGCCCCCTGTGTCCGTGGTGAATCCCGCTCCCCGCGAGTTGTATGATTAAAATCAAAGATATCAATAAAAATAAAGACTTCATTCCTTTTTTCTTCGTGTCCTTCGTAAGCTTCGTGGTTCAAGTTCTTTAACAGGCTGTTGAAAAACTGCGCCTGAGGCCGCCATGCAGCGTTGCGCGGCTCTCGCCAATGCTCACATATGCTTGATATATGCTGCGCTTGTCGCATCGCCGTGCGCCTCGCCTGACGGCCTGATTCTTGTTTTTCAATACCCTGTAAATCTTTGTGGACTTTGTGGTGAAGCAGTTCTCGTTTTTCAGCAGTCTTAAACCGATGCGGCGGTTTTAGGGTCAGGACTTCGAAGCTTAATCCGCAGGCCGCGTTTTTGCCAGGTCCAGCACGGCCCGCACCTGTTTTTCCACCGGTTCAAAGGACCGGGCGTCCATTTTCTGATCGCACATGCGCTCGAGGGCCTCGAAGGCCGAGCGCAGGATCCGCTCGCCGCCGGCGCCCATCCGCACCCGGACCTGAAACAGGAAAAAGCTCAGCAGCAAAACGATGCCGAAGGTCAGAAACGCGTGAAGGAAAAAAGCGGATGAGAGATAGTTGGCTGAAAAATACTCCCGGACCGTGATCCATCCGGCGTGGCAGAGAATCGCCAGAACCGGAAGGTTGAACAGGATCTGGGAAAAGACGCCGCTCAACCTGATGGAAGCGCTTTCCACCGCATCTTCCAGGGCCTCCTTCCAGAGCTGGTCCATTTCCTCCCCAAAGGCGTTTTCCTCGGGCAGCACGTTCCCGGTTTCCGTGATCCGCGGGTCGAATCGCGCCGCGGTCAGGGCGTCGGCGATATCCGGCCATCTCCGGTTGACCGCCGTGCGATAGGCCCGGAACGCCAGATCGATTCTGCGGCCGCTTTGCATGCTTTCCAGGGCCCGGCTCGAATCCCTGTAATGCACGAACGAGGAGATCGCGCCCCAGGCCTGGCGCAGGGGATTTCCGAACCGGAGCATCGAGGCGATTCCCGTTCCAAAGAGCAGAATCCGGCTCCACACGGCGATCGTCCACCCCACGGGACCCAGCCAGCGCTGGGAAAGCCGCTGGTAGAGCATCAGGTTGACGGCCGGGTGCCGGCCCCGGTCCCGCTGGATTTCCATCAAAGCCGCTCGAAGGGCCTCCTCCCGGACCTTTTGAATCTCCCCCCCGACCTTCTCCAGCCCAGGAAGATCCTTTTCGGCCTGGGCGTGCACGGCCTCAAAGGCCGCGTCTCTCAGGCTGCGGGCGTTTTCAATCCGCCGGTCGACCACGAAACCGCCCTGATTGAACGCGCCGAATATCATGTTGTGAAGCGGGTCGAATTCGTCAAAGTCGTGCCGGGGTCCGGCGTCCGGCTCCCAGGCCGGGTCCTTGAGGCGGCTTCGCGCGCTGGTGCAGAAAATCCGGCTGACCGGCTTTTCCCAGGCATTGTGAATGAAGTTCGAAAACTCGGGAAGAATCCGCTCCTTGAGCTCGGTTTCGTCCAGACGGTCGCACTTGTTGATCACAACGATCAGGGACTCGCCGCTGAACTGTTGAACAAAGGGCTGAAAAAAATCCACCGTATCCCTTCTTCGGGGATTTTCCGCGTTAAACACGCAGATCAGAATATCGGAAAACGAGATGGCTTTCGAGACCAGGGCGACATGATCTTTTTCATGAATGCTGTCGATGTCCGGCGTGTCCACCAGAATGACGCCGGACAGGGCCGCGGCGGCCGGACTGGTGCGGATGCGGACGGAACCGGCCTCCGGAAAACCCGAAATGAAGTCCGCGTCCGAACGGTCTTTGCAGAAAACGATCAGCGATTCGGTGGTGGGACGATGAATTCCGGTTTCGGACAAATCGTCCACCCCGGCCAGGGCGTTGAGCAGGGTGGATTTTCCCGACCCGCAGGCCCCGATGATGGATACGGTCAGCTTGCGGTCAAAACGCCGGGCCGTCTGATCGATCCGGTCCACGCTTCGAAGGCACTGGGTTTTCAAAGCCGCCGAAGGCCGCCAGAGGCCGGCGGATTCGAGGGATTTACAGAGCGCCTGAAGGTCGTTTCTGAATCCTTCGATAACGCCGGCCGCCTGTATCTGAATGAGGTTCTGCGGGTCAGTCATGTTCAAGCATGCCTCTGCACTGTTCGATTCGGCGGTCCATGTCATGAATTCGAGTTCCGGCCGTTTCCAGAGTGCGCCGGACCGCGGACAACACCGGACCGGTGATCTGCTGTTCAAAAAGATCGTGAACGACCTGGAGCTTGCTGGAAAGCCAGCTTCGGGCCACGGGGCCGAGAATCTCCTCGAGCTGCCTGACATCCGCCTGTTTCAGGCCGCTGGTCGCCGGAATGGCGATCAGGGCATACAGATCCTGAAGCCCGAAAAGCCCGGCGAGTTTGACCTTGATGCCGGCCGCGCCCACGGGGTCTCCGGTGGAAAGCACATAGGTGACGGCCGCCGTGGCGGGAAGCACATTGAGCAGGGCCGAAAAGGTCTGCCGGACTCTGGCGCCATAACTCATTTTGCTGCGAAAGGAATGCGCCATTTCCAGAAGCTCATGGTCGATCCGGTCCGAAATGGCCGCAATCCGCTGCTTTTCGGCGACAATGGCCGACAGCGCCGATTGAAATCCTCTTCTGCGGATCTGTTCCTGCTCGGAAAAAAGCGCCGGATGCGCGTCCACGGCTATGCTCGACACCCCGTCCCGGCGCGCGGCCTCGGCCTTGAACACCCCTTCTCCACCGGAAGCGGGCATGGCCTGGATCTGGTTCACGAGCGCGTTCAGGGCCGCATCCCGGTCCGGGCCGGACACGACGATTTCGGATCCCACGGTCCACTGGTAGAGCCGGTTGGCGGCGGCGATCAGCTCGTCTTCAAGATTCTGCATGAAATCCGGAGCCGCATCGGGCCTGTCCGCGGATCGGGATCCGAAAATCCTGCGAAACCCCGAGACCATGGCCTTGAACGGCCATTCCACGACGTTTCCGGTCTTGCGCATCGCCCGAATGTGGGCCGGTTCGGTCTCCTGCCACAGACGGACAAATCGCTTGAAAATCTGATCCATGGGAAAATGCCGAAGCGCGTCGCGCACGCACCGTTCCTGAACCATCAACAGCGAATTCATGTAAAGGTCCAGATGGTTCAGGGAGATTTTTCCCTGTTCGGATATCTCTCCGGCCTGCCGCAGAACGTCCCGCAGCATCGAAGAGGCCAGTTCCAGCCGGAGACGGTTTCGGTCCAGACCTCGAAGGGCGGCGTCAAAATCCGGATCATGTTCCCGCACCGGCCTGAGGGTCATGGGACGAAGACCCTCGGCCACGGCGTTGTCCTCGTCGGTCCGGTACATTCCCAGAACGCACTGCCCGGCCATGTCGCCGTAAATGTTTCGCGCCACGGTCATCGCATGATCCAGTGCATCGGATGCCGGCATGGACGAACCGGTCCGGTACACGAGGACGCATTTTCGAATGCCCACCTCGGTGAGAATGCCTGCGATGAAATCGGTGTTGTCCCGGTTGCTGTAGTTGGCGTTGGTGAAGATGTAGATGAGAATGTCGGAGACTTCCATGACCCGGCGGGCCGCTTCCCGGTTCGCGTATTCTCCTCTCGCGCCGGTATCGAAATCAGGAGCGTCGAGAATTACCCAGCCGTCCGGGGCCTTGCTGCTGAAAGCATACAAAGGGTTTCCCGGAGTTTCGAGCTGAGCGGCATCTCTCAGGGGCTCGGGCCCCGCGCCGAAGAGATCGAAAAAGCCCTGAAAAAAAACGGCGGACATCAGGTCCTGATGACAGGACATCAATGCCCGCCGGTTGATGCCGGCAAACCCGCCGGTCGGCGAGAGTTTTTCTCCGACCAGGGCGTTGAAAAGCGTGGACTTTCCCGAAGAGCCGCCGCCGCATACGGTCGCAATCATGGGAAAATCCGCCGAAAACCGGGACAGCAGCCTGGCCTGAATGACGTGAATCCAAGCATCCAGGTCCGCTCCCAGGCAAAGGGCGTCGTTGAGCGCGGGTCCGTCGCGCCGAAGGTCCTCCAGGGCCTGATGAAGGGCGGATTTTGAGTCCATGGATCTGTTTCCCGAAAGCGGATTCCGATTAGCAGGCTGTTGAAAAACTGCGCCTGAGGCCGCCATTCAGCGTTGCACGGCTCTCGCCAATGCTCACATATGTTTGAATATGCTACTCTTGTCGCATCGCCGCGCGCCTTGCCTGACGGCCTGATTCTTGTTTTTCAACACCCTGTTAGAACACCAGTTCAAATAAAATAGCCCTTTATCATCCGGCCCGCAAGGGCTTTTCCGGAAAATCCGCCGTTGATCCAGTTCCAGGACGCCTGGCTCAGTTCCGCGTCAGCGTGATTCGAAAGCCCTCCGCTCCCGCATCCTCGACGCCGGCGGACCAGTTTTTTCCCTCGGCGGAACGCACCACGTTTTCCCTGGAAGCGTCCGAATCCACCAGAACAACGATCGGCCCGGCAGCGCCTTTTTTGATTTCATTCAGGGTCATCAGCACCGGCTGAGGACATGAAAGCCCCCGCGCATCAATGATATTCGACATGGTTCCTCCTTATCTCGTCTGATTTCTCATGGTAAAACCGATAAACACGCACACGGCCAGGCCGATCACAAGCGCGGCCGCTCCGTGAGGCCCGATGCCGGCGGGAGAGCTGGCCAGACCGAAATTATGCGAGATGCCGGCGCCCGCGATCATGCCCATAACAAAGACCGCCGCATCCCCGTCCCCCTCGCCGGCCAGAAAAAGCTGACGACCCGGGCAGCCTCCGGCCAGCGCAAAGGCCAGGCCCGCCAGAACCATTCCGCCGAAATTCCAGGCGCCCATGGTATGGGACACGGGCTGACCGGCAAATCCCGGATGAAACTGGCCGAGAATGAAATTGGTCGCGAATGCGGCCACCAGAAGCCCCAGGACGCCGGAGAAAAGGTGCATCTGCCGGAACAGAATCAGGTCCCGCAAAGCGCCCATGGTGCAGAAACGGCTCCGCTGGGCCAGAAATCCGATGAGAAGCCCGATTCCGAGCGACACGGCCAGGGATGCATGCTGAGAGCCGGGTCCCTTGACGCTGTAAAACAGAACCCCGCTTCTGGGCTCGCCCTGAATCTGGGGAAAGACCAGCATCAGAGCCAGAAAACCCAGACACACCAGGGGCATCATCCACCCGGCGGCGGCGTGGGTGGCTTGAGAGCGGCCCAGGTTGTAACCCTGTTTGAGAAAAAGGGTTCCAACCCACACGCCCACGGCCAGACCGGCCAGACCGAAAATCGCGTTGCCGTCCCCGCCCGCCAGCCGAAGCAGGGCCCGCCAGGGGCATCCCAGAAAAATCAGGGCCCCGATCATGGCAAAGACGCCCAGAATGAAGCGGACGATCGTCGCGGATCCCCCTCTGGGTTTAAACTCCTTGAACATGTAGGCCGCAACCAGTGAGCCCAGCACAAATCCGATAATCTCGGGCCGCATGTACTGAACCACCTCGGCCCGGTGCAGACCCAGGGCCCCGGCGATATCCCGCTCAAAACAGGCGACGCAGATACCCATGTTCGGCGGATTGCCGAGTTTCTGAAGCAGGGCCGCGAGGATTCCGATGATAACCCCGATGCCGATGATTCCCCATTGACTCGCAAAAAAGTTTTTTAACTTCATGGCCTCCTCCATTGTTCCGATGGAATTGTGATAGTTTCGAGCCCGATATTCCGGTATCAGAAAACCTGCCTAAGTCACGCCGATCTGCCGACGGATTCCGTTTGAATCAAAGGCCAATCCGTATAGTAATTTCATCAATGATGCCAATACATATTTCTGATGCAGTTTTACTGAAATATTGAGGAATTCTATGTTTGCGGGAGGTCGGCGACCTGAAGCCCGGCCAGGGGTTTGAGATCGACGATGGGGGTGCCGTCGCGCATGTCCAGTCCCCTGACGCGAATCCGGCAGCCGTCAACGGCCAGAACCTCTACAACGCTCATGCCCAGGGGGTTGGGCCGGACCGGAGAGCAGGTGCTGAACACGCCGCGGGGGGCATTCCGGTGGGGCGGTTTCTGAATGAGAAGGTCTTTCGTGAAAGGAGGGCTCTGGTGAAAAATGAAAAACACCAGAATCCGCTCTTGGGCAACGATGTCTTTCAGGCCGACAGCATAGGCCGGATCGATTTCAAGCCAGCCCTCGACATCCGATACGCTCCAGTGCCGGGGAAGGGTCCGGCTTTCCGTACGGACCACGCCGATGGGATGAAATTCAACCTTCATCACGCCCTCATATTTTTTCCAGCCGGGCGACCGCTTCGATGTGAAAGGTATGGGGAAACATGTCCACCGGCTGAACCTCGAGAATTCTGTACTGTTCCCTGAGCTCCGCCAGATCCCGGGCCAGCGTAGCCGGGTTGCAGGAAACATATACGATTTTTTCAGGTCCCATGGCAAGCACCTGTTGGACCACGTCCTTGTGCATGCCCACCCGGGGCGGATCGATGATCATCGCCTCGGGCCGCGCATCGATGCGGGGAAGACAGTCCTTCATGTCTCCCAGAACAAAGGTGCAGTTTGAAATCCGGTTTCGCTCGCAGTTCCTGACGGCGTCCGCCACCGCGCTGGGCGACATCTCGATGCCGATCACCCGGGCGGCCCGGTCCGACAGGCAGATGGCGATGCTTCCGGTTCCGCAGTAAAGATCCAGTACGGTTTCCGTGCCGCGAAGGTCGGCGTATTGCCGGATTGTCTCATAGAGCCGGCCGGCGCCGCGGGTGTTGGTCTGAAAAAAGGAGTTGGCCGATATCTCGAATTCATACGGACCGATGGCGTCCACGATGGTCGGGCTTCCCGCCAGACAATGCTCGGATTCGCCAAAGGCGACGGCCGCCTTGCTGGCCGTAACATTGTTGACCACCGAAACCACCTGATCATGGCTGGAAAAAAGCCGGTCGGCCAGGGGCTGAAGCAGTGCGGAATCCGGTGCGGACGTCACGATATTGACCATCCACTGATCCCGGGCCACGGAATGCCGGAGCATGAGAAACCGCCAGAAGCCGGCATGAGACCGGAGCCCGTAGACCGGAGCGCCGGAGGATTTCATGTATTCGCGCACCTCCGACAGCAGGCGGTTGCCGAACTCAGGCTGCAGCAGGCAGGCCTGCGTGTCCAGGACCAGGTCAAAGGTTCCGGGCACATGAAGGCCCAGGGCAAAATTGATGTCCAGACCTTCCTGTCCCATCTCGCCGGGAAGGCGCCAGCGGCGGTCCGAGCAGGAAAATTCCATCTTGTTGCGGTATTCAAAGATCCGTTCGGAACCCAGGGCGGGATGCACGACCGCATCCGAAACCAGCCCGATATGGGCCAGGCACTCGGCCACGTGGCGGCGCTTGAATTCAAGCTGTTTATCGTACCCGAGAAACTGAAGCTTGCATCCTCCGCAGAAACCGCTGTACGGACAGGGCGGCGTGATCCGGTCGGCCGACGGCGACAGAAGGGTTTCCACCCGGGCCTCGGCATACTGCTTTTTTTTCCGGACAATTCTGGCCAGAACCCGGTCTCCGGCAATGGCCTGGTCCACAAACACGGCCATTCCGTCGATTCGGGCCAGCCCTCTTCCGCCAAAGGCGATGTCCAGAATATCCAGTTCCACCAGCTGCCCTTTTTTCACCTGCATAAAAAATCCTGAATCCTTTTATGATCCCGCCATATTGGATTCGATCAAGGCCCACCGATCTTCGAATCCGGAAAATGACAAAAAACGAATATGCCTGTATAATGGCAAAAAATCCTCAAAGCAAGGAAACCTTGAAATGCCGCAGACATTTGCCGTTGAAAAAACCACATTCCTGTCAGACGGCTTCCGGCTCACCGGGGTGCTGCACCTTCCCGCGGTTCCGCATCCTCCGCTGGTTGTCGGCGCCCACGGCCTGATGAGCAGCGGCGAATCCCCCAAGCAGATCGCCCTGGCCCGCCGGTGCAACGAGCTTGGCATGGCGTTTTTCCGGTTCAATCACCGCGGGTGCCTGGACAGCCAGGGGGATTTTCGAAAGGACACCACCTTTGAATCCCGGCGCCGGGATCTGGAATGCGCCGTTGAAGCGGTTCGGGCCGGAGCCGGTCTTACGGGCCGTCTGGGACTTTTCGGAAGCAGCCTGGGAGGAGCGGTCTGCCTGCATGCGGCCGCAACGCTTCCGGTCCATGCACTGGTCATCGCGGCCGCTCCGATCCGGAACCGGGCCATTGCGGACGATTCCGCCGGCCGCAACAACCTGGATGTTGACCCGGAATTCTACCGCAACAACATCCGCTTCGACCTGTCCGAAAAGCTTGCCGCCGTATCCCGAATCCTGATATTTCACGGGGATCAGGACGCCATCGTGCCCGTATCCAGCGGCCGGGAGATCTTCGCCAAAGTCGGCGAGCCGAAAAAACTCGTTCTTCAGGCCCGGGGCGACCACCTGATGAGCGATCCGGACCACCAGAAGCAGTTCATACACGAAGCCGGCCGATGGTTTGAAAGATTTTTAATCCCGGGCCATGAAGCAGTCCGGGGTTGAATCAGAACGTCAGTCGGTCGGTCTTTGCCTTGTATTTAAAAGCGATCTTCTCAACTGATCCAGCGCCTTCATGGCAAAAACCTGTTTGTTGCGGGACCGGTCGGCAAAGTCCAGGCAATAGCGCCATGCCACAACCTCCTTTGGGCCGGCAAACCCGATGCACACCGTTCCAACGGGTTTTTCAGGGCCGCCCCCGTCCGGACCGGCAATACCGGTTGTGGAAACCGCATAGTCGGCCCCCGAGATGCGGCGCGCCCCCCGGGCCATTTCCATGGCGGTCTGTTCCGAAACCGCGCCGAATCGATCCAGGGTCTCCCGGGATACGCCCAGAACCTTGATCTTGGCCTCATTGCTGTAGGTCACGCCGGAAAACAGAAAATAGTCCGAACTGCCGGCAACCTCGGTCAGCAGGTGGGATATGAGCCCGCCGGTGCAGCTTTCGGATACGGCGAGCGTCGCGTTTTGGGCCTTTAGCAGATTTCCGACAACCGCCTCCATGGAAAGTCCGCTCCTGGAAAACACGTAATCCCCGATGATCGAACAGACCCGGTCCGCGGCGTCATCGAGGTTTTTCTCAAGCGCCTCCTGCGACTCGGCCCGGCCGTAGAGTTTGACCTGAACCTCGGGAAACACGGACCGCAGCCCGAGCCGGACCCCCTGAAACGCTTTTTCCGTAACAGCCAGCCGCTCGCCGATGACCGGTTCCGGCAACCCGAAAACACAAAGGGTTCTAACGGCAAACACCTGCCGGTCGTCCTTTCGAAGCCGGGCGATTCGAGGCAGGACCGCATCGTGCATCATCCGGACCATCTCGGAGGGAACGCCGGGAAGAAAGAAAAAACAGCATCCCTGAAACCGGAACATGAAGCCCGGCGCAGTCCCGGTCGGGTTGTACAGCATTTCGGCGCCCTCCGGCAGCCAGGCCTGTTTTTCGTTGGATGGAGACATCTTCCGGTTGCGGCGGCGGAAAAATTCCGTTACATTCTCCATGGCCTTCGAATCCAGCCTCAGGTTTACACCGAAAGCCATGGCCGCGGCGTCAGCGGTCAAATCATCCCCGGTCGGCCCCAGGCCTCCGGTAACCACGGCAAAATCCGCTCCCGGCGCGATCATCCGCAGGCTGTCCGAAATTTTTTCAACGTCATCGCCCACGCACAGATGCCGGGCCACCTCGATCCCCCGGGCTTCGAGGCATTGCGCGATATAAGCCGCATTGGTGTCAATTACGGCCCCTGAGCGGACCTCCTCTCCTGTAGACAGTATTTCAGCGATCATCTTTTCTCCCTGCTTGCGGAACCTTGTTGATCCGGTCTTTTAGCGGGCTGCCGAAAAACGATTGCGCCAGACCATTTTATTTACCAGGAGGGGCTCGAAGGTTTTTTTACCGCGAAGGACACGAAGGGCTCGAAGGTTTAAAGGAATGAAGCCCTGGTTTTTGTGTGCTTTGGGCTCGGTCCGCTCTGTTGAGTCCGAAATGTTTCACCACAAAGGGTACAAAGCTTGTGAAGATTTTTTGATTTTTTACCACGAAGGACACGAAGAGCACGAAGGTTTAGCGGAATGAAGGTCTTGATTTTTGTGTGTTGTCTGATTGGATTCATATCCGCAGCGGTTCTGCTTCAAACTTTGTGGACATTGTGGTTCACAATCTTTTTTTCTTCGTGTCCTTCGTGCCCTTCGTGGTTTAAGCTCTTTTTTCTCCGTGGACTTTGTGGACATTGTGGACTTCTTGGTTCATTTTTCTTTTAAACTTCGTGCCCTTCGTGTCCTTCGTGGTTCATCATTCTTTTGTCTTCGTGTCCCTCGCGCCCTTCGTCGTTCATCATTCTTTTGTCTTCGTGTCCTTCGTGCCCTGCGTGGTTCACAGCCCTTTGTCTTCGTGTCCTTCGTGATCTTCGTGGTTCACAACCCTTTGTCTTCGTGTCCCTCGCGCCCTTCGTGGTTCATCATTCTTTTGTCTTCGTGTCCCTCGCGCCCTTCGTGGTTCATCATTCTTTTGTCTTCGTGTCCTTCGTGACCTTCGTGGTTCACAACCCTTTGTCTTAGTGTCCTTCGTGACCTTCGTGGTTCATCATTCTTTTGTCTTCGTGTCCTTCGTGCCCTTCGTGGTGAAGCACTTCTCTTCAATCTTCGTGTTCACCGCGGGCTTTGTGGTCCTGGTTTTTCAGCAGCCTGCATTGTCATTTGTCATGATTCAAGCCTGAAACAAAATACGCCTTTCCAAAATCGATGTCACCTGAAATGTCTGATTCCGGAACTCGTTTATCCGGCTTCGACATTCTGTTGGCTTGGCTTTGATCATTGAATTTGCTATGATTTTATTGGCTTTGTAAAAAGTCCGGTTTTCGGGTTGCGCGCATTCCTTCACAACGATAATTTTTTTAAGATCGGCATTTTTCAGTCGCCATGAGTGAATCCCTCATAGAAAGGGGGATCTGGTTTATGAAGCTTCTGGTATGCATCAACGGCCATTCAGGAGGACTCGAGGCGGCTCGAACCGCCGGAAAACTTCTGCGGTTTCAAGCCGGACAGGTCTGTTTCCTCTACGTCCGGCGCTCCGGACACCGAAGCCGGGGCCTCAACTACGCGAAAAGGATGTCCCAGGTAATCGCCTCGATTGAGGCGCCTTCTTCTGAATTCCACCATCTGGCCGAAGCGCAGAAAGCCTTTTCCGAAGCGAGCGGACCCATGCCGGATGCCGGAATGGCTTCAAGCCGCCGGGAAGCCCTGATCCAGGTCGGCAACGGGGTATTTGAAAAGGCAACAGTGGACATCTCCGCATCGGATGTCGTGGCCTCCCGCGTTCGGGAGGGATTTCCCCCTGAAGAAATTCTCAAGGAAGCCGACAGGCAGGCCTATGATCTGATCCTTCTGGGCGGACGCCGTTCTCAATCCTGCAACTGGTATGATTCGGAGAATATTCCGCTGAGCGTCATGAAAAAAAGTTCGTGCGCGGTTCTGGCGGTCCAGAAGCCGATTCCGGATCAGGGCGCTTTTCTCATCATGCCCGGAACCCGCGAGCTTTCCGACATTCACCGGCAGATGATATCCGACCTTGCCCTGGCGTTTAACAGCGGTCTTCACGTTTTAAGCACATCCGCGGATCAGCATGAGGGCATTCAACTCCCTTCCGGCTTCAACCCGAATATTGCCGTCGCCCGGAAGGTTGCGGACACGGATCCGCTTCGATTCGTCTCCGGGCACAAAGCCGTATACGGACTTTACATCTGTCCTTCGAATCGATCCCGCTTTTTTTCCCGAACCAACCGGCATGCTCGAAAGATTTTCTGCCTCGGGCTCAATACGTTGACGCTCCCATAAACCTTGCTTTGCCGGCATTGAAATCCATCGGAATATGAAGGATATTTTTTTAATTGAGCCCTACCGAAAATTTGACGCGCCCTCGAATTTCTGTTAATGTCCTGCAATTCACCCTATGGTCTCTATGCAAACGATCAGCCAGAAAAGGAGACAAGCACAATGCCCGAACAGATAGAACACATTGCCCTGCGCATACGGGATCTGCGCGAAATATCCGGATATTCCATTGAAACCCTGGCCAAGGAGTTTGGCATTTCGGTGGAAACCTACCAGGCCTATGAAAGCGGAAAGGTGGATATCCCCGTCGGCTTTCTGCACAAGGCGGCCGCCCGCTTCGGCGTGGACCTGACCACCCTGCTCACCGGCCAGGATCCCAAACTGCATATCTATTCCCTGGTTCGAAAAGGACAGGGGCTGAGCGTGGAGCGCCGGAAGCAGTACAAGTACCAGAATCTGGCGTACAATTTCATTCACAAGAAGGCCGAGCCGTTCCTTGTGACCGTACCGCCGGAACCTGCAAACACGCCCTTTCATTTCAACAGTCATCCGGGTCAGGAATTCAACTATGTTCTGAAAGGCAGACTCAAGGTGATCATCGGGGACAGCGAATTGATCCTGGAACAGGGAGATGCGTTGTTTTTCGACTCCAACTACCCGCACGCCATGAAGGCGCTGGACAATGCAACGGCCGAATTTCTAGCGATAATTTTATAAGCAGGATAAAGAGGATGACATGCTGGAAAAATATCTTCCCCGATTGACTTTCGATTCATACGAAGACTTCTACCAAAATTTCAAAATCAATGTCCCTGAAAATTTCAATTTCGCCTTTGACGTGGTGGATGCAACCGCTGAAACCCGGCCTGACAAGCCGGCCATGGTCTGGTGCGACGATCAGGGCCATGAAGCCCGGTTTTCCTTTCAGCAGATGCGGCAGTACAGCAACAAAGCGGCCAATGTCTTTCGATCTCTGGGCATACGGAAGGGCGATGCGGTCATGCTGATCCTCAAGCGCAGATATGAATTCTGGTTCTGCCTGCTCGGTCTGCACAAAATCGGCGCCGTCGGCATTCCGGCCACCCATCTGCTGACCAGCAAGGATATCGCGTACCGCAACAACTCGGCGGACATCAAGATGATCGTCACGGTCAATGAAGAGGGCATCTGCCATGAGATTGAAACCGCCGTTGAAAAATCCCCCTCCCTGAAGCTGAAAGCGGTCGTGGGCGGCAGCCGGCCCGGATGGATCGACATGGATGCCGCGCTGGCCGAGGCATCCGATGCGTTTCAGCGTCCCACGGGGGATCAGGCCGTCTGCAACGACGACATTCTGATGCTGTATTTCACCTCCGGAACCACCGGAATGCCCAAAATGGTGCAGCTCAATCACACCTATCCTCTGGGCCATATTCTGACGGCAAAATACTGGCAGAACGTTTCGGACAACGGGCTGCATCTGACCGTCGCCGATACGGGATGGGCCAAGGCCGCATGGGGAAAGATATACGGCCAGTGGCTTTCCGGCAGCGCGGTTTTTGTCTACGATTACGACAAATTCGTTCCCAAAGCCCTGCTCGAGGTCATCGACCGTTACGGAATCACCACGTTCTGCGCGCCGCCGACCATCTACCGCTTTTTCATCAAGGAAGACCTGTCTCAGTTTCGTTTCGAGAAACTCCGGTACTGCGTCATCGCAGGAGAGCCGCTTAATCCCGAGGTCTACTATCAGTGGCTGAAGGCCACGAGAATCAAGCTGATGGAAGGATACGGCCAGACCGAGATGACCGTGGCGATCGGCAATTATCCCTGGACCGACCCCAAACCCGGCTCCATGGGGAAACCTTCGCCCGGATACGACATCGATATCTTTAATGAGGACGGCAATCCCTGTGCCGTGGGCGAAGAAGGCCAGATCATCATTCGAACGGGTCAGAATGCGCCGATCGGCATGTTTGACGGGTATTACCGGGATGAAAAGCTCACCCGGAAGGCCTGGCGCAACGGCATCTATTATACCGGCGACACGGCATGGCGGGACGAAAACGGCTATTTGTGGTTTGTCGGCCGGGCCGACGATGTGATCAAAAGCTCCGGATACCGGATCGGTCCCTTTGAGGTGGAAAGCGCGCTTCTGGAACATCCGGCGGTCCTGGAATGCGCCATCACCGGCGTCCCGGATCCGGTAAGGGGTCAGGTCGTCAAGGCCACCGTGGTCCTTGCCAAGGATTACACGCCCGGAGACAACCTGGTCAAAGAGCTTCAGGAGCATGTCAAAAAGGTAACGGCGCCGTACAAATACCCCAGAATCATTGACTTTGTCAGAGAACTGCCCAAAACCATCAGCGGCAAGATACGCCGTGTGGAAATCCGCGGAAAAGATGAGGAATCCACGGAATAAACCGTTTACGGAATCCGGAAACCGCCGGGAAGCGGAGCTGTCCGCTTCCCGGTATTTTTTTCAATATGCCCGATATTCTGCTGATCCAGCCGCCTGTTCAGGACTTTTACCTTACCGCCAAGAGGACTTTTCCTTACGGCCTGGCCTGCATGGCGGCGTCGCTGCGTCAGGCCGGATTTTCCGTTGAAATACTCGACGCCATGGCCGTCAGCCGGTCCAGAATCATTCCCTGGCCCGCCGAAATGGAATATCTCAGAACATTCTATGAACCGGCGGATGCATCGGCGTTTTGCCTGTTCAACTGCTTCCGGCACTATGGATACAGTTTTGAACACATTGGAAAGGTTGCCGGAGCATCCGGAGCGTTCCTGGTGGGAATCTCCTCTCTTTTTACCGCCTACAGCGGCCAGGCCCTGGAAACGGCCCGAGTCGTCAAAGCCTTTCATCCGGCCTGCAAGGTGCTGCTTGGAGGGCACCATCCCACGGCCCTTCCCCGCGAAGCGCTCAGCGACCCGGCCGTGGATTTCATCATTCGCGGCGAAGGTGAAATTTCCATGCCGCTTCTGGCCCGGGCCCTTGAATCGGGCCAGCCGGCGGATCGGATTCCCGGCATCGGCTACCGCGCCTCAGACGGATCGTTTCGAATATCGCAGCCGACGTTTGTCGCCGACCTGGAAACGATTCCCGAACCGGCCCTGGATCTGGTCAACCGGAAATTCTACCGCCGGAAAGACTTTGCCGCCGTGGTGGTGGCCAGCCGGGGATGCCCGATGCATTGCAGCTATTGTTCCATGGGCGCGAACTCACCTTTGCCGTATCGAAAACGAAGCGCCGATTCGGTGGCAAAGGAGATCGAAAACGCCGTGCAGCGCTTCGGCGCAAGGTTCATCGAGTTTGAAGATGAAAATCTCTCCCTGGACCGGAAGGAATTTCTATCACTTCTAAAGTCTGTTCGAACGCGTTTCGGGCATCTGAATCCGGAGCTTCGCGCCATGAACGGACTGTTTCCGCCCTCGCTGGACGAAGAAACGGTCTGCGCCATGAAGCAGGCCGGATTCAGGGCGCTGAATCTTTCCCTGGGAACCCGTGATCCGGATCAGCTCAAACGATTCAACCGGACGGATGTCCGGAATTCCTTTGAAAACGCGCTGAACCTGGCTGAGAAATACGGCCTTGAAGCCGTCGGCTATATCATTGTCGGCGCACCCGGCCAGCAGGCGGAAACCTCGATTGCGGACCTTCTGTATCTTGCCGGCAAACGGGTTCTGGCCGGCGTTTCCGTATTTTATCCGGCGCCGGGAAGCGCGGATTTCGAATGCCTGAGGCGGTCAAACGAACTGCCGGCATCTTTTTCTCTGATGCGCTCCAGCGCACTTCCCGCGAATGACCCCGCCCGCAGAACCGAGGCAATCACCCTGCTCAGGCTGGGCCGGATTCTGAATTTTATCAAAAAACTGATCGATGCCGGTGAAACGATTCCCGAACCTTCGAAGCAATCATCGAATGTTTCGGAAAAAATTTCCGATCCGGACAAAACGCTTTTAAGCTGGTTTCTGAATGACGGCCGTATCCGCGGCATGGCGCCGGACGGAAGCATATTTGCGCATGCCGTCTGTCATCGGCTGACGCGTATGTTTATCAATGGACTGATGTCGCAGGAAGTCCGGGGATGCCGATCCGCGGATTTCCGGCGCATCGGCCGAAAAAAACAGGCCTGATTTCAAAAACAGCGCCATCTTCTCACATTAGGGCTTTTAATTTTTTTGTTTTTTGATTAATACCACGACGGATATCCAAGAGCGGAAAAACCGCTGGCCGTATCCGTCAAAACCGGCCTTGAGTCTTTCGAGCATGAATGATGATTCGGGCTGCACACGGCAATATGCCGGGATAAAAGCCGTATATAACGCTTCAGGCGGCAGGATCGCTTGGTTCGACGGGAGAAACGTATGGGAGGATTCTTTGGAGTCGCCTCGAAAAATGACTGTGTAAACGATCTGTTTTACGGAACGGATTACCATTCCCATCTGGGGACCCGGCGCGGCGGGCTTGCCGTCTGCAACGCCCACGGGTATCAGCGATCCATTCACAATATCGAAAACGATTATTTCCGTTCCAAATTCGAGCAGGATCTGCCCGATCTTCAGGGAAACCGGGGCATCGGAATCATCAGCGATCACGACGCTCAGCCCCTGATCATCGGGTCGCATCTGGGCACCTTCGCCATCGTGACGGTCGGAAAGATTCAGAACATCGAAGCCCTTGCGCAAAAGGCGTCCGGCCGGAAACTGCACTTCTCCGAAATGAGCGGGGGCGAAATCAACCCCACGGAACTGGTCGCCATGCTGATCACCGAGGAGGATTCCTTCGAGGCCGGCATTCAAAACGCCCAGCAGGTTATTCAAGGTTCCTGCTCCATGCTGATCCTGACCCCTCGCGGCATTTACGCGGCCCGAGACCGGCTGGGCCGCACTCCGGTGATTATCGGAAAAAAGCAGGGCGCCTATGCCGCGTCTTCCGAAACCTGCGCCTTTGCCAACCTGGATTATGAAATCGCTCATTTCCTGGGTCCCGGAGAAATCGTGTTCATTTCCGAAGAGGGATACGAGCGGCGCAAAGACCCGGGCAAGGTGATGCAGATCTGCAGCTTTCTCTGGGTTTATTACGGATACCCGGCCTCGAGCTATGAAGAAATCAACGTCGAATCCGTCCGCTACCGGTGCGGCGCCGCGCTTGCCCGGAACGACGCGGTGGCCATCGACTGCGTCGCCGGCATTCCGGATTCCGGAACAGGCCACGCCATCGGGTATGCCAATGAAAGGGGAATTCCCTACATCCGGCCCTTTGTCAAATATACCCCGACATGGCCTCGAAGTTTCATGCCCCAGAATCAGACCCGCCGGGATCTGGTGGCCAAAATGAAACTGATTCCCATTCAGTCCCTGATTGAAGGAAAAAGGATTCTTTTCTGCGAGGATTCCATCGTTCGAGGCACCCAGTTGAAAGACAAGGTTCAAAAGCTTTACGAGGCGGGGGCGAAAGAGATTCACATGCGCCCGGCCTGCCCGACCCTGATTCATCCATGCGAATTTCTGAATTTTTCCGCATCGCGTTACACCATGGATCTGATCGGCCGTCAGGTTATCCAGGAGCTGGAAGGCAGCGAGGATGCGCATCTGGATCAGTACGCCACGGCCGGAACCGAAAAACATGCGGCCATGGTCAAGGCCATCGAAAAGAAACTGGGTCTGAGCTCCCTGAAGTACCAGCGGCTTGAAGATATGATTGACGCCATCGGGCTGCCGAAGCACAGGCTGTGCACTCACTGCTGGGACGGTTCGAGCTTTTTTTGAATATGGCGGCTTCGTAAAAAGTCCAATTTCTGCGTTACGCTGCATCCCTCGTCATTGCGACGTACGCCAGGTACGGCTCATTCCTCGGGATTTGCGATGCCTTGAACTTGAACTTTTTACTTTGCCATGGCAATTTTGACTTTTTACGCGTCCTTCAAAATTCGAGGCTGAAACATCTCCAAAGGCAATGTTTGACGATGCGTTATCCGAGTTTTACGTTCACCCTGCCCGACTGGCTCATGAATTATTCGCCGCACGAAACATCGTTCCCCGAAATTGAATCCCGCATGCGCCTTGTCATCGAACTTTCACGGCTGAACGTCGTTCACGAAACCGGCGGACCATTCGGCGCGGCCATTTTCGACATGAACAGCCATCGACTGCTTGCACCGGGCGTCAACATCGTCGTACCCGCGAGGTGCAGCATCCTTCATGCTGAAATCGTCGCTATCATGATGGCCCAGCGCATGGTCGGCCATTTTAATCTCGGTTCCGATCCTGCGGTCGATTATGAAATGGTTGTCAGCACAGAGCCGTGCGCCATGTGCTTCGGCGCCATACCATGGTCCGGCCTTCGCAGGCTGACCTGCGGCGCCAGACGTGAAGATGCGGAGCGCATCGGTTTTGACGAAGGGCCCAAGCCCGTCAACTGGGTGGAATCGCTCGAAAGCCGGGGAATTTCCGTAGTGAGGGACGTCTGCCGGGAACAGGCGGCGTCGGTTCTGCAAAACTATCATGAAAGCGGCGGCATCATTTACAACACCCAGCAATCATACAATTGATTTTATTATCCAATTTTAATATTGCAATTTCTCGCAAATCAAAGTAAAGTCTTTGCAATTTATGATTGACAGGGGAATGTTCTGGTATGTTTTTTGCTTTAAATTGAAACAAGATATGCGCATACGCTTCTATATAGGGAGGATATCATCGAAATGACCCGAAGAAATGCTTTAAAAGCCTTATTCGGCGGATTCGCCTCGCTGTACCTTCCATTCTGGATGCAGGCCGCGGATGCGTCAGCCCGCCTGCCCCGATGCAGCGGAAAACTTTCCCTCTACAATATGCATACCCAGGAAGAATTATCCATAGCCTACCTCAATTCACATGGAAAGTTGGACCCCAAGGCTCTGAAACAGCTCGACCATTTCTTTCGCTGCCACCACAACGACAGGGTGAGCCATATAGACCCCAGGCTGTACATGCTTCTGGATACCGTTCAGACCCGTCTCGGAGTCCATGATCGAACCATTCAGCTGGTTTCCGGTTACCGGTCTCCGGAATACAACCGCATGCTGCGGTCCAGGAGTTCCAGGGTCGCAAAACATAGCTACCATACAAAGGGCATGGCGGCGGACATTCAAATCGAAGGCGTGCGCCTGTCCGACATTAAAAGAACCGCTATGAAAATAGACGCCGGCGGCGTCGGCGTCTATTCCGAATTCATTCATCTGGATGTCGGACCGTCAAGAACCTGGTAAACGGTCAGTCCTGTAAAATCATATACCTGCCCGCATCCTGGTTCAGCGCATCCCACAGCGGTTTGTCCCGTTCATAGATATCTTCCCGGAAATTCAGTTCGCCGTTCTCATCTATCCAGGCCGTCCAGTACAGCAGATGCACGGCACAGGGCTGGCTGATGCGGACCGTCCTTCTTTGTCCCGTCGCGATTAACTGCTCAAGCCGATCAAGAGTCCAGGAGGGATCATCCTGCAGTAAAAAAACGGCAAGATCCAACGGACTTCCGACACGAATGCACCCGTGGCTCAAAGCCCGCCTGGGATTTGAAAACAGGCGGCGGGTCGGAGTGTCGTGAAGATAAACATGAAATTGATTCGGGAAAATGAACTTAATCCGCCCCAGCGCATTCCACGGGCCCGGCAACTGGCGAATCCGGCCGGGAAGATTGCCCCCATGCACCGTTTTCCAATCGATCCGAGCCGGATTGATCACCCGAACCGGAGATTCCCATCCGGCCACCACCTCATAGTGGTTGCGGACAAGATATCCCGGATCCTTTCGCAATATGGGAAGCAACTCTTTCACCACGATGGAACCGGGCACATTCCAGTAGGGATTAATGACCATATACCCCATTTTCTCGGAAAAAACCGGCGTCTTCTGGTAGGATTTGCCGACAATTACCGGCATTTCGATCTGCTTGCGATCCCCCCGGTACCCCTGAAGCATAAAAGCGGCGATATTGACAATGATCCGGCAATCCTGCCATTGACGTGGAAGCCATCGCCAGCGTTCCAGGTTCAACATCACCTGGCGCCATCTCTGAGCCGCCGTGACATTCAGCGCCGCAAGCGTCTCCTTTCCAGCAACACCGTCCGCCTTCAGACCGTGCCGGGCCTGAAAACGGCGAACCGCCTTCTCCAGAACCGGGTCGAACATGGCATCGTCGCCGGTCGAAGCTCCCAGATCCAGGCTGAATTTTAAACGGGTCCTGAGCTGATCGACCCGGTGGCCGCGATCGCCCAATCTGATCGTGCCGCCCGATTCGACGTTCGGCCATCCGCCTGCATCCACAACGGATTTAAGTTGAACCGACGCCTGCGCCAGATTCCAATATTCTTCATGCGGCGGCGCCAGTTCGTAAATTGTCTCCTGAATGTTCCGGCGGGCAGACAGCTTGTCCAGCATTTCCATGATATCGAATTTGTGGCTGGGAGAAATCCAGTGGGGATCAAAACGCTGCGGGCTGACCTTGCCCTCCAGAAGGTGCGTACTGAAACGAAAAAAGGCATCCGTCAACAGGACATCCATGATGCCGATCAACTGGTCCGCGTTCCCGGTCCGAGACAGCATTTCCTGTATTTGATCGCCATGCTGTTTCAGAAGTTCAAGGTGGTAATCGTCAGGCCTCAATCCGTGAAGCCATGAGGTTCTGATCGTCCGAATCCAGTCGTCCGCCAGAGAAGAAGGGCCGTTTCTATCGACCCAGTAAGGAGTCCACGAACGGCTTTCGTAATATCGGCGCAAAACCTTGACGGATTCCGGTTTCAAGGATCCGGACAGGGATAAATCGCTTTCAAGCATGGAACGGATCGTGGCGGAAATCATTCCGGCTGTCTCGGTTCGACCGGAAGATGCCTGGAAGATGCCGCTTCCCAGAACCAGAATACCGATGAAAGCGGAAAACCAGCGCCGCTTCAATTCGAAACCGGAAAATTGCCTCTCATTCAATTTCATCATGACTCACTATACCAACCGACCTATCGCCGGTCAATTGCCGTATTCCATTTATATTTTATCATATCAGCGAGTTGCAAATTATCCTGCATGGAACTTGAACCATATACGCCTGTCTTCAGAGGATTGCAAGGCCCTGCGCACGAAAAACATGCCGGATTCGGGGTTCGGATTACTTGCAAGGAGTCGGCCGGAAACGAGCGCACCCGTTTTGACCTCCGGCGGACCTGCGCCGGCCGCCGACGATGATTGCACCCTGCTCCGGTCATGGGGATTCGATAACAAATAGATATCTATGAAAAAAAGTTGACATGCCGGCGCTAATTGGATAAAAAGGTGATTTGAATGAAACGACAAGGCTCCTGTTCAAGCCGAAATAATACGACAATGCTTTGATTTTAAATATACTTTATAAACAGAAGCTTGTATAATCTGTTTTGAATATGCGTGGCGGAGCATACACCGGGTCGGCAAATGATTCTTACTAAATCTACTGAAGGAGGGCAATGCATGGAAGATCACAAAGTAAAAGACTTGATGAACCCGATCAGCGAATACAATACCATAGATGTCAATGCACAATTCTGCGAAGCATTGAGCATATTAAAAGGAAATTATGAAAAGACGAAATCCGGGAAAGCCGGCGTCTTCCATAAAACCCTTTTTGTTACCGACGCCTCCAAGAACATCATCGGCAAAATCGCCATGTATGACCTGGTTCGAGGTCTGGTGCCCGAACCGGCAAAAAAGCTGGAGTTCGCCCGCACCTTCCTGAATGCGCTTTCTTCCCGTTCGATGGAGGTGGCTAAAGATATCGGAGAAATGCAGGAACGTTTTAAATGGGTCAAAAGCAACTTCGTCGACCTGGCCAAGGCCCAGGCCCACAAGAAGGTGAGTCAGATCATGACGCCGGTAAGCCCCATTCTGACTGAAAACGATTCGTTGACGCAGGCCATCTATCTGATGTTTAAGGAAGGCGTCCGTGAACCGCTTGTCATGAGAGGCGAAAAACCGGTCGGCGTGCTGAATCTGATGAAGATTCTTGAGGAACTCATGGAAGTCGTCGGCGAAGAATGCTACGTCAAATGGTAGTCTGATCCGATTTAAAAACCATTCCACTGCAAATTGAATTCTAAAAGGGTTCTGGCGGGCAAGCCATTCGTCCCGCCGGAACCTTTTTTATCAATCGCCCTTCCACCCATTCAGCCCTGAATAATCCAACGGACATTTTTGTTGATTTTAATCAAACCATAAGTTATTGCTTTCGGGATATATGTGGCGGTTCCGTGAACAAAAGGGCGCAATCATCCGAAATAATAAGCAATAAAACTCAATCATCTCCTTCGGCTTTGGCAGCGGGGGAAAATCTGTGCGTCCCGCGCTTCCGGAACAAGACTCATGGCTCCTTTCACAGCAATTTCGGAACCGCGTTACTGACTCAGAAAATCGACACCGAAAACCAGAGAATGACAGGGAGAAACCTTCATGCCCAGACGCGACGACATACGCAAGGTATTGATCATCGGATCCGGTCCGATCATTATCGGCCAGGCGTGTGAGTTTGATTACTCCGGCACCCAGGCCTGCAAGGCGCTCCGCTCGCTTGGATACGAAATCGTTCTGGTGAACTCCAACCCGGCAACGATCATGACCGATCCCGGCACAGCGGATGCAACCTACATAGAGCCGCTGAACGTCAAAGTACTCACGGAAATTATCGAAAAAGAACGCCCGGACGCGCTCCTGCCCAATCTCGGAGGCCAATCCGGATTAAACCTCTCCTCGGAGCTGGCCCGTTCCGGAGTGCTGGAAAAATACGGGGTCAGAATGATCGGCGTCAATGCGGACGCCATTGAGCGGGGTGAGGACCGCACGGCATTCAAGAATGCCATGACCCGGCTCGGCATCGAAATGCCCCGAAGCAAAGCCGTCAATAACGTTGCGGATGCCGAAAAGGTTGCCGAAGAACTCGGCTATCCCGTGGTGATTCGACCGGCCTACACCATGGGAGGCACCGGAGGGGGTCTGGTCTACAACATCGAAGAGCTTCGCACCATAGCGGCCCGCGGCCTTGCCGCCAGCCTGGTTCATCAGGTTCTGGTCGAAGAATCGGTTCTGGGCTGGGAAGAGCTGGAACTGGAGGTTGTGCGGGACGCCAAGAACCAGATGATCACGGTGTGTTTCATCGAAAACGTCGACGCCATGGGAGTGCATACGGGAGACTCCTACTGCACGGCCCCCATGCTGACGATTTCCGAAGCGCTTCAGCAGAAACTGCAGAAATACGCCTATTCCATCGTGGAGGCCATTGAGGTGATCGGCGGCACCAATGTTCAGTTTGCGCATGACCCGAAAACCGATCGCGTGGTCGTCATCGAAATCAACCCCCGGACCTCGCGATCCTCGGCCCTGGCATCCAAGGCAACCGGCTTTCCGATCGCCTTTGTTTCATCTCTGCTGGCCGGGGGTCTGACTCTGGACGAGATTCCCTACTGGCGCGACGGAACCCTTGAAAAATACACTCCCTCCGGAGACTATGTGGTGGTGAAATTCGCACGATGGGCTTTTGAAAAATTTCCCGGCGTAGAAGACCGGCTGGGAACCCAGATGCGGGCGGTCGGCGAGGTGATGAGCATCGGCAAGACCTATAAGGAAGCGCTTCAGAAAGCCATTCGATCCCTGGAAATCAACCGTTACGGACTGGGCTTTGCCAGGGACTTCAACAAGAAGCCGCTGAATGAGCTGATGCACCTGCTCCGCACGGCAACCAGCGAACGGCAGTTCATCATGTACGAAGCGCTCCGCAAAGGAGCCGACATCGAGGAACTTAACCATCTGACCCATATCAAACCCTGGTTCATCGAACAGATGAAAGAGCTGGTCGTTCTGGAAGAAAAAATTCTGAGCTTTCAAGGCGGGCCGATTCCCGACGAACTGCTCATACAGGCCAAAAAAGACGGATTCGCCGACAAATACCTGGCCAGGCTTCTGGGCCGGCCGGAAAGCCAGGTCAGGGAAAACCGGCTTGCCCTCGGCATTTCCGAGGCCTGGGATGCCGTTCCGGTCAGCGGAGTGGAAAACGCCGCCTATTACTACTCCACCTACAACGCCCCGGATCGCGTCCCGGTCAGCGACCGGAAAAAAATCATGGTGCTGGGCGGCGGTCCCAACCGTATCGGTCAGGGAATCGAATTCGACTACTGCTGCGTGCACACGGCCTTTACCATTCGGGATGCCGGCTATGAATCCATCATGGTCAACTGCAACCCGGAAACCGTTTCAACGGATTACGACACCTCGGACAAACTTTACTTCGAACCCCTGACCGTCGAAGACGTGCTGAGCATTTATGAAAAGGAAAAACCCGAGGGCGTCATCGTCCAGTTCGGCGGGCAGACCCCTCTGAACATTGCCGCCGAGCTGGCCCGGGCCGGCGTCAAAATCCTCGGCACCTCTCCGGAAGCCATCGATCTGGCCGAAGACCGGGATCGGTTCAATCAGATCATGCGCAAGCTCGGAATACCGCAGCCCAGATCCGGCATGGCGCACACCGTTGAAGAAGCCTTCAAAATCGCTTCGGAGATCGGCTATCCCCTGATCGTCCGCCCATCCTATGTGCTCGGCGGCCGGGCCATGGAAGTGGTTTACGATTCGGAAAGTCTCGATCATTACATGCGGGCCGCCGTGGACGTCACCCCCGAGCGGCCCATTCTGATCGATAAATTCCTTGAAAACGCCATCGAGGCCGAGGCGGACGCCATTTCCGACGGATCCGACGCCTTTGTGCCCGCGATCATGGAACACATCGAACTGGCCGGCGTTCACTCCGGGGATTCGGCCTGCGCCATTCCGCCGATGAGCATTCCTCCCAAGCACATCGAGACAATCGAGGAATATACGCGGAAAATCGCCATTGAGCTGGGCGTCATCGGTCTGATGAACATTCAGTACGCGATCTGCAATGATACGGTGTACATTCTGGAAGCCAACCCGAGAGCCTCCCGGACGGTGCCGATCGTTTCCAAGGTCTGCAACATTTCCATGGCCAGAATCGCCACCCAGGTCATTCTGGGAACGCCGCTCGCCGAGATCGGGCTCAAGCAGAAGCCGATCTGTCATTTCGGCGTCAAGGAAGCCGTGTTTCCGTTCAACATGTTTCCCGAGGTGGACCCCGTTCTGGGGCCGGAAATGCGTTCCACCGGAGAGGTCCTGGGACTTGCCGATTCCTTCGGGCTGGCCTACTTCAAGGCCATTGAAGCCACCCAGCTGACGCTTCCGCTTCAAGGAACCGTGCTGATCACGATTTCCGACCGCGACAAACCCAGCGCCCTTGAACCGGCAAGGCTTTTCAGAGAGCTTGAATTCAAGCTGATCGCGACCAGGGGCACCCTTGAATTTCTTGCGGAAAACGGCATCGAAGCCGAATCGATTCGAAAGCTGGGATACGGCCGTCCGGATATTGTGGATGCGATCAAAAACGGAGAGATCCATCTCATCATCAATACGCCCGGCGGAAAAGAAACCCAGGAAGACGATTCATACATTCGAAAGGCCGCCATCAACTACAAGGTGCCCAACATCACCACCACGGCCGGCGCCCTGGCGGCGGCCAAGGGAATCGCGGCAAGAAGAAAAGGCCAAACCGGAGTCAAGTCCCTTCAGGACTACCATTCGGAAATGCGATAAACCTTATCGACATGTTGAAACCCAAAAGGGATCGCGCGGAGAGCGCGATCCTTTTTTTGGGGGTCTGACAAGTAAATTCAATCCGTAAAATTTACTTGTTATTTTGAGGGCTTATCGTAATGCTGAAAGTGCTTTGGAATTTCAGGATCCCTGGATGCGCCATCGCCGAGCTTTTCCAGCATTTCAATCGTTTTGACATCCAGCCTCAGCTTGCGAATCCTGGCATCGTAAACAGGAAGCGCGCTTTTGAGCTTCTTTCTCTGTTCGATCGGCATAAAGGGCTTTTCTTCCAGAAGTTTTCGAATTCCATCACTCACGGCGCTTTCCTGATGCAGCTGCTTTTTCAGCAGTTCGAGACGGCCGGCGGCATCGAGGGTTTCGGTTGCCGCCGGCGACGCTTCCTGCGCCTGCGCCATTTTTTTCTGCGCCGGCAAACTGGAAACCCTGCCCTGCTCCTCTCTCACCGCTGCAATGGGCGAGTTGAGCAAAGGCGATTGGCGCGCCGAATCAGGTCTTTCCGTCGCGCTGATGCAGACATCGACAAAAAAATCCCCTGCCGAAGATGAAAACGGAATCACGATGCCGGGTCCTTTGAGAACATGATCCACCGTATGGCCGATCCCGTAGATTACGGTGGGAATGGCGGCGTAAACGCGCATTCCCTGCTTTTCCAGGTGCGTTCGGGCCACGCCGGATATCATGTTGGTGAGTTCTCCGACCGCATCCAGAACATCGTCATTGATCTTCGAATACGGCTCGCCGAGCATCTTTTCGACGATTTTCAAAATGCTGTCATGATGAAAACTGATGGCCAGAGATCCAACGGCATCCCCCGTAATGCCGATAATGCCGGACACATCTCCACAGGCGGCATTTCCGGATTTGACGTATGGATTGCCGGCCTTTGGCTCAATAAAGGCCATCTTTTTCAGCACATCAATGGTCCCGTATAAAAACGGATTGATATATCGAACATCCATGATTCATTTCCCTGTGTTTTTTCAGTCCGAAAGCAATACGCAAATTACCGTTGCGTTGCAAACTTCCAGACGATCTCCTGAAACCGGAATTGTTCCATCCAGGTCGATGCAGGGCTTTCACCCCCTGTTTCGGAAGGTTTATCGTTTTCGAATCCGGTTGTTCAAGTTTATTGACGTTTCATGCAAATTATGGACCGGAAAGCATCGGCGAAAGGGAGTTTATACGGATGAATCTGAATAAAAACTGAAATCGGTTCCGGGTGCGCCGGTTTTGCGTCCATCCAGCGAATCCCCCGGACGGATTCGATTTCATCCGGCGGGATCCTTCCCTTCATCGCGATCATGGTCCCGTTCGGTTTCAGAAGAGGAAGGGCCATTTGAGCAAACTCATCCAGCGGTCCCAGGGCGCGGCTGATGATCGCGTCAAAATTTTCAGCCGGTTGGTTCGACGCCAGATCTTCGGCGCGGACGTGAACAGCTCGCGCCGAATTCAGCTTCAGCACGCGGATCAGATGATTCAAAAAACTGACTTTCTTGCGGGAGGCGTCAATGAGCGTCAGGTTCAGTTCGGGCATGAGGATTTTCAAGGGAATTCCCGGAAAACCGCCCCCGGAACCAATGTCCAGCAGCGATCCGGCCGGATCCATCCAGACGGCCGGCGCCAGGGAATCGACAAAATGCTTGACGGCTATTTCTTCGGGATCGGTGATGGCGGTCAGGTTGCATTTTCGGGTCCAGGCGAGAAGCTGCTCGGCGTGAACGGAAAACCGCTCCATCTGGCAGGCGCCCACCCGAATGCCCAGGGATTCGGCGCCCTGAGCAATCAGATTCCGCCACTCACGCGATCCGACCTGCATCATCCGTCTCTTCGCCCTGATCGGTCGCGTCGTCAAATTCCATGTTCACCAGCACATCGCTGCCGCTGCTGGTGGAAATTCTGACATGTGGATACCGTTTTTTGAACACATGAATCATGGTGTAATTTTCACGCAACACCGCCGCGCTGAAGGCTTTATATCCGTTTTCCCTGGCGATGCTCTCCAGAAACTTGAGCAGGAAGGTCGCAATCCCCTTGTTGTGAAAGTCCTCGCGGATCACAAAGGCCACCTCGGCACGCTCCTCATCTTCCTGGGCATACGATCCGACGGCCATGATCTCCTTGTGCCCGCCCTTCTGAATGAGTCCGACAATGGACATGCTTTTGTGATAATCCACGCTGGCCCATTGTTTTTGGGCCACTTCATGGGAAAAAATCTTCATTTTGTAAAAAAAGCGGAAATAAATCGTACGCTCATTCAGCGAATAGAAAAAATTCCGATAGGCGAACTCGTCGGAGGGCAACAGCGGACGGAACTGGACCACCGTGCCGTCTTTGAGCTCCAGGTTGGTCTTGTAGGCTTCCAGAAAGAGCAGATCGTCGGTGGAAGGCGGAAGTTGATCCCGGAAGATATACCGGTGCTTCTTGGCCGCCGAGATGAGTTCTTCCCGGAATTTGGGATGCGCGATCTGGGCCAGTTCCATGACCCGCTGATAAATACCCTTCCCCTGAAGCTCGGCAATTCCGTATTCCGTGACCACGAAATTCACGTCCCCGCGCGTGGTGGCCACACCGGCCCCTTCGCTCAAATGCGATACGATGCGCGACACGGTGCCGTTCTGCGCCGTGGAGGACAGGGCGATAATGCTGTAACCGCCCTTGGACATGGCGCTGCCTCGAAGGAAATCGACCTGGTCGCCGATGCCGCTGTAAAACATATATCCCATGGAATCCATGCAGACCTGCCCCGTCAGATCCACCTCCAGAGCCGAGCTGATGGATACGAGTTTGTCGTTTCTGGCGATCACCGTGGGATCATTGACAAACTCCGAAGACCGGAAATAGAAGGCCGGATTACAGTTCACGTATTCATACAGAACGCTGGACCCCATGCACAGGGAAGCCACGACTCGACCCGGAAGCAGGGTCTTTTTCTTGTTGGTGATCACCTTTTTTTCCATCAGGGGAATCAGACCGTCGGTGATCAGCTGCGTGTGAATGCCCAGATCGTTTTTCTCATCCAGGTGCTGCAGAATCTGGTAGGGAAGATGGCCGAATCCGATCTGAAGCGTCACCCCGTCTCCAACAATCTGAGAAACGAAGTGCCCGATTCTTCGGGCAATCTCATTCTCCTTGATCGAGGGAATGGACTCCAGCAGCGGTTCTTCACAGCAGACCAGATAATCGATCTCGTCCACGTGGACAAAGCTGTCTCCCAGGGTGCGGGGCATTCGGGGATTGACCTGAGCGATCACCATCTTGGCATTCTGCATTCCGGGTTTGGTGATATCCACGGAAACCCCCAGGCTGCAATATCCGAAACGATCCGGCGGGCTGACCTGAACCAGAGCGACATCCAGTTCGATCAGTTTGCTGGCAAAAAGCCAGGGTATCTGAGACAGATAAGCGGGAATATAATCTATTTTTCCTTCAAAAGCCGCCTTCCGGATCAGGTTGCTGATAAAGAAAAGGCGAAGCGAGAAACGCCTGAGAAAAGATTCATCATCGACAAACTCGGCAAATGTTGAAGAAAGCATCTGATACACCATGATATCCTGCAGATTCATGTCTTTGACCATGGTGCGGATCAGATGCTGAGGTTCTCCGCAGCCGGTGCCCACAAATATCCGGCTCCCTCTTTTGATCCTGGAAATAGCCTGCTCCGCGCTCACGACCTTGCCGGGACCGTATTTCATCAAACCCATCGATTCCTCCTTCGCAATTACTCTGATCATGCCGGTTCAAATTCTCAATCCAAGAAAGATATCATTCCGGCGGATCAGAAGCAAACAAAACCCGACTTATCGGCAGCTCAAACTCATGCAAAACAATCTGAGCCACCCCGGATTTTTACTGCCGGCCATCCGATTTTATTTATTCTTCGAAGCCTTGAATCTGAACTTTCTGCGTTGACGTCAGAATTTTGACTTTTTACGAAACCGTCAAAATTTATTGCACCCGCCCCGGAAATTTTCACCCGGCTCTTTACAATTCGCCTTAATGTGTTAAAAAATTTAAAGCGGTTCGGAAATGCGCGCCTTCGTCATTCCGAATTTGAAATACCCTCATCCGGGCAGGATAATATGAAAAAAGCCTATCGAAATCCACTGGTCACGGTGGATATTATCATCGAAATCTCTGGCGGTATTGTTCTGATTCAAAGAGTCAATCCGCCTCTTGGCTGGGCGCTTCCAGGCGGATTCGTCGACTACGGGGAATCCCTCGAAGCAGCGGCCGTTCGTGAGGCCAGGGAAGAAACCAGCCTGAACGTCGCTTTAAAAGAACAGTTTTACACCTATTCCAGTCCGGACAGAGATCCCCGGCACCATACCGTAACGACGGTCTTTATCGCGACAGGCCAGGGAATTCTTGCCGCACAGGACGATGCCGGACATGCGGACATCTTTGGTGAAGATCGGCTTCCGAGCCCGATTGTCTTCGACCACTCCAGGATACTCGCGGATTATTTTCAATACCGGAAATCCGGATTTATCCGTCGTTTGTCCCGCGGATAGGCTGTAAGCCGGTCTGACGGAGGTTGCAATGAAACGAGGCAATGCATTCAAAAGCTTCAAACCATTTCAGGATCTGGACGCGCTTTTAAAAAGAGAATCCTTCGTTCTGGCGCCGCCCGGGCTTCAAAGTCCGAAAGAACAGCCCCATGATCCGAAAGTCGACCTTCGCATGTTTCGGGAAGCCATGGCGGACGTCAAACCCCTGACAGGCCGGAATCGTATCGAAACGCATGCGCCGATTGCCAACGGCCGTTCGACGGCGGAAAATTCCGATGCCGAGACGATGCATCGACTCAACCGTCTTGTGCGCTGTGGAAATGGGTTCAATCTTCCGGACACTCCGGAATACATGGAAGGCGCCGGTTATCATGTTCATCCCGGTGTTGCCAGAAAATTGCATGAAGGCTTTTTTTCCGTGCAGATGCACCTGGATCTCCACGGCATGGGCGTTCATGCCGCCCTGGACGCCTTGAATGCATTTTTGATTCGGGCGCTGCGGGAAAATCAGCGGGCGGTGCTGATCGTTCACGGACGCGGATTGTCTTCCCCCCGAATGCCCGTCTTGAAAGCCGCGGTTGAGGAATGGCTTGCCCGCAGTGCATGGCGAAAATGGGTTCTGGCATTCTCCAGCGCACAGGGATACGACGGCGGCACCGGCGCGACCTATGTGCTGCTCAGACGGCATCCGGCAACCCGGCGGCTCCGTAAATCCGCGGCGTCCCTTCGAACAAATGGCTGCAAAAAGTGAAACCTCTTTGAACATACGTCTTCAGAAAGGAGTTGGTTATGGCAAAAATTGGTGTACTGCTTTCCGGGTGCGGCGTATATGACGGAAGCGAAATTCATGAAGCGGTCCTCACCCTGCTCGCCCTTGACCGCGCAGGCGCCGAAACCATCTGTATGGCGCCGGACATCGACCAGTTCGATGTCGTCAATCATCTGACCGGAAAAACCCAGAATGAAAAACGCAGCGTTCTTGCGGAGTCGGCCAGAATCGCCCGGGGGAATATTCGAAATTTAAAAACGGTCAAAGCCGCAGATATCGACGGACTCATCATTCCCGGAGGTTTCGGAGCGGCCAAAAATCTCAGCAACTTTGCCGTCAAGGGAAAAGACGCCGAGGTCAACCCAGAAACCCGCCGTCTGTTGAAGGAGATGCAGGCGGCCGGCAAACCCATCGGCGCGATCTGCATTGCACCGGCAACGCTGACCCGGGCTCTGGCGGAGAAATCCCCTCAGGTCACCATCGGCAATGATCCGGGAACCGCTGAAGCCATCGAAGCCATGGGCGGCGTCCACCACAACTGCTCGGTGGATCGGATCCATGTGGATGCCGCCAACAAACTGGTGACCACTCCGGCCTACATGCTGGGACCCGGCATCAAAGAAGTTGCCGTGGGCATAGAGAAGCTGGTTCATAAGGTACTGGAACTGGCCGGTTAAGCAGAAGAGCCGTCGACACAAACGGTCCGGTTTGGAGATTCCGAATGCGCCGGCGGTTTTGAAACCGCCGGGCATCCGGCAACCATCCGTATAAACAACGGTCTTGCGCCCATCCATCATGATGTCGTCGGAGAGGGTCAAAACAAAACGCCCAACAAGGAAATCCTGTCTCAAAAATCACATCTTTATTGTTGACATCAGGTCGTTTACAGGGTAAATGAGCCGGACCCAATTTGAAATCATCATTGGAAGGTCCCCGGAGGGCGTCAGAAGCCCAATGAGGGCTTTTTTATTTTTTTTGATCGAGGCATGGAACAATCACGCCGCGAAAATGCCGCATTGGAAAGAATTTAAAAAAGGAAATGACGGTGAAGTATTCTATCGCGAATGTCAGAAACATCGGTATCAGCGCGCATATTGATTCGGGCAAAACCACCCTGACGGAAAGAATTTTGTTTTATACGAAACGAATTCACACCATCCATGACGTCAAGGGAAAAGACGGAATCGGCGCCACCATGGATTCCATGGAGCTGGAAAAGGAACGCGGCATCACCATCGCATCGGCAGCCACGTATTGTCAATGGAATGATCATCAGATCAATATCATCGACACGCCGGGGCATGTGGATTTCACCATCGAGGTCGAACGGTCCCTGCGGGTGCTGGATGGCGCCGTCCTCGTGCTCTGCGCGGTCGGCGGCGTTCAGTCCCAGTCCATAACAGTCGATCAGCAGATGAAACGCTACAATGTGCCATGCATTGCCTTTATCAACAAGTGCGACCGAAGCGGCGCCAATCCGTTCCGGGTTATCGGTCAGCTCAGGGAAAAGCTCGGACACAACCCGGTGCCCATGCAGATTCCCATCGGACTTGAGACGGATTTTGAAGGCGTGGTGGACCTGATTTCCATGCAGGCGCTTTATTTCGACGGACCCAGCGGAGAAGACATACGCATTGAAGCCGTACCCGAAGCCCTGGTTGCCGAAGCCGTAAAATATCGGGAAAAAATGATCGATGCCGCCTCGATGTTCTGCGACGAACTGATGGAGGCCGCGCTAGAAAATGCGGTCACGGAAAAACTGCTGCTGTCCGCTCTGCGCAAAGGGGTTCTATCCCGGCGGATTACTCCGGTTTTCATGGGATCGGCTTACAAGAACAAAGGCGTGCAACCCCTTCTGGACGCGGTTACCCGCCTGCTTCCATGTCCGAGCGAGGTCTCCAATGAAGCCCTGGATATGGAAAACGATGAAAACCGGACCATTCTGTCCGGCAATCCCGAAGACCCTCTGGTTGCCCTTGCCTTCAAGCTCGAAGACGGAACCTATGGTCAGCTCACCTATGTGCGCGTTTACCAGGGCGAGCTTGCCAAAGGCCAGAGCGTGATCAATGTCCGCACCGGAAACAAGGTCAAGATCGGCCGTCTGGTCCGCATGCACGCCAGCCAGATGGAGGATATCGAATCCATTCCGGCCGGTTATATCGGGGCGCTGTTCGGCATTGACTGCGCTTCCGGAGACACCTTCACCAGCCCGGGAGTTCATTTGACCATGACCTCGATGTATGTTCCCAAACCGGTGATCTCCCTGGCCATAGCGCCCAAGGATCATAAAGCCGAAATCAACATGTCCAAAGCCCTGAACCGGTTCAGCAAGGAAGACCCCACATTCAAGGTGCATGCCAGCGAGGAAACCGGCGAAACCATTATTTCAGGCATGGGAGAACTGCACCTGGATGTCTATGTTGAGCGCATGCGCCGGGAATACAAGGCCGAGGTGACCACCGGACAACCCCGGGTGGCTTATCGGGAAACCATCACCCGCAAGGCGGAATTCGATTACACGCACAGAAAACAGACCGGCGGCGCCGGCCAGTACGGTCGTATTGGCGGCTATATGGAGCCGGTGATTGATGAGGATTTTGTCTTCGAAAACAAGGTTACCGGCGGCGCCATTCCGACCCAGTATATTCCGGCCTGTGAAAAAGGGTTCAGGAATTGTCTGGCCAAGGGGCCGAAATTAAAATTTCCCATTACCGGAATCAAGGTGGTCATCAACGACGGCGCCTCTCACTCCGTGGACTCTTCGGACATGGCCTTTCAGGCCGCTGCCCGTGGCGCCTTTCTAGAAGCCCTTGCCAAGGCGGGCCCCGTCATTCTGGAGCCGATCATGAAGGTGGTGGTTGAAACGCCGACCGAATTTCAAGGCGCCGTAATGGGGACCTTGAATCAGCGCCGGGGCATCATTCTCGGCACTCAGGACGAAGGCCCGACGTGCACGATCGAAGCGCAGTCACCGCTGGCGGAAATGTTCGGCTACGCAACGGTGCTGCGTTCTTCCACTCAGGGAAAAGCCCAGTTTACCATGGAATTTCAAACCTATAAGCAGGTGCCTCAATCCATCGCCGAAGAGTTGGTGAAAAAAGCATCTGAAAAAAGAGTCGCTTAAAGTGAATGCCGCCATGCATTCAGCCCTGATCATTCCAATAACAAAAAGGAGCCTGAACATGCTGAAAAAGGACCTTATATTAAAAAATCCCCTGCGGCATCTGGAATACGAAACCGAAGACATTCTGCCCGAAGGCGGATTTGGCGCCATCCTGTCGCGGGCCGGAGTGGGAAAAACCGCGCTGCTGGTCCAGCTGGCCCTGAACAATATGCTGCGCAATAAAAACATTCTGCATATCAGCCTGAACGAACCCGTTAAAAAAATCGGGTTGTGGTACGAGTCGGCCCTGCGCAATATCGCAGCCCAACACCACATTCAGGAAATCAACAAACTCTGGGAGGCGATCCTGCCCCACCGGTTCATCATGTCCTTCCGGGTGGAAGGATTCAGTGTTCCGAGACTCGAGGAACGGCTGACCGACCTTTCCGAACAGGGAATTTTCTTTCCCCAGATGGTTCTGATTGACGGACTTCCGTTTGATGAAAACACCGATGGCTGTCTGAAGGAACTCAAGGAATTTGCCCGGGCCCATGCACTGCATGTGTGGTTTGCCGTTCGCACCCACCGGGACGACGAAACCGGAGAAAACGGGACTCCGCAACAACTTTCGAGCGTTTCCGACCTTTTTGAGGTGGTGGTCCAGCTTCAGCCCGAGGGCAAACAGATCCATGTCAAACTGCTGAAAGGCAGAGTCGGCGTATCGGATTATCGACCCCTGTTTCTGGATCCGTCCACCATGCTGATCAAGGAAGCCTCGTAACGCTTCAGATCTTTCGAGGCAACTCAAAATGCCGGCCCGAAGCCGCAGGGATCTTGCCGTTGACGCGACAATGCCCCCTGCGGTTTTTTTTCGCGTTGACTTGCCCCCGGTTGATCATTTATAAAAGATGATCCGTTCACGTAAAAGACGAGGGAAGCCATGGGTTCACACAATCAAATTTCAGGCGTCGACCGTTCCATTCTCTTTGATATCGACATAAACCACCTCACCCGGCACAAGCGACTGAACAAACTCCTTGGATCCGTCATCACCGAGGTCCAGCAATATTCCGAATATCATATCGGCCACATCAAACGTCTTTCCGCTATCGGCCTGGCGCTGTCCTCTGAAAAAGACATTCGCAAGCTGCTTGAACTCATCGTCGCTGAAGCCCGTGATCTGTCCAATGCGGATGCCGGCACCCTGTATACCATCGACAAAAAGAAGCAGGAACTTTGTTTCGAGATCATGCAAAATGATACGATGAAAACGCGGCTGGGCGGAACCGGCGGCGCGAAAATCTCCCTGCCCAATGTGCCGCTTTACATCGACGGCGATCCCAACTACGGCAACGTATCGTCCTATGCGGCCCTGACCGAAGAAATCGTCAACATTCCCGATGTCTACGAAGCCGACGGATTTGATTTTACAGGCCCCCGGAAGTACGATGCCGCCACGGGCTACCGATCCAAGTCCATGCTGGTGATTCCGATGAAAAATCATGAAAACACGATCATCGGCATATTGCAGCTTTTGAACGCCCAGGACCCTGAAACCGGCAATATCATTCCCTTTTCCAACGAATTTGTAGAGCTGATCGCCTCGCTGGCATCCCAGGCCGCCGTAGCGCTGACCAACACCCAGCTTATTGAAGAGTTAAAGGCGCTGTTTTATGCCTTTATCAAAAGCATCGCCATGGCCATTGACGAAAAATCCCCCTATACCGGCGGTCACATCAAACGCGTGGTTTATCTGAGCATGATGCTGGCCGAGAAGATCAACGAAACCCAAACCGGTCCGCTTGCTTCGGTTTCCCTGAACCAGGAAGAGCTTGAAGAACTCAGGCTGGCCGCCTGGATGCATGATGTCGGGAAAATCACGACTCCGGAGCACGTTGTGGACAAATCCTGCAAGCTGGAAACCATCTTTGACCGCAGCAAACTGATCGAAACCAGGTTTCAGCTGTTTGCCAAGTCCATCGAGACTGATTTTCTGCGTCGAAAAATCAAAATTCTTCAGGAAAAAACAGTCGACAGCTTCGCTATAAAGGAACTGGACCGGGAAATGAAGGAAACGCTTCAGCTCCTTGAGCGGGATCTTGAATTCATTAAAACCTGCAACAGCTCGGGCGAATTCATGAGCGACGAAAAAATCTCCCATTTAAGGGAAATCGCCTCAAAAACCTGCAAGCTCTTTGGGCGGCAGGAGCCGTATCTGAATGAAGAAGAAGTGGAAAATCTCTCCATTCGAAAAGGAACGCTGGACGCCAAAGAACGCAAGATCGTTGAGAACCATGCAACGATGACCCTGAAAATCCTCAAGCAGCTGCCTTTCCCCCGGCAGTTGTCGCATGTGCCGGATTATGCCGGGGCTCACCATGAAAAACTCAATGGATCAGGGTACCCGATCGGACTGACCGACAAGGAACTGCCGCTGCAGTCCCGCATTCTGGCCATTGCCGACGTCTTCGAAGCTCTGACCGCCAGGGACCGTCCGTACAAGAAGCCGATGAATCTGTCCCAGGCGATCACGATCATGAAATTCATGAAAGAGGACCGGCACATTGATCCGGATTTATACGACCTTTTTGTTCAAAGCGGTCTGTGTTATGAATACGCACGGCAGGAAATGAATCCGGATCAGATTGACGTTGCACTGACAGGGGCAACGGATGCAACAGGCGAAGACGAATAATCCCATACGACTCAACGCAGTTCGATCCGGTACCCGGCATCGCGCAACCGGGTCGAAATCTCCTGAATATGGTCGCTCCCGCGGGTTTCGATCTCCAGCTCAACCCGGGTGTAATAGATGGGAAGATCTCGAAGGTTCCGGTCATGATGGATATGAAGCACGTTGGCCTCAAGACCGGCCACGAGATCCAGCAGCCGGGCCAGAACTCCGGGCGAATCCGCAAGAATCGCGCCGAAGCGCATGATCCGTCCGTTTTTGAGCATTCCCTGGCTGATGATGCGTCCCAGCAGGGGGCTGTCCACATTGCCGCCGCTGATCACCAGCACCACCTTGCCTCCGGCGGGAACCCGCACGGCCCGGTTAAAAAGGGCGGCCAGAGGCGCGGCGCCGGCGCCTTCCGCCAGGATCTTCTTGCGTTCAAGCAGCATGACAATAGCCGATGCGATCTGTTCTTCCTCAACCAGCACGATATCGTCCACATACTGCCGGACCATCTGAAAGGTCAGCTCTCCCATCTGCCTGACGCTGATGCCGTCGGCGATTGAAGGCCGGGAATCCGTCTGAACGATGCGTCCCCTGGAAAAAGACTCGTGGGCAGCAGGGCATGCCGCCGCCTGAACGCCGATGATCCGGATTTCGGGTTTCAGCATTTTCGCCGCCGCGGCAATTCCGGAAATAAGACCGCCGCCGCCGACCGGCGCAATGATCGTGTCGGTTTCTTCGATGTCTTCCAGAATCTCCAGAGCGATCGTGCCCTGACCGGCAATGACGTCCGGATCATCAAAGGGATGGATGAAGGTCATGCCCTGTTCGGCCATCTGACGGGCTTTTTGAAGGCTCTCCTTGATGCTGGCGCCCCAGAGAATCAAGCGGCCCCCATAGGCAAGCGTGGCCTGCTGCTTGGAAATCGAAGCCCATTGCGGCATGACGATGGCGGCCGGAATTCCGGCCATGCCGGCGGCCAGGCTCACACCCTGGGCATGATTGCCGGCCGATGCCGCCACCACTCCCTGGGGTCCGATTCGATTCCTGCATTTTTCAATCTTGAAGGCAGCGCCGCGAATCTTAAAGGATCCGGTTTTCTGAAGATTTTCAAGTTTCAGGTAGATGTCGCCGCCGAACATGCGCGACAAGGTGGGCGAATGCACCAGCGGGGTGCGTATCACCTTTTCACGGATGGAGGACCGGGCCTGTTTGAACGACTCGATGGTGTGCATGAATCTCCTGCCGGGTGTATTTTGAACGGCGGTCACGTCAGACCCATGCCAGAAGGTCTTCGGGTTGTCGGACCAGAATGCGGGCGCCGCCGTGAATCAACTCCGAAGCCGTACGATATCCCCATAAGACACCGACCGGATACATGCCGGCCGAAACCGCCGTTTTCATGTCCACGGCGCTGTCGCCCATGTAAACCATCCTGTCTTGTGAAACAGCCAGGGCGTCTGCCGTTTGCAGGGCTGATAACGGATCGGGTTTGGGAGGAATTCCGGGCTGTATCCCCCGAATTGACTCGAACCTGAATTCAGGGAAGAACCGACGCACCATCAACTCCGTAAAATCCTGGGGTTTGTTGGACAATACGGCCAGTTTGACGCCCCTGCGCACAAGGGCGGAAAGAAGCTCGGGGATTCCGGCATAAGGCCGGCTCTTGACAAACCAGCGCCGCGCATAGAGATGCCTCATGGCGGCTGCGCAGTCTCTTACGGCAACGGGATCTCTCTGGTCATCGGGAAGGGCGCGCAGGACCAGCATATCCATTCCGTCTCCGATCATATACCGGTAGGCAGCCGGATCATGCCGCGCAAAATCGCGTTCTTCCAGCACGGCATTCATCGCGTCGGCAATGTCATTCAGAGAATCAACCAGCGTTCCGTCCAGATCAAATAGTGCTGCGTGAAATCGCATCATCTCCCCTGCCCGCTATAACAGGCTGTTAACGCGTTGCATTAGGGCTCCATGCGCTGTCCGGCGGGCTCCGGGCAGCCGCCTTCAAAAACATCGAACAAATCCGGCTGCCAGTATTTAAGATATGCCCGGCACCTGTTTCTTTGCCGGCAGTTGACCCTGCATGCCCGGGGGTTCTTGCGGGTCAGGCCGTTCTTCTTGGGGCACCATATATAGCGGCATTCTTTGGGGGTCATGTCTTTCGCATTTCAATCCGAGGTTCTGAATTTTATCCGCTTCAATGTATCGCCGGAAGCGTCAAAAGTAAATGACCAATTGGCGGCATGAAATCAAAGCCTTTTCACGCGATAGATCCGCTTGATAAAAGTCCTGATGGAATATCGGCCTTTTCGGCCTTTTCCTTGACGGAACTGCGATTATCTTTTATAGTTGCTGAAATTTGCGCCATCAAAAGTCAAGCTTGTAAAAAGAGAGGACGATGCATCAACGCTGTTACAAAGCTTTTGTTCCATTCAATTCACCAGACCCGCTGTCATGAAAAGGCTGTATCATGAATGCATTCGCCATGCTGGCAAAGCGGACAGATGAATCCACTCAAACCGCCCGGTCGGTAAAGCAGATCATCAACTCGTTTTTGATCGTATTTAAAAACTATGCTTTGTATCCGGAAAATCACGCCATCTGCAAGACCTCCCTGGAAAAGGCGAAACCTCCTTTATATTTGTTTTTCCAGAACAATTTTCACTTCCGCATCGATGTTCAGAAAAATGCGCTGATATTCGATTCGCAGATCGTGTATGAAGGCGGAGAAACCGAGGAAAATCTTGCCTTTATCTTTTTTCGTGACGGCATCGAATGGCTCGAATTTCAAAGGGGTTTGACCGAAGACGAAATCGATCGGTTTTTCAAGGTGTTGTACCGCTATCGCATTCTGCGCGAAGAAGCCGAAGGGGACCTGGTGACCGCGCTGTGGGCCGAAGATTTTTCCCACATCCGCTACGGCGTCAAGGAGGTGTTCTGGAATGCGGACAACCTGATCGACCTCGGCGAACTCAGGGCCGCAGACCCCGGGCAGGTTGCACAAAACGCATCCGAAGCCGGTCTTATTCAGATGCAGCCGCCCGAATTCATTACGGAATGGGCCGAAGCCTTTCGATTAACCCCCGAAGATCATGAAGCCATCAAACGGATGATCATCGAAGATGAAACCCTGGACAGAGCCCAGGATGTGCTGGATATTTTGGGAATCATCCTCATGAATCTGGAGGATTCAAAGGATTTCGAAGAGATCCTGGATTACCTCAAAGAAGAATTTTTTGACACGCTTCAGCTCGGAGATCTGGAATTTACGCTGAAACTATTAAAAAATCTTCATTTCACCCACCAGAAACTCAGAGACAACAAGCCCTGGACCATCCCGTTATTTAAACGGCTTTTCTCCGACCTGTGCCGCGAATCAACCCTCGCCGCCCTGCAGCATGTGTGGCCGACAATCGGACCCGGGCATGTTGAAAAACAAAAACTTGTTTTCGATATTCTCACACTGCTTCCATCAAGAGCGATTTACACGCTGTTGCCCATGATGCTGGAAAGCCATCCATTGCATATTCACGATCTGATGATGGACATCGCCGTCCATCTTGCCCGCCGGAACAGCAACCCCCTCAAACAGTTTCTGACGGATTCGAACGAGGCCGTTGTGATCAAAAGCCTTAAAATCCTTTCGATGCTGAATCAGCCTGAAAACAACGCCATATTCCTGGATATGACTCGCCACGATTCTGAAAATATCAGAAAGCAGGCGCTCACCCATCTGCTGGCCCGCGAAGGCGACTTCTTAGACGTCTGCATCTCGATGGTCGACGATTCCAGCGATGCCGTCCGATGGCTGGCTTTAAAACATCTTGGGCAAACCCGCAATTCCCGCGCGGAAAAGCTGCTGACAACCCATCTTGAGAACACGGATGCCCGTGAGGAAAATCGAAGCCATATTCTGGACTGTTACAGGACCCTCGGTCAATGCGGCGACGATGAATGCATCGGTTTTCTGAAAAAAACGCTTTTCCCTCGAAGCTGGGTCCAAAAGCTCGGCATCGGCAGCACCATTCATCAGGAAGGAGCCCTGCACGCTTTGACCGCATTGAACCCGGACAAGGCCGGACCGATATTGTCCAAAGCCTCCAGAAGTTTTATTCCATCGGTCAGGGCCGCCTGCAAAAAAGCCCTGGCAGGAGGAAAATAGTCATGTCGGAAAAAACAGACCGGCCTGACAATCGCATCATCGAAACATTGATCCGATCCTTTTTCAGTATGGTGCAAACCTCCCGGATTCACAGCGACAACAACCAGCTTGCCCTGAAATGCGCTCAAAATTTTGTGGTCAGCTGTCAGGCCGCATTCCGGAATCAGGGCGAACTTCGCCTGCGCATCGCAAACGACCGTCTGTATGTACAGGAAGAAACACTCGGTTTTCAGCGCGGAACGGTGGCGCTGATTCAGAACATGGTTGAATATCTGGAAAGAAGAAGCCTCGGGGGATTCAACATCTCCGAAGCGATCCGGCAGTGCCCGCTGGAAGAAGTTTTAAACGCCGCCCGGCTGATCAATAACGCACAGGGCCAGCAGGATCCATTTGAATGGCTGACCTCCGAACTTGAGGCCTGCCGCGTCCACTGGATCACGCCGCAGCCTCATTCAGAAACCGATCTGAACGAACCTGCCATGGAGCTCAAGGAACGGGCGCTGAAAACCTACAGCTATGCCTTGACCTCGGTTAAAGATGTGGTGGAGAAAATCGCCACGCATAAACACCCCGGCATCCGCCATGCCACCAGACTGGCCCAGTCCATGGTGGATCTGATGATAGAAAACGAATCGGTCTTCATGGCGCTGAGCACCATTCGGGACTATGACGACTACACCTTTACCCATTCGGTGAATGTCGCCATATTGTCCATGTGTCTGGCAAAACATATCGGGGTTCCCAAGCAGTCTCTGGAAAGACTGTCTCTTTGCGGCCTGTTTCACGATCTGGGGAAAATCGATATTCCCAAATCCGTTCTCAACAAAGAGGGGAAGCTCACCGACGAAGAGTTCAAACAGATCCAGATGCACTCCCTGCTCAGCGTTCAGCACATTGCCACCCTGCGGGCGTCCAGAGAGCGGAAAGCCAGCATGCTGATCCCCCCGTTCGAACATCATTTAAAATACGACCTTTCCGGATACCCGCAGACCCACCGGAGAAATCCCATCAGCTTTTTCGGGAGGATTCTGACCATTTCGGATGTTTTTGACGCCATCACATCGCCGCGCATCTACCGGCCGACCGCCCTGAGTCCGGATCGTGCGCTGAAATTCATGTACAAAGGAACCGGAAAGGATTTCGATCCCGTTTTGCTTAAAGCATTCATCGATATGATCGGCCTCCTTCCGCTCGGAACCGTGTTGGAGCTGGATACCGGCGAACTGGCCGTGGTCGTCAAAAACGGAAAGCCCGTTCATCCGGCCAGGCCCCGGGCCGTCGTCCTGAATAAAGATGAACAAACCGGAGAGTTTTATAAAGGCAAAACCATCAGCCTGGCGGACAAGGATTTAACCTCTGGAAAATATCTGAGAAATATCGTGGGCACCCGCCACTGTTCTCATCTGAACATACAGCCGGTGGATTTCATGCTTTAAGATGTCTGAAACAAATTGAAAAACAAGATCCGACAACAGGCCATCGATCTGGGAGCGGATGATGCCGCAATCATTCCGACCGGCATGATTTCGGTGGAAGATCAAATTGTTGAATTCTGCAAGGCGCCGCTTTGCGAAAGCTACGGAAACTGCGCTCATTGCCCGCCGCACGCCATTTCTCCGGCCCGGATGCGTCAAAAACTTGCCTCGTACCGTCAGGGCCTGGTGTTCAAGGTTCACGCGCCGACCGCCATACTTCAGACCGAAGAACAGTTTCCGGTTTTTCGCAAGGTCTTTGAAATAACCGCCGCGCTTGAAAGATATGCCCGGTCCGTCGGGTTTGAACGGGCCGTGGGATTGGCCGCAGGTTCCTGCAAGTCCGTTTTCTGCAAAAAAGTTTCGTGCCTGCTTCTGGAATCCGGAACCGACTGCCGTTTTCCATCGCTGGCCAGACCTTCCATGGAGGCAACGGGCATCCATGTTTTCAAGCTGATTCAGGACCTCGGATGGGAAATTCACCGGATCAATCAAGCCACTGATCCGGGCCAGGTTCACACCGGCAGCATTGTGGCCCTGCTGATTCTGGAATAATCGAACCTCGATCTGTTTCACCTCAATGAATACGCGTCCGGTCTTTTCCGCTTCGGGATCGGGCGCCCGAATGAATGGAATACCGCCGGCTGCAAAAGGCCCGAATCAGATCATTTTCATCAGCTCTCTGGCGATAATCAGCCGTTGAATTTCGCTGGTCCCCTCGCCGATTTCACAGATCTTCGCATCCCTCAGGTAGCGTTCCACCGGGTACGACCGAAGGCAGCCGTATCCGCCGTGAATCTGCACCGCCTTGTTGGCGGCCCTTGTGGCGGCTTCCGAGGCATAAAGCTTGGCCATCGAGGCCTGCATGGTGCAAGGCGCTCCCTGAGCGGCCAGGAAAGCCGCCCGGTATACCAGCAGGCGGGCTGCCGAAATTTCCGTAGCCATGTCGGCCAGCATCCACTGAATGGCCTGAAACGAAGCAATGGTCCGGCCGAACTGCTTCCGCCTGCGCGCGAAGGCCAAAGACGCTTCCAGAGCCGCCTGTCCCAGCCCCACGGCCATGGCGCCGATTCCCACCCGGCCCTGGTCCAGAATGCCGAGGGCGTCCACCAGTCCCCTTCCCTTCTGCCCCAGCAGGCTGTCCTCCGGAACCCATACGTCTTTGAGGCGCACAACAGCGGTATCCGAAGCCCGGCATCCGATCTTTTCCAGCCGGGCCACGGGTCTTAAGCCGGGCGTATCCGCTTCGATGATAAAAGCGCTGATGCCATGGCGGTCCTGATCCGGTCCGGTTCTGGCCATGATAATGTACACGCCGGCCACCGAACCCTGGGTCACAAACATCTTGGTCCCGTTGAGAACCCAGCCGCCGGGCTTTTTCTCGGCCCTTGTCCGCAGGGAAGCGGCATCGCTGCCGCTTCGAACCTCTGCCAGAGCCCAGGCGCCGAGGCTTCGGCCGCTGGCCATGGCCGGCAGAAATTTCCGCTTCTGGGCCTCGTCGCCCATCTGCAGAATATGACCGCAGGCAAGACTGTGCGCAGCCAGTGTCAGGGCCGAAGCGCCGTCACAGCGCGCCAGTTCCTCAATCGCCAGAATCAGGCAGACCGGATCCAGGCCCAGGCCTTTGTAAGATTTTGGAACGCCGATTCCCAGCAGGCCTTCTTCGGCCAGATTTTCCATCACCTCGAAGGGAAAGGTTCCCTGCACATCCCGTTTCCGGGCATACGGCGCCGCATGTGTCCGGGCAAGTCCGGCAACCTTTTTCCGAAAACCCTCGTGGAATTCATCGAGCTCAAAATTCATTGTCTGTCTCCGATATGTTGTCATTGACGGTCCGGTAAAAAGTCAGGATGGCAACGGCGCAGTTCAGGTTCGAAGCGTCGCAAATCCACAGAAATGACAGTGCGTCAGCGTGCAATGACGATGGATGCGGCGCGACGCGGAAACCGGACTTTTTACAAGGACGTCATCATGGATTTCCAGTTTATACCAACTCCTGTTTTAAAAGACATCCATAAATTTCACGGCAAAGTCGCCGCACGGAATGGGTTTGAACCCCGGACGAATCCTGCTTCCCCGCTTCCCCGGTCCATACGCAAATTGTGGGCGATCTTCACACAAATAAATTTTCCTTGCGGTTGCCCGGCGTTTCCCTATGGCTTTTGATGAAAAATTTTTATATAAATGAAGGGTTTGAAAAATGTTGAACTCAGAATTCCATGGATACGCAAACTTTAAAGGGTGTTGAAAAACAAGAATCATGAAAATAACCATCAAACAATGGCGCATTCCGGTTGCTTTCTTTTTGATCCTGCTGCTGACGGCGCCGGAAGCGAGCCGGGCGAATTCGGCCGCGGCCCGGGCCGCACAGGAGAACGCACAGGTCCTGCCCGCAGAACCCGTGCTGGAAGAGCTCTCCCCTCCGAAACAATATTCCAGAATCAGCGGAGAAATCCTCGGCCAGCTCCGGTTGCGGCATTTCCGGAAGATTGACATCGACAACGCCTTTTCCGAACGTTTTTTTCAAAGACTTCTGTCGGATCTGGATGAAAACAAAAACCATTTTCTGAAAAGCGACATCGATGAATTCGAGGTTTACCGTTACGAACTCGATAATTCACTTGCAAAAAAAGACCTGACGCCCGGCTACCTCATATTCAACCGGTTCCGTACACGCCAGGTTCAGCGTCTGAATTACATGATCGAGCGCATCGAAGCGGGCACAGGCGTCATGGATTTTGAAGAGAACGAGAGTCTTCAAATCGAACGCAAAAACCTGCCCTGGCTTCAAGCCATGGCTGAACTGGAGGATCTGTGGCGAAAGCAGGTCAAAAATGACGTGCTGAACCTGAAACTGGGCGGAGAAACCGCTGAAGCGGAAATAGAAAAAACCCTTCGAAAACGATACAAAAACCGGCTGAATCAGGTGCTGAAGATCAACGAAGAGGATGTGTTTCAAATATATATCGATGCGTTGACGCATACCTTTGATCCGCATACCGAATATTTTTCACCCCACCTCTGGGAAAACTTCAACATCCGGATGAGCCTGTCCCTGGAAGGAATCGGGGCGCTGCTTCAGCAGGATAGCGAATACATCAAGATAGTCAGCCTGGTGCCCGGCGGACCTGCCGACAAAGACGGACGGCTCAAACCCGGCGACCGCATCACGGGAGTCGGCCAGGGCGTGGACGGGGAGATCGAGGATGTGATGGGATGGCGCATCGAGGAAGTGGTGAATCTGATTCGCGGTCCCAAAGAAACCATTGTGCGCATCAAGGTTATTCCGACGGACGCCCGCAACGAACATCAGGCGCAGGTCGTCGATGTGCGGCGCAACACGGTGAAGCTCGAAGATCAGGCTGCCCGGAAACAGGTGCTGACCCTGGAAAACGCCGGCGTCTCCCATAAAATCGGCGTGATTGACATTCCAACCTTTTACATTGATTTCAAGGGCTATCAGGAGGGAAATTCCGATTACCGGAGCACCACCCGCGATGTGCGCCGTTTGATCGAGGATCTGATCGATGCGGGCGTTGAAGGCATCATCATCGATCTTCGGAACAACGGCGGCGGAGCGCTTCAGGAGGTCAGCTCCCTGGTCGGGCTGTTCGTTCCGGAGGGGCCCACGGTCCAGGTCAAGCATGCCAACAGACAGGTTTCCCAGATTCACAATGACGAGTCGACATTCATCTACGACGGTCCTCTGGCCGTGGCCGTCAACCGGCTCAGCGCATCGGCATCGGAAATCTTCGCCGGCGCCATTCAGGACTACGGCCGGGGGATCATTCTCGGCTCCCGGACCTTCGGCAAGGGGACGGTTCAATCTCTGGTCAAACTCAGCAGCGGCGAGCTGAAACTCACCATTGCAAAATTCTATCGGATTTCCGGTGGAAGCACCCAGAGCAGGGGCATTTCCCCGGACATTAAGTTCCCGGATGTTTTTGACATCCAGCAGATCGGCGAAAGCGAACTGCCCGAATCGCTTCCGTGGGACACCATCGAACCTGTCTTTTACGACTATGATCCGGGCATCAACAAGGCTCTGGACCGGCTCAATGAACGCCATCAGGCGCGCATCGCCGCAAACGCCGATTTTATATTCACCAGCGCTCTGGCCGGCTACCTGAAGCAAAAACAGGGAGAAACCCTGATTTCCCTGAACAGGGATATTCGGAAAAAGCAGAAGGATCAGGATGAAACATGGCAGCTGAATCTTGAGAATCAACGCCGCAAGGCAAAGGGACAGCCGGTGCTGGAAAAGTTGGAGGAAGATCCGGCCGAGGCGGATCCGGACATGCCTTTCGATCATGATAAAAAGGACAAGGAACCGGATGCCTTCGTGACGGAAGGCGGCTGGATTCTGCTGGACTGGATGGAGCTGTCGCGGCAGAACATGAATCCGCAGAACCTGATGACAACCAGGCTGGCAGATGAGCCCTTCCTCAGCCCCGGTCGATCAGCTTCCGATCAATGACATGCCGGGAAAGGTCGTCCGGATGCACATGGGCCCCCGAAACCGCCTTGCCCCGAACCGATATTCCGGCCCGGTGAACCGAACGCCGATCCCCTGAGATCAAGGGATGCCACCCGGGCAGGTCCTTTCCTTCGGCAATCAGCCGGTAGGCGCAGGTTTTTGGAAGCCACCTGAAGCGCACGACGGTTTCGGGCGTCAGCGTCAGGCAATCGGGCATCTGCTGATGACGACGGTCATAGTCCGTACATTGGCATGTAACGGGATTGAGCAGCGGGCAGGCGACGCTGGTATAATACACTTTTCCGGTTGTGGGGTTTTTGAGCTTTTCCAGACAGCATCTGCCGCATCCGTCGCATAAGGCCTCCCATTGCTCGGGCGTCATTCGGTTCAGCGGAGTTGTTTTCCAGAAAGGCGGATTCAGGTCCGGCGCCGGCGTATTTCGGGCGTCCATGCAGTCATCCTTTTTCAATGTTTCAATAAAATCATGGTTGATACAAAACGCAGGGCATCCGTTGTCGTCGCGGCTTCCGAAGCCGGAAAGCCCCTGATAGATCTCCTTTCCAGCCGTTTCCGGTATCACGACCGGAACCGGTGGCTGGAACATATAGATCGGAACCGCCTGATGATCAACGGTTATCCGGCTTGCGCCGACGCCGTCCTTCGATCCGGCGATTTCCTGGAATACTGTTTTCAACCGATTCCGGAACCCCCGGTGGACGCCGATTTTTCCATCGTCTTTGAAGACCGCCATATTCTGGTGATCAACAAGCCGCCCTGCCTGCCCTGCCATCCGTCGGGCCGGTATTTTCACCATACCCTCTGGAGCCTGTTAAGAAAGGCCGGAATCCGCTCCCATATGGAACTGATCAACCGCATTGACCGGGAAACCTCGGGCCTTGTTCTGATTGCCAAGACCCCCGAGGCCGCACACGCCTGCCGGCATCAGTTTGAAAAGCACCGGGTTTTCAAGCGCTACCTGGCGCTGGTCCATGGCCGGTTCACGGAAAAACGGATCATGGCTCAGGGCTGGATGGCTTCGGATTCTGCCAGCAGAATTCGAAAAAAACAACGGTTTTATCCCCTCGCCCGGACGCCCGCGCACCATGCCAGGGCCTGCGCGACCGTTATCTGCGGAAGAAAAACCGGAGATCGGATCAGCCTGGTTCAAGCCTTTGCCCGCACCGGCCGCACTCACCAGATTCGAGCCACGCTGCTGGCCCTCGGATATCCGGTGGTCGGAGACAAGCTCTACGGCGTGGATGAGGAGATCTTTATCCGGTTTATCGAAGACCGGATTTCGAATGCGGACGTAGAAAAGCTGATGCTTTCCCGCCAGGCGCTTCATGCCGCGGAACTTCGATTGCTGCATCCGGAAAGCCGGCTGCCGGTCCGCTTTTTAGCGCCGATGCCGGCGGACATGAAAAAACTGGCCGATCAGCAGTGATCTTCGACCCACAGGCGGCAGAGATGGACCATCACCTCGGCGGATTGCCGAAGCGCGATCTCCGGTATCCATTCCATCAGGGAATGAAACATCATGCCGCCGGTAAACAAATTGGGCGTGGGCATGCCCATGAAGGAAAACCTGGCCCCGTCGGTGCCGCCGCGGATCGCTGAACGGAAGGGCACAATTCCGGCAAGCTTCATGGCGCGCTCGGCCTTTTGAATCACCCGGGGATAGCGGGCCAGCACGCCGGCCATGTTTCGGTACTGTTCCCTGGCCTGCACGAGAATCTTCAGCCCGCGGTACCGGTGTTCGAACACGCCGGCCAACTGCCGGATCCATTCAACGCGCCGCGCATTTTCGGAATGATCAAAATCCCGAAGGATCAGCGATACCCTGGCACGGCTTTCTTCGCCGGAAATCCGGGTGACATGAAAAAACCCCTCGCGTTTTTCGGCATGCTCCGGCATCTCATATTCCGGAAGCGCGGCCACGAATCGCGCGGCCAGCGCACCGGCATTCACCATCCGGTTCTTTGCCGCGCCGGGATGCACATTCAGCCCGATGAATTCCAGATCCGCACCCACGGCATCAAAGCATTCATCCTCCAGCACGCCGATCATGCCGCCGTCGATCGTGTATCCGAAGTTCCCGAGTTTTTCCATGCGGATGTGATCCGCTCCTTTTCCGATTTCCTCATCCGGAGTAAAAACAATGCGAAGCGTCGGATGATCCAGATGGCCAAACGTCTGAAATGCCGACAGGGCCGCCATGATTTCGGCGATTCCCGCCTTGTCGTCGGCGCCCAGCAGGGTGTCGCCCGAAGCGGTAATCAGGGTGCGCCCGACAAATTGCCGCAGTTCCGGACACTGATCCGGGGATAAAACCAGATCCGGGTTTCCGGGAAAGACGATCCGGCCGCCGTCGTAATTTTCATGCACCACGGGACGCACATTCGTTCCGCTGACCGCCGGCGACGTATCCATATGCGCACAGAAGGTCAAAACCGGAGCATCCTGCCGGGATGCGGGAAGCTGCGCATAGACATACCCGAAACCGTCCCGCTCGACATTCGAGAGACCCAGCGCTTCAAGCTCCTGAACCAGATGCCCGGCAAACTCCCACTGGCCCGGGGAGGACGGGTGTCTGTCCGAATCCGGATTCGATCTCGTATCAAAGGTCACGTAATTCAAAAACCGGCTTCGCGCCTCCTCGAGCAAGAACGCCCTGATCCTGTCATCCGGCATAAGATTCATTCCTTTTTCAACGGAAATCTTCCGGGTTGCGAACCCCGGCATCGAAGCGCTTTGCAGCGGCACTCTATCTGGCATAAGCGCGCATTAAATTCCATTTATTAAAATCATCGCATTTAAAACGAGGTACATCTTGACAAAACCGCCTGCTTTGTCAAGATTAAAACTTTCCGTCAAAATGCCCGCCGGGGGCGCTTGCGCTTTGAATATTCGATAGCATCAGGAAAGGCTCAACCCGCGCATGGAAACAAAATATGAAAAAACGTTCAAGGTTCGCGTCAACGAGGTGAACTTCAAAGGGGAGCTCAAGCTTTCCAGCATGCTGAACTATTTTCAGGATGTGGCCATTGAACATGCATCCGATCTGGGATTTCCCATTTCCATGCTGATTCAGAAAAATCTCACCTGGGTGGTTTCACGCTACCACCTGCAAATCGATCGCGCGCCGCTGTGGGGCGAGACGCTTCACGTCATCACCTGGCCCTCGGATACCCGGGGGCGGTTTGCCATTCGGGATTTTGAAATCCGGGATAAAAAGAACCTCCCGGCGGTGGCTGCCACAGCATCATTCATGCTGCTGGATTTTGTTCAGAAAAAAACCGTACCCATCGAGGAAAACCTTCCCGCGTATCCGGTCGTGCCGGCCCGGGCCGTCGCCGACAGCTTCGAACCCCTTCCCGGCCTGGAGCGGGTGGATCTTCAAAGACCCTTTCATGTGCGAATGCACGATCTGGATTTAAATCACCATGTCAACAACACCTATTACGTGGAGTGGGCCATCGAGAGCCTGCCCATGGATATCATTCAGAACTGCCGGATCACCCGGATCGAGGTGGCGTATCGCGGGCAGGCCGTTTACGGGGACGAAATCCTTTCCCAGGCCCAGGTGGTCAGCGAGGGGCCCGAACCCGTGGTCATCCACCGGATTGTGCGGGAATCCGACGGCAGGGAACTGGCGCGCCTGAAAACGCAATGGACTCCGGCCCAGGGCGCTTATCATGCCGCCTTTAAAGCCAAGCGCCTGGCATAGGACAACCGCCGGCATGATCCGCTCACGGAATCCGCATCCGCTGCAGAAGCATGAAGCCGAAGTGGACGGAATCCATCTGCGGCGGTCGTGCAATGCGCCTGGAGGTCTTTCATGGGCAACCCGCCTACCGCATAAAGGTCCCGGATAAAAAACGATGCGCCTCTTTTCATGAAGGGAAAGAGGCGCATCTCAGTTTATACCCGTATATCCTTGAACGGACAAATGCAAAGGATGCCCGGCTGCAAAATTTCCGGCTGCTAATCCATAACAATAATTTTTTCGTCCAGCTTGGCGCCGGATGGTTTCAATATGACGTGAACCTTCAGCCGGGTGCCGGGTGGGACTTCGAAATTCCTGTAATCACCTGACAACTGGGTTTCATGATTCGGTGCAAGGTTCACATCGTTTGCCCAGAATGTCATCCCCGGTGCGCCGTTTTCCAGGGGAAATCCTGCAATCGAGATTTTCGCCGCAACGGAACCGTCATTTCTGATCGTGGCCACCCAGGTTTTGGCGGCGCGATTCCACAGCACGCTTTTGATATGAACATTGAGGCCCTGGGGTATCAGGCCTTCGGTGACGCTGAACCGTTTTTCCTGGATATTATTCGTTTCATTTGATTCGCCGACCTC
>Ga0265294_10000449_pt1 | contig 55199 bp, 49 predicted proteins | sample MunlanPumphouse3_FD_192504 | JGI IMG/M metagenome (GOLD analysis project Ga0265294, IMG submission 192504) | Groundwater microbial communities from a municipal landfill in Southern Ontario, Canada - Pumphouse #3 | ecosystem: Environmental > Aquatic > Deep subsurface > Groundwater | place... | reverse complement strand
TTCTTGTTCATGAAGCAGTGCATCGACTTTTTCGTCTAAATCCAACTCTCTTTCAATATCTTCATCTATTATTCTTTCAATTTCTTTGGCAATACTCTCTTTTGTTTTTCTAACTTCAACAAATGGGCAAGTTACTAAGTCTCTTGAAATTCGTCTTGAAATATATGGTGTATGGTGTAATTTCATTTTCATTTGTCTATCCTCTTATAATGGTATCGGCTCTCTCTGGCGAGGTTGAAATAATTCCAACTTTCACACCTGTTACTTCTTCTATGATTTTAATATACTCTTTTGCATTAAGTGGTAGTTTGTCATATTCTCTTATGCCCACTACACTTTCCCAACCTGCAATGTCTTGATAAATAGCGTTAACTTCTTCTAAATTGGTAGGAACATAGTCAATAGTTTGCCCATTAACTTCATATGCCACACACACTTTGATATTTTTAAAACCATCTAAAACATCAAGTTTCATCAACGCTAACTGGTCACAACCATTGAGTCTTGAAGCGTGTTTAACGGCAACGGCATCAAACCATCCGCATCTTCTTTTTCGCCCCGTTGTTGTTCCAAACTCTTTCCCTACTTGTGCCATAGTTTCGCCATCATCACCAAAGTCTTCACTAGGAAAAGGTCCATTTCCTACTCGTGTACAATACGCTTTTGTAATTCCGGTAACTATTCCTATATCTTTTGGGCTAAGACCCAGTCCTGTACAAGCTCCTGCACTAACAGTACTTGAAGAGGTTACATAAGGGTAGGTTCCATGGTCAATGTCAAGCATTGTTCCTTGAGCACCCTCTAAAAGAATTTTTTTATTCTCATCAAGTGCTTTCCACACCATATTCGTAGTATTGGTTATAAAAGGAGTCAACTTTTGGCTGTATAGTGTTAACTCTTCTAATAATGCTTCTTTATTAGGAGTTTTTATTTCTAATACATCAAAAATAGCTCGGTTTTGTTCAAAATATTCTGTGATTTTACTGCATAATTGTGTTGGATTAAGCAATTCACCTACTCTATACCCTACTCTATTAATTTTATCAGAATACGCTGGCCCTATTCCTTTTCCTGTTGTTCCAATAGCTTTATCACCTTTGAGTTTCTCTTTGGCTTGGTCAATTAAGGCATGATACGGCAAGTTTAAATGTGCTTTATCTGAAATATAGAGTCGCCCTTCAAGGTTTTCAAATTGGCTCATCTCTTTAATTATTGACTCAGGTGAAAGAACTACCCCATTTCCAATAATATTTACCGCTTTTTTATTTAAAATTCCAGATGGAACTAAATGCAAGGCATATCTAACGCCATCGACCCAAATTGTGTGTCCTGCATTGTGCCCACCTTGGCTCCTGCATACCATATCGTATTTTTGTGCAAGCATATCTACGATTTTACCTTTACCCTCATCCCCCCATTGAATTCCAACTATTACATCTGCTTTCATATTAATCCTCTAAAACTTTCAATAAATTATCTGTATAAAGTGCAAACCCTAAAGAGTTCATCCCCTCGCTTTTATAACTTCCCCCATTACAAAGCGTTAAATTGTTATCAATAACTCTGTAATAAATATCATCATAATATTTCATACTCCCATAATATAAAGGAGCAATAACAATATTGCTATATTGTATGGCTGAAACCACTTTTAAGAGTTTTTCTAACTCTGCTTTAATTAAAGAAGGAGCAAGGCTTATGGCTTCTTCTAAATCTTGAGAACTTTTAACTTTTAAAAGTCTGTTTAACCATGGAATATTTAAATTAAAAAGAGCTACTATCTCTCCATTTTTAAAAATATCCATCTCTATTTTCAACTCTTGGCAAACCAATTTTGGGATATTAATATTACTTATTTGTAAAATTGGTGTAATGGCTAATGCCTTTAACACCGTTGCCGTTAAGTTAATAATATCAGAAATATTGTTGTGGTTTATCCACTCACACCCAATTTGGTAATCCTCAGTTGAAGGGTAACTAAATACAGGTTGAATATAAAACCACTTTTTGTTGTTCGTTGTTCGTCCCAATCGTTTGGTAATAATTCGCACCACATCAAGCGTTGAATCCGCACGAAGAGCTAATTGTTCGTTCTCTTCATCAAAAACTGTAATCAGCTTTCTGTTGTTTTCTATGCTTAAATGTTGAGAATACGAGAAGTTAGGCGTAATAACCTCTTCAAAATCATTCTCGTACAATAACGTACTGACTTTGCTCTCTAACTCTCTTTTCTTTTTTGCCGTTTTGCCAAAATATAGACGACTTCCTTTAGGAATTTCGTGTTCAAGAATCATTATTCTCCTTTGAACATGGTTTGTGCAAATATTTTATTTGCAGTTCCATCAAATGTTCGTATTTTTAACTCATCAAGTGTTAATTCAATTGCATTAACTGCCCATGAAGCTTCAAAGTCTTCTACCAATCCCATATGGTTGATTCTGAAAATTTTACCTGCTAAATGGTCTTGTCCCCCTGCAATATTTACATTATACTTGTTTTGTAAAATTTTTCTAATTGCATTGGATTGTTCGGTATAAATGGTGGTCATTGCCAATGCTGGAGTTTTTGGATAAATTTCCATTCCAATGCCTTTTAGCGCTTCTTGTGTGGCTTTGGCTCTTAAAGCTGTTTTGGCATACAAATTTTCAAAACCATCTTCTTTGATTTTCTCTAAAATTGCACCCAATCCAATAATAAGAGTTGTGGCAGCTGTCCACGCAGTGGTGTTTTTTCGTTGGTTTTTTATCTCTGTGCTTAAGTTAAAATAATACCCTTTTGGCTTAGTTTCAATTTTTGCAACCGCTTGTGAAGAAAACCCAATCATAGCTAAACCAGGAGGCAACATCAACGCTTTTTGGCTTCCTGTAATTACTGCATCTAGGTTAGTCGTATCAATTTTTTCAACTCCAATGGCAGTAATTCCATCGGCAACAATTATAATATTTTCATTGATTTTTTTAACTTCTGCTGCTATTTTCTCAACAGGATGTCGTAATCCCCCTGCACTTTCACAAATTTGAATAAAAATAGCATCTATACTGTTGTCTGCTTTAATAGCTTCCACAACCGCTTCAACGCTTACAGGTGTATTCCATTCGTTTTTTATTTCCGTATAGTCAATATTAAATGCCGCACAAATTTTTCCAAAACGCTCACCAAATTTTCCTGAATTAATGGTCAACGCTTTTTTATGAGTTAAGTTAGTAACACAAGCTTCCATAGCACCCGTGCCACTTGAAGCTAACATCACCACTTCTGGCATCTGAAAAGTTTCTAATAATAATTCTCTGGTATTTTTAAAAATTGCTTCAAACTCTTCCGTTCTATGGTGAAGTGTAACATCAGCCATTGCTTTTCTTACAAATTCTGGGACTGGAGTTGGACCTGGCGTTAATAGCATGCAATATCCTTATTTCATTAGTCTTTAGTAAAACGGGATATTTTATCGAAAAGTTAATTATGAAAAGTTTAAAAGAGAAAAGGCTTCTCTTTTTGAGTGTTAAGTTTTAAGCGTTAAGCGTTAAGAAAACTGCTTAACGCTTTTTTAATATTTAGATATACTCTACTTCTTTTTTTCCAGCTTTGATTTCGCCAATTACGTAACCATCTGTGTTGGCAAGTATGGCATCGGCATTTTCAGGGCTTACGACTAAAATCATGCCTACTCCCATGTTAAACGTTCTGAACATTTCATCTTGCTCTACGTGTTTTCCCATAAGTTCGAAAATTGGTAAAATTTTAATGGCATCTCTGCTTATTACTGCTTTTAAATTTTCTGGTAAAACTCGTGGTAAGTTTTCTGTAATTCCACCACCCGTAATGTGTGCAAGGGCGTTGATTTTATCTTTGTTGGCTTTAAACTCTTTGACATAAATTCGAGTAGGTTCAAGCAAAACATCTATAAGTTTTCGTCCGTTAAAATCTTCTTCAAATTTCATACCCAATTTTTCAATTAAAAGTTTTCGTACCAATGAAAACCCATTTGAATGCACTCCAGAACTTGGTAAGGCAATTAGTTTATCGCCTTCTTTAACTCTTTGGATTCGGTTAAGTTCTGATTTTTCTGCAATTCCTACACAAAAACCTGCTAAGTCAAAGTCGCCTTCTTTATACATTCCTGGCATTTCAGCGGTTTCTCCACCTACTAATGCACACTCACTTCGTATACAACCCTCAGCAATTCCAGCAACCACCTGTGTAGCTTCTTCAACATTTAGTTTTGCGGTTGCATAGTAATCTAAAAAGAAAAGTGGTTCTCCAAAGTTACACAGCAAGTCATTTGTACACATGGCTACTAAATCTATTCCTACGGTGTTGAATATTTTAGAATCAATTGCTAATTTTAGTTTTGTTCCAACGCCATCCGTACCTGACAAAATTACAGGTTCTTTGTACCCTTTTGGAAGTTCAAACGCTCCTGCGAAAGAACCAATTCCACCAAGAACTCCTGTAATCATAGTTGACTTAACAAGAGGTTTAATATTCTCTACAAATGAGTTTCCAGCATCAATATCTACACCTGCATCTTTATAACTTACGGTTGCCATTATCTTCCTTTTATTGTTGCAAATATCCCTATTTTGCTTTAAATTAGCTATAAATTTGTGTCTCAAGGGAATATTTTTATATACTTTAAAAATTTTTGGGTATTATAACGAAAATTTAATAAAATATAAGGATACACACTATGTCAAGTTTAGAAAATAGAGATTTTGCTTTTAATGAAATGATGTCTCATGTGCCTTTATGCACACACAAAGAGCCCAGCACTGTTTTAGTAGTAGGAAGCGTTGATGCTGAATTTAAAAATGAAATTGCTAAACACAAAGTAACTGCAGAGTACGGAGATGCTTCAATTATCAGTTCAAAAACTGATAAAAACACTGATGTTATTATTTTAACCACCAATTGTTTAGATGAACTTTTATTAGAAAATATTCAAAAAATTCTCAAAGATGACGGAGTAATCGCTTTTATAAGTGAAAGTTTTGGTTCAGATGAAGAGAGATTAAAAGCCGATTTACTTCTTGCAGGAAGTGCTTTTTGGATTGTTATGCCTTTTAAATTTGGTCACACAACTGCTATTTTAGCTTCTAAAAAATATCACCCAACAGCAGATATTGTGTTGCAAGTCTCTGATTTACTTGATGATTTAAACTATTACAACACAGAAGTTCACCACGCTTCTTTTGTTTTTCCAGCGTACATTCATAGAAAATTAACAGGCATTGCAAAACGATAACTTAGAAGTTTACACTTTTAAGTTATGGTGCAATTGCATATGAATAATCAACCCTTTAAACACGCTATTGCTTTAACAGGAGGCATTGCAACGGGAAAAAGTACCGTTTGCAGCCTTCTTAAACTTCATGGCTTTCTAACTATTGATGCCGATACCATTGCGCATAAGTTACTTGATGAAAACAGTGCTGCTATTGCCCTGCTTTTTGGAGAACAATATGTTGCAAACAATAAAGTTTTACGAAAAGAGTTGGGAAAAATAATATTTTCCAATGAAGAAGCCAAACGTAAACTTGAAGCCTTTATTCACCCTTTAATTAAAAAACAGATAGAAAAAGAGGCAAAAATCTTTGAAGAGCAAGAAAAACCCTATTTTATAGATATTCCACTCTTCTTTGAAACCATGCACTACCCAATTTCAAGAAGTGTTGTTGTTTATACTCCTAAAGCTTTAGAAATAGAGCGTTTAATGAAAAGAGACCATATAAGCTACGATGAAGCCCTTTTAAAAATTTCTAATCAAATGGATATAGAGAAGAAAAAAAGCCTTGCAACTTTTGTAATTGACAATTCGAGTACTTTGAAACATTTACAACAAGAAATTGAGAATTTAAAAGAAAAACTGTTATAAAATTTAACCCAAAGGAAAGTAATGGAATTTAATGCGCCATTAAAATCAGACTCTATTAAAATTATGCTTTTAGGAAGCGGTGAGTTAGGAAAAGAAGTTATCATTGAAGCTCAACGACTGGGAATTGAAACCATTGCAGTTGATAGTTACAACAATGCTCCTGCACAGCTTGTTGCCAACAGAGCGTATACTATAAATATGAAAAATAAAAATGAACTGCTTGATGTTATTCGAAGAGAAAAACCAACCTATATTTTGCCAGAAGTTGAAGCCATTAATATTCAAGCGTTGTTTGATGCCGAAAATGAAGGTTTTCATGTTATTCCCAATGCAGATGCCGTTAATAAAACTATGAACCGTAAAAATATTAGAGAGTTTGCAGCAGTAGAACTTGGACTTCCTACTAGTAAATATGAGTTTGTTACTTCCTTTGAAGCCTTAGAAAAAGCAGCGGCAGCTATTGGTTTTCCATGTGTTATTAAACCCGTTATGAGCAGTTCAGGGCATGGACAAAGTATTGCAAGAAGTGCCTTAGATTTACAAAAATCGTGGGAAATTGCAAAAGAAGCAAGAGGCGATGCCAGTGAACTAATTGTTGAAGAGTTTATTACCTTTGATTATGAAATCACCATGCTAACCGCACGACACGAAACGCAAACCATATTTTGTCAACCCATTGGTCACATTCAAAAAGATGGTGACTATATTTTTTCATGGCAACCTATGAATATGAGTGAAACTGCCAAAGCAAAATCACAAGAGATTGCTCAAAAAGTAACCGACGGCTTAGGTGGACGTGGAATTTTTGGAGTGGAACTTTTTGTTAAAGGCGACGATGTTTACTTTAGTGAAGTAAGCCCAAGACCGCACGACACAGGAATGGTAACCATGATTACACAATCTCAAAGCCAATTTGCTCTGCATATTCGAGCAGTTCTTGGTTTGCCTTTGGATTATATTGATTATGGTTGTGGTGCCAGTGCTGCATATAAAGCTACTTCTGATACTTTTAATCCTATTATTGATGTTAAAGAAGAAGTTTTTACTCAACACTCATTTGTTCGAGTCTTTGGAAAACCACAAAGTCACCTAGGAAGACGCATGGCAGTGGCACTTACTTTTGATAAACAAAGCAGTCAAAAAGCACTTGAAAATGCGCAAGCATTGATTAAAAAAATAAGTGACAGATAGCATCTAATATTATATTAATTTAAGTTGTCATATAATGCGTGACATTTAAAAAAACGAGGAGTTTTTATGAGAAAGTTTTTTATAGCAACAGCATCTGCTTTATTTGCAGTTTCTGTTGTATTTACAGGTTGTAGTAGCAAAGAAGATTCAATTCAAGCAGATATGACCTATGTTGACCCTGAATTTCAAGGTGCACCTAAATGGGTAATGGTACCTCATGTCCAAGGATTTGTATCCGAAGTTGGAAGTGCTCCTAGAAATGCAGCCGACGATAAAAGTTTTCAAAGAGCAGAAGCTATGGCAAATGCACGAGACAATATCGCTAGGCAAATTAGCATTAATGTGGACAATATGTTCAAAAGCTTTAAAGCAGCAACTGGCAGTGCTAAAGATGCAACCTTTGATCGTTCAAGCGAAACGGTATCAAAACAAATTGCTTCACAATCGTTGAATAATACGGTAGTAAAAGATACATGGATTAGCAGAAATGGTAACCTTTATGTTCTTATGGCAATTAATACAGACTCGGTAATTGCTACAACAGAAGAAGCTATTAAAACATCATTTAAAAATGATAAAGCGTTATATCAAAAATTTTTAGCTCAAAAAGCTCAAGATGAATTAGCTCAAGAGTTAGAAAAACTCAACCGAGATTAATATATTTAAACAGTAGGCAAATGCCTATTGTTTTAAAAGGCATACCATGACAAAAAACCTCTTTTTTATACTTCTTATTTCTACTGCATTATTAAACGCCAACAATTTTGAAGAGTATTTAAAACAACAAAATCAAACCTTTTCTAGTTACAAAGACTCTTATGAAAAAGAGTTTAAAGAGTACAAAAAAGCCTATGAAAAAAGTTTAGAGAGCTATAAAAAAGAGATTTTACACAACTGGCCTACTCCTGAAATTTCAACTGCGCACAAATTTGTGCAATACGATTCAAACTATGATTCTAAAAAAGCAGTTGATTTTGAAAAAGAAAACATCGAAATAGAAGTAATAGCCAGCAGTGAAAAAGAAGCCCGTGAAAAGATTCAAACCGCTTTAATAGAACTTATTGACGAAGATGTTAAAAGTGCTTATGACCATGACCAGTTAGAAAACAAAATAAATACGGAATTAAAACAGACTCCAAAGGTAACCACCAAAGAGAAAATTATTGGAGATGTTTTAAGTAACAATCAAAAAAAAGAGTTTATTGAAGTAGCACAAACAAAACCTCTTGAAAAAGTGCAACATCAAGATAAAACTATTTTTAAACTCAATGTAAAACTTCCAAGCCAAGCATTAATACAAAAAGCTCAACAATTTCAACCTCAAGTCAATGAGTACTCCAAAAAAAACAGTGTAGACAAAGAGTTAATCTATGCCGTTATGCATTCGGAAAGCTCTTTTAACCCTATGGCTCGTTCACATATTCCTGCATATGGCTTAATGCAAATTGTGCCTAAAAGTGCAGGTATTGATGCCTATGAGTTTTTATACGGTGAAAAAAAACTACTTACTTCTCAATATTTGTACAATCCTAACAATAACATAGAAATAGGAGCTGCTTATTTACATATTGTTTACTTTAAATATTTACGCCATATTAAAGACCCACAAAGTAGGCTTTATTGCTCAATTGCTGCTTACAATACCGGTGCTGGAAATGTTGCAAGAAGTTTTATTGGTTCAAATAATATTGCAAAAGCGAGTGAAAAAATAAATAATATGACTCCCGAAGAAGTCTATAAACATCTTATGAAAAACCTTCCTTATCATGAAACAAAAGATTATTTACAAAGAGTCAATGATAGACGCTTTGCTTATTTAAAACTCATAGAAGATAAAAAACTGTGAAACCATTTTTTTTGCTTCTTCTTTTTTCCTTCTCTCTTTTAGGAGATGATTATGCACAATGGTTAAAACAGGAGCAAGAAAAATTCAATGGCTTTAGAAAAAACCACAATGAAGAGTTTGCACAAGAGTTAAAAAAAGATTGGGAAGCATTTCAAGCTCAATATTTAAGTAACTCTTATGAAAAACCAAAACCCATTGAAGCCCCTAATTTAGAAAAAGAGTCTAAACTTGATGTGCGTTTAATTCAAGACTCTCCTTTTGTAAAAATACAAAAGCCACTTGAACCTATAATTACAACACCCAAACCCAAAATTTTTGTAGAAAAAAAAGCTCCTCAAAAAAAACTTTTGCCAATAAAAAATTCAAATATGCGTCATGCTACTTTTGATTTTTATTCCAATAAAATAGATATAAATTACCACCAACACCTTGGATTTTTACTTACTTCTGTTTCTAAAGAGGGCATTGGTAATTTTTGGGAGCGTTTTATAAAGCTTGATAACAATGCTTTAATTGAACAACTTCAAAATTATATCTCTTTATATAACTTAAACGATTGGGCAACCTATCTTTTAGTGCATAAACTAGGAATGGAAATTTATAAAACCAATAATATGGCAAACCTTTTTTCATGGTATGTATTAACTCAAATGAATTACGATGTTAAAATTGGATACAGCCACCAAAATATCTATTTACTAGCAAATATGAAACACGACCTCTTTCAAGTGGCATTTTTAACGCTTCAAGGAACGAAATATTATGTGCTAACCCCTAAAGGGCAAATTAGAAATATAGAGTCTATTTATACCTATAAAACCAATCACGCAAAAGCCAATGAACTGCTTTCATTTGAGTTTAAATCTCCTTTACTTTTAAACAATTCCTCCACAAATACTGCACTGCATTTTAAATACGAAGAGAAACACTATATTTTTGAAGCTTCCTACAGTAAAGATTTAATTGACTTTTATAAAACCTTCCCGCAATCTAGTTATCCTATTTATTTTTATGCCAACAACTCCTCTTTGCTCTTTAGTAGTTTGTTACCTCAGCTAAAAACTCTGCTTGAAAATAGAACCGAAATAGAAGCCGTTAATATGTTGTTACGATTTGTACAAACCTCTTTTGAGTATAAAACCGATGAAGAGAATTTTGGTTATGAAAAAGTTCTTTTCCCCGAAGAGACCATTTTTTACCCCTATTCTGATTGTGAAGATCGTGCTATTTTATTTACTTTTTTAGTAAAGCACCTTTTAAATTTAGAAGTTATTGGTATTAAATACAGTGACCATATGGCTACTGCGGTTAGGTTTTCAAGCAAACCTGCATTAGATGGGTTTGTACATAAGAACCACTTTTATGTAATTGCTGATCCTACTTATGTTAACGCCAATATTGGGATGAGTATTCCTAAGTATCAAAACAAACGCTTTGATATTATAGAATAAAGGAGATTGCTATTTATCTTATAGATAATGAAGTTCTTCAAAATGATGAACTTATGCAACTTCTTACTTCTAATATGGAAGAAAATTATTACGCTTCCTATGATTTTTCACCCGATTTTTATGTGCAGTTATGCAAAAAAGGTTTTATTGCCACATCGTGTTACGATGCCAAAAATCGAGTACTTTTGCTTCCTGAAATGCAATTTGAGTATGCCGTTTTAGATTTTAATAACCTACATATTTCTAAAAAAGTAACTCAGTTATTAAAGAAAGAGAACTACGTTTTTACAAAAAACAGTTATTTTAAAGAAGTTATTGCTTCTTTAGAAACATATCACTCCCAGTGTTGGCTAACACTTCCTTACATACAGATGCTTTGTGAACTCAAACAACAACACAATAATAACTTTGAGTTAGTAAGCTTTGAGCTGTGTGATACGCAAAACAAACATTTAATTGCTGGAGAAATTGGCTATATTATAGGAAAAACATACACAAGTTTAAGTGGTTTTTGTACCAAAGAAAAAGCCTACAACAACTGGGGAAAATTACAATTGGTTTTACTTTCTCAATATCTTCAAAAAAACGAGTTTGATTTTTGGAATTTAGGACATGCGTGTTTAAAATACAAAATTGATTTAGGTGCAGTTATTTACTCAAGAGAAGAATTTTTAGAAAGATGGATTGAATCAACACAATAGTTTCAAGCGAAAAAAAATTGTTTGAAACCATTATTTTAATTGTTTTTTTTGACTATAACGTGTAACTTTGTAAAAATAGGTTACGCTATTTTGTCATTATTTGTTACTAAATTATAAAATTATGCTATTATGTCGACTTTAGCTATCTAGTTCGAGGTTTACGTTGTGAAAAAAACTCCTATATTTCTATTTTATTGTTTTTTATTTCCCATTTTTTTATTGGCTCAAGAGAGCTCCACTCTTCAAAATATTAAAAATAGTAACCTCTTAAAAGTCTGCATTTGGACGGAATATTATGGCATCTCTTATTTAGATGAACGTACACAACAACTTAAAGGTATTGACTCAGATTTAGCAGTAGAATTAGCAAAAGATTTAAAAGTAGAACTAGAGTTTGTTTCAAGCTCTTTTGTAACTTTTATTGAAGACCTAACGCAACATAAATGCGATATAGCAATGTTTGCAATAGGGGATACGCCTGAAAGAAAAAAACATGTGCGTTTTACAACTCCTCATTTGCAAAGTGATATTTATGCCATTGCGAGCAAGTTAAATCCTCGTATAAAAAAATGGGAAGATATTGACCAAAAAGGAGTGGTGGTTTCTGTTGCAAAAGGAACCTACCATGAGCCCGTTATGCAAGAAAAACTTCAACACGCTACACTTTTTATTGCTAAGAATATGCAAAAAAGACAGCTAGAAGTAGAAGCAGGAAGAGCGGATGTTTTTATGACAGACTTTCCTTTTGCTAAACGAATGTTAGAAAAAACTTTATGGGCAAAACTTATAACCCCAAGCAGTACTTACCATTTAACTCCCTATGCATGGGCAATAACCTATGGAGATGATGAGTTTTATACTCAAATTGAAGCTTTTATTCTACGCATTAAAAAAGATGGTCGCCTTTTAAAAGCTGCTAAAAACAATGGACTTGAACCTATCGTTCAGTTAAATTAAAAGAATTTTTTTTGAGCAATTTTAAATTTAAAAATATTACTTGGTTAATTCTTATTATTTTTTTTATTTTCGTAGCAATCATTGGTGGTGTTATGGCATCTTTGTCTATTTTAAAAGAGGAAGCAATTAATGCACATATTAATGTGGTTAAACTCCAAGCCAATACTTTTTCAGACCATTTAGACCAAAGCGTTAATAGCTTAGATTTAATGTTTAACTCCCAAGCAACGTTATGGTCTTTGCATCAGAATAAAGAGAGTTTACACAAGCAGTTTGTTGCTTTACTAAAAAACACTCCCCATATCCGTTCTATAAATCTTTTAGAAAACAACCGTGTTGTTCTAAGTTCCAATCCTAATAACCTTAATGTTTCAATTGAACTCTCAAATTTCTATCCAAAACCATTTTTCAACCAATCTGTTTTACGAATAGGTTCTGTTTTTCAAGGCAGAGATTTAAATGAATTGACATTAAACGACCCTGCTGCTTCTGCTTTTAGTAATACGTTAAACTTTATTCCTATTATTAAGAAAATTCAATTTAACAATAAAAGTTACCATCTTCTCGTAGCTCTAAATCCTGATTATTTTTTAAACAAATATCTTTCAAATGTTGAACCCTTTACTCACATAGATATTTTAAGACTCGATGATACTATTTTGGCATCTACTAATAATAAAACAAATTGGCTCAATACCATTAAGACCAACTCTGTCTTAAGTGAAGCAAAAGAGAGAAACAGTGCTTCTGGAATAGCTTCTTTTGAAAATGAAGAGTATATAGTTGCTTACAGTTTAAGTAAAAACTTTCCTTTAAATATTGCCGTACGAACACATGCAAAAGAGTGTTTAAAAGGGTGGGAAAATAAACGGTATGATTTTTTTATTATTACCACTTTGATTGTTGTCATTTGTATTTTTTTGGTTCTATTTTTACTTTTTTTGTACACTAAAGCGTATACAAAAGAGATACAACGCCATAAGGAACAAATTAAAAACGATAAGAAATTTAGAGTTTTATTTGAAAGTAAGCACTTTATCTCTGCCATTATTCAAAAAGATGGATCAATTAAAGAGTTAAACCAAAAAGCACTTTCTATTTTAAACCAGCACTTTAATCAGCTTAGTAACATCTCTTTTTGGAATCTTCCTTGTTTTAATGAAACAGACAAAGAGTGGCTTAAAGAGATAATCACAAACTACCATTCTGAACAACATATACAAAAAGAACTAACCATAACCAATGCTTTACAAGAAGAAATTATCATTGACTTTATGATTATTCCTATTGATATTTCAAATGCCAATGAGTTGGTGCTATTAAGCTCTGATATAACCCAAAGAAAAAAGTATGAGTATCAAATTAAAGAGGGGTATACCGTTTTTCAAAATACCCATGATGGCATTGTTATTACGGATAAAAATGCGCGTATTATTAATGTCAATAAAGCCTTTGAAACCTATTCTGGTTACTCTTTAGAAGAAGTATTGTACAAAAATCCCAACATCTTAAAGTCGGATCAACATCCGCCCTCTTTTTATACAGCCTTTTGGAATAAATTAATTCAAGATGGTTTTTGGGAAGGGGAACTTATTAATAAAAAGAAAAATGGAGAATTTTGGAGTGAGTGGCTTACTATTAATACCGTTTACGATGAAAAAGGAGATGTCCAAAACTATATTGGCGTTTTTCACGATATTACCCTACAAAAAGAGCATGAAAAAGAGTTAAAACAAAAAGAAGATATTATTATTCAACAATCCAAAATGGCATCTATGGGTGAAATGATTGAAAATATTGCTCACCAATGGAGACAACCTTTAAGTGTTATTTCAACCATTGCCACGGGTATTCAACTTAAACACGATTACGGAATGTTTGATGAACAAGAGGTACTTAATGATTTAAAAAGCATAAATATTTCCGTACAATTTCTTTCTCAAACTATTGATGATTTTAGAAGTTTTTTAACCAAAACAAAGATAAAAAAACTTTTCAAACTCAATGAAGCCGTGGATAAAGCCTTAAATATTATGCAGTCCAAGTTTAAAAACAGAGGTATTCATATTATTACAAACCTTCAAGAGTTACAATCCAATGGCTTTGAAAATGAGCTGGTACAAGTTTTCTTAAATCTTTTAAGCAACTCAAAAGATGCCTTTGAAACAAGAAATATTGAACAAAAATATATTTTTATTGATGCATACCATGAAAATGGTCAAAATATTATTATTTTTAAAGACAGTGCGGGAGGAATCCCAAATGACATTATAGAAAAAGTTTTTAATCCTTATTTTACCACCAAACACCAAAGCCAAGGTACGGGAATTGGTTTATATATGTCCAAACAAATCATTTCTAATCATCTTAATGGTACATTGAGTGTAAGTAATATCTCTTTTGACTATAACTACGAAATATTGAGTGGTGCGTGTTTTAAAATTATTTTAAACGATTAATTTTTATTGACACTTTTAATCCCCATTACAATAGGTTTAGCTTTAATTCAAGATGAAATCAAACTCTATTTATGATATAGTTTCACTATTTTAAAACAATCTTTCATGACAAGGATATATTCACATGACTACTCTTAGTGATGACCGCTATAAAATGGTTGAAAAAACCATGAAAAAACTCAGCTATGACCGTAGCGCTTTAATTGAAACCCTTCATTGCGCACAAGAAACCTTTGGCTATTTAGAAAATGACACTTTAAAGTTCATTGCTAGAAGACTTAAACTTCCCTATTCAAAAGTTTATGGAGTAGCAACATTTTATCACTTCTTTCGCCTTAAACCTAAAGGAAAACATACCATTGTTGTCTGTATGGGAACGGCTTGTTATATTAAACATGCCAATATTATTCTTAAAAAAATGGAAGAACGCTTTAATGTAAAAGTAGGAGAAACCACCGCTGATGGTGAGCTTTCACTTGTAAGTGCCAGATGTGTAGGTTCTTGCTCACTTGCACCCATTGCTATTTATGACAATAAATCCATTGGGCATTTATCAATAGAGCAATCAATTTGTGAAGCGCAGGAGTTATTAAAATGATACAATCACTAGAAGAGTTACAACAAGTAGCTCAAGAAAAAATAGAAAAGCAAAAAAGTTTTACACAAGAGTTGCGTGTTTGTATTGGAAGTTCATGTGCATCTTTGGGTTCAAATGAGTTACAAAAAGAGTTATCACAACATGTTAAAGAGAACGATTCAAAGAAAAATTTAAGAATTAAAGGTGTGGGTTGTAATGGGCTTTGCTCATGTGCAATTATGATAACGAATTTCGATAAAGAGACACAAACCGAAAAATTATATGAAAAAATTACTTCTGAAGATGTCTCAACTATTACTAACTGTATTCACGACAGCAATGCTTTACCTGAAAAAGTATGCGACATGCACAGCTCTTTTTTTACTAAACAGAAAAAAATTGTTTTGGAAAATGCAGGAGTAATTGACCCTGATGATATAGAAGATTATATTGCACACGATGGTTATTTAGCCCTATTTACTGTGCTTGAAGAGTTTTCACCAGCTGATGTTATTGAACAAATTAAGATAAGTGGATTAAGAGGTCGAGGTGGTGGTGGTTACCCTACTGGCTTAAAATGGGAGAGTGTTTTAAAAGTTGAAAGCGCTCAAAAATATATTGTATGTAATGGCGATGAGGGCGATCCAGGGGCATTTATGGACAGAGCCGTTATGGAAGCCGATCCTCATAAAATTATTGAAGGTATGGCAATTGCTGGGTATGCTTGTGGTGCTTCTAAAGGGTTTATCTATGTGCGTGCTGAATATCCTGTTGCTGTTGAAAAGCTCAACAGGGCTTTAAAACAAGCAAGAAGATTAGGAATTTTAGGTACTAAAATTGCCAATACAGGCTTTGACTTTGACATTGAAATTCGTTTAGGAGGAGGTGCTTTTGTTTGTGGTGAGGGAACTGCACTTATCTCTTCTATTGAAGGAAACCGAGGAAATCCACGACAAAAGCCACCACATTTAAGTGACCACGGACTTTGGGAATCTCCAACGGTGCTAAACAACGTTGAAACTTTTGCTAACATTGCCCCAATTATTAGAAATGGCGGTGAGTGGTATAAAAGCATTGGAACACCTACATCTTCAGGTACAAAAGTATTTGCGCTAACAGGACATATTAAAAACGCAGGTTTAGTAGAAGTTCCTATGGGAATTAGTTTACAAGAGCTTATTTACGAAGTAGGTGGCGGTCTTCCAGAAGGAGTTACCTTAAAAGCAATTCAAACAGGAGGACCAAGCGGTGGCTGTATTCCTAAAGAGTTACTTGACACAAAAGTTGATTATGAGTCTTTTAAAGAAATAGGTTCAATTATTGGAAGTGGTGGGCTTATTGTTATGGATGAGAGTTCAAATATGGTCGAAGTTGCACGATTTTTTATGGATTTCTGTAAAAGTGAATCGTGTGGAAAATGTGTTCCTTGCCGTGTTGGTACTACTGAATTAACTCTTTTACTGGATAAATTTGTTGATAAAAAAGCTACTAAAAGCGATTACGAACTGTTAAAATCACTTTGCGAAGTAGTTAAAAATAGCTCTTTATGTGGCTTAGGACAAACAGCACCAAACCCCGTATTAAGTACCATTAAATATTTTGAAGAAGAGTATCTTGAAGGAATTTGCAATGATTAAAACCAAAGTAAGAGTCAAAACGTTTAAAATTGACGACATCGATGTTACAGGAAAGTCAGACAGTACTATTTTAGAAGTTGCAAATGAACACAACATTAAAATACCCACTCTGTGTTATTTAGAGGGCTTAAGTTGTGTTGGGGCTTGTAGAATGTGCTTAGTGCAAATTAAAGGAAACGACAAATTAATCCCTGCTTGTACTGCTAAAATTAAAGAGGGTATGGAAGTTATTACTCACAACAGTATGATTGAAAGCCATAGAAAGATGATTTTATCTATGATTTTTGCAGAGCGAACACACACTTGTAGTGTTTGTGTTTCTAATGGAAATTGTGAACTTCAAAACAGTGCGATTGATTTAAAACTTGAACACAGTCATGTACCCTATATTCATAAAAACTTTCCAATAGATGCTTCTCATAAAGATTATGTCTACGATCCAAATCGTTGTATTTTATGTACACGATGTGTGCGTGTATGCGATGAAATAGAAGGAGCACATGCTCTTGATATTGCAGGAAGAGGAATAGATGCTAAAATTATTCACGATATGGATGAACCATGGAGCGAGAGCCAAAACTGTACAAGTTGTGGAAAATGCGTTCAAGTATGCCCAACGGGAGCATTATTTGAAAAAGGAGCTAGTGCTACTGAAATGATAAAGAAGAAAAATATTATTACCAATTTAATTCAAATAAGGGCCAACAAATGAAAAAAATAAGAATGGGCACCATTTGGCTAGACGGATGTTCTGGCTGTCATATGTCTTTTTTGGATATGGATGAAAGATTAATAGAACTGGCACAACATTTTGATGTGGTTTATAGCCCATATGTAGATGCTAAAGAGATACCTGAAAATGTTGATTTGTTTATAGTAGAAGGGGCTGTTAGCAGTGACCAAGATTTAAAACTCATTAAACAAATACGAAAAAACTCAAGACAAGTTTTAGCCTTGGGTGACTGTGCTATTACGGGTAATGTATCTGCTTTAAAAAACCTTTTTGGAACACAAGCTGTTTTAGAAAGAGGCTATTTTGAGTTAGCCGATATTAATTCAACAAATGAGTTTCCTTATAAAGTAGTGCCAAAATTATTGGACAAAGTAATTCCTTTAAATGAAGCCATTGATGTGGATCTTTTTTTACCCGGTTGCCCTACGCCTGCGGATGCTATTTATGAAGTGCTTAATGCTTTTATTCATAATAAAGAAGTAGATATTAGTACCTTAACACGATTTGGAAAATAACATGAAAAAAACAATACTTATAGAACCTGTTACCAGAATAGAAGGCCATGCCAAAATTACTATTGATATTAATGACAATCAAGAAGTCGAAGATGCAAGAATACATGTGACTCAATTTAGAGGCTTTGAAAAAATATGTGAAGGTCGTCCTTATACAGAGATGCCTGCATTAACTTCAAGAACGTGTGGTATTTGCCCAGTTAGTCACGCTATTTCTTCAAGTAAAGCGTGTGATGAACTTTTAGCAGTTCGGCCTCCTAAAGCTGCTAGAAATATCAGACGAATTATTAATTTAGCTCAAATACTTCAATCGCATGCACTAAATTTTTATCACCTAAGCGCCCCTGATTTTGTTTATGGTTTTGATGCTCCAAAAGAGGACAGAAATATTTTCAAACTTATGCAAACACACCCTAATATGGCAAGAGATGGAATTGCTTTAAGAGCGTTTGGGCAAAAAATTATTGCACTTCTTGGTGGTAAGCGAATTCACACGGAATGGATAGTACCAGGTGGAATTAGCAGAGTTGTCCAAGATGAAGATGCTCAGAAAATTCTTAGCGAAGTTCCAGAAGCTTTTGATATAGCCAAACGAACTTTGAAATATTTTAGAGAAAATCTTCACCGTTTCAAACACGAAATTGAAGCCTTCGGAAATTTTGACTCTCTGTTTTTAAGCCTTGTAAATAAAAGAGAACAACTAGAACACTACGATGGTTTAATTAAAATAACAGACGCAAAAGGCAATGTAATTGCTAATAAACTCGATCCAAAAGATTATAAAAGTTACATAGGTGAAGCCGTTGAACACGACAGTTATTTAAAATCACCTTACTATATTCCTATGGGTTACCCTCAAGGAATGTATAGAGTAGGACCACTAGCAAGGCTTAACAATATTGAAAGCTGTGGAACACCACAAGCTGATATTGAGTTTGAAGCGTTTAAAAATATCAATAATGGAAAACCTGTTTTAGGTTCATTTTATTACCACTACGCCAGAATTATTGAAATTATTTTTTGTATAGAAAAAATTCAAGAACTCTTAACTGACCCAAAAACATTTAGCGATAATATTCGGTCACACGCTAAAATTAATCGTCTTAATGGCGTAGGGTGCAGTGAAGCTCCAAGAGGAATTTTGTTTCATGACTATGGTTCAACACCAGATGGAATTATTACAAGCATGAACCTAATTATTGCTACTGGAAATAATAACTTAGCAATGAATGCAGGAGTTAAACAAGTAGCACAAGCATTTGTAGACCCAAAAAATATAACCGATGGAGATTTAAATAGAGTTGAAGCCATTATTAGATGTTTTGACCCATGTTTAAGTTGTTCAACACACGCACAAGGAATTGTCTCTTCTTTAATAGAAATACGAGACAGTCAAAAAAATATTATACAAACTTTCAAAAGAAATTAATGCCTCAGCTCATAATTGGTTATGGCAATACTCTAAGAGCAGACGATGCTTTTGGAAGTGATGCCATTGCCCTTCTTGAGCAAAAATCCTTAAAAAATACCACCTGTGAAAGTGCTTTTCAACTCACCCCTGAAATGGCTTTATCGTTCTTAGATTATTCTCATATAATCTTTATTGATACTGCGTTTAGTCTAAGTAACGAATACGCCTTAGCGTGTTCGTTAGAAAACTCAAATGCTCTTAATCTTTCTCATCATATCAGTGCATTTCATCTTATAGATATTTTAAATACCTTATATGACCACTATCCTACTTTTGAAATTTTCTCTATGTTAGGAAATAATTTTGAAGAAATTTACGACACAGCAGCTTACCAAAAGGCTTTGGAAACTACCGTAGAATTTTTAATCTACTCCACAAATAAATAAGCTAAGCAACTGTATGGCTCTTATATTTGCTGTATATCATTAAACATTGTATTTGTTGATTTGGGTAATTTATTTACTTTATTTTTACATATTTCAATAGGTACCGTCAATCCAAAATTTCTCTTATAACTTCAAACTTTTTATTATTTCTAAGGCATTATCATATTCAAAATCATCTATGGCTACTTTTAATTCATTTAACAATTCTGCTTTAGTACTCTTTGTTAAATAGGTAAAAAATTGCTCTAAATTTTTTTGTTCTATAATATTTCCATTTTCAAGCTTTATATTAATATTTTTAAGTAGAAGGGCAAACTCTTTTTGAGTTATTTCTGCAATATTTTCCTCTTTAACCGCTTGAAGATTAAGTAAAATAAGTTCAGTTTTTAGTCTTTCTAACTCCTCTTCTAAATCTTCTAAATCTTGTTTTGAAATGGCATATTTAGCTTTATAGGAAGCATCTATTTTTTGGCAAATCGCGTAAAGAGCTTTTGCTCCTAAATTTCCACTAACTCCTTTTAAGGCATGTATATCAGCAGCGGCACCCTCTTCTTTATCTCTTATTTTTTGAACCAGTTGTTTAAACTCTGTGTTTAACTGCTTTAAAAACTTGCTTAAGAGTTTTTGAATTAACGCTTGGTTGCTTAAAGTTTTTTGCAAAAACTCTTTATCTAAGACCATTTGCGTGCTATTTTGCTCTTGATTAGTTGTTTCATTTTTTACTAACTTCTCTATAGTTAAACTCTCTTCTGGTTTGCAATATTTTAAAATGGTTCTGTAAAGTTCATTGCTGTCAATGGGTTTTCCTAAATGGTCATTCATACCTACTTCTAGAACCTTTTGCTTATCTTCTATCATAGCAGCAGCGGTCAGTGCAATAATTGGTATGTTTGTATCAAAAGAACGAATCTGTTTAGTAGCATCGTAGCCACTTAAAACAGGCATTTGTAAATCCATTAAAATAAGATCATAAAGACCTTGATTTGCTTGATATTTTTCAACCCCTTCAAGTCCATTGTTTGCAATAAAAACCTCTGCTCCTACTTTTTCAAGAAGCAAAGAAGCCACTTCTTGATTAATTTCATTGTCTTCAACCAACAAAATTTTCAAACCTTTAAGATTGGGAAGTTCTCTCTGAACTGCTTTGATTGTTTTTCTTACAACCCCTTTTTTCACTTTTGCCAGTGCATCAAAGAGGGTTGAACTTGTAATTGGTTTGGACAAAAAGTTATCAATTTGAATATCATTTAAATCAACTTCCTCCTTAGAGTATGCAGTAACCATTAAAATTGAAGGAATATCTTTTTTTATCTCTTTATTTTGTGCCATCTCATATATTTTCTTAATAGCCTCTTTTCCATTGAGTTTTGGCATATGCCAATCCATTAGGATAAAATCAAAGGGTTTATTTAATTTATCAGCAATTTTAACTTCTTGAATTGCTTCTAAACCATTTTGTGCATGAATGGTTAAATATCCAAAGTTTTTAAGCATGTCGTCTAATATTTCACGAGAAATCTCTTGGTCATCAACAATTAGGACTTTATATTTTTTATCATTAATTGGAAGCTCTTCTTGCCACTGTTTAACTTCGGTTTCAAGAATAAAGCTAAAGGTTGTACCTTTGTTTTCTTCGCTTTCAAGCATAATTGTTCCATTAAGGGTTTCTATTATTCGTTTAGATATGGAAAGCCCTAAGCCCGTTCCTCCATACTTTCGTGTAGTTGAACTGTCTGCTTGAACAAAAGGTTCAAAGAGTTTATTGCACTGCTGTGTACTCATTCCAATACCTGTGTCAGTAACGCTAAATTTTATTTTGGCTTTGCTTTGACTTATTTTTTCATACAACTCAATTTTGAGTGTTATTTTTCCTTCGTGTGTAAATTTCAATGCGTTACTTATAAAGTTAGTTAACACTTGTGAAATACGCAACTCATCACTTGCAATAATTTTAGGCACATCATTCTTTTTATAAAAATAGAGTTCCAGCCCTTTTTTAATAGCATTATTGGTAAACAGTACTCGCAGTTGAGAAAGCGTATCGTCCAAAGAGAACGCTTTTACTTCAAGTTCTAATTTTCCTGCTTCAATTTTAGAGTAATCTAGAATATCATTAATAATACTTAACAGCATTTTAGAAGAGCCATTGATTTTAGTTAAATAATCATTTTGTCTCTCATTTAAAGGCGTGTCAAACATCAATTCACTCAATCCTAAAATGGCATTCATGGGTGTTCGTATTTCGTGGCTCATATTGGCTAGAAATTGACTCTTTGACCTATTTGAATGTTCTTCTTTCTCTTTTTGAAGTTGCAGTTCATGATTAATCTCTTGCAGTTTTCTTTCAGCATCTTTAAGTTGGGTTTGATCAAACATATACCCACGAATTGTTTTTACTTCACCTTTACTGTCTCGTAGAAGTTGAGTAAAGTCGTAAAACCATCGGTATTCTTGGTTTTTCATTCGTATTCTGTACGACTGTTCATAGGAGTTAATATTGTTATTAACATACTGTTTTACCTCTTGCTGAACATCTTTCACATCGTCTGGGTGAATTAACTCAAAGTAATTAAAGTTTTCAGAGTACATCTCTTCTTGTGTATATCCAAAAACGTCTTGGCAGTTTGAAGATATATATCGAACGGGCCAATGCTTTGTATACTCCCACTCAATAGTTATTACGGGACCACTGGAAAAGAGATTTCTCTCTTTTAAGAGTGCCTCTTCCGCATTTTTTTTATCTGTAATATTTACTAAACTCCAAATAATTCCTTGTTCTAAGTCCTCTTCTTCTAAAGGAGCCCCAAAAACTCTACACCAAATAACCGTTCCATTTTTGCACAAAAAGGGATACTCTAAGTTTTCTAAAATAGTTGTATTAAGTTTTTTATACTCCAGTGCAAAATTTTCAAATGATTCTTTAGAGATATGTATCAGTTCAAAATTTTTGTTCAACAACTCTTCTTTTGAGTATCCAAACAGTTCACATGCTGTTTTATTGGCTTCAATAATTACTCGGTTTTTAGAAGCTAAAAAAGTTGCCACAGCAGTGTTCTCAAGTAAAGCTTTATTATAAAGCACATTTTTTTTCAATATTGCTTGACTCTCTAGTTCAAAGGTAATATCTTCAAATGTAACAACCACCTCATCTTTATCAAAATATCTTTCTTCAACTTTTTGGCTAAAAACTTTAAATATATGATCTTTATTCTCTTTCTTCATTTTTACCAAATGCGTCTGAGAAGGGTTCATTAATATATATTCAATCCACGTATTTTCACCCATATAAGTTTGTAAATACCCTGTTTCTATAATAAATAGGTCACAAATACAAAAATGCTTTTTCTTAAATTCATTGAGCGTTTTAAAGTTAAAAAACTCAAAAAATGCCTTATTGGCTTGGGTGAGTTCTTCTCCTTTACTCGTAACAACAACAATACTTTTTTGTAAGTTTAAAATGGTTTCAGCTTTTTGTTTCTGAGTTATTATTTGAAAGGAGAATCGCTTAAATATATAGACCAAAATCAGATATAACGCTAAAAACATTATCATAAAAACAATCGCTATTTTCTTAATGGTTTCTCTAAAATCTTCATAATATTGCGTTAAGTCTTGCAAAAAGATAATTTGTCCTAAATAGGTATTCCCGTATGAAAAAATATCAAACAAATGCAAGGTAATATGCTTGTTCTCATAAACAATATCTTTATGCTCTATTTCATCCGTGAAATTTTTCAAGTACTCTACAAAAGGTTTGTCTAACTCGTTTGTAGCATATAAGTTCTCTTCACCTTTAAGATAAATAATACCTTGAATGTTGTTAAAGTGGCTTACAATATCTAAAATCTTTTTAATAGAAACTCCAATTTCAAAAAGCCCAACATACTTTTGTTGTTTATTATATAAAGGAATTACCACTCTGTACAAAACTCCCGAAAGTCCCTTTTCAAACCCTTCAAAATTTTTTTGTTCTGAAAATGCCATACTTACAATAGGGCGTTTAGATAAAATGTTATCTCCTGAAAAATCTAAATTTTTCAAACGAAGTAAAGCAGTTCCCTCGTGTGTGTAAAAATTTACTTGTTCTATATATTTATCGTGTTCAGTTAGTGTAGAATATTTTTCTAAGGAGCTTTTTTTAAGTACTTCTTTATTGTTGTTTTCAACGGCTTGTATTATGAAATCATTTAAAAAAGCGTCTGCAACTTCATAGGAGTACTCTTTTAAATGTTTTTCCATATTTTTATAATAAGAGTTCTCTATTTTTTGCATATACTCATTTTTAATCGATTCCAAGCGTTGTTTTTGAAAATCGTAAAAAATATAAAAAAACAGAGAAAAAGAACAGATTAATATACCCAGTATTAATCCTAAAGTTTTTTGTCTTGATAATTGCGTAAACATCACACACTTACAATAGAAATACTGTTTCGCCCATTGCGTTTAACATTGTAAAGGGCTTCATCGGCTGCTACTAAAAGTTGCACTTTACCTAAATCACTCTTTGCATTCTTATATGCAACGCCAATGCTTACGGTTATTATTTGTTCTACACTTGAATAATTGTGTTCAATATTTAAATCTCGCACCGCTTGAAGTAAATTGTTTGCTACTATTTCAACATCTTCTTGATTGCTTTCTTGTAGTAAAACAACAAACTCTTCTCCGCCATAACGGGCCACTAAATCAGTAGGTCTTTTTAGTGTTTTTTGAAGTATTTGAGCTACTTTTTTAAGAGTTTCATCCCCTTTTCCATGCCCATAATTGTCATTATAAAGTTTGAAAAAATCAATATCTATCATAATAATAGAAAATGTTTTACTCTCTCTTTTGGCTTCTTTATAGGTGCTTTCAAACCTCTCATCAAAATATCGTCTGTTTGGAATATTGGTTAATCCATCGTACATAGAAAGCTCTTCCAGCATATCGCTTTTAAGTTTCATATCCAAATGATTTCGTATTCGTAGTTTTACAATGGCTTTGTTAAACGGTTTTGTAATATAGTCAATGGCGCCTAAATTTAACCCATACTCTTCATCTGCATCATTATCTTTTGCAGTGACAAAAATAATAGGAATATTTTTTGTTTGGTTGTTGTTTTTTAACTCTTTACACACTTCATATCCATCAATATCTGGCATCATAATATCTAATAGAATAATATCTATTTCATTACTTGAATAGACTATTTCAAGAGCTTTTTTACCATTTTTAGCAACTTTGATTTGGTATTGCTCTTTTAATAAATCAGATAATAACAGTAAATTAGTTGTCATATCATCAACAATTAATACTGTTGGTTTTTTATCTTTTATTCTTCTCAATACTCTCTCCTACTAACTATAAGCTTAAAATTGTCACGCATTATACAATAAATAAACTAAATATCACATTTCAAGATAAATTTAAGCAAATTTTAATTAGTGTTATATTTTGGAGTAGTGTAAGTTTCTGTTTTGAATTAAGTTTTTTTACTTAGATATTTAGCGTAAAAAAGCAAAGAGAGAGCCTCTTTGCTTTTTTATTTTACTCTGCTTTTTTATCTTCTATTATATTTTTTTCTATATCTTCAAGCCCTTCTAATTTGCCCTCTTTTTCACGACTTAATCTTGAAACCAGTACATAAAAAAGTGGAATAAATAAAATAGCAATAAAAGTAGCTGTTAACATTCCCCCAATTACACCTGTTCCAATAGAGTGTTTACTAGCAGCTCCTGCTCCACTACTAATTGCTAATGGCATTACTCCAATTGTAAATGCAAGTGAAGTCATAATAATAGGTCTAAGTCTTACTTTTGCAGCTTCTAATGCTGAGTCTATTAAAGTATAACCCTCTTTTCTTTTTTGTAAAGCAAACTCTACAATTAAAATAGCATTTTTAGCAGCTAGTCCTGCTAGTACAAGTAAACCAATTTGGAAGTAGATATTGTTATCTAAACCTCTTAAATTTGTTGCTAATATAGCTCCAAAAATTGCAAAAGGAACTGCAAGTACAACTGAAATTGGAAGTAACCATTTTTCATATAATGCACATAGAATTAAAAACAGAAATACAAGCCCAAAAATAAATGCTTGTGCTGAGCTTCCACCAATTTGTTTCTCTTGATACGCTGTTCCTACCCAACTAATACTATAACCTTCAGGTAGAACTTCTAAAGCAACTTCTTCTATAACATTTAAAGCATCTCCTGAACTGTAACCAGCTGCTGGTTGTCCTGAAACTTTTGCTGCTTGGAAGAGGTTAAATCTTTCAACAATATCTGCACCTACTACTTTTTTATGGCTAATAAATGAATTAATTGGTAGAAGTTCTCCTTTATTTGAACGAACATAAATATATTGAAAGTCATCAATATTATTTCTATATTGGCTCTTTGCTTGTAAGTTAACTTTATAACTTCGCCCATATAGTGAGAAGTCATTAACATACATAGAGCCAAAAGTTGCATTTATTGTGCTGTAAATATCATTTATATTTACACCTTTTGCTTTTGCTTTTGCTACATCTACATCTATTTTAACTTGGGGAATATTTGCAGCTAAAGAGGTTCTTACTCCAATTAATTCAGGTCTTGTTTGTGCTTTTGCAATAACTTGATTAACAACATTTCCTAAATCTTGAATTGTGCCACCTGTTTTATCTTGAATATACATCTCAAAACCACCTGTGTTACTCATTCCCATAATTGGAGGAGGAAGCACTGCAAATGAGAAACCTTCAGATGTTCTCATAAGCTCTTTACTAATCTTACTCATGACAGCATTTGCGTGTTGTTCTGGATTTGGTCGTTCACTCCAGTTTTTTAACTTTATAATAGTAGCAACCGTGTGCGTTCTTTGTGTTGATGTTGTAAAGTCATACCCTGCTAGTGTAATTACATTTCCAATATTAGGGTCTTTCATAATAATTTCATTCATCTCTTCTGATAACTCTAATGTTCTAGACAAAGATGAACCAGGAGGGTTAAATCCAAATACAAATATTGTTCCTTGGTCTTCATCTGGAACTAGTCCTGTTTTCATAGAAGTAAACATATCGTATGAAATAAAGAGTAATCCTCCAAATAACATCATTGAAATTAGAGAAAATCTAATAGTTTTTTTAACTAAATATGAGTAACCATTTGTTGCTTTGTCAAACATATTATTAAACCATTTAAAAAACCCTTTTGGTTCGTGTTTTTTATTTTTTAAAATATGTACACACAAAGCTGGTGTTAATGTTAAAGCAACAAATCCTGAAATAACTACGGACATTACAATTGTAATTGCAAACTGCCTATACATCTCTCCACTTAATCCACCCATAAAAGCAACTGGAATAAAAACAGCACTTAAAACTAAGATAATTGCAATTAAAGCCCCACTTACTTCTTTCATAGCTAAAAAAGAGGCTTCTCTTGGAGTTAAGCCCTCTTCCATATGCCTTTCAACATTTTCTATTACAATAATTGCATCATCTACAACTATCCCTATGGCTAAAACTAAACCAAACAGAGTTAAAAGGTTAATACTAAAGCCTAAAGCATACATTCCAGCAAATGCACCAACAATAGAAATTGGAACTGCAATTAGTGGAATAACTGTTGCTCTCCAGTTTTGTAAAAATAAAAAGATAATTAAAATAACTAATATTAACGCCTCTATAAATGTAATAACAACCTCTTTTATTGAAGCTTCAATAAAATCAGTACTATCATAAGGAATAGAGTAAGTTACATCTTTAGGGAACTCTTTACTAGCTTCTTTTAACGCATGTTTGATTGCTTTTGCAGTATCAAGTGCATTTGCTCCACTTTGTAGGAAAACTCCAATAGGAATAGAAGATGAGTTATTAAGTCGTGTTTGAACACTATAATCATTTGCTCCTAGCTCTATTGTTGCTACATCTTTTACTTTTAGAGTACTTCCATCTTCATTTGCACGAATAACAATATTTCCAAACTCACTAGGGTCGCTTAATCTATCTGGTGTCTGTATTGTGTATGTGTACATCTGTTTACTAGCAATTGGTTCTTGTGCAATTTTACCAGCTGCGTATTGGTTGTTTTGCTCTTTAACTGCTGAAATAATATCTGTAGTTGCAAGTTTATATTTAGATAGTTTTAAAGGGTCTATCCAGATTCTAATAGAGTAATCTTTTGCCCCAAAAATCATAGCATCGCCAACACCGTTAACTCTTTTAAGTGTTTCTGTAAGGTTTAAAAGCGCGTAGTTTGACAAAAAAATTGAGTCATAAGTGTTATCTGGTGACTGAAGCATAGCAAAAAGTAAAATACTTGGGCTTCGCTCACCTACAACTACTCCTTGTCTTTGTACTTGTTCAGGCATTTTAGATAAAGCTGCTTGAACCCTATTATTTACATCAATTTTTGCTTGGTCTGGGTCTGTTCCTACTTCAAAAAAGACATTAATATTTAAACGCCCACTATCTTCAGCAACAGAGTTCATATAAAGCATATCTTTAGCACCATTAATTTGCTCTTCTAAAGGTGCTGCAACTGTTTTAGCAATAGTATCAGCACTAGCACCAGGATAAGCTGCACTTACAATAATTTGTGGTGGTAATACTCTAGGATATTGTTCAATTGGAAGATTGACCATAGAAATAAGACCTGTTAAGAAAATAACAATAGACAAAACACCTGCAAAAACTGGATTTCTAATAAAAAATGAAGAAATCATACTTATTCCTCTTCATTTACAATTTGAATCTTTGTATCAGGTCTTATTTTAGCAATATTACTTGTTATAATTCGTTCATTTGCTTTTACACCACTTTGAATAACCATACCGTTTGCTACTAAATCTCCAGCTACAACTGGTCTAGGTTTTGCAATATTGTTTTCATCTGCTAGAAATACAATAGTAGAATTAGCAGTTTTTAAAACTGCATTTTCAGGAACAACAAACACCTCTCCTAAATATAGATTAGAAATCTCAATTTTTGCAAAATTTCCTGCAATAATTTCACCATTTTGGTTATCAAACTTTGCTCTAATTTGCAAAGTATCTGTATTGCTATCTACAGTAGGAGCTATAAAATCAATAACTCCATTTTCATAAATCTTGCCACTTACATCTAATGAAATTTTTATCTCATTATTTCTAATTTGCGTCAAATATTTATTCATATCATCTTTAGGAAGTGAAAACTCTGCATGAATTGGATGTGTATTTGTAACAGTTACAAGAAGTGCATTACTAGCACTTGTTCCTACTAAATCTCCAATATCGTGTTTTTTAATTCCTACAATTCCATCTATTGGTGAGTTAACTTGCGTATAGTTAAACTCAATTTGTGTTTGTTGTAGTTTTGCTTTAGCATCTTCATATAAAAAGTTATAGTCATCAAATTTTTGTTGACTAATAGATTTTGTTTTTAACAAAGTCTTAGCTCTTTCATAATCTTTATTTGACTTATTATAATTAGCTTTTGCTTGATTTAAATTTGCCAAATAAACATCTTGTTCAATTGTATAAAGCTTAGTTCCTTTTTTAACAATATCGCCTTCATTAAAAAACTTTTTAACTAAAACTCCTCTAACTCGTGCTGTTACATCCACTTGCTCATAAGGTTTTATAAGTGTAGGATAAGCTTTTTTTGTATATGTTTTTTCATTAACTAAAGTAAATACTTTTACAGGTAACCCAGCTGATTGCTGTGGTTTTGTTTCTTGTTTATCTTTTTCGCCTATGCAAGCTGTTAAAGTAAATGCCATTACAACCGCTGCAATTACTGTTTTTTTACCTAAAAAAAGGTTTTTTGTCTCTTTTATCATTCTATATATCCTATTAAATCTTTTCCACTATGGAAAATAATTTGTGCTTTTTTTATCTCTATCTCATTTTTTGCTTTTTCTACAATGCTTATTGCGTTGTACTTTTCACTTAAGCTTTCTAAAAAAGCAACATTATCTACTAGTCCGCTCTCATATTGTGATTTTATAATCTCAAAAGTACTATTTGCAGCTTTTAGACTTAATTTTGCTGAATCTAATTTCATTTTAGAAATAGCATAACTTTTTTGTGCTAATTGCAAATCTACATTTGCTCTATTTTTTTCATACTCATATTTAGATTTCAAACTTAAATAGTGTTTATATTTAGCGTCATATTTATTTTGTGTTTCCCCAAAAGAGAAGATATTCCAATTTAAATTAACTGAAAATATATTTTGACCATCTAATTCATTGTCCCATAATTTGTTTTTATAGTTTGCGTCATAGTAAGAGTAAGTGTTATCTAAAGTAAGTGTTGGAAGGTAACCACTTTTTTCTGCTTTGGCTTGACTTAAGAGGGTAGTTAAATCATACTCTAAAGCTTTAATATCATACCTCAATTCAGTACTTTTAAGAGTATCTATATTATTTAAAACTGACCCCGAATCAATAACCACTTTTTGCCCAACTATATACTCTAAATTGTGTAAAATAGTTTGAATATTGAGTTCAATTTCATGCAAGTCAACATTGGCAATTTCAGCGCGTGAAATGATTTTCTCTAATTCATCTTCTGTAATGGTTCCTACATCTAAAAAGTTGCTCAATCTTTTATATTGTGATTGAAGTTGCTCAATCTCTTTTTGTTTTGCCTCTTTTGCTGCTACAAAACTTAAGTAGTTAAAATAGTAGTTTGTTACATCCAAAGCTATTATATTTTTTAAAGCTTCATGAGACTCTTTTGCACTTTTTATATTAGACTCAAGGCTATCATAAATCTTATATTTTTTGCCACCATCATAAAGTACATAGTTTAGCGATGCATACGCAGTGTAAGAATCATTTGCAACACTTGCTGTCTCTTTATTTGTATTTGAGTACTTTGCACCAACATCGAGTTTAGGCAAATACCCACTTTTAACGCTATCATACTCTTTTTGTATCGATTCAACTTGATTTAAAGAAGAGTCAACTAATCGGTTTTGAATTGACAAGTTAACTAACTGCTCTAAATTTTGACTCAATGCAAAAAGAGGAATTAAAAAAATTAAACCTATTTTTTTCAATTTCTCTCCTTTTTATCTTGCTAGAAAGATACCAAAAGAGGACTTAAATTATTCTTATTGTACTCACTTATTCATCTTATATTTTAAAATAATGTTATTCCAGAAAGATAGTTTAACATTTGTTTTGATATAATCGCTAAATGAAAAAAAAATATTTAGAAAAATTTTATAACAACACCTTAACCTATACTCAGTATAAGGTCTTTTCTCTATCACTGCCTATAACGCTGCTTCACAAAAGTATGTTTAACGACACAGAGCAGTTTCTAAAAGAGAATTACGACTTACTACACTCTCACTTAGATGTTTTAGCAACTTTGTATTTCAACGACAATGCCCTTTCACCAACAACTATACGATGCCACAGTTTTTTCCTCAGGTGGTATGACAAAAGTGCTAAAAAAACTTGAAGACAGAGAGTACATTACAAGATGCCCCTCACAAGAAGACAAAAGAAGTTTGCTTGTATGTATTACTCCTTTAGGAATGAAAATAGTAGAAGATGCACTAGAGCAAATTGTAATTAGTAAAGAGAAAATTTTTAATATTTTAACAAACAAAGAACAAGAGAGTTTGAATAAAATCTTAGAGAAACTAACTCGTTCGTTGTATAAAGGGTGAATTTTTTTAATTTTGAATTTTGAATTTTGAATTTTGAATTAAAAAGAAGTGAGTTTTAGCTTTTGGAGTTTTAATTTTATTTAAGGCATTCTTGCAGTTGTTGCAGCTTTTGCTCGAGTACTGCGTTTCTAGTTCCAAGATATCCCAAAAGGAAGCCGAAACTTGTTTCGGTCGGTATAAAGAGTTATCATCACATATATTGAACAAAAGGGATTTCCTTAAGGCTGTATAGTAGCAAGATTTCAAGGCTTTCCTGCAGTTGTTGAAGCTTTTAAACTCCTTGTAACTTTTGCTCGAAACAAGTTTCGAGTTCCGAAATATTACAAAAGGAAGCTGAAACTTGTTTCGGTCGGTATAGAGAGTTATCATCACATATATTGAGTTATTACACACTCTCCTTAGTTAAGGCGATATATTAGCAAGATTTATAATAAGAACAAACAGTCACTAAACACTAAACACCAATCACTAACCACCATTCACCAATCACCAAAAAATAATCACCAAGCAGAATCTAATGAAATAAATTTCAGTTTCCTAAAATTCTTATTATACAAAATTGTAAAATTAAGATAAAATCTTATCAAGTATATACTTCATCTTTTAAAAGGAGAATAAAATGAAAGAAAAACTAACCACAGTATTTGGAGCGCCAGTTGCTGATAATAACAACTCATTAACAGCAGGACCAAAAGGTCCTATGTTAATGCAAGATGTTTGGTATTTGGAGAAAATGGCACACTTTGACAGAGAAGTAATTCCTGAAAGAAGAATGCACGCAAAAGGTTCAGGTGCTTTTGGAACTTTTACTGTAACTCGTGATATTACTCAATATACAAAAGCTAAAATATTCTCACAAATTGGCAAAAAAACTGATATGTTTGCACGCTTTTCTACCGTTGCAGGGGAGCGAGGAGCGGCTGATGCTGAGCGAGATATTAGAGGTTTTGCTCTTAAATTTTACACAGAAGAGGGAAACTGGGATTTAGCAGGAAATAATACTCCTGTATTTTTTTTAAGAGACCCTTTAAAGTTCCCTGATTTAAATCACGCGGTAAAAAGAGACCCAAAAACCAATATGCGAAGTGCTACAAACAATTGGGATTTTTGGACAAATTTACCAGAAGCTTTACACCAAGTAACCATTACTATGAGTGACAGAGGAATTCCATATTCATACAGACATATGCACGGATTTGGTAGCCACACTTATAGTTTTATTAATGCACAAAATAAAAGAAACTGGGTGAAATTTCACTTTGTTACACAACAAGGCATTAAAAATCTAACAGATGCTGAAGCACAAGAACTTGTAGGAAAAAACAGAGAGTCTCACCAAGAAGATTTGTTTAAAAGCATTGAAAAGGGGGAGTTCCCCAAATGGAAAATGTTTATACAAATAATGAGCGAAGAAGATGCAAAACATTATAAGTTTAACCCATTTGATTTAACCCGAGTATGGCTTAAAAAAGATTACCCACTTATAGAAGTGGGAGAGTTTGAATTAAACAAAAACCCAGAAAACTACTTTGCAGATGTAGAACAAGCTGCTTTTAATCCAGCAAGTGTGGTACCTGGTATTGGCTTTTCACCTGATAAAATGCTTCAAGGAAGACTCTTTTCATACGGAGATGCTCAAAGATATAGGTTAGGAGTTAACCATAATTTAATCCCTGTAAATGCCCCAAAATGCCAAGTAAACAGTTACCACAGAGATGGTGCTATGAGAGTAGATTCAAATGCAGGTGCAACAATTGGATACGAGCCAAACTCTTTTGAAAAGTGGCAAGAGCAAAAAGAACACGCTGAACCCACCCTTGATATTGATGGTGGAGCAAACCGTTGGGAAATGGATGACGACAACTTCACACAAGTTAAAATGTTATTTGATGTAATGAGCAAAGAACAACAAAGCGTTCTTTTTGAAAACACAGCAAGAGCCATGGGCGATGCCCCAGATTTTATCAAAAAAAGACATATTGATAACTGTTCAAAAGCAGACCCAGCTTATGGGGAAGGTGTAGCAAAAGCTTTAGGAATGAGCGCAAAATAATAAAAATAGCAAGAATAATGGGAATCTCCCATTATTCACTACTTACTAATCACCATACACTATCCACTAAAAACTAATCACTAATTTTAACTAAATATCGCCCTACTGCTTTTCCACTTAACAACTTTTTATAAGCTTCACTAATTTCATTCATACTTATTTCAGTTGTAATATCATTTAAAGAGTCTATTTTATAGTCAAAAGCTATTTTTTCCCACGCAGCTATTTTTTTCTCTTTTTTACACTCAACAGAGTCAATTCCAATAAGTCTTACTCCTCTTAAAATAAAAGGAAAAACATTTGTGTTTAGTTCAAATGAAGAGGTTAATCCACAGCAAGTAGCTACTCCATCATATTTAATAGCTTTAAGAGCTTGTGCTAAAATATTTCCACCAACGGTGTCAATAACTCCTGCAAATCGTTCGCTAGTCATTGGTTTTGGGTTTTCAACATCAAACTCTTCTCTTAAAATAACCTCTTTAGCACCCAGTTTTTTTAAGTAATCTTCCCTCTCTTTTTTACCTGAAATGGCTACCACTTCAAAGCCCAGTTTTTTTAAAATGGCCACAGCAATTGAACCCACGCCTCCCGTTGCTCCTGTTACTAACACTTCTCCTTTTGAAGGGGTTACACCATTATTTATTAGTTCATTAACACTCAAAGCTGCCGTTAAACCTGCTGTTCCATATATCATTAACTCTTTGTCGCTAATATTATTTGGTTTTTTAACCACCCACGAAGCAGGTGCTTTTACAAACTCGCTGTGTCCACCATTTGTATTCATTCCAAAATCGTAACCTGTAATTAGTACTTCATCGCCTTTTTTAAATTCGCTACTGTTAGAGTTTTCAATAACTCCCGCTACATCTATTCCTGTAATATGAGGGAATACTCGTGTTACTCCTGGGTTTCCAATAGAACTTAGTGCATCTTTAAAATTTAAAGAGGAGTAAGTGGCTTTTATTAAAACTTCATCTTCTCCAATCGTTGGAATATCTACTTCTTTTATTCCAAAAATAAACTCTTTGTCTTCTGTTTTTTCTACCACATATGCTTTCATGCTATTCCTTTTGTTTTTCTTCTTTTTTAGGCATAAACCAATCTTTCATAATTAAAAGAGCGCAAATAAGCCATATGATATTCATAATCATATTATTAGGATATTCTAAAATACCGTAAATAAAGGGTAGCCCAATAACAATGGGGTATTTAATAAAATAGAAAAAGAAAATTAGGGTTCCGTATATTTTGTTCATGATTCCTCTTTTAAAAGATTCCTCTTAAAAAAGGAATCTTTGTTAGTTATTTAAAAAATCTTTCAAACTTTTTTTAGGACATTTGCCCTCTAAAATAAGTTTGACTTCATTAGCAATAGGCGTGTAAATAGTATGTTTTTTAGAAAGTTCCACAATGGCTTCACTGGTTTTAACCCCTTCAGCAACTTCTTGTAGCTCTTCTAAAATAGTTTCAATAGGCTTGTACTGTGCTAATCCAAGTCCCACACGATAGTTTCGGCTCATAGTACTGCTAGCTGTTAAAAATAGGTCACCCGCTCCACTTAAGCCTATAAAGGTCTCCTCTTTAGCACCAAAGAAGGAACCAAAACGGTGCATTTCAACCAAACCTCGTGCAATTAAAGAAGCTCGGGCATTGTTTCCTAAATGCAAGCCATCACAAATGCCTGAGGCAATGGCTAAAACATTTTTATATGCCCCTGCAATTTCAGCACCTACAATGTCGTTGCTGTAATAGGTTTTAATAAAAGAGGGGAAAAAAGGTGCCATTTCGCAATATAAGTTTTCATTGGTAGTATTTAAAACCAACGCTGTGGGAAGTCCTTGTTGAACTTCAGTAGCAAAGCTGGGTCCTGAAATAAAACCAATGTTTTCTTCTGGTACATACTCTGAGTAAATTTCATTTAAAAATTGACCCGTAGTTGCCTCTATTCCTTTAGAAGCTACCAAGATTTTCTGATTTTTAAATTGAAAATTTGCTTTTAACCACCCTTTAATCTCTTGAACGGGAATAGCTATAATTAAATATTGACAATCCAATGCCGTTTGTAAATCAACAAAACAAGGAATATTTTTTGGTGTTCTTGATGTAATCAACACCTCTTGTTTTTGACTCAAAGCAAAATGAAGCGCTTGTCCCCATTTTCCTGCTCCTATAACGGCAATGGTTTTTTTCATTACGCCAATCTTTGTAACAACAATTCATTTACTTTAGCAGGATTAGCACTTCCACGGCTGGCTTTCATAGTTTGTCCTACAAAAAAGGCAAAGAGTTTATCTTTTCCACTTTTATACTCAGCAACTTTGTCTGTATTTGTAGCTAATATTTCATCGATAATGGCTAAAATTGCACCGTCGTCTGAAACTTGTTTTAAGCCCAGTTTTTCAATAGCACCATCAACTTCAATACTTTCATTTTCCATTAAATAGTCCAACACTTCTTTGGCGGCTTTTCCTGAAATAGTATTGTCTTCAATTCGTTTAACAATAGTTGCAAGTTTCAAAGCTTGCACAGGAGAAGTTGCTAATGTAGTTCCTTCTTTAAGTCTTCCTTGAAGCTCAACCGTTAGCCAAGTTACTGCGTTTTTGCCGTTAATGCCCTCTTCTAACATGGCTTCAAAAAAGTGTGCCATTTCCAAGCTACTCGTAATTACACTGGCATCGTACTCTTTTATGCCGTAAGCTTTAACCAATCGCTCTTTTTTCTCATCAGGAAGTTCTGGAATTTTTGAATATTTTTCAATCATTTCATCGGTGATTATTAACGGCCGTAAATCTGGGTCGGGAAAATATCGGTAATCTGCCGCGTCCTCTTTTCCTCTCATACTTCGTGTTTCTCCTGTAGCTACATCAAACAGTCGTGTCTCTTGAACTACTTCTTTTTCATAAACACCATCTTCCCATGCTTCTTTTTGTCGATTAACTTCATAGGCAATGGCTTTTTCAATAAACTTAAAGCTGTTCATATTTTTAACTTCACAACGCGTGTAGAGTTTTGTTTCACCTTTTGGTCGAATAGAGACATTCACATCGCATCTGAAACTTCCCTCTTGCATATTGGCATCAGAAATTCCTAAATATCGTACAATTGAGTGAAGTTTTTTTAAGTATAAAATAGCTTCTGTTGCATTTCTCATGTCGGGTTCTGAAACAATTTCAAGCAAAGGTGTTCCTGCACGATTTAAATCTACATGAGAAACATCGCCTGCATGAATATTTTTTCCTGCATCATTTTCTAAATGCGCTCGTGTTACTCCAATGGTTTTAGAAGTTCCATCTTCAAAATCAATAATTAACTCTCCAAATCCAACAACTGGCACTTCAAATTGTGAAATTTGGTAACCAGTTGGTAGGTCTGGATAGAAATAGTTTTTTCGATTAAAAATTGACTTTTGATTAATTTTCGATTTAAGTGCAGTTCCTAACATAATGGCTTTATGAACCGCTTCTTTATTTAATACAGGAAGTGACCCTGGTAATCCCAAACATATTGGACATACATTGGTATTGGGTTTTTCTCCAAAACTTGTTGCACAAGAGCAAAACAGTTTGCTGTTTGTATTTAACTGTACGTGTACTTCTAAACCTATAATAATTTCAAACATTAACTTCCTTTTATCGTACTACTTTTATATCTGCAGTAATTTTTAATTTTTCAAAATACTCTTTTAAATAGCTTTGTTCTCTTTGACCCATAACCATATTAAAGATTTTCTCTTTTGCTTGTTCAAAGCTTTCAACCACTTCACCCTCTTTTTTGTCAATAAGTAACATAACATAGTGTTGATTGGCTGTAAAAATAGGAGTAAATGCTTTTTCTTTGGTGCTATTTAATAAATATTTGACTTGTCCATCAATACCATTTTGTTCTAAAACAAGGTTTTGTTTGTTTACATCTTCTAACTTAACTTTAGGATTTTGCATAATTTGATTTAATGAAGTTTTGTTTTTAGAAGCAAATTGAGTTACTTCAAATTTTGAAGCGCTTGAAAACTGAGCCTTATTGTTATTGTAATAAATCTCTAAATCTTCTTCAGTTGCTATTTTAAGATTGCCTCGTACGAGTTTTCCAACCAATTTTTCTTGTAAAATTCTTTTTTTAGTCTCTTCTTCAAACAACGCATAATCTTCATATTTTTGTTTAATAATAGCTTTAAATGCATAAAGCTCTAAACCATTTGAAGAAGCAACTCTTTCTAAATATTCATTTAAATCAAATAAAGAAACAGTAATATTGTGCTTTTCTAGCTCTTGTTCATAAAGTAACTCATCAATAAGTATACTTACCGCTGCATTTTTATCGCCTTTGGTTTGAACCGCTTTTGCTTCAATATCATACAAAGTTATAGCATCGTTATTGACTGTTAAAGCCACCGCATCCACAAGTCCAGCATTGGCAATACTAGCTGCTAGTATTATGGACATAAAAAGTTTTTTCATTGTTCACCCTTTTTTATAAAGCAATTATTTTATCATATTATTAGTAAATTTCTTGTTTATAAAATCTATTCTGTTTAAATCAATAGCAATATTGTCAAAAAGTGAGTAGAAAAAAGAGAAAAAAGTGTAGGTTAAATAAAGAGAAAATTCTCTTTATTTAAATTTTTTAAGGTACATAAACCAATACATCGCTTTGGACGTGCTCCATTAAAAAAGAAGATGTTGATCCTTGTAAAAAAGCAGTAGTATCTTTAACTCCATGAGAACCTAATACTACTAAATCGTTGCTATGTGCTTCTGCAGCTTCTAGTAAGATATTATTAAAGGTATAATACGCTTCAATAAGTTCAGTATCTTCTATGCCTACTTTTTTACTAAATGCTTCAAACTTCTCTGTAGTCTCTCTTGTAATTTTTTGTTGTAGACCCTCTTTAGCTTCTAATGCATTGTAAAAAGAGAGAGTAAACTCACTTAATTGCTTATACGCATGAACCAATGTAAATTTAGCTTTATTAAAAAAACTTTTAGCAAAAAGAATGCTTTTTTCAGATACATGAGTTAAATCACTAAATGCTAAAACATTTTCATACTCTTTTTCACATCTATTCTTTACAATAAGTAGCGGTCGGTTACTTTTTTGTGCAATTTTATGAGCAATTGATCCAAACACTTTATTGTTTAAATCCTCTTTTGAATTGGCACCAATAACCACAAGTTCAGCCTCTAACTCTTGAGCTTTTGAAATAATTTCATCGGCTGTTTTTCCTGTTGTTACAAGAATTGAAACATTGGCATTAAATTGATTTAACTTCTTTATTCTATCTGCCATACTAATTCTAACTTCATGCTTGACTTCATCACTGCTTTTATTCGTAAAAAACGTCTCCATTAATGTGGTTTCAATCACATGCACGGCAGTAATATGTGTATTTTTATCTTTACATAGTAAAAATGCTCGTTTTAAAACTTCATTAGATGCAGCTGACCCATCTATTCCAACTATAATATTTTTAATATTCATGACTCTCTCCCACTTATATAATTAAAAATGAAACGTAACGATTATATCATATAAATATGTAATCACTCTTCATTGTTACTCTATTTAAATCGATTTAAAATCTTCTTGTAACGTTTTTCTGCAATGCATTGAATTAGGAGCATATCGTTTTCTTCAAGCAGTGTTGATCCTGTTGGTTTAATATATTCACTGTTTCTTTTGATTAAAATTATTAAAAAGTCTTGCGGTAAATCCAGCTCCACAATGCTTTTATGAATAACGGGTGAATTTTCTTCAATATAAAACTGTCTTAACGTTTTATACAAAAGTGGGGAAGACGCCAACTCTTCATCTTTTTCATATTTTATGGCTTCAACTTTTAACCATCGTGCAATATACGGCAACGAAGTTCCTTGAATTAAAATAGACGCCAACACAATAAAAAAGACCATATTAAAAATTAGGTGCGAGTGTTCAAAATCTTCTAAATAAGGGTAAGTGGCTAAAACTATAGGAACAGCTCCTCTTAATCCTACCCACGAAATAAAAAACTTTTCTCTTAAGGAAAATGAGCTAAATGCCATGCTTATAAAGACCCCTAAAGGTCTTGCTACAAACATCAACCAAAAAGCAACTGCCAAAGATGCCAGTGCAACTTCTGGAAGTTTCGATGGAAAAACCAACAAACCTAAAACTAAAAAGGCAGTAATTTGCATTATCCACGAGATTCCATCGTGAAAGCCTACAAGATTTTTTTTATGAACAAACTCTTTGGTATTGGCAACAATTCCTGCTAAATATACCGCTAAGAAACCATTTCCTCCTAGCATTGAAGTACTTGCAAACAGCAATAAAATCCATCCTATTGTTAATACGGGATAAAGCCCATAAAAACTTAAATGGATTCTATTTACAATTAAAGGAAGTGTAATACCAAAAATATATCCCAACACCCCACCAATAAGAAATTGTAAAAAGAACTCTAAAAGCCACTCATTTATAGAAGGTGCTTGTGGTAGAAGAATAATCTGTAAAATAGTAATGGTCAGGAAAATAGCCATAGGGTCGTTGCTTCCTGATTCCAATTCCAATAAAGGGGTTAATTTTTTCTTTAAAGAAATCCCCTTTGCTCTTAAAATTGCAAACACAGCAGCGGCATCGGTTGAAGAGATAATTGCCCCTAAAAGAAGCGCTTCTAAAAAACTAAAGTCAAAAAGAAAATAGACCCCAACTGCCACAACAAGTGCTGTTAATACAACTCCTAACGTTGCAAGAATAATTCCTTCTTTTAAAACAGGTTTAATTGCTTTCCACGCAGTATCAAACCCTCCACCAAAAAGAATAAATATTAAAGCAACAGTTCCTACATTTCGTGCTATTTCTACATTATCAAAGTGAATTCCCAATACTCCGTCTGAACCAGCTAACATTCCTAACCCTAAGAAAATAAATAAAGCAGGAATACCAAAAGTATTAGAAAGTTTACTAGCAGCTACACTTAAAAGCGTTAAAAAAGCAATAACAATAAGATAAATTTCGAGTGTTTCCATCTTCTCTCTTTACTTAAAAAAAATTTGATTATGGGTGATTATAGCTTAAAAAAATAAGTTTATTGTTAACTTATCCTTTGTATAAGCTTTAAAAAAGGTTTTTTAATCCTATTTAGATACAATCACATCAATACGCGTAAGGAAGATTTTATGGACAATAAAAAAATTTTAATTGCAACGGATTTTTCTCAAAAGAGTTTTAAAATCATAGAACAAGTTCTTCACTATATTGAAGACAAATCATCTGAACTTTTCATTTTACACATTGTTGAAACCTCTATTTTTAGCCAAATAAAAGATATTAAAGCTATTTCTGAAAATAGCTTTTCTATTTTAAAAAAAGACCTTCCAACTATTAAACGCTCTCAGTTTTATTGCGTTGAGGGTAAAATAAGTGAACAAGTTTCTATGTTTGTAATTCAACACAATATCTCTTTGGTTGTTTTAGGAAACAGTGGAGAACGAAGCCATATCAATAAATTTTTATTGGGTTCAAATACTAAAAATATTGTTAAAAATTCAAATATGCCCTCTTTGATTATTAAATCCAATCAAGCATTAAAATTTAACACCATAATGATTCCTACTGATTTATCTCAAGAGTCTAAAGAGTTTATTTTTGAAGTGGCTGAATTCTTTTCCTACTCAGCTATTAGACTTTTTTACAGCTACACCATTCCTTTTGAAAACCGTTTAAACTTTTATGGAATGAACAAAGATCAAATGGAGTTGTTTCAAAAAGATATTAAAAGAATAGCAGTCACCGAAGCACAAGATTTTTTCGACACCATTAATGTTAAAAATGAAATTTCATTTATTACCAAAGAAGGAAGCTTAGACGCTGAAGATTTTGCCCAAGAAGCCAATGAATTAAAGTGCGATTTAATTGCCGTTCACACTCGTGGAAACTTTAGTTTCTTTGCTTTTGATTTAGTGGAGCATTCTCGTAAAAATATCTTAATTAAAAAAGTAGACACGATTTAAAGAAGAAATTGTCTTAATTTCTTCTTAACTACATCTTCATTTATACCAAAGGATTTAATCCAAAAAACTCTGGGTAAATAGCTAAAATTGATAATACAAGAATTTGTATTAGAATAAAGGGTATCACCCCTTTATATATTTGAACAGTAGTTACACTTGAAGGTGCTACCCCTTTTAAATAGAACAAACTAAACCCAAAAGGTGGGGTTAAAAATGAAGTTTGTAAATTCATGGCAATTAAAATAGCAAACCACACGGGGTTGATTCCAAGCGTTTCAGCAATTGGCACTAAAATAGGCACAATAATATATGAGATTTCAACAAAATCAATAAAAAATCCCAATATTAAAATGGCTAACATGGTAAAAATTATAAATCCCCATTTGTCATCACCGGGTAAACTTATCATAAATCATGAACAATATCTTCTCCACCGGTATATGAAAACACCATAGAAAATGCAGTTGCCCCAATTAAAATAGCAAATACCATAGAAGTGATTTTAACCGATTCTAACGCAGCTTCTTTAATCATTCCAATGCTAAACGTTCCATACAGCAATGCCAAAACAACTGCCCCAAAACATCCTACAGCAGAAGACTCCGTTGGAGTTGCTATACCTGCAAAAATAGAACCTAAGACTAAAATTATTAGTGTCAAAGAAGGAATAATATCTATCAAGGCTTTAAGGATTTGTTTTTGTTTATTTCCTCGGCTAGGATCAGGGGGAATGGCAGGTGCCATATCTTTTTTATAGTATGCAATAATTAAAATAAACACAATATAGGAAGCAACTAAGAACAATCCTGGCCAAATAGCAGCTGTAAAAAGGTCTCCTACTGGAACTTGAAACACATCGCCTAAAATAATTAATACTAAAGAAGGAGGAATAATTTGCCCCAATGTTCCTGTTGCACAAATAGTGCCCGTGGCAAGTTCCGGACTGTATTTGTATTTAAGCATAACGGGCAGTGAAATAACTCCCATGGCAACAACAGAAGCTCCAACAACTCCTGTGGAAGCTGCTAATAAAGCTCCCACTATAACCGTTGAAATAGCAACTCCCCCTCGGATTTCACCAAACAAAAAGCCCATTGATTCTAAAAGTTTTTCAGCAAGACCTGTTTTTTGCAACACAATTCCCATAAAAATAAACATGGGGATTGCCATTAATATTGTATTTTGTTGAATAGCAAAAATTCTGTACGGCATAAAATCAAACATGGCAATACCCTCAACAATGCCTTCGTTCAAGCCTGTTAAAAAACCACTGTCAAACCCACCTTGAGAATAAATTTCCAATACCCCTGCACTAATACCAAAGAAAACAGAAACGGCTGCAAAGGTAAAAGCAACTGGAAAACCAAACAACAGCATAAACAAAGCTGTAAAAAACATCACTATACCAATCATTTGGGTTCTTCTTTTTCATTAATATAAAGGTTTAAATTTTTTATAAAATAACCAACTGAGGTAATAATTAAGAGTAAAAAAGAGAGAGGAATAAGTGCTTTAACAATCCACCTGTATGGTAATCCTCCTGGGTCACCACTCATTTCATTGGATAAAAATGCTTCTTGGACATTTGCTATGGAACTCAATCCCACAAGTAAAGAAATGGGTAAAATAAATAAAACTACTCCTACCATATTGATTAAGGCTTTTCGCTGTGGAGAACATCTGTCATAAAGTAAGTCCACTCGGACATGCCCATCTTCTTTTAAAGTGTATGCAATTCCTAAAAGAATTACCACAGAGAAAAGATGCCACTCCATCTCTTGCATTGCAACGCTTCCTGTTTTAAAGAAATATCGAGCAATAACATCGTACGTTACATTTAATATCATTAACACAATCGTAAATGCTGTTATGCTTCCAATAATGTCTGCAAACTTATCGAACCCTCGTTCTAGTTTTAAAAGCATTAAATTCCTTTGCTTATTTCAAATAAATCATATTTATTCTACGCACGTTTTAAAAATAGAGTCATGTCGTTGTCTAAATAGTTATCTTGTATCTCAATATTTTGACTTAACGTATTGCAAAAAATAATAACTTCTTTGGGATTAATGCCATTAAAACTATCCTCTTTTAAAAAGTTAAAAATAAACCCTTTTTTACTTGCGTTCCACGCATTACGAATAAATTGGAAAAATTGCTCTTTTGGTAATATATTTAAAGCTCCACTGCATACATAGTAATCGGCTTTTATTAACGCATTATTTAAAACATCTTTAAGATAAAACTCTAAAAAAGGAAACCTCTCTTGAGCAATTTCAATCATTTGTTCTTCACAATCAATACCAATATACTCTTGTGGCGTGTAATTGTTTTTTTCTAAATAACAATAATATTCAGCAAAACCGCACCCAGCATCTATAATAGTACTGGTTGAGAGTTCTTTTTTTATACAAGAAGTAATTATTTCAAAGCGTTTGTATTGAGAATATTTGGAGTTCCAATGAACGCCTTGAGGACTTATTCCAAAGCGCTGAATGGATTGTGCGTAAAACTTTTTATTATCAATAGGAGTCATTAGGTGTTAATTTTCTCAATAATTACCCCATTGTCTTTTAAAAATTTAGAAATTAGGTCTGAATTGGTGTGTTCATAAGGTTTTTCATAAACAATTCGTTTAATACCTGAAGCAATTAAGTTTTTAGAACACTCACTGCAAGGCTCTAGTGTAACATATATGGTTCCACCTTCTATACTAATACCTTGTCGTGCTGCCCAAATAATGGCATTCATTTCAGCATGAATTTCATATACTTTTGACCACTCATGGTGTTCTTTGGTATAAAGACCTTTCCAGTGAGCGGTACAGTTTTCATATCCAGGAGGCGTTCCATTGTAGCCTGTTGATAATATCCGTCCATCTTTAACAATAACAGCTCCTACTTGCTTTGAAACACACTTTGAAGCACTGGCAATCTCTTTGGCTATATTTATAAAAGTTTTATCACTTATCATTAAAATCCTCTTTTTTTATCAAAAATAGAGCTAAAAAAGACAATTTTTATCTTGATTTCACCTGTTTTTTATGAAAATTGATAAATTTGACTTTCTTCAATTTATTAAACTATAATTAATTTTCGTGTATTATAACAAAAATTTAACTAAAAGGTTAGTAATGGACTTCAAGGATATAAAAGAATTAATCAAAGTATTCGACAAAAGCGAATTAAGTAAATTAAAAGTAAAAGAAGGCGACTTTGAAATTTCAATGGGAAAAGGAGCTGATGGTTATGTAACTGTTTCACAACCACAAACTCATTTTGCAGCTCCTGCTGCTGTTCCTGTTGCAGCTCCTGCTGCTGTTGCTGCTATTGAAACTACTCCTGCTGCTGTATTAGGTGATACTATTAATGCTCCTATGATTGGAACATATTACAGTTCACCATCACCTGAATCAGCTCCTTTTGTAAGAGTAGGAGACACAGTTAGAGCTGGACAAGCACTATGTATTCTAGAAGCTATGAAAATTATGAATGAAGTTGAAGCAGAATACGATTGTAAAATTATTGAGATTCTTATAAAAGATTCTGAACCAGTTGAATACGATATGCCACTGTTTGTAGTTGAAAAGATTTAATCATGGCAGAAATTAAAAAGATTTTAATAGCCAATCGTGGAGAAATTGTTCAACGAGCTATTAGAACAATTAAAGAAATGGGGAAAAAATCAGTTGTAGTTTACTCTGCAGGGGATAAAAATGCCTCATATTTAAAACATGCCGATGAAGCAGTTTGTATAGGAGGGGCGAAATCTACGCAATCGTATTTAAGTATTCCCGCAATTATAACAGCTGCTGAAATGACAGGTTGCGATGCTATTTTCCCAGGATACGGATTTTTATCTGAAAACCAAGATTTTGTAGAAGTGTGCCGATTGCATAACATTAAATTTATAGGTCCTTCTGTTGAAGTTATGGAAAAAATGTCAGATAAATCAAAAGCCAAAGAGGAGATGGTTCGAGCAGGTGTTCCTGTAGTTCCCGGTTCAAAAGGCTCTATTCATACTTTAGAAGAAGGAAAAAAAATAGCTAATGAAATTGGCTATCCTATTATGGCAAAAGCATCTGCAGGTGGCGGTGGAAGAGGAATGAGACTCATTAAAAATGAAGCTGAGTTTGACCACTTATTTACAGCAGCTTCAAGTGAAGCACTAGCAGCTTTTGGTGATGGCACTATGTATTTAGAGAGATTTATTAATAATCCTCGTCATATTGAAGTACAAGTAATTGGTGACAGCCATGGAAATGCTATTCATATAGGGGAGAGGGATTGTTCACTTCAAAGACGACACCAAAAAGTTATTGAAGAATCACCTGCTATTTTACTCAATGAAGAAACAAGAGCAAAACTTCTAGATGTTGCTGTAAAAGCCACTAAATACTTAGAGTACGAAGGTGCTGGAACATTTGAGTTTTTAGCCGACGATAAGCAGAACATCTACTTTATGGAGATGAATACACGACTTCAAGTTGAACACCCCGTATCTGAAATGGTAAGTGGAATAGATATTGTTGAACTAATGATAAAAGTGGCAGAAGGTGAAAAGTTACCTCCTCAAGAGAGTATTAAATTTAGAGGTCATGCAATTGAGTGTAGAATTACTGCAGAAGACCCAAATAGCTTTTTACCAAGTCCTGGAAAAGTAACTCAATGGATGGTTCCAGGTGGGCGAAATGTACGAGTAGATTCACACGTATATACCAACTATGTGGTGCCTCCTTACTATGACTCAATGATTGGGAAACTTATTGTTTGGGGACGTGACAGAGAAAAAGCAATTAGTATTATGAAACGAGCTTTAAATGAATTTGAAGTTGAAGGAATAAAAACTACTATTCCATTTCATATTAAAATGATGGAAAATAAAGATTTCATTAACAACACTTATGACACTAAATATTTAGAAGATTACAAAAAACTTTCAGATTTAGAAGTAGAAAAAGGCAAATAGCCTTTTTCTTAAAGCTTAAATTTATATTAATTTAAGTACAATCCGCCAAAATATACACAATTATATGCTTACTGTTTTTTGAAGAAACCTCTTCAAACCTGTTTGAAACACTTGAATTCTGTTTTTATCAAGTAACCACTTTACTTTTAAGTTCGTTAAATAGTCATATATAGGTGTATCTTTTAATTCATTCTCATAGCAGAATATACAAGGACAACAAATGACATTTAAAGAGTTTAATTTAAACGCTAAATTACAACAAGCCATCGAAGAAGCAGGTTTTAAAGAACCAAGCCCTATTCAACAAGACGCAATTCCAGTAGTTTTAAGTGGAAAAGATATGGTGGGTCAAGCTCACACAGGTACAGGTAAAACTGCTGCATTTGGTCTTCCAATTTTAAACCAATTAAAATGTGATGGAAGCGTAGAAGCAGTAGTAATTGTTCCAACAAGAGAGCTTGCTATGCAAGTTGCAGATGAGATTTTCAGATTTGGAAAGTTTTTAAACATCAAAACAGCTACTGTTTATGGTGGACAATCTTATACAAGACAATTAAATCATATTCAAAATGCAAGTGTAATAGTTGCAACTCCAGGACGATTTCTAGACCTTTTAAAAGGGAAAAAAATCGAGATTCAACCCAACTTTGTGGTGCTTGATGAAGCAGATGAAATGCTGGATATGGGATTTCTAGATGATATTAAAGAGATTTTCACTTTTTTACCAACAAAAAGACAAACATTACTGTTTTCAGCAACCATGCCCGTAGCTATTAAAAAACTGGCTCAAACTATTTTAATTGACCCAGTATTTATTACTATTACAAAAGCTGAAATGACGAATGATAAAATTCATCAATCATTTTATGTAGTTGAAGAGAGCGAAAGAGATGACGCACTAATTCGATTATTTGACTTCAAAAACCCTGAAAAATCGATTATTTTTTGTCGAACTAAAAAAGAAGTAGATAGACTTTCAACATTTCTTATTTCACTGGGATACAGTGCAAAAGGTCTTCATGGTGATATGGAACAACGTCAACGTGAAGAAGCAATCAATGCTTTTAAAAAAGGGAAACTAGAAGTTTTAATAGCAACAGACGTAGCAGCACGTGGACTTGACGTTAATGACGTTTCTCACGTATTTAACTACCACTTACCTTTTGACAGCGAGTCATATGTTCACAGAATTGGAAGAACAGGACGAGCAGGAAAAGAAGGAAAAGCTATCTCTATTGTTACGCCTCATGAGTTTAGAATGATTCAAAAAATTCAACAAACAACGGGTGGAAAACTTGAAGCTAAAGTTATCCCTAACATCAAAAGCGTTAAAGATAAAAAAGTAAGTTCTTTTATTCAAAGAATTAAAACTCAAGAGATTAACGACAGCGTTTATCTTCTTCTTGAAGAGCTTAAAGAAGAGTTTGATATATCTACAATTGCATTTAAACTGGCTTCAATGCTTGCTGAAAATACTGCCGTTAACGGAAATAACTTCATTGGAAAATCACAAATTGATATTGAAAGACTTTATGAACGAATGAAAAACTTCAAAGACGATGGTAGAGGTGATAACAGAGGTGGAAAAGGTCGAGGTGGCTTTTCAAGAAACCGAAGCAGAAGCTCAAATGGCGGTGGCGGTGGTGGTGGATCTAGACCACGAAACGCAAGTGGTGGTTCAAGCTCAGGCTCAAGAAACTCAAGCGGTAGCTCAAGTTCAAGCTCACGAAACAGAAGAAGAGATTAATCTCTTCTTCACTCCCCTTTTTTCTAAACTTTTCATAACAACCACATTTTAGTCATAATTTATAGAGATTGCTGTAAGATAACTCAATTAATTATTAGGAACTCATATTATGAATTTTATCGACTTTAAAAAACTACTTTTAGACGCAGAAATTACCCTTCCTAAATTTGCAGACCTCATCAAGGTCAATGAAAAAAATATTCAAGCCTATAAAAAAAAGGGCGAAGTTCCCAATGCAATTGCTGCAACTGCTCAATGTTTTGCTTCCATGCATCTAAAAGGTTTAAACTATAAAGAGATTATTAAAAGTTTAAAACTTGAAAAGAAAGAGAAAAAAGGGGCAGGTTTTTCTAAAAAGAAAAAGAAAGAGGATAAAAAGCATTAAATCTCTCAACTATTAGGTCATATATTATAGGCATTGTACATATATACGATAGTTTCTCCATAAATATCTTAAGTTTTATTCAAGCTTTACTAATCAATTACACGCTACAATCTTTTTTTTATATTATTAATTGTTATTAAAAGGGTTTGTGTGGATATTAAGACCATCGAAAAAATACATAGAATGACTCAAAAGTCAATGTCAAGTTATACCAAGTTTTCATTGGCACTTTTATTTGTTGGATTCGTATTTATCTACAGCTATGCGTTTCACGAAAATATTGAGAACAATACCTTTTTAATTATTGGTGCAGTTTTTGGAGCTTACATGGCAATTAACATTGGAGCTAATGATGTAGCAAACAATGTAGGACCCGCTGTTGGTTCAAAAGCTCTTACTATGATGTGGGCAATTGTCCTTGCAGCTATTTTTGAAGCCAGTGGTGCTTTTCTTGCAGGGGGAGAAGTTGTTAAAACCATTAAAAATGGCATTATTGACCCCACTTTAATTACCAACCCTGAAGTCTTTATTTGGGCAATGACAGCAGCACTGTTAAGTGCCGCTATCTGGCTTAACTTTGCTACTGCTGTTGGTGCGCCTGTTTCAACTACGCACTCTATTGTAGGTGGCGTTATGGGTGCTGGAATTGCTGCTGCTGGGTTTAATATAGTTAACTGGGCAACTATGGGGAAAATTGTATCTTCATGGATTATCTCCCCTATTCTTGGAGGCATTATTGCAGCTGCATTCCTAGTTTTTATTAAGCGTAATATTATGTTCAAAGAAGATATGCTTAATGCTGCTAAAACTTTTGTACCTTATTTAATTGCATTAATGTCGTGGGCATTTTCAACGTATTTAATGCTAAAAGGCTTAACCCATATAATGGATTTGAGCTTTTTACAAGCTTCACTTATTGGCACTGTGTTTGCTATTGCTATTTTTATTTATGTAAAAGCAACTATTACTAAAAAAACCACAAAACTAATTAATTCAAGAGAGAGTGTCAACTCTTTATTTAATATCCCTCTTATTTTTGCCGCTATTTTACTCTCCTTTGCACACGGTGCGAATGATGTTGCAAATGCCATTGGTCCTTTGGCTGCCATTAACGATGCCATTATGCACGCAGGCGTTTCAACTTCTGTTGGAATTCCTCTTTGGGTTATGGCAGTAGGTGCTATTGGGATTGCCGTAGGGTTAGCTTTATATGGTCCAAGGCTTATTAAAACAGTTGGAAGTGAGATTACGGAGCTGGATCAAGTTCGAGCTTTCTCTATTGCTATGGCGGCTGCTATTACTGTTATCTTAGCTTCTCAACTAGGACTTCCTGTTTCTTCTACGCATATTGCAGTAGGAGGTGTTTTTGGAGTTGGCTTTTTAAGAGAGTATCTGGATTCAAGTGAAAGTGTCTATATTAGCCGTGCAAGAAAACTGTTTAAAAAAGATAAAAAAGATTTAGAAACTTTTGAAAAAGAGCTTATATCTCTTGAAACAATTGATAAAAAAACAAAAAATAATTATCAACGAATTGTGGCACTGCACAAGTTGATTGATGAAAAAATTGAATCTGCTAAAGAAGCAAAGAAAAATTTTCAAGAAGCAAAAAGCATTAAATATGTTAGGCGAGATGCCATTAAAAAAATTGTTGCAGCGTGGTTAATTACTGTTCCTGCTGCTGCTTGTTTGTCTGCTGCTGTATTTTTTATGATAAGAGGAATCATGCTATAGCCTTTTTTCATATTTTTACATCCTTGAAATTATGCTAAAATTCCATTTTTAAAGGAAATAACATCGAAGCATTAATTTCAGTTGGCAGTATCTATTTTTTTATTCTCATTGGATTTATTTTAAAGCGAAGTTTTAATGAAAAAATTGAAGAAAAAAGCTTTATTCTTCTAAACCTTTATTTCCTACAACCCATTCTTATTTTTTGGGGATTAACAAAAGCTCCTATTGACCTTGAATTTATAATGGCACCCTTTTTTTACTTTATTATTGTCTTTATTGCGTTAGGGCTTTTAATGCTTATTAATAAACGTATTTTCACCAACAGCAAAGACCAATCAATTTATTTAGCCTCTTCGTTAGTTGGAAACACAGGTAACCTAGGGATTCCTTTAGGTATTGCTCTCTTTGGTGTGCAAAGTGTTCCGTATACGAGTATTATAAATATTGCCAATGTTTTCTTTATCTATCTCTTTAGCGTTTACTTTTTTGCTAAAGATGAGTTCTCTTTTAAACAAGCGTTGCAATCTATTTTTAAAATCCCTGCTATTTGGTTTGCACTAATAGCGTTAGCCTTTAATTATTTCCAATTTCCTATTGGTGAGCATTTTGACCGCATATTAGAGATGGGTTCTTACACAGCAATTGTTATGCAACTTATCATCTTTGGTATTTATTTAAGTCAAGTAAAACTTAAAACCACCGCATGGAAACTTTCGTTTCATGTCTCTTTTGTAAAACACCTTCTTTTACCAGCAATTGGATTAGGGGTCATACTGTTAAGTAATTTAAACCCCTATGTAGCAGCCATTTTAATGATGGAACTTATGGTGCCACTAGCAGTAAACAATGTTAACCTTGCTGCACTTTACAATTGCCGTCCACACGATGTCACCAGTGCTATTTTAATTAGCTCTCTTGTGTTTATTGGGTTAATTTACTTCTACTTAGAGATTATTCAAACTTTTTTTGGACAAGGAATTTAATTTATGTCAGGAATTATAGGGTGTAATTACGAACCCAATGTTAACTTTGAAAATGTCGTTAAACAACTCCACCACAGAGGTCCAGATTTTACTGCAATAAAACAAATTCAAAATAACTTTTTTGGACATACTTATTTAAATATTTCAAATTCAAACGACACACCTAATCAACCTATATGTATTGATGATATTTTGGTTGTTTTTAATGGCGTTATTTATAACAACAAAGAACTAATTATTGAAGAAAATCTGCCTTATCAAACTTTAGCAGATACGGAACTGCTTATTCGTTTGTATCAAAAATATCAAGAAAAATTTTTAAACAAACTAAGCGGTATGTTCAGTTTTTGTATTTATGACATAAAAGCCAATAAATTCTTTTGTGCGCGAGACAGATACGGCAAAAAACCATTTTTTTATTTTTTTAAAGAGGGAAAATTTATCTTTTCTAGTATGATAAAACCAATAATTACACTCTTAGAAAGAACCCCAAAAATAAATAGAATAGCCTTGAGTCAATATTTGCAATATTTCGTTCCTTTAAATGACAACACCTTTTTTCAAGATATTCAAAAGCTCGAAGCTGCTTCGTATTTAATTATTCAAAACAATCAATTAATTATTAAAAGGTATTATAAAATTAATACCTATAAAAAAATAAAAGAAGAGAGTGTTGCTTTAAAAGATATTGAAGCTCTGCTTATAAAAAGTGTTGAACAAAGAATTAAAGCCAATGTAGAAGTAGGAAGTTTATTAAGTGGAGGTATTGATTCCTCTTTAATTTCTGCACTTTACTCAAAGATTAGTGGTAAGCGGCTTCACACCTTTAGTGTGGGTTACAGTGATTACCCGAGTTATAGTGAACTACCCTATGCCAATATTGTAGCAAAGCATATTAATTCACATCATCACCCTCTTGAAATTTCACAAAAGGAGTTTATCGGTTCTTTTGAAGAGGCTTTAGAATTTCTAGAAGAACCTCATGGAGACAGTGCTTCGGTACCTCTGTTTTTATTGAGCAAAAAAATTAAAGAAACAGGCATTAAAACTGTTTTAAGCGGAGAAGGAAGCGATGAAATCTTTTTAGGTTACGACAATTACGCTAAATTTTTAAACTATTATGCCTTTGAAAAGAGCTTAAGTTCCAAACAAAATAGTTTTATGGATTCCATTATTATAGCTCTACAAAACAACACTAAAGAGAGTGAATATCTAAGAAGAGTTATTAAAAAAGAGACGCTTTATAACTCTTTTGGTGAAATTTTTACCAACATTCAAAAGAAACGCTTATTTAAAAAAGTGCCTCATTTTAAAAGTGAAACTCCAAAACAAGACCCCGTAGATTGGATGAGTTATATTGATCTAAAAATTTGGCTAGGACAAAGCTTATTGAGTAAAGTAGATAAAATGTCTATGGCACACTCAATAGAAGTACGAAACCCTTTTTTAGACTTCAATCTTGTTAATTATATGTTCAGCGTAGATTCAAGCCTAAAAATGGGTGATACCAATAAATATTTACTTAAAAAAATAGCTGCTAAATACATTCCAGAAGAGATAATTAACCGTACAAAAAAAGGATTTAATTCCCCCTTTAATGAGTGGATTTTTAGCCACTACGGCGATGAAATCTTGACTCTTATTTTAGAGGTAAATGAAGAGACGGGGTTTTTCAACGAAAACTATTTAAAGCAGATTTTTTATTTGGCAAAAGAGAAAAAGTTCAAACAACACCTTTGGTCTCTTTTTGTCTTCTCTAAATGGTTTAAACGCACTTATTACTAAGAAATAGGCTTTTTCACCTCTTCTTAAAGCTATTTTGTTATCATTTCAAAATTGTTCGGAGTATAGCGCAGTCTGGTAGCGTGCTATCTTGGGGTGATAGAGGTCGTCGGTTCAAGTCCGGCTACTCCGACCATTATAATATTAACACTTTTCTTCTTTTAGTGACATAATCACTTGAATAAATTTTTCTCTCTCGCTCTCATTCATTCCAGGAATATTATTAATATTTTCAATAATCTCCTCTTTTGGTAAGTCTTTAAGCATAGGCATTACCATCTCTAAAAATTCTTTTATCTCTTTTTCCGTCATATTTTCTCCTGTTTATTTTACTTTGTACTTATTGTATCTAAAAAAGTTTAAAGCTTTTTCAAGCAAAATAGAGAGTTTTTTTTGATATGATTGTGTCCATATTCGTACATTTACCAAAGGAACACTATGCTTATTTTAATTCCCTTAGATTCAAACAAGCGTCATGAGGCTGTTATTACTACTTTAGACCAAACTAAAAGTTGGGCTCTTATAGAGTTAGATGAAGGAGAAATCAAAAATATATCTTTTCATAAACGAAGAGAAGAGATCAGTGAGTGGATTGACTGTGTAATTGTAGAAAACGATCAAGAGTACGTTTGGCCTTTTATGGAAGAAAATATCACTGTTTTAGTAGCTCCTGTTCAAAAAAGTATAGATGAAATTGTAGAAGCTTTCTTATTTAAAGAACTTCATGATTTAAATGTTTAAGTTTGAAATGTACTAAAAAAATTTAGTTTTAGCCATAATTTAAGTTCTCATATACTATTATTCTACTCCTCAACGGGTCGATTAACTCAGTTGGTAGAGTGTTACCTCGACAAGGTAAAAGTCACTGGTTCAAGTCCAGTATCGACCACCATATTTATAATGTTTAATTTCAAATTCTGAATTAACTTCACTATCATAAAATATTACTAAAACTTAACTCACGAACTCAACTTATCTTGTATATAATCCTTTAATATAATTGCATGAGTGTGTTTTGTATCTTTAGCCCCATAAATAAAGGTAACTTTTTTATGTTTCTGAAGAATTTTTAAAAATTCATCTACCTCGTCGGGTCTATTTTCAAGCTCTTCACTATATTTTTTCTTAAACTCTTCCCATTTTAATGAGTCGTGAGAGAACCATTTTCTTAAAGATGTTGTGGGAGTAACCTCTTTTGCCCAAAAGTCTATTTGTGCAAAATCTTTGCTGACTCCTCTTGGCCAAATTCTGTCCACTAAAATTCTAAACCCATCCTCTTCACTCGGCTCTTCATATGCGCGTTTGAGTAAAATTGTCATTGTGAACTCCTAAAAACTCATCTTTAAAATAGTGTTAATAGACTCTATTCACCTATAACCACTTTGTTACGACCATTTTGTTTTGCACAATACATATTTTCATCGGCTCGTTTGAGATTTTCTTCTACGGATTGAGTATCTTGATACATGGTAGCTCCGATACATACGGTTATATTTTTACCCATTGGCATCTTGACTTTGGCAATATTCTCTCTTAAGGCATTCAATGTTTTATGCAAGTTTTCTTGAGTGTTAATGGCTAAAATTAAAACAAACTCTTCTCCACCCCAACGGATTAAAGTATCGCTTTGTCTGGCGTTGGCATGAATGGTTTGCACTAAAAGTTTCAAGACTTCATCTCCTATATCATGTCCATAGGTATCGTTTACTAGTTTAAAATGGTCTATATCTATAAGTGCAATTGCTGTTAATTGTTCATTTGTTTTATGCGATTCTATAATAGATGGAAATTTCACATTAAAATATTCACGGTTATACGCTTTTGTAAGTGCGTCATGATGGCTCGCATACTCAAGTTCAATCTGTTTTTTCATCGTATCACTTATATCAATCAACGTTACAACATACGCCTCGTTGTCGCTATATTGCTCTACATTTATCTTAAAAACTTTCTCCTTTTTCTCTTTTTTGCAAAATAGACCAACAAGCTGTTTCCTAGAAGGCAGTTTGGAGATTTCATCTATCCATTTTTCACCCTCAACCAGTTTGCCCATATGAAAATAAAGATCATTTTCAACAAAAGCATCGCATATACATTTGAATCTTTCTTGCATCTCATTGAGTGTTGAGACATTGAA
>Ga0265294_10000445_pt1 | contig 55355 bp, 54 predicted proteins | sample MunlanPumphouse3_FD_192504 | JGI IMG/M metagenome (GOLD analysis project Ga0265294, IMG submission 192504) | Groundwater microbial communities from a municipal landfill in Southern Ontario, Canada - Pumphouse #3 | ecosystem: Environmental > Aquatic > Deep subsurface > Groundwater | place... | reverse complement strand
TCGCTCGCCGGGTGCCTCCGCGAGAAGGCGGAGGTCTACCTGGTGATCGAGGCAATCGTCACGGAGTTCGTCGGGATCTCCGCCCGGAGGCTCCCGGACGAGAAGACCGGCGTCGACCTGCCGGTCTTTGACCGGGTACTCCCATGAAGGAACAGCCGGCGTTCCTCCCCATGACGATGGAGGAGGCGGAACGGCTCGGCATCGACCGGTTCGACATCATCCTCATCTCCGGCGACGCCTACGTCGACCACCCCTCCTTCGGGACGGCGCTGCTCGGGCGGGTGCTCTGGGACGTCGGCTACTCGGTCGGGGTCATCGCCCAGCCCGACTGGCGGAGCAACGATGACCTCCGGCGCCTGGGGGAGCCCCGGCTCTTCTTCTCGGTCTCGTCCGGGAACGTCGATTCAATGGTGAACGCCTTCACGCCGAACCTGAAGCGCCGGAGTTCAGACGTCTACTCGCCGGGCGGGAAACTCCTCCGGCCCGACCGGGCGACCCTCGTCTACACCGACCGCATCCACGCCCTCTACCCGAAGACGCCGGTCGTCATCGGGGGTATCGAGGCAAGCCTCCGGCGGTTCGCCCACTACGACTACTGGTCCGATTCGGTCCGGCAGGCCATCCTGGCCGACGCCCCCGCCGACCTCCTGGTCTTCGGGATGGGCGAGCGGCAGGTGGTCGCGATCGCCGACCGGCTCGCCGCCGGAGAACCGGTGGGCGCCCTCACCGACATCCCCGGCACCGCCTACCGGATGGACCTGAAGACCTGGCGGAGCATGGACCAGGCCGGATACGTCGTCCTCCCCGGCTACGCGGAGGTGAAAGAGGACCGGTATGCCTACGCACGGGCGTTCGCGCTCCACTACAACGAGCAGGACCCCATCCGGGGCCGGCCGGTGGCGCAGCCGCACCAAAAGACCGTCGTCATCCAGAACCCGCCGGCGATGCCGCTCTCGGGCGAGGAACTCGACCGGATCTATGAGCTCCCCTACGCCCGGAGGGCCCACCCCTCCTACACCGAACCCATCCCGGCCCTCGAGCCGGTGAGGTTCTCGGTCGTCAGCCATAGGGGGTGCTTTGGGTCCTGCTCGTTCTGCGCCCTCACCCACCACCAGGGACGGATCATCCAGAGCCGGAGCATCGACTCCATCGTCCGCGAGGTGGAGCGGATGGCGAGGATGCCGGAGTTTACGGGTGTCGTCCAGGACGTCGGCGGACCGACGGCCAACATGTACGGCATCCACTGCGGCCGGTGGGAGACCACCGGGACCTGCCCCGACCGCCGCTGCATCGACTGCCCCGCCCTCGACCGCAGCCACGAGGAGCAGCTCCGCCTCCTCCGCCGCCTTGCGGAGATTCCCGGGGTGAAGCGGGTCTTCATCGCCTCGGGCATCCGCTACGACCTGATTCCCCCGGACGAAGAATATCTCGCCGAGGTCTGCGAGCACCATGTCTCCGGGCACCTCAAGGTCGCCCCCGAACACGTCGCGAAGCGCGTCACCGCCGCTATGGGCAAACCCCCCCGCGAGGCCTTCGACGCCTTTAGAGAACGGTTCGAGGCCCTCCAGGCCGGGAAGAAGAAACGGCAGTACCTCGTCCCCTACCTCATGTCCGGCCACCCGGGCTGCCGGATGGAGAATATGGTCGAGCTCGCCGAGTACGTCCGGGACACCGGCCTCTACACCGAACAGGTCCAGGACTTCACCCCGACGCCGATGAGCATATCGACGACCATCTACCACACCGGGCTCGATCCCTTCACCCTCAAGGAGGTCTACGTCCCGAAGGGCCGGGAGAAGCGGGTGCAGCGGGCGCTCATGCACTACCGGGACCCGGCGAATCACGCTCTCGTCTGCGAGGGACTCCGGGCGGCCGGGAGGGAGGACCTCATCGGGAGCGCGTGGAACTGCCTCGTCCCGGCACGGGGCAAGGGCGGCAGGCCTACCCGCGCAGGACCGAACCCACGGCAAACCCGGCGGCCGCCGCGATAAACCGGTTCGGGATCAGCGGGATGACGAGGGTCGTCACCGCGAGAGAGACGGCGATGTTCGGGATCGTACCCGGAGTGGTGACGGACTCAAGCGTCTGCATCGTGCAGGAATGCCAGACCGGGTGTTCGGGCGGGGTAACCCTCTCCACCATGCCGCTCGCCGCTCTCATGGCTGTCGACCGCCACACACGCTCCCGTGCCAGACTCTGCCTGCAGGTCATGATCGCAGGGTTGGCGCCGGATACTACTTATTCCTATGGCCGGCAAATCGCTCCCGGATCCGGCGGATGCGGATCCGGTGACAGAAAGAACAGAGTGCCTCGAGGTTCCCGGGCACGAGAGGACCGCCGCAGATCACGGGCTCGCGGAGGTCGAAATGCGTCGACCCGGCGGCGAGGGGGGCGTTGCATCCAGCACACCGGTGGCACTGCCGATCGAGGATAGCCTGAACGGTCTCATCCGATAGATACGCCTCCGTGGTAGCCGCTTCCCCGGAAGGTTCTGCAACCTGTACACCACGCTCCATAGCAACACGGAGAGATGCCTATCCTGATTAATATACTTTTTCACGCCAATCCGACCGCAGGGGCCCGGCAAGCGGTGAGACCGGGGGGCCGGAGCCTGATACCGCAGGAGTGAGGAAGTTTCCTGCAGAATAAAGAGAAAACCTATTGTTTGTCGACAGAAAATGCATCAGCATGCACTACGAGATCACAGGAGACAACCTGCAGATGGTGACCCTGCGCCTCGCTCCCGGCGAGAGCATCTGCGCCGAGGCCGGCGCCATGGTCAACATGAGCGGGAACATGCAGATGACCACCAACATGAAGGGCGGGCTCTTCAAGGGGTTGAAGAGGATGGTGACCGGCGAGGGGCTCTTCATGACCGAGTTCACCCCGCAGGGAGGAGAGGGCTTCGTCTCGTTTGCCGGGAACGTCCCGGGCAAGATCTTCACCCTCAACCTTGCCGGGAACGAGTTCATCGCCCAGAAAGATGCCTTCCTCTGCTCCGAGCAGGGGATCGACCTCGATATCGCGTTCACGAAGCGCCTCCGGTCGGGCGCCTTCGGCGGCGAGGGGTTCATTCTCCAGCGCCTCTCAGGCAGCGGGACCGCGTTCCTCCACTGCTGCGGCGACATCATGGAGATGACGCTTGCGCCCGGCGAGGTCGTCAGGGTGGAGACGGGGCTCGTCGTCGGGTTCGAGAGCACCGTCGACTACAGCATCCAGCTCGCCGGCGGCGTGAAGACCGTCTTCTTCGGCGGCGAAGGACTCTTCCTGACGACGCTGACCGGGCCGGGTCGGGTCATCGTGCAGTCCATGGACGTCGCAAAACTTGCCGCCTCGCTGATCCCCTACCTCCCCATCCAGAGCAACTCGTCGGGACGGTAACCTGATAGTCGGCGAGGACAGAAGAGTACGTAATGAACCTCGTCATGGTCGTGCACGGCCCGGAGGCATTCGATGCCGGGGATGTGGATCGGCTGATCCGCCTCCTCTCCCCCCGGCGGGTGCTCGTCGCGGGGGTGATGGCCCGGACCGCCGCCGAGGAGTCCGACCTCCCGGTGGCCTGCACGGACGAGCGGCCGAGCGTGGTCCTCGGCGCCCTCGCCGATCAGGCATGCCTCGTCAACCGGGGAAAGACCCCGGAGTCGGGCCGGATCTTCGGGGAGATTGTCGCCGGCCGCCTCTCGGCGGGGCTCGTCCACGTCGAGACCTCGAGCGGGACCGTCTACTGCTGGGATGGCGGCGACGAGAGCCTTGCCCGCGAGATCGCGGACCTGACCGGCTACGCTCTCACCCACGCAACGGGCGACCGTACCCGACGGGAGGGCGTCCGGGAGGTCCGTGGGTGCATCCCGGGCGAGGCGGTCTTCGTGAACGGGATCGTCGTCGGGACGGCGACAGAAGAGACGGTCGTCCTCGCAAGCGAGGGTGGGAGCTTCCGGGCCGTCTCCGGCCTCGATGCAAAGCCCCACGGGTTTGAGAAACTCCTCCGGGCGGGCCTCCCGGAGATCACAGGGGCCTGGTGCAAGAGCGGGCCGGTGCGGACGGCTCCTCCACGGCAGGGAGGGCGGGCTCCCCGCGGGGGCAGGGTCGCGGTCATCGACCACTGCGGCCACACCCTCTATCATGAACTCGGGGACGGGGTCTGCGGCGTCCTCGCCGTCGGGGACGATACCACCGCCGTCTGCGGCCACATCTGCTCCCACGCCGGGATCCCCGTCTTCGGGGTGGTCGACGGGGACGCCGATGCCATCGTGGCGCCCGGGTTCGCGCCGGGCTCGGTCGTCGTCGAGGTCATCGACGGCCGGGACGATGATATCGGCCGGGAGATCGCGGCGACGAGGGATCTTTTGGCAGACACCTGGGAGGAGTGGGTCGAGGAGACCCTCCGTACCCTCACGGGAAGGGTGCGGGTCGTCCTCGACCTTCGCGGAGAATAGGAATGCAGTGCGCCGAGTGTAAGGGGAGGGGGTTTTGCGGGCTTGAGCGCTGTCCGATCATGAGCAGGTTCTACGCCCGCCTCCCGGTCAGACCGAGCGACCACTACCAGGGAGCGGCACCATCGGTCTTTGTGGGGAGCTACGGCTACCCGAAGGTCGCGGGAGGGCCGCTGATGATCGACGACGCCGACAACCCGCCGGACTGGGTCAGCCGGGGGCTCGGCATCGAGGATATCGTGGGGCTCCGGGCCCGGACGATCCGCGGGGCCGGCGAAGCGAAGGACCTCTCCGGAAGCATCCAGGAGATCGCGCTCTCGAGCAAGCCCCTCGACGTCGAAGTCCGGTTCGTCAAGCCCGTCGCCTTCGACCTCCGGTTCGACGGGACGATCGCCCCTGTCGGGCTCACCGGGGCCATCCGGGATATGGACGTCCTGGAGAACGCCCGGGTTGAGCGGGCGGTCGACCGGGCGACCTCCGACACCGATCTCGGCGCGACCGACGCCTGCGAGATCCTCAACGCCTCCGGCATCGACGTCTACCGGATCACCCAGCTCATGACCGCCGGGCTCCTCGGCAAGAAACGGCGTGTCGTCCCCACCCGCTGGGCGATCACGGCGGTCGACGACACGGTCTCGACCAGGCTCAAGAAGAAGATCGCCCGCTACCCTCCGCTCGGCGGGATAGAGGTCTTCTCCGCCGCGCTCTACGGGAACCATATCGTCTGTATCCTCGTCCCTGGCGACTGGAAGTACGAGATGATCGAGGTCTGGGGGAAGCAGTCGCTCTGGGGCGGCGGGAACGAATCGATCACCCGCGACGGCGAAGGCATGACGAAGTCCGGCTACTCGCCGATAGCCGGGGCCTACTACTCGGCGCGCCTCGCGGTCGCGGAATACCTGGAGAGCGTCCGGCGCTCGGCACGGGTGCTTGTCGTAAGGAACGTCACGAGCGAGTACTGGGCGCCGCTCGGAACCTGGGTCATCCGGGAGGCGGCGCGGAACGCAATGCGGGGCGAGAAGAGAACGTGCGCGAACCTCGAGGAGGCGGTGAACCTCGCCTCCCGGTTGATAGGGTTCACCCACTGGCGCCCCCACAGCAGGCTCATCCCGGAGCTTGCGACGCAGAGGACGCTTTTTGATTTTTAGAGAGACCCCTGGCCGTTCTTCTGCCGGGCGTAGCGGTCGATGAGGGAATCAAGGCTCTCGGCCTCGTCGACGCTCTTGTCCTCACGCACCCGGACGAACCGCGGGAACCGGAGCGCGTAGCCGCTCTCGTAGTTCGGGCTCGCCTGGATCTCGGAGTAGCCCACCTCGAAGACCACCTCCGGCTCGAGCGTGACCTCTTTTCCCGAACGGGCGATGACCCGGTCTTTGAAGAGGGCGTAGAGCTCGGCCAGCGTCTCGTCGTTGATCCCGGTCGCCACCTTCCCGACGGAGAGAAGCCGGCCCTGGTCCTGGACCGCGAGGAGGAACGACCCGAACGTCCCGGCCCGCCGGCCCTCGCCCCACTCGGCCCCGATGACCACGAGGTCGAGCGTCTCGACACCGGGCTTCACCTTCACCCAGAGGCGGCCCCGGACGCCGGGGGTGTAGGGCGAATCGAGGACCTTCACCATCACGCCCTCGTGGCCGAGACCGAGCGCCTCGTCGTAGATCGCCTCCGCCCCGGCAACCTCGGTGACCCGGAACTGCGGGGCGACGTGTGCGCCAAGCACCTCATCAAGGATCTTCCGCCGCTCAGAGAGGGGTCGGTCCATCAGCGACTCGCCATCGAGATAGAGGATATCAAAGACCCGCGGGACAAGCTCGATCTGCTCCATCATCGCGTCGACCTCGTGCTTGCGCCGGAACCGCCGGATGACGTACTGGAACGGCATGGGCTTCCCGTCCCTGACGGCGACCGCCTCTCCGTCCAGGATGACGTCGTGGTCGGTCGCCTCCACGAGGAGCCGGGCGATGTCGGGGAGGCTGCCCGTGACCTCCTCGAGTTTCCGCGAGTAGATCCGGGAGACTGTGCCGACCTTGTGGAACTGGAACCTGCTCCCGTCGTACTTGTACTCCACCGCCACCTCACCGTGATCCTCAAGCTGCGTGGCGATCGTCCCCGCCTGGGCAAGCATCATCTTCACCGGCCGGAAGGGCTCGATCGTGACGCGGGAGAGGGCTTCAGGGTCGCGCCGGGCAAGGAGGGCGACCTCACCGAGATCGTTCATCGCCTGGTGGGCATGCTCGACCAGGCGGACGTCGACCGCGAACGCCTTTGCGACGGCGTCGCGGACGTTCCCCTCGCCCATTCCGATCCGGAGTTCCTCAAGCATCAGCCTCGCGAGGTAGCGGCCTTCAAGCGGGCGGACGTTTCCGAAGAGCCCCTGCGCCACCCGGAGTTTCTCCCGCTGGGACCGCTGCCCCCCGGCGGCCGCCATCCGCTCGAACTCCCGGTAGACATCGACGAGGTCGAGAGCCTCGATGAAGAACGAGGTCTGCTCCTTCTTCGCGAGGAGGCGCTCGACGGCAAGGCCCGCGTCGCCGGTTGCGTTGATCGCCTCGCGGACGGTCTCCCTCTTCGTCCCGACGACGTAGGCCACGGCGTCGTAGAGGAGGTTCGGGCCCACGCCGAGGTTGTTGGTGCTCCAGTCGGGGAAGACCCTCCCCATGATGAAGCGGACAAAGATGGGGAGTTCGTCGTCGTCGAGCCCGGGCAGGACGGCGGCGACCTGCTCGATCATCTCCAGACGCCCCGGTATCCCTTCAAGGCGCTCGCAGACCTCGGCGAACTCCAGAAATTGCATACCCATATCTCCTAGAGTGTTTCCCGCCGGGAGGAATCAAGTCTTCCCTTCGGCACGGTTGAAGTGGGAGTACCGCCAACCCTCATCCATGAACCAGGACGAAGAACTCAAAGAGATGCTCCGCGACCTCATCTGGCTCAACAGCCTGATCGCGACCGAACTCATTCAGATCACCGAGAACACCTCCCAGATCCTCCGGAAAGCGGCTCCCCCGGAGGCCTGCATCACCGAGCACGCGGCCCTGCGGGCGACGGCGCTCGAGATCGCCGACCGCTACCGGCCGGACACGATGCTCCGGCAGCATGTCCAGAAGCACCAGTAAAAAAGTGATGGGCCGCCGTCAGGCTCCGGCGGCAACAAGCCCCGCGTCCCTGACGACGAGGTCCGACTCCTCGATCAGGCTCTCCGTCAGGGCAATCTCGACCGTCCCGTTCGCCGGGTCGACGGTGCTCGCCGTCGCTCCGGTTGTATCGTTCCCGACGGCGGTGAAGGCATACCCTTCAGGGCAGACGACCTCGACGGTGTAGTTTCCCGGGGCAACGCCGCTAAAGAGGTAGAGACCCTCGCAGGCGTGGGAGAAGGTCTCTGCCGTCGCGACCTTCTCGCCCGCACCGTCGAGGAGGTTGACGGCAACGCCGCTCATGCCCCACTCGCCGGCGGTCTGGACGCCGTCGGCGTCGGCGTCGAGAAAGATGGTCCCGCCGATCGTGCCGGCGGTCCGCCCGAGACCCGGTTCCGGCGGAACTGCGGCCGCCGCGCTTGCAATCGTACCAAAGACCAGTGCTGCTATTATGATGACTGTAAGAACGCTGATTGCTCTCATTCGGTTCACCTCATCTTCCGGGCGCTGGCAAGAGCGATCCGGGTGGTGTAACCCCCGGGACTGAATGGGTTTTTCCCGATCCCCTGTCCGCCGGGGTTCGACCTATGATGGGGCTTATAATATAATAATATTATTAATTAAATCCCGGCCGGTGATGCCATCTTCTGAGCGGCAATGTCACTCCATTCACGGTTAAAAGTGAAGATACCCGGCCACACCGGGTTAGACTACGCAGGGGGAGAGAGAGCCCCTGCCGGCTCCGGGGCAGGAGGATCGCGCGCAACACCCTCAGGTACCGCGTCCTCCGGGGGCAGCGTCACAGGTGGGGTCTCGTTCACGACCGGCGCCGACAGAACTTCGTCCGTTCCGTTCTTCGCCATACCTTCCTCCTCACCGGCAGCACTCTCGTTCTCCGGGAGGCCAGAACCGCCGTCCGTCACGTTCTCCACGGCACCGGCGCCTCCATCCTCCGGGCCATCCGCGCCACCCGCTCCAGCCGTCGATGATGGGGTGATAGAGAGGACCAGCCCCGCGTCCCTGGTGACGACATCGCCCCCGGCAACGGTGAAGGGACCTGTCGAGCCGGTCGTGGGGTCGGCAGAACTGTCTCCGCCGGCAGTCGTGAACGTGTAGTCGTCCGGCGGGGTGAACACCAGCGAGTACTTCCCGGGCAGGAGGGGGCCGAAGAGGTACAGGGAGGAGTACCAGTCATGATGGCCCGTGCGGGCCGATGCCACCTGGTTCCCGCTCGCATCCAGGAGGCGGATCTCGACATCCGTCAGGCCGTGGCCCTCGTCCTTGAGCCCATCTCCGTCACCGTCGCTCCAGGTTGTCCCGAGTATCCACCCGTAGGTCTCTGCCGGAGTCGCCGGGTGGTGATTGCCGATGAAGCCCGCGTTCAGGGTCTGTCGTCCGGTCCCGTCTTCGGCGAACGCCACGGTTGCATCTATGGGGCTCGCATCGCTGCCCTGACCGGAGACGGTGCAGGAATAGCCGTCCGGCATCAGGAATTCGGCACCCCTGTAGCGCCCCGGGGAGATGTTCTCGAACCGGTATGACCCGTCCGGGTCGGTGACGACATGGTCGAGCATGGTCCGCTCACCGATCAGCCGTACGCCGATGCCGGGGATGCCCGGTTCGCCGGTGTCGAGGACGCCGTCCGCGTTCAGGTCGTACCAGACCGTTCCCGCTAATGCGGTCGCGTTCAGGTTGTCATTCCCGTTGTCGTCTCCATTGTCATCGCCGTTGTCATCGCCGTTGTCATCTCCATTATCATCCCCGTTTTCCGTAGGCGTTGGGGCCAGATCTCCGGTCGGCATCGGGGTCACATTCCCATCATCGTCCCCATTGTCATCGTCATCGTCATCCCCGTTGTGCGTAGGCCTCGGAGTCACGGTTCCGGTCGGTATCGGGGTCCCGGTGCTTGTCCCCGTCGGCGTCGGAATCACATGCCCGTCGTCATCGTCTCTATCATCACCCGGCGTCGTCACCGGCGCCTTCTGGGGCACGATGGGCGCCTTCGGGGGCTTTATGGGGGTTGCCGTGGGTCCGGGCGTCGGCGTTTCGGTCGGTGTCGGCTCCGGGGGCGTTCCCAGTCTCACCGTCCAGGCGTCTGTATTCACCGCCCCTCCCCTCTGTGTGGTGTTGAGGGTTCCGGCGAAGACGTACTCTCCCGGTGCGATCTCGAGGATGGAGGTGGCCCGGTCGCCGGGATTTTCACCCCCGAATGTCCTGCTCCAGGCCACCGCACCTTCGGCGTCGGTCGCGACCAGCCAGGCATCGGTGTCATCCACGCCGGGGAACCCTGTCTCCCCTGCGACGAGATAACCGCCGTCTGCGGTCTCGATGACCGTTTCGGCCGACTCGTTCACGCCGAAGTCGCCGTAGATCCAGTTCCAGACGACCTCCCCGTCGGGGGTGAGTTTGAGGAGGAGCACATCGGTATCGACCGTTGTGTTGTCAGGCCGCTCCGTGAACGTCCCGGCGACGAGCAGGTTGCCGTCCGAGGTGGTGATCACCGCCCGGCCGGCATCGTCGTCGGGGCTGCCGAACGTCCTGTTCCAGACTTCTTCACCCGACTCGTCCAGCCTTACTACCCAGACGTCGGCCATGCCCGCTCCCGAGGACTCGGTGCTGCCGGCAACGACGAAGTCCCCGCCGGGAAGCCGGGTGACGGCGTCCGCCCGGTTATTCCCGGCTTCGCCGAACGTCCTGTTCCAGACTTCTTCACCCGTCCCGTTCAGCCTGACCACCCAGGCGGCGGACTCGTTCTCACCCCAGGGCGCGATGGAGCCGGCGAAGAGGTAGCCGCCGTCATCGGTCCCGGTCACCGCGTTCGCCGAGGCATTGACGTCCGGGCCGCCGTAGGTTCTGTTCCAGATCTCGCCGCCCGCAGGATCGGTCTTCACAATCCAGGCATCGGTATCCGCCCGCGTCCCGTTCGTGACGAGGGTGAGGTTCCCGGCGAAGAGGAGGTTGCCGTCGTCGGTCCGGATGAGGGAACGTGCGACGTCGGTCTCCTTCCCGCCATACGTCCTGTTCCACTCCTCAGTGCCCTCCAGCGTCAGCCTGACCACCCAGGCGTCCGCCTTCCCCTCGCCGGACGATTCCGTCTCCCCGGCGAGGAAGAACCCGGTCCCCCCCGGGATCGGAACAATCGCGTATGCCGCATCATCGGCATCCGGCCCCCCATACGTCCTGTTCCACAGAACTGCGCTATCACCTGCCCCTGTTGCCACGACTGCGACGAGCGCGAGCGCCGAGAGCAGAATAATCCCGAAATATGTGCCACGTTGCATGATCTCCCTCTCCTCATCTCCACCCGGGAACATGCTGCGGTCTGTGCCGGAGACTGCCCTCCCACCTTCCGGGGCCTTACGGTGTATCGCTATAAAATCCGGGTTTATCCGGTGAAAACCGGGCCTCCTGCAGAGTCCCCGGGTCCCGCAGCATCACGAGGTCTGCACCCCTATAGCGCCATTATTATAATAATATTGTTTCAATGTGCCCGCGTGGCGGCGGTTCGAGGGCAGCTGGTGCACCAGAAGCGAGACGTCCCTTCCTCTCCACATGACCGGGCGTATCTGCTGCCATGGCTGCCATTTCTCTCGTTCGCCGGGGAGAGGGCAGTGCCCATACCCTGTGGCGGTCCGGCCCTGCCGGTGCATCTCCTCGACTTCACAAAAGCATCAATACGCTTATGAACAAACATCTGGTAGGAAACCTGCATGAGACTCTTGCTTGCAATTGCACCGGAACAGTTCAGGGACGAAGAACTGGAGACCCCGAAGAGGGTCTTTGAGGAGGCCGGGATCGACGTCGATATCGCCTCTACGATCGCCGGCACCTGCACGGGGATGCTCGGGGCCACCGCGGAGGCGACGATGACGTTTGACGACGTCGATCCTGATAACTATGACGGGATCGTCGTGGTGGGCGGCGCCGGATCCCAGGACCACCTCTGGGGGAGCGAGAGGCTTGTGGCCCTGGTCAGGGCATTCTTCGAGCAGGGCAAGGTCGTTGCCGCCATCTGTCTCGCGCCGGTCGTCCTGGCGCGGGCGGGCATCCTCGCGGGGCGGCAGACCACGGTCTACCAGAGCCCGGCGGCGGTCGCGGAGATGAAGAAGGCCGGCGCGAACCTTCTCAGCATCCCGGTTGTTGCGGATATGCAGGTCGTGACCGCGAACGGCCCCCATGCTGCCGCACAGTTCGCCGACACCGTCATATCGAAACTCGAATGCTGAACGATACACACGGCGGTGGGGTGAGCCGGGCGGACTGCACTCTGGTGATCCCCGCGTACAACGAGGAGCGGCGGATCCGGTCGCTCCTCGACGACATCTCCGGCTTTGCCGGCCCCCTGATATTTGTCTGCGACGGGACCGATGCCACCCCCGCTATCATCGATGCGTTCGCGGCCGATCACCCGTCGCGTACGATCCGGTGCCTGACGTTCCCGCACCGCCTCGGCAAAGGAGGGGGGGTTGTCGAGGGCATGAAGGCGGCCGCCACGCGCTACATCGGCTACATGGATGCCGACGGTTCGACGTCCCTTGCCGAGATGGAGCGCCTCTTTGACCGCCTTACAACGGTAGACGGCGCCATCGGCTCGCGCTGGGTCCCCGGCTCGGTCCTCCCCGTGCGGCAGGGTTTCCGGCGCCAGGTCGAGAGCCGTCTCTTCAACCTTCTGGTCCGGCTGCTCTTTGGGCTCGATTACCGGGACACCCAGTGCGGCGCGAAGGCCTTCCGGAGGGAGGCGCTCGACGCGGTTCTGCCGTCCATCCGGTCGACCGGGTTCGAGTTCGATGTCGAACTCCTCTGGCGGCTGCAACGGCGCGGCTGCCGGGTGGAAGAGGTCCCGATCACCTGGGAGAACCGGGAGGAGTCGAAGGTAATGGCACTGGACGCAAAAGAGATGCTGTTTGGTATGATCCGGCTCCGGTTCGGGTAGTTCGCCTCCCGCTGCTCCTCCCGGAACAGATCGCCGGGTTTTAAGCCTTTCTGGGCCGAAGGGTTCTGCAAGAGCGGTGAAATCCGGTGTTTGAGAAGACGGTCTTTGTGGAGGGGATCAGCGGGGGAGTGCAGGTCGACGCACCGTTTGTCGTGGATGCTGCGGAGTTGCGGGAGAAGCGGGACGGCAAGTATATCCTGCTTTCCATCTCCGATAAGACCGGCCGGGGGCCCTGCAAGGTCTGGGGGACGTCCAACCACGACATGCGGCAGATCGAGGAGTTCTGCCACAACATCCGGGTCGGCGAGGTCTACCGGATCCAGGGATACGCGAAGGAGTTCAACGGCACCTGCGAGGTGAACGTGAACGACGGGATAGCCCATCTGACGGATCCGATCCGGAGCGATCTCATTGAACCCTCCTGGTTTGTCTACGCACCTGCCGACAGCGACGGCGTCCGGCGGGGGCTCGGGCGTATGGCCGCCGGAATCGAGGATCCCGGCATAGCCTCCCTCGTCTCACGGGTCATGAACGACGTCCCGGGATTTTTTGAAGCGCCCGCGGCCAAACGCCGGCACCACGCGTATACCGGCGGCCTCGCGGAGCACACCCTCGAGACCGCGGAGATTGCGGCGAACCTCGCGGGCACCGTCTGCCGGGCGGAGATGGACACCGATGTCCTCCTCGCCGGCTCCCTCCTCCACGACATCGGGAAGGCACCCTGTTTCCGCCGCCAGGGCTTCTCGTTCGTCGCGCTCCCGGAGTATACGCTCGTCGGGCACACGGCGATCGGGGCCGCGGCCCTCCTCCGGCACGCGGCAGGCGTCGACCCTGCACGGTTCAGCCACATCCTCCATATCCTGATGGCGCATCACGGCCCCCACGGCGAGGTCCAGCCCCGGACCCCGGAGGCCTGGGCGGTCCACTTCGCCGACAACGCGAGCGCCACCCTCCGGAGCGTCTGTGACGACGTCGCCGGCCTCAGCCCGGGAGAGGAGCGGCAGGGGGCACGGACGCGGCAGCTGGTCTACCGGTTTTGACCATTCTCACGCGAACGAGATCCGGAGAGAGGCTCGTAAACCACCGGTTGCTATATCAAAAAAGCGACTCATATATTGTCTCGATCGGCAAATACTCTATTATCTTTCGAATATATTGCCCTTCCGATCCCGACCGGCGAAGCCGGAGCGCCCCGCAAAAAAGAGGTTACTCCCCCTTCAGGTAAGCCTCGGGGTCCCGCTCGAAGAGCTTCTTGCACCCCGGGGCGCAGAAGTAGTAGGTCTTGCCCTTATACTCGGACGTGAACTTCGCGGTCGCCTCGTTGACGTCCATCTTGCATACCGGATCAATTGCCACGGATATCAACCTCCGATCATTCCTCTCTTCACCGGAGGTATATATGTCTTGAGCAGCAGCGAGAGCGAGACGACCGTCACCGACGAGAGGGCCATCGCGAGCGCCGCAAACTCCGGCCGGAAGGTGATGCCAAAGATTGGGTGGAGCACGCCTGCCGCAAGCGGGATGAGGGCCGAGTTGTAGGCGAACGCCCAGAAGAGGTTCTGCTTGATCCGGCTCATCACCTTCCGGGAGAGTTCTATGGCCGCGACGGCATCGACGAGGTCGTCGCGAATGAGGACGACATCGCCGCTCTCGATCGCGACATCGGTCCCGCTCCCGATCGCGATCCCGACGTCCGCCTGCGCGAGCGCCGGGGCGTCGTTGATACCGTCGCCGACGAACGCCACGACCGCCCCCTGCTCCTGGAGGGCGCGGACCTCCTCGGCCTTCTCCTGCGGCAGCACCCCGGCGTGGACGTCCTCGATCCCGACCTCCCTCGCGATGGCGTTTGCCGTCCGCTCGTTGTCGCCGGTGATCATCGTCACGGCAAGGCCCATCCTTTTGAGGTCCGCAATGGCCGCCTTCGTCGTCGGTTTGAGGGTATCGGCGATGGCAATGATGCCTGCGAACCCGGCCCCGGCGGCGACGAGTACTGCGGTCTTCCCCTCGTCCTGGAGGGCGGCGATCCGGCCCCCCGCATCAGGGGGAACGGAGATATGGTATTCGTCGAGGAAGGGCCGGTTCCCGATCAGGACCTCTTCCCCCTCCACCACGGCGCTCACGCCCCGCCCGCCGAAGGTCGTGAACCGCTCCGACGCCGGGATTGTGACGCCCGCGCTCTCCGCCCGCCGGACGACCGCCTCCGCGAGCGGGTGCTGCGAGTTACGCTCGACCGCCGCCGCGATCGCGAGAAGCCGGTCCTCTCCGATCCCGGCCGGCACGACGTCGGTGACGTCGGGCTTCCCCCGGGTGAGCGTCCCGGTCTTGTCGAAGACGACCGCGGTCAGTTTCTCCGAGATCTCGAGCGCCTCGCCGTTCCGGATCAGCACCCCGAGTTCGGCGCCCCTCCCGATCCCGACGGTCACGGCGGTCGGGGTGGCGAGACCGAGCGCACAGGGGCAGGCGACGACCAGGATCGAGATCAGGACCGTCAGCGCAAAGAGGAGCGTGGCGTCGAGGACCAGGTACCAGGCGAGGAAGGCGACGGTGGCGATCGCGAGGACGGCCGGGATGAAGTAGGAGACCGCGACGTCGGCGATACGCTCGACCGGGGGCTTTGAGCCCTGGGCGTCCCGGACGAGCCTGATGATCTGCGAGAGAACCATATCCTTCCCGATCTTCTCCGCCCGGAACCGGAGGACGCCGTTCACGTTCAGGGTGCCGCCGACGACCCCGTCGCCCTCCCGTTTGTCGGCCGGGATGGGTTCGCCGGTGATCATCGACTCATCGACGGAACTCTCGCCGCCCACGACCGTCCCGTCGACCGGCACCTTCTCCCCCGGCCGGACCAGGAGGATGTCGCCGACGACGACGTCCTCGATGGGGACTTCGACCTCGCGATCGCTCCGGATCACCGTCGCGGTCCTGGGCCGGAGGCCGATCAGGCTCTTGATGGCATCCGATGTCCTCCCCTTCGCCCGGGCTTCGAGGTAGCGGCCGAGCGTCAGGAACGAGGCGAGCATCACCGCGGTCTCGTAGAAGTTGAAGGCCGGGGTGAGGACGATGTTGAAGGTGCCGAGGAGGCTTGCGCCGTAGGCGACACCGATCCCCATCGCGTACATGACGTCCATCGTCAGTGCCCGGTTCCGGAGCGCCGCGGCGGCCGCCTTGAAGATGGGGGCGCTGACGTAGTAAAAGACCGGGAGGGTGATGACGAGCATGACGAGGTTGACCGGGACCGGGAGGGCGGCCGCCCCCGGCATACCGAAGAGCATGTAGAAGAAGAGCGGGATGCTCACCGCAAACCCGACGACAAACCGCCGGAACTTGTCCCGGAGGTCCTCCTCCCGCATCCGGGCCTCGACGTCCTCGGAGATCTCCTCATCGAGCCCCAGGTACTGGTAGCCGGCATCCTCAACGGCGGCCCGGAAATCAGGGGCCGTGACGAGTGCAGGGTTGTAGACGATACGTACGTTCTCGGTCGCGAGGTTGACCCGGGCCTCGTAAACCCCCTCAAGGTCGTTGAGCGAGGCCTCGATCACCTGGGCGCAGGAGGCGCAGACCATCCCGCCAACCCTGACAGTGACCTCGTTCCGTACAACCCCGTAGCCTGCGTCGGTGACCGTCCGTTCGAGATCCGCGAGGCTGGTCTTCGCTGGATCGTACTCGACGGTGGCCGTCTCGGCCGCGAGGTTGACCCGGGCATCATAGACGTCGTCCCGGTCGTGGAGGGCCTTCTCGATGTTGAGGGCGCAGGACGCGCAGTGCATCCCGGAGATCTTCAGTTCTGCCTTCCGTTTCTCCTCCGGCATGTTATTCACCTCAGCGCGCGGGAATAAATACCTGCACCCCTCCTCACCGGTCTCCGCGCAGCCGCTCACAAAAGGGACCGAATCACTGCTTCAGTCCCGGCTAATTTTTATACATAACATTATTATATTAAAAACCGGTTATTATCCCCCTATCCAGAGGTGATTGAGATGCAGAGAAGGGATCTTCCGATAGGAGAGTCACGGGAGGAGAAGCGATATGATCTTGAACGCATGTCGTCGGGGCGAGATATCAACGGCCTGACCGAAGCACTGCAGACTGGCGATCCTGCCGTCCGCCGCGATGCCGCCCTTGCCCTCGGCGCGCTGGGCGAATGGAGGGCTGTGGACCCTCTCATCCGGGCGCTCGCTGATCCGGCGCAGGACGTCCGGGAGGGGGCGGCGAACGCGCTTGTGATGGTCGGGACGCCGGCGGTTGATCCGCTGCTCGATCTCCTCGACCATCCCGAAGCTGCGGCAGTGTACGGGATGCCGCGGGAAGCGCCTGAGGAGGGTCTTACCCAGGTCGACCTCCTCGGGGGGCCCGCGGACATACCGGCCGCAAAGAGGAGGCTCCGGCACGCCGGGGGCATCAGACAGCACGATGCGCTCGGCGGCCCGGCGGATATCCGGGAGGCGGGGGCAGGAGCGTCCCGTGATACCGAGAGGGAGATCACCCAGCACGACCTCCTCGGCGGCCCGGGTGATGTCGGAACGAGGAAGAGCCTCCGGCACCGGGAACTCGCCCAGCACGACCTCCTCGGTGGGCCGGCGGACGCGAGGGAGCACGAAAGGCTCTTCCCCGGCGCGAGAAGGGCCGGCGTCGTACCGGAGGGTGCTCTTCCCGGGCGGGGACTGCGTCGGGCCTATGCCGCCGTCATCCTCGGCGAGATTGCCGATCCGCGGGCGGAAGGAGCCCTCGGCCGGGCGCTCAACGACAGTGACCCCGCCGTCCGGAGGGCCGCCGGGGACGGGATGGCACGATACCGCGAGAGGCGGGGTTCGGCGACGCGTATCATGCCATCGTCCCGCTGATGCCGGGACGGACCCCATTTTTTCCGGCTCCGTGGGGGCCACTCTTGCCGGCGAAGGTTCTTATACCGGGGAGACGGTATACGCCGGATCCGGAGGCGAAAGGATTGCAGCAAGAGAGCAGCCTCGTAGAAGAGCAGCGGGGTGAAAGAAGGTTCAACATCGATCTCCTGCGGGCCGAGGAGGATCTTGACGGCCTGATCGAGGCGCTCGGGAGCGATGACGGCCTGACCCGCCAGCGGGCCGCCCTGGCGCTGGGGGACCTCGGCAGAGTGGAGGGGGCCGAGCCGCTCATCCGGGCGCTCGGCGACCCGATGACGGCGGTGCGGGAAGCGGCGGCGGACTCGCTCGCCCTGCTCGGGAGCGCGGCGGTCGGGCCGCTGGTCGACCTCGTCGAGCACCCGGAGGCGTCGGGGAGGTACGAGGAGCCCGGACCTCCGGGGGGCACGGCGACCGTGACCGGCCCCGGCGGCCAGGCCTGGGAGGTCGAGACCCGGCGCGACCTCCGGCGGGTCTACGCGGCTGCCATCCTCGGCGAGATCGCCGACCCCGCCGCGGTGCGGCCCCTCGTCCGGGCGCTCCGGGACGCAAGCGACGATCTCCGGTGCCAGGCATCCGGGGCGCTTGCGAAGTTCGGGAGCGGGGCAGTCGAGCCGCTCACGGCGATGTTCACCGACCCGGACCCCGAGGTCCGGATCGTCGCGGCCGGCGTCCTCGGCGATACCGGTGATCCGGCTGCGGTCGAGCCCCTCATCGCGGCGCTCCGTGACGGGAACCCCGATGTCCGGGGGGCTGCGGGGGGCGCCCTCTTCCGGGTGGGCGACGCCGCGGTCGAGCCGCTGATCGCCGCGACGAAGGACGCCGACCGGAACGTCCGGCTCTACGCGGCGGGGGCGCTCAAGTACATCGGCGACCCGCGGGCGATCGATGCGTTGCAGGAACTCGCCCGGAGCGGGGATTCTGAGGAGAAGAGCGTCGCAGAGGACGCGATAGAAAAGATACGGATGGTCAGGGGCGAGGCCGCGCCGGAGCCTTCCGCGCCGACCTCCCGATAACTTATCTTTTCAGGATCATGGGCCGAGGAGCCCCCGACTTCAGTCGGAGGTAGTTGACGAGATCCCCGGCTGGGACTTCCCCGGTCATAGCGAAAAAAATACCTTTTATCCCCTTCTCCGCACCCGTACCGACTCCGCGTGGGCGTGGAACCCCTCCGCGTCGGCGATCGTCTCCACCACATCGCCGATGGCTTCGAGACCCTCCCGCGTGATCACCTGGACCGTCGAGCGCCGGCAGAAGTGGTTCACGTCGAGGCCGGAGTAGAAACTGGCATAGCCTGCCGTCGGGAGGACGTGGTTCGTCCCCGACGCGTAGTCGCCGCAGGCCACCGCCGCGTAGGGGCCGACGAAGATCGACCCGGCGTTCCGGATCCGGTTGAGGACGGCGAGCGGGTCGGCCACCTGGACCGAGAGGTGCTCGGGGGCGATGCCGTCGACCGTCGCCACCGCCTCGTCGAGCCCGCCGGTGACGATGTAGCCGGAGTGGTCGAGGGCCTTCTCCACGATCTCGCGGCGGGCAGCGCCCTCTGCCATCCGCTTCACCTCGGCCCCGACACGGTAGGCGAGGGTCGTCTCGGTTGTCACCAGAACGCAGGCGGCGTTCGGGTCGTGTTCGGCCTGGGCCAGGATATCGGCCGCGATGAAGGTCGGGTTCGCCGTGTTGTCGGCGAGGATCGCGATCTCGCTTGGCCCCGCCGGGAAGTCGATCTCCGCCTCGTCGCGCAGAAGCATCTTCGCCGCGGTGACGTAGACGTTGCCGGGGCCGACGATCTTCTCGACCTTTGGGACCGTCTCCGTCCCGATCGCCATCGCTGCGATCGCCTGGGCGCCGCCGACCCGGTAGATCTCGTCGACCCCGGCGATATCGAGCGCAACGAGCGTGATTGGGCTCGTCGGCGGCGGGGTGCAGCAGCAGATCTCTCGGACCCCCGCGACCTTTGCCGGGATGGTGCACATCAGCGCCGTCGAGGGGTAGGCCGCCCGCCCGCCGGGGACGTAGGCCCCGATGCGGGATAAGGGCGTCGTCTTGACGCCGAGGGTGATCCCCGGCTCCATCTCCTGGAGCCAGAGGTCGCGCCCGCGCTGCAGTTCGTGGAACCGGCTGATCCGCGCCTCCGCCTCCACCAGGCTCTCGACCAGCCGTGCGTCCACCTGGTCGTAGGCCGCCTCCCGCTCCTCGTCGGAGACGGCGATCTCCTCCAGATCGATCTTATCAAATTTCTTCGTCAGGTCGAGGAGGGCCGCGTCGCCCTCCGCCCGCACCCTTCCGATGATCTCCGAGACCGGTCCCTTCACCCGGTCAAGGTCCGATCGTCGACCGGCAATCCAGGTCTCGATATCCAGCGCCTGCCACATGAGGAACAGGGTCGGCGGGGAGGAGCGTTAAGGTTTCGACTTCCGGGGCGCCGGATAAAACCACTCCTCGCATGAGCGGGTTTTCGGAAAGGGCTTTACAACTATTATTTGTTAACAACTATAAAAAAGACTAAATATTTTGTCTACCGAAGGCCCGCCCGCATGACTCCAAGATCGTGGGTGCCCCTTCTGGGCATCGTAGTAGTGCTGCTCGCCGCATGTGCCGTCTCCGTCACGGCGCAGGAGGCGGCAGATCCGGGCGTGCTCCGGATAGCAACGACGACGAGCCTCCGTGATACAGGCCTTCTTGACGAGCTCGAACTGATGTATGAGAACACCTCCGACGTAGACGTACAGATCACCGCCCAGGGGACCGGGCAGTCCCTCGACACCGCCCGGCGCGGCGATGTCGACCTGGTTCTCGTCCATTCGCCGTCGCTTGAGCAGCAGTTCATCGACGAGGGCTACGGCATCAACGAACGGTGCTTCGCCTACAACAACTTCCTCATCGTCGGGCCGGAGTCCGACCCGGCGGGGATCGCGAACATGACCCCGGTCGAGGCGTTCCAGGCGATCTACCTTGCCGGCACGAACAACACCCCCGACGTCTCGTTCGCCTCACGCGGCGATGAGTCCGGGACCCACACCCGGGAGAAGGAGATCTGGGAAGCGGCCGGTTACAACTACACTACCGACATCCAGGACTCCGGGGCCTGGTATCTTGAGACCGGGAGCGGCATGGGCGAGACCCTGACCCTCGCCAACCAGAGGAACGCCTACACGTTCTCCGACATCGGGACCTACCTCGCCCTTCAGGACCAGCTGGCACTCGTGCAGCTCGTGACGGAGGGGGACCAGCTCATGAACCGCTACAGCGCAATCGCGGTCAACCCCGAGATGGCGGAAGGCGTCAACATCGATGAGGCCAACAACTTCATCGACTGGATCACCTCGGACGAGACCAAGGAGTTCATCGGGAACTTCGGCGTCGAGGAGTTCGGCCAGCCGCTCTTCATCCCGCTCTACCCGCCCGAGTGTACCGAGCCGCCGTTCAACTGCACCACCTGCTCGGGACAGGGAAACGCGACGACCGGTAACGCGACGGCGTGAATCGGGACCGCTCGCACCGTGCTACAGCGGTCCGGGGCGTGAAATCTCTGCTGCCTGCCAGAAGACAGAGGCAGGTGGCGGAGACACCGCCTCAGTATCGGTGCATGCGGCGGTTCGGCACGGGGATTGCTCCGGGAGGACGATAGGCATATTGTTGACATCTGGCCACCGTTAACTATTTAGCATCGGTCGAACATCCTGACGCGTTGTTATGAGAACGAATGCGACTCTTCCGACGGCAGGCATCATCGCGATCCTGCTCATCCTCGCTCTCGGTGCGGGGTGTACCGGGACGGCGCCGGGCGGCAACGAGACCCCGACCGCCACGACGACTCCCGCCGGTGGGGGGAACGTCCTCCGGATAGCCACCACGACGAGCCTCGAGAACACCGGGCTGCTCGCGGAACTCGAACGGGTCTACGAGAACGAGACCGGTATGGACCTCCAGTTCATCGCCCAGGGGACCGGGCAGTCCATCGACTCCGGCAGGCGCGGCGACGTCGACCTGGTGCTCGTCCACGCCCCGGACCTTGAACAGCAGTTCGTCGACGACGGTTTCGGGATCGACCCGCGGTGCATCGCCTACAACTACTTCATCATCGTCGGGCCGGAGTCCGACCCGGCGGGGATCGCGAACATGACCCCGGTCGAGGCCTTCAAGACGATCTATCTCGCCGGCACGAACAACACCCCCGGCGTCATCTTCGTCTCCCGCGGCGACAACTCCGGGACCCATAACCAGGAGAAGGTCCTCTGGGAGCAGGCGGGCTACGACTACGACACCGAGATCCTGGACACCGGGGGCTGGTACGTCGAGGCCGGCAAGGGCATGGGCGACACCCTGATCCTGGCAAACGAGCAGCAGGCATACACGCTCTCCGATGAAGGGACGTATCTCTCGTTCGCTGACCGGCTCACCCTGGTGCCGGTCATTGCCGAGGGTGCGGAACTCCTGAACCGCTACAGCGCAATCGCCGTCAACCCCGAAGAGCACCCGGGTGTGAACGCCGAAGGTGCCGCGGAGTTCATCAACTGGCTCACCACGAACGAGACGAAAGAGATGATCGGGAACTTCGGCGCCGAGGAGTTCGGCAAACCGCTCTTTACGCCGCTCTACGCTCCCGAGTGCGCCGAGCCGCCGTTCAACTGCACCTGCACGGGAGAGGTGACCGGATAAGCGCAGATCAGAGGTGGAAGGGAGGCGTGAACGAGGTGGACGGCAGGGTAATGGAGGCTGAGAGCGCGTGGTGAACGAGAACCCGATCATCGAGGGGTTCATCGAGGCCATCGAGCTCATCGTCACCCTCGATCCCCAGGTGGTGGAGATCACCATCCGCTCCCTCTATGTCTCCCTCACCGCCACCTTCTTTGCCGCGCTGATCGCCCTCCCGCTCGGCGCGCTCATCTACTTCTACGAGTTCCGGGGGAAGCACGCGGTCGTCTCCACGCTCCAGACGCTCTACGCGCTCCCCACGGTCATCGTCGGCCTGCTCATGTTCCTCCTCCTCTCGAACATCGGCCCCTTCGGGTTCCTTCGCCTCCTCTACACGCCTGGCGGTATGATCGTCACCCAGACGATCCTCATCATCCCGCTCCTGATGGGGCTGACGGTCTCGGCGCTCTCCGGGATCGACCGGGACAAGCGCTACACGATCACCGCCCTCGGCGCGAGCAGGCTCCAGACGATCATGACGATCATCGCTGAGGCGCGGTTTGCAGTCATGGCCGGCGTCCTCCTGGGCTTCGGGCGGGCGATCGCCGAGGTCGGGACGGTGATGATCGTCGGCGGGAACATCCGGGGCGCCACCCGCGTCCTCACTACCGCGATAGCGCTCAACACATCGATGGCAAACTACTCCCTCTCGATTGCACTCGGGATCATCCTCCTTGCGGTGGCGCTCGGTGTAAACATCACCCTCTCCCTGGTGCAGCGGCGGTGATATGATGGCGATCATCGAGGCACACGATATCACGAAGTTCTACGGCAACCTCAGGGTCCTGCACGACGTTGACCTCTCGGTCGGGAAAGGAGAGATCCTCGCGCTCATCGGGCCGAGCGGCTCCGGGAAGAGCACGCTTCTCCGGGTTCTCGACCTGATCGAGCCCGCAAACGGCGGCGAGATCTCGGTCTTCGGGATCGACGTGGTACAGGAGCGCGGCCGCTGGCTCGATCTGCGCCGCCGGATGGGAATGCTCTTCCAGCGGCCGATCGTCTTCAACGCGTCCGTCTACGACAACGTCGCGATGGGGCTGCGCTACCGGGGAGCCTCCGGCGAGGATATCGAGAGGAAGGTGAAAGAAGCCCTCGAAGCCGTCGGGCTCTCCCGCTACATCAAGAGCAAGGCGACCGACCTCTCCGGCGGCGAGCAACAGCGGGTGGCGTTATCGAGGGTGCTCGTGACGGACCCCGAGATCCTCTTCCTGGACGAGCCGACCGCGAACCTGGACCCGACATCGACCGCCACCATCGAGCGGATCGTGACGGGCCTGAACCGCGAGGCCGGGATGACTGTCCTCATCAGCACCCACGATCTCTCGCAGGGGCAGAGGCTCGCCCACCGGATCGCGGTGATGATCGACGGCACGATCGCCCAGACCGGGCCATCGCGCGAGGTCTTCCGCGAGCCGAAGGACCGGAGGATCGCCCGATTCGTGGGCGCCGAGAATATCATCCCGGCCCGGGTCGTCTCGCGGAGCAACGGATTCACCATCGTTGAGGCACATGGAAGACAGATGCTCTCGGCGACCCCGCCGCCCGCCGAAGAGGTCGAGATGGTCGCCCGGGGCGAGGATATCTCCCTGCACCGGCGGGAACCGGAGCACGAGGAGGCGGAGAACCGTTTCCCCGCCACGGTCACCCGTATCGAACCCACGGCACCGTTCGTGAACGTGACGGTCCACTGCGGGTGCGATCTTGTCGCGCTGGTGACCGCGAGGAGGGCGGAGGCCCTCGGCCTCCGTGAGGGGATGGAGGTCTGGGTCTCTCTCCAGGCGAAGGCGGTCCACCTTATCCGCAGGTAGAGCATGAGAGGTTAACGGAAACGGGTTAATCCGCGCAAAAAGCGACACTCTTACATCAGGCCGCCGTCAATTGTCCTTATGCCAATCGCTCCTCCCTCCCGGGAGGAGCATGGATTACATACGGACATGAAGACCAGAGTCATTTCCGGCGATCTTCTCCGGGGCGGCAGGGAGGCATCCCTCACCCGGTGGAAGAAGCACCGGGGACGCTACGTAGACTGGTGCATCGTCGGGTTCTGCATCATGGGAGCGGCGCTCGTCGGGATCACGGTGCTCGCGCTCGCGAGCATGGCGACGGCGGAACTCGGAAACCCGGCTCACCTCCTCGAGGTGGCGCTCTCGTCGGAGGTGATCCACTCCATTCTTCTCACGTTTGCTGCGGGGGCGAACGCCGTCCTCCTCCTCGCCCTCTTCGGGACCCCGCTCGCCTACGTCCTCGCCCGGGCGCATCCGTCCCGTTTCAAGGGCGTCGTCGAGAGCATCGTCGACATCCCCCTCATCCTGCCGCACACCGTGGCGGGGTTGCTCGTCTACCTCCTCTTCATGCGCCGGGGCTGGCTCGGCGCACCGCTCTCCGGGATCGGGCTCGCGTTCGAGGATGCCTACCCGGGAACGGTCGTCGCGATGCTCTTCGTCGCCTCGCCGTTCTATGTCAACACCATGCGGGAGGGCTTTGAGAAGGTCCCGGTCCACCTTGAGAACGTCGCCCGCACGCTCGGTGCCGGGACGTTCACCACCTTCCGCACGGTCACGCTCCCCTTAAGCCTCCGGCACATGTACAACGGGGCAATATTTGCCTGGGGGAGGGCTATCGGAGAGTTCGCCGGCGTTATCATGATCGCCTACTACCCGTTCATCATATCGACGCTGATCTACTACTCGTTCACGACGGACGGCATCCAGACAAGCAGGAGCATCGCGTTCACGGTCATCCTGGTCAGTTTAGGAGTCTTCTATCTTCTTCGGCGAATGACCCGGTGCTTAGGGAGGCACGATGATAGAGTTTGACCGCGTCTCGCTCACCCTTGGCTCGTTCTGCTTGAAGGACGTCAGCCTGAATGTCGGTAAGGGCGACTACTACTTCATCATCGGGCCGTCCGGCGCGGGAAAGACGGTCCTCCTCGAGGCGATCGCCGGCCTTCATTCGCCAGGCAGCGGCCGCGTCCTCCTCCGGGACGAGGAGATCACCGCGCTCCCGCCGGAGAAGCGGGGGGTTGCCCTCGTCTATCAGGACTACTCGCTCTTCCCGAACATGACGGTCGCCGACAACGTCTCCTACGGCCTCCGTGTCCGGGGGATGCGGAAGGGAGAGGCCAGGACCGGGGTCGCGGGGCTCCTCGAGCGGTTCGGGATCGCTCACCTTGCCGACCGCTACCCGGGCACCCTCTCCGGCGGCGAGCAGCAGCGGGTGGCGCTCGCACGTGCCGTCGCGGTGAAGCCCGATATCCTCCTCCTTGATGAACCCCTCTCGGCCCTCGACCCGGTCACGCAGGAGAGGTTCATCGACGACCTCCGGCGCCTCCACCGGGAGGAGGGGCTCACCATCGTCCAGGTGAGCCACTCGCGCCGGGAGGCGCACCTCCTCGCCACCCGGGTGGCGGTGATCATCGATGGGACCCTCGTGGACGAGGAAGAGGCCGAAGTTGTCCTGAACACGCCACGGAGCCGCGAAGTCGCCTCGTTCGTCGGCATCGAGAACATCCTTGACGGGATCGTGACGGCAAACGAGGACGGGCACGCGACGGTGGATGCCGGGGGGCGGACCTTCGAGGTGGTGACGGAGGCTGCCGCCGGCGAAGCGGTCACCCTCTGCATCCGGGCCGACGATGTCGTCCTCGTCACCGGGGACGAACGTCGCTCCAGCGCCCGGAACACGATGGCCGGGAGGGTCGTCTCCGTCGCGGAGAACGGTCCCGTCGCCGAGGTGAAGGTGGACTGCGGTGTCACGCTCACCGCGGTCCTGACACGGCGGTCGGCACGCGATCTCGCGCTCGTTCCGGGGATCGCCGTGACCCTTTCCGTCAAGGCAACGGCGATCCACGTCATCGGGTGAAACTCCTCACCCGTTCTTTTGTTTCAGCACGAGCAGCAGGCCGATGAGGCCGGCGGTGACGGCGTTCGCCGCGATGATGGCGGGGTCCGCTCTCACCACGCCGTAGGCGAGCCAGAGCAGGACACCGGCAAGGAGGACGACGAGCATCGCGAGCGAGAGGTCGGCGGTCGAGCGCGTGCGCCAGGCTTTCGCGACCTGCGGCGCGAACGAGAGCGTCTTAAGCGTTCCTGCGGTGAGGCCGAGGACGGTGATGGTGTCCATGAGCACCTTCCCGGGTCTTACGCCGGATGGGATAAATCCTGGTCCGGTCACGACCCGGGCTGCCGCCTGCCCGCCCGCCATTGCAGAACGTAGGCAAGGACCATCCCGACGATGAAGGCGACGGTGAGACCGATCGCGAGGGTGAGGACGGCGATGACCGCCGTGACCAGGTAGGACTCCGTCTTCGCGCTGTGCTTCCCGAGCTCGAGCGCCACGAAGACCAGGAGTGCCCCGAAGACCCCGAACGGGATGAGGGTCAGGACCTCCGGCGGGGCGAAGGCGACGGCGAAGATGAGAATGAAGATCCCGGCGACGATGTTCGCCCCGCCGGTCCTCGCGCCGAACCGGTACATGGCCGCGAGCCCCCCGGCACCGTGGCACATGGGAAACCCGCCGAGCGGCGTCGAGACCAGGTTCATGGCCCCGATGGTCCGCGAGAGCCTATCGGGGTCGACACCCTTCTTCGGGAAGAGGTCGTAGGTGAGGAGCGACGTCGCGAGGATGGCGTTTGCGATCGTGAGTGGGACCTGCGGGAGGACGAGGTCCCAGGTGCCGGTGATGAAGTCTGAGGGCACCGGGAGGACGAGGGCGGGGAGGGGCATCAGGCGGAACGGTGGCATCCCCTGCACGGCGATGCCGGCGGCAAGCCCGATGATGAGGACGAGCAGGGCGGAGACGTCCGGGATCCGGGTGCGCTGCGACGCGATGAAGAAGACAACGATGACCGCGATCGCGAGCATCGCGACGAGGGTATCGGCGACGATGTAGCCGAGCGACGTCCGGAGGAGGAGGAGCGCGAGCCCTGCCTGGACGCCGCGGATGACGCTTTTCGGGATCCGGTCCTCAAGCCAGGCCATGCCGCCGACGAGGCCGATGATGAGGAAGAGCGCCCCGACGACGAGGCCGGAGGCCACGATCTCGCCGGCACAGAGCCCTTCGGCGATGACGACGGCCCCGATCGCCTTCATCGGCTCGATGGGAATGGGGAGGCGGTAGTAGAGCCCGGTGATGATGAACCAGGCGGCGAGAAAGAGGAAGAAGTGGCTGACGTTCACGTCCGGGCAGACGATCGCGACGCCGAGCAGGATGGGAAAGATGGTTCCGAAGTCGCCGACGGCTCCGGCGACCTCCTCAAGAGTAAACCGGATGCCTCTCTCCTCAGTTCCGCCGCTTTCCGCCATGCTTCATCTCCCTGTATGTCAGGCCTCCTTCTTGGGGTTTTGGATAACGTCCCCGGGTGCGTTCGGGCCTTCCAGGGGATAACGATTACCCTGCCCGAACAGTAAGGGGGGTTAAGTTAGAAACCTCAACATCATCCGGATTATAAACATTTATTTTGCTCAATTGAGTAATTATCCCTATGAGAGCGCACCTGTCTCCCATACTTCCACTGCCATTTACATCAACCGCCGCTTCTTCATGCAGACATACCGCCGGTACGCCGGCGGTGACCGGCACGGCAAAACCCGAACCGCTTGCCTACACTACCTCGACGGAGATGACCTCGTGATGGGACAGAACGAGAATAACGCCATAGAGACCGCCACCTACCGGATCATCGGGACCATCCGATCGCCGTTCACCGACCGGGACACCACACCCATCCAGAGCATCTTCTCCGGGGCGGAGGGAACCATCGAGGTCTTTCCCGAATACGCCGAAGGACTCGAAGGGGTCGAGGGGTTCTCCCACATTCACCTCCTCTACCACTTTCACCGGGTGGACGGCTTCTCTCTGCGCCAGCGCCCCTTCGCCGACGGCAGCAGGGAACGGGGAATCTTTGCCATACGCCACTGCAATCGCCCCAACCCCATCGGCATCTCCCTCGTCGAGGTCGTTGCCGTCGAGGGCAGCACCGTCCGGGTCCGCGGGATCGACGTGCTGGACGGCACGCCGCTCCTCGACATCAAACCCTACGTCCGTCAGTTCGACCACCGCGACGAGGTCAGGAGCGGCTGGGTCGACGCGCGGCGCATCGAGGAGGTGAAGGTCAGGAGCTTCTCGCCAAAGGACCTCCGGGAGTACGAGGAGTCTTCATGAGCCGGCGGAGCCCCTCCCGGCCCCCGATTCTCACGCCGCCGGTCCAGGTGCGGCGCCCCTGTCACGGGTCGCATCTTCCGGGGAAGATGCCGAAGGCCCGGGGCCGGGCTCATCCTCCCATTTCTTTTCGTCAAGAAGGTCCTCGGCCTTCAGCCGTTCGATGGCCGCGTCCAGATACTCCGAGACGATCCTGTCCCTCTCCTGAATCTGCCGGATCCAGACCCGCACCGTCAGCCTGACCCAGTCCTCCTTGATCGACGAGACCTGCACCTTCGGCTCGAACAACGCATGACCGGGGCCGGGGCGATCGGATGAGAGGCGCCCGATATACGGGAGATCGAAGAGGCTCTGGAGGGCGGACCGCTCGGCCGGCTCGACGTGGGGCAGGATCAAGGGATGGTCGTGCGCGGCGGCAAGTGCGATCGCCTCCGCCCGCGCGAGGTCCGCGGTGACCGGGACGGCGAGCGGGATCGTGACCTCGAGAAGCCCGGCACGTGAGTAGTTGATGACCTTTGAGGTGATGATGCTCGCGTTTGGCGTGAGGACCAGACCGCCGTCGAGCCCCTTGAGGGTCGTCGTCGTGAAGGAGATGTCCTGCACCCTGCCGGGCCCGGTCTCCGGCCTTCCGCTGACGCTCACCCACTCTTCGAGCTGGACCGGGCGGTTGATCGTGATCAGGACGCCGGCGATGGCGTTCTGGATGATCTGACGCGACGAGAACGCTACGACGATACCAAGGATGCCGAGCGATGCGGCGAAGGCCGTCGGGTCGAAGGCGAGGAAGTGCCTGGCGCTCGCGTATATCCCGCCGAGGATGATGCCGTACTGAAGGACGGCCGCCGTCCACTTGGCTGTCCCGCGGGAGACGCGCCCGTCCAGACCCCGCCGGAGGAGCAGGTAGGCGAGGTTGCCGAGAAAGAGAAACCCGACGAAGGTGAAGAGAAAGGCTAGGAACACATCAAGGGAGACCTCGCCGATGAGGACCGAACCGCTCTCCTGCATATTAAAGGGTGAGAGAGGGGAAGATTAAGCCCTTCCGTCATGATGCTTCGGCCTTGACCGGGATCTCTTCAGCCGAGAGACGCCTGAGAACCTCCTTCAAGTACCGGGAGACAATATCGTCTTTTTGGGGGATCTTGCGGGTCCAGGCCCCGACGGTCAGTTTGATCCAGCCGTCGGTCACCGACGCGGTACGGATGGCGGGCTCGAGGTGCGCAAGGTCGGGGCGGTCGGAGCGGAGACGCCTGTTGTAGGGGAGATCAAAGAGGTCCTGGATGGCGGATTGTTCGCCCGCACCGGGGTCCTGGATGATCCGGGGGTCGTTGCGCGCTACCGCGAGCGCGATCTCCTTCACCTGCGCGAGGTCAACGGCGACCGGGACGGAGATCGAGACACGGATCTCCATCAGCCCGCCCCGGGAATAGTTGATGACCTTCGAGGCGATGATGCTCGAGTTCGGCATGAGGACGAGGCCGCCGTCGAGACCCTGGAGGATCGTCGTCGTGAAGGAGATGTCGTGCACCTTGCAGAGCCCTGTCGACGGCATCTCCCCGACGACGATCCACTCTTCGAGCTGGACCGGGCGGTTGATCGTGATGAGAACCCCCGCAAGGACGTTCTGGATGATCTGGCTCGACGAGACGGCCACGACGATACCGAGGATGCCGAGCGATGCGACGACGGCCCTCAGGTCGAAGGCGAGGAGATACCGTGCGCTCGCGTAGCCCCCGCCGATGATGACGGCATACTGGAGGATAGCCGCCGCCCACTTGGCCGCTCCGGGGGAGACCCGCCCGTCCAGAGCCCGCCTGAGAAGCATGTAGGCGAGGTTGCCGAGGAAAAGGAGCCCGATAAGCGTGAGAACGAACGCGAAGAGCGCGTCAAGAGGTACACCGCCGATGAGGACCGGATCGCCCGACTCCATGTAGAGAAAGATGGGTGAGCGAGGGAGTTAACCCCTCCTGCTGCTACCCGGACCCACCGCCGCCCGGTGCGCCCGCACGGGCCTGGAGCGCGGAGAGGATCTCTGCATCGAGAACCTCTTCGGCGCGCTCCCGATACCGGTCCGCCATGATCGCGAGAAGACATTCTGTCCCCGCGGCCGTGGTGGAGATCCCGACCCGCTCAACCCGGCGGATCAGCCCGTCGTGCTCCATCTCACCGAACCGGGGGAGGACGTAGTAGTGGGGGATCCCGAGATGCTCGGCAAGTTTTCGGGTGGTGGGAAAACGTATGGCGATGCCGCCCGGGTAAAAACCGATGGTTACGCACCGATCCTCCTCGAGGAGGATCTGTGCTGCCGCCTCAAAGATATCGTCATGCTCGTGTGTGGACATCCGATCGCGAAAGTTTGGTTGTTGTGAGGAAAAAAGGAAGCCGGTCTGGTTACGCTGCCGCTTCCGCCTTCATCTCGCCCCGCTCTTCTTCGGGCATCTCCTCGAGGTAGGTGATCTCGGCGCCGATGTCTTTGGCGATCTGCTCGAGTTCGGTTTTGCGGAAGTGGGTGCTCTCTACCTTCAGGTGCTTATCTTCGCCCTTCTCTTCGACGACGGCGACGACGCGGAACCGCGGCTGTTTCACGCCGGTGCCGACTTTCTGGCGTTCACGTGCATAGATCTTCATACTTCTCTTCACCTCATACCAGCTGGTATACCTGCTGGTAGCTCACAAAGATACTTAATGTTTTCCTCCATACCTGAATTGAGTGGTGTTTTATGGCAGAACGATTTGAGATGGGATCGAAGCTCAAGGGTGAAAGCCTTGTCCGGCGCGGTCTGCTCCGCGAGACCGAAGGTGTCCGGCAGATCAGGATCATGCCCGACCTGAACGTTATCAAGATCGGCGGCCACGGCGTCATCGACTACGGGCGGAAGGTTGTCCACCCGCTGGTGGAGGAGATCGGGGAACTCTCCCGAAACAATAAGATCCTGGTCGCCACCGGCGGCGGCGCCCGGGTGCGGCACATCCTCGACGTCGGGATTGACCTCGGCATGCCGACGGGGGTGCTGGCCGAACTCGCGGGCAAGATCAGCGAGCAGAACGCGATCATGATGTCTATCCTCTTCTCGAAGTACAACGGCACCCGGATCCACACTGACGATCTCTTAAACCTCCCCTCGCTCATATCCCTCGGGATGCTCCCGGTCGTCCAGGGCACCCCACCCTACGGGCTCTACGAGCACCCCCCGAAACTCGGGAGCATTCCCCCGCACCGGACCGACACCGGCGCCTTCCTGATGGCCGAGGTAGTCGGCGGGAAGAACTGCATCCTCGGGAAGAATGTAGACGGCCTTTATGCCGAGAACCCGTTTGTGAATCCCGACGCCGAGTTCATCCCTGAGATTACGGCCGATGAACTCCTGGAGATGGAGATGGAGGATGTGGTGCTCGAACCGATGGCGGTCGAACTGCTCCGGGATGCCGTCCACGTCAGAGAGATCAAGGTGGTGAACGCCCACGTCCCCGGCAATATTACAAAGGCCATCAACGGGGAGCGGGTCGGCACCCTGATCCGCGCCTGAATCCCCGAAATCAACATTTTTTCATTGACCTCGAAGAAGTCTTATTTAGTATTGTGGGTGGATCAGTACAGCAAGCGATCCCATGACCATCTATCTCGGCATCGACGACACCGACACCCGCGAGTCCCGGGGAACCGGACGGCTCGCACGCACGATTGCAGCAGAACTCGCCAGGAGATACACGGTAACGGGAGTGACCCGGCACCAGCTCTTCGTCCACCCCGCTGTCCCCTACACCTCGCATAACAGCTCCGCGGTCATCCACATCCAGGAAGCGGAGAACGGGGCCGCGGCCGACGTCTTTGCGGCGGCAAAGGAACTGATGCTCGCCGACTTTATCGAGGGGAGCGATCCCGGCATCTGCGTTGCCGCCGGCTCTGCTGTCGGGAGCGAGGTCTCCCGTTTCGGGCTCTCGGCAAAGGCGAGCCTCGTGACGCAGGAAGAGGCGCGCGCGCTCGCCCGCGGGGCAGGAATCCTCCTCGAGGGGCTCGGCGGCACCGAGGACGGCGTGATCGGCGCGCTTGCCGGCGTCGGGCTCGCAGCATCAGGGAACGACGGCCGGTTCGTCCAGAAGGGAACGACCCGGGACCTCCGGGGCGTCCAGACGGTCGCGGCGATCCTCGCCTCAGGCGTCGACCGTGTCTCGACCCGCGAAGGCGCTGCGGTCAGCGAAGGCACCGTCACCCTCCGGAAATTCCCCAAACCCGCCTTCATCGGAGGGAATGCCGTCCTCTTCGTCGAGGCTGACGGCGACACCTACCATGATATCGTGGTCGGGTGACGGTAACCGGATGGGGTGGCCATGCCTCCCCGACTTGCCCATATTAGTTTACCCGGCCCGTTTGTCAATCAGATAAAGTTGATAAACCGATCTTCAAAGTAAATCCATTATATTTAATTACGAGTATTCCGATAGTTTGTTTGATAATTATGGTTAGACGAACTCTTTTCGCCGTTGCGGCCGTCATGGTCGCTCTCCTGTTCATCTGCGGCTGTACCGGGACGACAACTGACCCGGTCCCTGATGAGAAGCAGCAACTCCGTATCGCCACGACGACGAGCCTCTATGACACCAAACTCCTCGACCACCTCACCCCGATCTTCGAGGAACAGTACAACGCCGAGGTGCTGATCATCTCCGCCGGGACCGGCAAGGCGCTCGAGTACGGGCAGCGGGGCGACGTGGACGTCATGATGGTCCACGACCGTGCACGTGAAGACACCTTCCTTGCCGATGGCTACGGGACCAACCGGCGCGTATTCGCCTACAACTACTTCGTCCTCGTCGGACCTGAGTCCGACCCGGCGGGTGTCGCGAACATGACCCCTGAAGCAGCCTTCACCGCCATCCGCGAGAAGGGAACGGCCGGCGACGCGAACGTGACCTTCGTCTCCCGCGGCGACGCATCGGGCACGCACTCCAAAGAGCAGGCCATCTGGAAGGCCGCCGGGTTCAACTACACGACAGAGGTAAAGGGTTCCGGCGACTGGTACCAGGAGGCCGGGACGGGCATGGGCGCGACCCTTGAGATGGCAAACGAGAAGGAGGCCTACACCCTCTCCGACATCGGGACCTATCTCGCCTACAAGGGCGATCTCGACCTCGTGACGATCGTGGACGAGGGCGATATCCTGCTCAACGTCTACTCGGCGATGCAGATCAACCCGGAGAAGTTCCCCGATATCAACAGCACCGTCGCGAAGGACTGGGTCAACTTCGTGATCTCCGACGATATCCAGAAGGAGATCGCCTCTTTCGGCGTCGACAAGTACGGCCAGCCCCTCTTCTACGCTGCAGGGGACGACTGGGAGAAGATCGGCGTGACCGAGGCTGAAGTGAAGGACCCGATCGCCTGATCCGGTCACCAATCCCACCCCTTTTTGCCGCCTGCGAACCACAATTAGGGCAAGAACATGTACGAGATCGTCGAGGGATTCCTGGAGGCGGCACGGCTCATCGTCACGCTCGATGCCGACGTGATGGCCATCGCTCTTCGGAGTATCACGATCTCGCTCACCGCAACCGTTCTTGCCGGCCTGGTCGCCGTTCCGCTCGGCGCTGCGATCTATTTCGGCACCTTTCCGGGCAGGAAGAGCCTCATTAACCTGATCCAGACACTCTACTCTCTACCGACGGTCGTCGTCGGGCTGCTCATATTCCTGTTCATATCCCGGGTCGGGCCGTTTGGCTTTATGCGGCTGCTCTTCACCCCGACCGCCATGGTCATCGCGCAGACGGTCCTCGTCCTGCCGATCATGACCGGGCTCACTATCTCGGCGCTCTCCGGGGTTGACCCGGTCATCAGGGACACCCTCCGCTCGCTCGGCGCGACGCACCTCCAGTTCCTTGCAAACGTCATGAAGGAAGCCCGGTTTGCGATCCTCGCGGCCGTCGCGGTCGGGTTTGGACGGGCGATATCCGAGGTCGGGGCGGCGATTCTCGTCGGCGGCAACATCATGGCGTCGTCGTTTGCAAGTTCGACCCGGGTGCTGACGACTGCGATATCGCTTGAGACCTCGATGGGCAACATCTCCGAGTCGATTGCGCTTGGGATCCTCCTCCTCCTCATTGCCCTCGCCGTCAATCTTGTCATAACCACAGTGCAGCACAGGTAGAACCCATGATTGAACTTGAAGGCGTCAGAAAAGCGTTCGACAGCAAGGAGGTGCTTGCCGGCGTCACCGGACGGATCGAGCGGGGGGAGATCTTTGCCGTCATCGGCCCCTCCGGTGCCGGGAAGTCGACCCTGCTGCGTCTCATCGATCTCCTCGACACCCCGACGGGGGGAGCGATCCGGGTCAGGGGCACTGATATCCACGCGGAGACGGAGAGAAGTCTTTCCATCCGCCGGATGATGGGGATGGTCTTCCAGAAGCCGGCGGTCTTCAACACGACGGTCGCGGAGAACATCGCTGTCGGGCTCCGGTTCAGGAGAGCGAGGGAGGCGGCGATCCGGGAGAAGGTCGAGGAGGCCCTCGAGATGGTCGGTCTCGCCGGCTACGAGGAGCGGCGGGCCCGGACGCTCTCGGGCGGGGAGATGCAACGGGTGGCCCTTGCCCGGGCGATGGTAATCGAGCCCGCGATCCTCCTCATGGATGAACCGACGGCGAACCTCGACCCGGTCTCGGTGGCGACGATCGAGGACCTGGTCGTCCGGATCAACCGCGATCTCGGCACGACGATCCTCTTCTCCACCCACGATATGTACCAGGGTCAGCGGCTCGCCCACCGGATCGGGGTGCTGATGAACGGTGTCTTCGCGCAGGTGGGAACCCCGCGGGAGGTCTTCACCATCCCGGCAAGCCGGGACGTCGCCCGGTTCGTCGGGATCGAGAACATCGTCGACGGCGTCGTCGTCGGGGAGAACGGCAACGCCGTAGTCGTTGCCGGCGGCGTCCGGATCCGGGCCGCGGCGCTCCCCGGCCCGGGAGAGCGGGTCTCCCTCTGTATCCGGTCGGAGGACATCCGGATCGCCCCGGCGGACGCCGCGATGGCCGCGCCCGGCAGAAACGCCCTTCCTGGCACCGTTGCCTCCATCGTCCCCCGCGGCCCGTTCAGCAGGGTGACGGTCGACTGCGGGTTCGCCCTCTCGTCCGTTCTCGCCTGGAAGGTGGTGGACGACTTGGGGATACGCGAAGGCAGCCGCGTCAGGGTCTCGTTCGCGCCGGAGTCGGTCCACGCCGTCCAGCAGGAGTGAGGGGGCGGCATCGCACGGCGGGCACCTTCGCCGCCACCGCTACCACCCGGCGCCCGGAGCCGGCTCTCAAACACTTCAAGTCGCTTCCGCCCGCTCAATCAGCGCCAAGCAGCCACTTCCAGAGCGGGACATACCTGACCGCCCCGTCCGTCTTCTCCATGTCTTTCGTGAGAAGGATGCACTCCGCACCTGGGAACTATGGAGGTCTGCAAACTCAAGCAGCGCCTTCTCTTCCGGGGCGGGGAGGGTATCCGTATACGAGACGTCGATCGCCGAGAGCGACCGGTGGGGATGTTTGACGACGAAATCTACCTCGCCCTGCTTCTTCCGGTAGTAGACCTCATGGTCCTGTTTCTTGAGTTCCAGGAAACGAGGTTCTCCGCAAGTTTTCTCTCATCCTCTAGGAACCGGAACGATACGGCGGTCAGGAGGTCGAGGACCGGGGCCACATGATTTCGTTGGAGTATACCCCGGCACAATTGTCTGTTTTCATCGGAGTATAATCGAACTAAACCAGCTATCCAGGGAGTCTTCCCCATAGTCCTGCAGGGATACCATCACCGTGCCGGCACCCGGCGCCGTGCCCGCGTCACCCTCAGGAAAGAGCGTCGTCCTCCGCCAGGTGCTCCCGCACCTCGGCAAGGTGCGCATCAAGCCGCCGCCGGAACTCCCGGCGGTCGAGCGACCGCGCCTCGTGCCCCTCAAGCTGCAGGATCCGGTCGGCCTGCGCGATCAGGATATCGAGCGACGAGGCAGCGAAGTGCGAAGTTCCCCCGGGAACGGAGCTCGAGCACCGTCAGGTGCGAGGGGAGTTGCATGCCCGTCTCGCCGAGCGCCTCCCGCCGGGTGGCGAGCAGGGTAGCAAGGGGCGTCACCTCCCCGCTCTGGAGGCAGCCCGGCACCAGGAGGTTCGTCGCGGAACGGTCCTCGTCGAGGATGAGGAGCGGGGCCGCCGCCCGGACCGCGGCCTGGAACTCCTCTGCCATCACGAGCGAGCCGCTCCCCCGGCCGAATGCCGCCCGGGGCGCGCCCGCAAGCCCCGGCGGGAGGCTCGCGAAGAAGAGGCTGACGTCCGCTCCGGCGAGGTAGCGCTCGCCCGCCTCCGCCCGGGCGACCCCGTTGACGCTGACGAGGAGTTCCCTCCCGTCCCCGGCGGCGTGGTCGTCCTGCCCGGCGATGAGCGCATGGAGGATGGTGCTCTTCCCTTCGGCGTTCGAGCCGGCGACCGCGAAGACCTCCCGGCGCCGGAGCCCGAGGCCAGTTGCGATCCTGCCGCTCCCGGCGAGTTCCACCTCGACCGGGTCGAGTTCCGGCGGGCAGCAGAAGGGGACGTGCACCCCCTCCTTTGGGCCCGAAATGCGGTGGTGGCACCGGAGCGGGGTGAAGTTGCGGGCGGGCCGCGTGCCGTCGGCGATGAACGCGACGAGCCCCATCCCGGGGAGGACGCGCCGGAGCACCTTCTGGTCGACGGAGAGAGCCCGCGCTGCCGCGAGGGTCTGCTCCGGCACCCGGCGCACGACACGGTCGAGGGCCTCGATGAGCGCCCCGAGTCGTTCCTCAACCTCCCTCGCCGCAGCCGGCGCCGGCGGGCCGGGGTAGGGGAGGGCGCCCCTGATGACGAGATGGACCCCGGCATCGTCGATCCGGTTCCCATCGTCCGGCCGCCAGAGGCCGGTCCCGACGGCACTCCCTGACGCGATCAGCGTGACCGGCTCCACGTTCGGCAGGCAGTGGCGGGGATGCTCCGTCCCGGTCCCGGCGATCGGGTAAAGATCCCGCTCCGCCGGGACCGCCGCCTTGATCGCCTCAATGATGACCCCGGCAGCCCCGTCGGCGCCCGGACCGGACGCGCCCGGGCGTGCCCGGAGCAGGACCGGGATGCTGAACCGGAGCGCTGTCATATCCAGCGACCGGACAAGGTAGGTGTTGACGAGGTCCCGCACCACACCCCGATCGATGCGTGCCCGGCCGTCCCCGATACCCGCGACGATCCGGTGAACCTGCCCCTGCCAGGAACCCTCCGTTCCGCTCATCCCGTCTCACCAGATGATGGTATCCCGGATCCCAAGGCTTTTTGTGCACACCTTCCCTGGTCTTAAATATCCGCACGGCCCACCATTTCTACAATGGAATTGATCGTCCTCGCCAGCGGGAGCAAAGGAAACTGCACCTATCTGCGAGGGGAGCAGGGTGCGCTGCTCATCGACGCGGGGCTCTCGGCGCGTGAGACCCTTCGCCGCCTCTCGGACGCCGGTGGGGATCCGTCGCTTATCGCGGGGATTCTTGTCACCCACGAGCATATCGACCACATCCGCGGTGTCGACGTCCTGGCAAGGAGGCTCGGCGTGCCCATCTACGCGACCGGCGGCACGCTCGAGGCGTTCAATGAAAAATGCGGCGCGACGTCGGCAGAGGTCAGACGCTGTCGGTGCGGCGAATCGTTCTCTATGGGCGACTTCTCGGTCGAGCCCTTTGCCGCCTCCCACGACGCCCGGGAGCCCTGTGGGTTCTGTGTCACCGAAGGCGACCTCCGTATCGGGTGCTGCACCGATACGGGCACCGTCACCACCCCCATGTTCGACCGGTTCGCATCCTGCGACGCCGTCCTTCTCGAGAGCAACCACTGTCCCGAGATGCTTGAAAACGGCCCGTACCCCGCATACTTAAAGAGCCGGATCCGGTCGAAACGCGGGCACCTCTCGAACCCCGACGCCGCCCGCTGCCTGCAGAGGCTCGCCGATCACATTCACATGGCGGTGCTCGCTCACGTCAGCGAGGTCAACAACACGCCGGAGAGGGTGCTCCTCTCCGCGCTCGAAGGACTCGGGTTCTACTCCGACCAGGTCGGGATCACCGTCGCCCCCCAGGACCCGGGAGAGGTGCACCCGGAGTCCTACGGATTTCGGCTCTAAGAGGCCGCTCACGCTCTCCGGATCGTGCAGACCATGCCGATCACGGCACCTGAGGCATCGGCGATCGGATCGGCGGAGATGCGGACCGGCTGGTTGGAATCATCCTTTCTCACGAGCGCCGTCTCTTGTGTGCGCTCTACAGACCTGCCCTCTCCGAGAACCCCCCGGGAGAGGGCCTCCCGGATAGCCTCACCTGAGAAGAGGTGCCATATCGGCTTCCCGGCCAGTTCGCTCTCTGCGTAACCGGTCAGGAGCTCAACTACACGGTTCACGAGGACGATTGTCCCGGCGGCATCGGTGGTGATTCTCCCCTCTTCGGGCTCAGCCACGTTCAGGGTGCCCTGTTCGATCGAGGAGTCCAGCCACTCCTCGACGGCCTTCCGCTCGGTCATCTCGATAAAGTAGAGGAGTCGCTGGAGTCGCTGGTTCGTACGCTCGAGTTCGGCGGTCCGCTCGGCGACGAGTTCCTCCAGGTGCTCGCGGTAACGGTGCAGTTCCTGCTCCGCCTTCTTCCGCTCCGTGATATCTCTGACGACGGCTATAACAAGTGTCTCATACAGCGGCACAACGCGGGCTTCGTAGTGCCGGTTCACCCCGGCTTCAGCGTGGCTGAACTCCAGCGGCGCGGCAGGCAGACCTGTCCGGACGACCTGCTGCAGCGCATCGCCAAGGGCCTCTCCGATCTCCGCCGGGAGCAGGTCCTGCACTCGCCGCCCGAGAAGCGTCCGGAGCGCAAGCGGCACCTCCGCGAGCGTACCGGCCCTGGATTCGAGGATCGTGCCGTCGGCGTTCAGCCGGAGGAAAAGGTCGGGAAAGGCCTCGATCACCGCGGTCAACTCAGATGTGGTCTGCCGGAGACATTCTTCGATCAGGACCTGCTTGGTGACGTCCCGGACGGCAAGCAGGCTGAAACCGCCCTCGACCGGCGCTCGACGGAACTCGAGATCGCGCACCTTCTCGTTCCTGCAGACCACGCTGGCGACCAGGGTGCTCTCTTCTCCCCGGAACAGTTTCTGTGCCCTATCCTGCACATTTCGCCGGTATGCCGGGTTCGGGTGGGCCCGTTCGAACCATACATGCATATCCGGGACCTCCTCCCGGGTATACCCGGTGATCCTGGTAAACGCCGGGCTCACGTACCGGCATCTGCTCTCACCGTCCACCAGAACGAGTCCATCCGGTACTTCATGGAGGATCGAGAGGTAGATCTCCGGGAGAAGGCGAGACGACTCCCGGACGGCGTTTGTGCCGGCTGTTTTCCCGCCGGTACCCTGCATTGTATTGTTTCCTGTCATTGCGGCCGATCCTCCCCGCGTATCTGCATATTCCGGCTCCAACACGCTCTCCGTAGGTGGTTTTGCCTGCCAGGGTAGATATATTCATCGCTATGGCTTTCCACTCTATCTGGTCGATCAGTCATTTTAGTGAGTATCCCGGGGCGTTGCCGCGAATAAACACATCGGCGGGAGGCAGTTGGCGATTGCGGAGCCGGGGTTTTGAGGGAAGGTGAGTTCCCGGGTTCACCCTGGAGTGTATCAAGAACGATGCGGGGGCCTGCGCATTATCTGGTCCGGGGATCGTTTTGGTGTGAAGTCTCTCAGTCTTCCCCGATCTTCAGGATGTGCATGCAGTACTGGTCGATGCTGGTGAAGAAAACAGATCTCGCCCGTTTTGCCCGGTCGTCATCCCCTTCGATGAAGTCACGGAGGGTGTACTCAAGCGTCGTAATGTAATAGTCCCGCGCGGCGGAAGCCTTCTTTGCTTCTTCAAAGCAGAGATAGCTCTCAGTCTTACGGTTACACATCACCTCGAGCACGGCATCAAGCATCAGAAGCAGGTGCCGGGGAAACTGCTTCAAGATTGCGAGTTTCCGGAAACTGGCGTAGGATGCCGGCTGTAACCCGAGGATCGCAAGTTTCAGCCCGAAGTAGATCGGCTCATGGGCCTCAGGGTACTGCTGCATCATCTGCTTGACGACGGCAGCGGCATCGCTCCCGTTGCGCTGCTCCATGTGGACGTTAAACGCCCCGGCCAGGAACCGCATGTCGTCCGGGAACCGCTCCGTTGCCTGGGCAAGGAGGAGCTGCCGGCGCTCGATATCTGCCTCCTGCTTCGCCCGCAGGATGCCGATGCGGTAGAGTTCCGGTTCGCCCGGGAACCAGGTGAACGCCAGGTCGAGCATGAACCAGAAGATCAGGTTCAGCCGGGCATCTTTCCGGTCGAAGACCCCGAGACGGTCGAGCGGGACGTGGGAGCGGCAGAGGGTCAGCATCTCCTCACGGGCCCGGAGTTCCGTATCATCGGGACGAAGATCCGGTTTCCGGTTCGTTGCGCGGGACTGGGCGTAGTAACTGTACGCAATTGCGGCATTGACCCGCCCGTCATAGTTCCTGTAACGGGCCAGGTACTCAACAGCCTGGTGGTAATTCCCGGTATCGATCAGTTTGAGGCCCGCAACCACGTCAAGCGTCGCCCGCCCTCTCCTCCGTCGCTTGTTCCCCATGGCGTGCCGGAGGATCTTTTCCAGGAACTCCGGCGTAGGGATCTCGCGCGTGGCGTTGAGGAGCGTGAGGGTGGTCGCATCGATGAAATCGTCGTATGACCTGTCGTCCAGGTCGGGGAACGTCCGGTCGAGGGTGGTGGCGACGTGCCCGAAGAAGACCGGCAGGTTCCCTTCCACCTGAGCGATATTCTTCTCGATATAATCGTCCATAGTAGCCCGGAGCTGTTCAAGCCGCCTGGTCCGGAGCGCTTCGGGCTGCCACGCACCTTCCATGCACCTACAGGTTGAAAGCCAAAGAGATATTTGTTTTTATATTCTCCCGAAAATCAACCGGCCGAAGGAGTATCCGCTCTCGTATCGGTGCCCCTCCTTCTACGCGATCTGCCGGTCCTGCAGGGGGTGTTGCGATCTTTTGCGCAGCATGGATCTGCCTATCGGAGGTTATGTGCGCAACATCCACGGGGCTTTGACCCCGTGGACGGTGTCAAAAAGGGTTCTATTCCGATGGTCCCTTGAAGAAGAGCCTGCAGTGGCAGGCCCCCTCTTCTTCGATCTCTTTCTCGTGGTGAACGCAGGGGCAGATGATGGTCTGATCTTTCTTGGGGTCCCCGCTCCGGATCCTGCAGGGGCAGTATCCCGCCCCATACCGTTCCTGGTTCCGGGCGAGCCCGCGGAGAACGGCTTCGAGCTGCCTCTCGTCGACATTCAGGATATAGCCTTTCTCCTTTGCGAGCTGCTTCGCCCTGCTCCGTGCTTCTTCAATTCCATCCTCATTCATTGCAGAAACTCCTGGTGTGTCATTTGCCGGTGCCCGTGTTGTTCGATATAGGTCATCATCGACTTAAATATCTTGATCCCGTCCACCGACCCGAGCACAGCCTCGCTCGCCCGCTCGGGGTGCGGCATCATCGCGAGCACGTTTCCGGCCTCCGAGAGGACGCCGGTGATGTTCTTCGTCGACCCGTTCGGGTTGCTCTCCGGGGTCGGGTTGCCGTGCTCGTCGCAGAACCGGAACGCGACCCTTCCCTCACAGTTGAGGCGCGCGATCACGTCCTCCGGGGCGACGTACCGCCCCTCCTTATGGGCGATCGGGACCCGGATGACCTCCCCTTCCCGATAGAGAGCGGTGAACGGGGAGGTGGTGTTCTCGACGCGGAGATAAACGTGTCGTGAGATGAACTTCGGGTAAGCATTCAACGTGAAAGTGCCGTCGACCAGTCCAGCCTCCGAACCTATCTGCGCACCGTTGCAGATCCCGAGGACCAGCCCTCCGTCTTTCGCGTGCCTGACGATCTCGGCCATGATTGGGTTCCGGGCAGCGATGGCCCCCGCCCGGAGGTAGTCCCCGTACGAGAACCCCCCGGGGAGCACCACGGCATCGTAGGAGCGGGCCAGCCCGTCCTTATACCAGACGAGGTCCGTATCGACCCCGCAAACCTCCGCGAGGACGTGGTAGACGTCCCGGTCGCAGTTGCTGCCGCCGAACTGCACCACAGCAAATCTCATGCCTCACGTGACCTCAATCGTGTAGTGGTGGATGACGGGGTTTGCGAGGAGCCGCTCGCACATCCGGGCGCCCTCCTCCCGTGCCGCCGCAGCATCCGCTGCGTCAAGCGTGACCCGGAAGAGTCGCGCCGTGCTCAGGTCCTCGGTCGGAAACCCCAGGTTCGTGAGGGCGTGCCGGATGACACGCGCTTCAGGATTCAGCATTCCCTCTTTGAGCGCAATGGTGATGGTGACGATGTACCTCATGCAGATTCTTCTCGTGGAGGGGCGAGTATCCGTTTTGCGACGCCGGCGTAGGTCTCCATGACATCTCCCTTACTGAAACGGTATACATCCTTGTCGAGAGACGCCGCGGTCTCCTTGTCCCAGAGCCGCATCGAGTCCATGCTAATCTCGTCGCCGACGACGATCTCATCGTCGTTGCGGCCGAACTCGAGCTTGAAATCGACCAGGGTGATACCGCGTTCGTCGAGGTACTCCGAGAGCACCTCGTTTGTCGCGAGTGCCAGAGCCTTGATCTGGTCGAGTTCCTCGGGGGTAGCCAGGCCGAGCGCGTAGATCAGGTCGTCGTTTAACATCGGGTCATGGTGAGCGTCGCTCTTGTAGTCGATGACGATCACCGGCGGGTCGAGTCTCTGTCCTTCGTCGAACGGGTAGTTGCGCACGAGAGACCCGGCCGCAACGTTCCTGACGATCACCTCAAGCGGGATCATCGCAAGGCTCCGCACCGCGAAGGTGGCGGGCTCGACGCTTTCCAGGTAGTGGGTCGGAATCCCGTTCTCTTCCAGGTACCGGAAGAAGAAAGAGGAGACTTCCGCGTTGTATCTCCCCTTGCCGCTCAGAGTATCTTTCTTCCCGCCGTCGAATGCCGTTATGTCGTCCCGGAACCTCATGATGTATATGCCGGGGTCGTCAGTGCGGTAGACGGACTTTGCTTTCCCTGTGTAGAGGAGGTCAACCTGCTTCATGGCAAATCTCCTGATAGGTGTTGTCGGGATAAATGATGAGGGTATGCTCACTCCCCCCGGCCGGGTACCGCGATCCTCCCGGCGAGGTCCCGGATCAGGGGTTCGAGCAGGGGGGAGTACCACCCCTTCTCGATATACTGCGGGTAGATGCAGAGCCTCTCCCGGAGTTCGGCGTCTCCGGCCACCAGCCTGAGTTCGTCGATCTGCGGCCAGGGATGTTCGGGGTTGACGTAGTCGATGGTGAGCGGGGAGACCCCGCCGAGGTCGTTCACGCCGCACCTGACCAGATGGGCAGCGTCTGCGAGGTTTGGTGGTATCTGCACTGCGACGTCTGCCGGGAGGAGTTCCCGGGCAAGAGAGATCGTCGCGCAGAGTTCACTTGTGCCGGGTACTGCCGCATCCGCCATCGGTGTCTCCGGCTTCGGGCAGAAGTTCTGGACGATCACCTCCTGGATGTGGCCGAACCGTCGATGGAGGTCCCGGATGACCCGGAGCGACTCTTCGCGGTCCTCCATCGTCTCGCCGATCCCGACCAGGATGCCGGTCGTAAACGGTATCGAGAGCCTTCCGGCGTTCTCGATCATCTCGATCCGGATCGCCGGATCTTTTCCGGGAGAGTCCCTGTGTGCGGCGACGTCTGCGGTCGTCTCGAGCATCAGCCCCATGCTCGCGTTCACCCCGCGGAGCCGGTCGAGTTCTTCATAGGTAAGGATGCCGGCGTTGGTGTGCGGCAGGAGGCCTCTTCGTACGGCCGCAAGCGAGAGGTCGTAGACGTAGTCGAGGATATTCGCGTAGCCGAGTTTTCCGAGCAGGGGAGTAAAACCGGGCATCGCGCCCGGCCGCTCCCCGAAGGTGAAGAGCGCCTCCGTGCAACCGATGGCTGCGCTCGCGTCCAGGGTCCGGATCGCCTCACCGGGAGGCATGATGCACCCCTCCTGCACCGGGGTCCGAAAACAGCAGTAGCCGCAACGGTTCGCGCAGACCGTTGTCAGGGGGAGAAATGCGTTCCTCGAAAAGGTGATCACGCGGCGGTGCATGGGTATATGTCGGCACTTCCGCACATGAACCTTCGGGAGAGGGTCGCGCGGAACGGGCAATCCGGCCGGAGCCTCGCCGGATCTCTCGCGGCTGCCAGCGCGTATTCTTTCGCGCGGACGGGCGTTGCTGACAGCCGCGAGGGATGCTGCTGGTACATACGGCGGGCCGGGTTCTCCGGCGCGCAACCGTAACGATGCCTTTTTGATACTGCCCCGACAACCGTTTCACGATGTACTTCCACGCGCTCATTCCCTTTAAGCCCACGAACCCCAAGACGCGCCTCTCCTGCATCCTCAACCAGGAGGAGCGGGAGGCGTTCGCCCGGGCGATGCTTGAAGACGTGATCGCCTCCGTGCTGAAGTCCGGGTGCAGCGCCACCCTGCTCTGCACCCACCCCTTCAAGCACGAGAACGCGCTCATTGCCGTCAGGAAGGAGCCGCTGAACGAGGCGATCAACTGGGCGCTCGGGCAGTTCCACTGCCCGGCGCTCCTCATCATGGCCGACCTTCCCCTGGTGACGGCCGGGGATATCCAGCGGCTGATCCGCACCGAGAAGGATATGTCCATCGTGCCCGGCCGGGGCGGCGGGACGAACGTCATCTTCTTGAAGAAGCCGAAGTGCTTCCACGCCGACTTCTACGGCGCAAGTTTCCTCGACCACCTGCGGGTTGCAGAGGAGTGCGGCTTCTCCGTCGATGTGATCGACTCGTTTCGGATGTCGACCGACATCGACGAGAAGGAAGACCTGGTTGAGATCCTCATTCACGGAAAAGGGAAGAAGAGCAGGGAGTTCCTGGAGAACTCAGGATTTTCTCTTGTTATCGACGAGAAGGGCCGGGTCGGTGTGGAGCGCGACGCCCATAAAGAGACACTCTGAAGCGTCGATGGTGGCGACTCCGGTGTAGTCGCCGACGGGAAGCCCGATCCCCCGCACCACCGCCGCGGGGACGCACTCTCCCGCCTCTCCCATCACGAGTTCTGCGGCCGATGCGATACAGTCCGCCACCGCCCGCTTGGTCACCTCGAGCTCGCGCCCGAAGAGATCGCTTTTCCCGCGCTCGTCAAGAACCGAGGGAATGCCTGAACACCCAATGGCAACCCCGCTGCACCCAAGACGCATCGCGTGCGTCCGCGAGTCGATAACGATGACGCCGACGTCCACTCCCGACCGCTCTCTAATCGTTGCGCGTATCCCCTGCGCGGACGCATCCGGGTCGGCGGGGAGGAGGACGACGGAGCCGGGCGGAGCGTTGGAGGCGTCGATCCCCGCGTTCGGGAGGAGCGTTCCGTTCTTCATGCAGAGCAGGAACCCGGGAATGCCCCCGACAACCCGGTCGCTCTCCCGGAGCACCACCTCGACGAGGTGGGGGTCCATCCGGTAGTCTTCAGCGAGCCGGAGCGCTTCTGCTGAGGGCTCGATCTCGGCCAGTCGTGCGACCCGCCCTTCGGCGGTGGCCACGGCGGACTCCGCAACGACCACGATGTCCCCCGCCTGAACCCCCCGGGACTCCGAGCGTTCGGCGGCTGCAAGGATGTGGGTCGCCATATCGTCACCGGTCCGAACCAGGGGTGTCGCAAGGCCGTAAACGTGAAATGATGGTGTTGTCATGCTATCCTTATCTTCTCGTAAACCCGAAGGAGGTCGGCGGTCTCCCTGACATCGTGGCTCCGCACGACGGCTGCTCCCTCTCTTACCAGCGCCATCGTGAGCGCGAGCGTACCGGCGAGCCGCCCTTCGGGCTCTCTTTCAAGCAGATCCCCGATGAACGTCTTCCGCGATATCGCGGCGAGCACCGGGCGTTCGAAGGCCGAGAACGCCCCGAAGTTCCGACAGAGTTCCCAGTCGTCCTCGCTCGTCCGCTCCGGGACCCATCTCCCGACTGCTGGATCGAGGACGTATTCATCGATCCCGTAGCGCGCGCACCGCGCTATAACCGCCTCGAGCGCCGAGAGCGTAGCGGCAAGACCGACGGCATCGCCGGGCTCCTTGAAACTCGCCATCGCAAAGACCGGCAGCCCGGAGTCGGCGATCGCCCGCGCATACCGCTCGTCGGCAAGGCCGGAGATGTCGTTCACCGCATGGATGTCGTGGCGGAGGCAGACGTCGAGCACTTCAGGGTGCCGGGTATCCACCGATAGGGTGATCCCGGTCCCGTCAAACTCGGCGAGTGCCGCATCCACCCGTTCCGCCTCTTCGGCGACGGTTATGGGAAGCGTGCCCGGGGCCGTACTCCGCGCCCCGATATCGATCATATCGGCGCCCGCTTTACGCATGGCAAGGGCGCGATCGTAGAGCCTCCCGGTCGGGGTGTAGGAGCCCCGGTAGAACGATTCGGGGCTGCAGTTGATGACACCCATCAGGCGAACCGGGGCGCCGCCCCCGATCCGGAGGCGGTTTACCGTACAGTGCCGCATGTTCGTAACTTGGCCGCCAGAAAGGTGTTCTCCATCAGGGTTGCGATCGTCATGGGGCCGACGCCGCCGGGGACCGGGGTTATCGCTCCCGCCCGGTCGCGCACCGCCTCAAAATCGACGTCGCCGTGGAGTTTGCCCTGCTCGTCGTAGTTGATGCCGACATCGATGACCGTCGCCCCGGCCTTGATCATATCCGTTCCGACAAATTTCAACTTTCCAATCGCGCTGACAAGGATATCGGCGTTTCTCATCTCGTCCTCAAGGTTCCTTGTCTTCGAGTGGCAGATGGTGACGGTTGCGTCGGCGTTCAGGAGCAGGGCGGCCATGGGCCTGCCCACATCGATGCTCCGGCCGACGACGACCGCCCGCTTTCCTGCGATCGGGATCTTGTACTCGTCGAGAATCGTCATGATTCCCTGCGGGGTGCAGGGGGCAAAGACCGGGGTTCCGGCGAGAAGCCTTCCGAGGTTGCAGGGGTGGAATCCGTCCACGTCTTTGCCGGGTGCGACCGCATTGATCACCCGGGTGGTGTCTACCCCGGAGGGAAGCGGCAGCTGGACCAGGATGCCGTCGATCTCCGGGTCGTTGTTGAGGCGCGTGACCGTCTCAAGCACCCGCTCGGTGGAGGCGTCCTCCGGGAGTTCGATGCCGACGGACCCGATACCGACGCGCTCGCACGCCCGGTGCTTCATGCGGACGTAGAGTTTCGACCCCGGGTCTTCGCCCACGATGATGGTTGCGAGGCGCGGGTAGAGCCGGGACTCTTCTATCTTCTCCTTGAGGATCTCGAGCCTCTTCTCCGAGACTGCTTTACCGTCGAGTATCATGCTACTTCAGGGTGGAGGGGATACTTGCTCGCAAGGGCAATAACCTCTTCCCTCACTTCGGTAATCGCCTTCTTCGAGGTCTTGTCTCTCGCGATATCCTTTACGACCCGGCCGATCCAGTGACCGATCTGCTTCATCTCCTCCTCTTTCATGCCGCGGGAGGTGACGGCCGGCGTGCCGATCCTGAGACCGCTCGTCACGAAGGGGCTGAGTTGTTCGCGGGGGATGGTGTTCTTGTTCACGGTGATGCCCGCCTCGCCGAGCGCGACCTCGGCCGCAAGACCCGTGAGGTGCTCGCCGTTCGCCGAGACTCCAGTCAGGTCGAGGAGGATCAGGTGGTTGTCGGTGCCGCCGGAGACGAGGTCGAGCCCTTCCTGGTCGAGGACCTCGGCCATCGTGCGTGCGTTCTTGACGACCTGTCTGCAGTAGTCCTTATACGCGGGGGTCAGCGCCTCCTTGAAGCAGACCGCCTTCGCGGCGATGGTGTGCATCAGGGGGCCGCCCTGCATGCCGGGGAAGATGGACTTGTCGATGGCGGCAGCATCCTCTTTGCTGCACATGATGGCGCCGCCGCGGGGGCCGCGCAGGGTCTTATGCGTCGTCGTCGTCACGATGTCGACGACCCCGACCGGGGAGTTGTGGTATCCGGTTGCACAGAGCCCGGCGATGTGGGCGATGTCGGCCATGCACCTTGCGCCGACGGTATCGGCGACCTCCTGGAACGCCTTAAAGTCGATCTCGCGCGGGTAGGCGCTCGCACCGCAGACGATCATCTGTGGCTTGACGATCCGGGCCATCTCCTCGATAGCCGCGTAGTCGAGTGTCTCCGTCTCGTGGTCGACACCGTAGTGGAAGATGGAGTACCAGCGTCCGGTGATGTTGACCGGCGAGCCGTGGGAGAGGTGGCCGCCCTGGGTGAGGCTCTGGCTCATGATCTTGTCTTTGTAGCCGAGGTAGGCGAAGTAGACCGCCTGGTTTGCCTGGCTCCCCGAGTGCGGCTGGACGTTCGCGTGCTCCGCCCCGAAGAGTTCGCACATCCGGTCGCGCGCCAGGTTCTCCACGACGTCATGGAACTCGCAACCTCCGTAGTAACGTTTGCCGGGGTAGCCCTCGGCGTACTTATTGGTCATGATAGAACCCATCGCCTCGAGAACTGCAATGCTTACGACGTTCTCGGAGGCGATCAGTTCCAACCCGTTGACCTGACGCAGGCGCTCTTTCTCGATGAGGCCCGCGACTTCTGGATCGAAGTTTGCCAGATGAGACATGCAGAAATGGGTTGCCCCGACGAGGTAATATGCTTTCTTTTGCATGATCTATTCGTGACGGGTGCTTATCCGGCAGCCGCTGATTATTCCTCTCTTGCATCCCGGATAAAATGTAATAGTTCTTCTTTTCGAGAGATCCATAGTAATATTATTACGTAATTATTATCAAGGATTAATTCGAGGGAGACAATGGCTCAGAAGGATGCGAGGATACGGTTCCTGGAGCGAGAACTCGCGGAGCGCGAGAAGGAGATGGAGACGATGAAGGTCTATGACCAGCCGCCGGTATCGGAGGCGGTGGGAAGAGAGCATCCGGAGGCAGAGGAAGAGCGCCTGCAGGCCCTGGAACGGAAGGTGCGGGATCTCGAGGCCCTGGTGAAAGGCCTGATGGAAGAGGTCCTGGATCTCAAATCCGTGGCGATGAAACTCTCCCGGGAGACGGAAGAGCGCCGGAGGAGGCCGGTGGCGGCCGAAGAGAGAAAGGCCGCGACCACGCTTCGGGCGGAGCCTCGCGCCGGTGCCGAACCTGCGGCACCGTCGCCTACCGCGGCACCCCGCACACCCGCGCGCCCGGTGGAGAAGCAGCCGGAGGCGCCCGCCCCCGATGTCGGGGAGATGGATCTCATCATGCAGAACGACGGGACACTGAAGCCGGAACCGAGGCGGTCCTCGGAGTACATCGTTGCCAGCGCCCGGTTCGGGAACGCCCCGGTGAAGGGCCGGGGGAATGGGGGCAAAACGTCCGAACGGACACTCTTCGTGGAACAGAAGAAGCGTTCCGTTGACGATGTCATCCAGGCTGAAGAGGATGATACGGTCGACCTTGAGCGGTAGTGAAAGGGAGCCTGATCCTTGTACATTACGCAGCTTGAGATCGACAACTTCAAGTCTTTCGCAAGAAAGACTAAAATTCCTTTTTTCGAAGGATTCACCGTCGTCTCAGGCCCGAATGGTTCCGGGAAGAGCAATATCATCGACAGTATCCTCTTCGTCCTGGCCCTCTCGGGGGCACGGGGGCTGCGAGCCGAGAAGCTGACCGACCTGATCAACGTCAACTCCGGGAAGAACACCGCCGAGGTGACGATCACGCTTTCGGACGGCACGACGATACGCCGCCGGATCAAGCGGACGCCGGCGGGATACTACAGTTACAACTACTTAAACAACCGCCTCTGTAAGCAGGGCGAGGTCGTCGAGTTCCTTGCGAAACTCGGGATCAAACCGGAGGGCTATAACGTCGTGATGCAGGGCGATATCACCCGCATCATGGAGATGAGCGACGGCGAACGGCGCAAAATCATCGATGAGATCGCGGGTGTCGCCGAGTTCGACCATAAGCGCGAACAGGCGTTCTCGGAACTCGAGGTGGTGCGGGAACGGATCGAGCGCGAAGAGATCCTTCTCTCGGAACTGGTGGCAAGGCTTGATGCGCTCCAGCACGAGCGTGAGCAGGCGGTGGAGTACCGGCGGCTGCAGGGAGAACTGGAACGCCTCGAACAGTGCCGGGGTGCGGCGCTCGTCCGGCAGAAGGAGCAGGAGATCGGCACCCTTCACGACCTGATGCTCGACCACCAGGCGACGATGAGCCGCATCGCCGGCGAGGCCGAGGCTCTCGGCACAAGCCTTGAAGCGGCACGCGGGCGCCAGCGTGCGGCCGAGGAAGAGATCAACCAGAAGAGCGGTCCCGAGTATCTTGAACTCGTCGGACGGCTCGAGGAGGCGCGGGGCGGGATCAAGGTCGGCGAGAAAACCATCGAGCGGCTGAACGCCGACCGGAACGAGAACCTCGAGGCGGTCCAGCGGGTCTACATGGACAACCGGCGTGCCGAGGCCAGGGTCGAGGAGTGTGCCGCGCAGATCCGCACCCTCTCGATCGACCGGGCGAATCTCGCCATGGAACTTTCGACGCAGCACGAGCGATTGAAGACGGTCGAAGCGCGCATAACGAGCGAGAGTAAGGAGGTCGAAGGGATAAAGGACCAGCTCTTCGCCCGGATGCAGGACCTCGAGGGCAGAAAAGAACTCCGGGCGAAGATTCTCCACGAACAGGATATCCTCATCGAGAAGAGCCGGATGCGAACGTCGGAGCGGGAACGCCTGGATGCGCGTATCCACCAGATCGTGGAGGAACTGGAGAACAAGCAGGCCCAGGTCACGGATTACTCCTCCTGCATGGCCGACTGCGAGGTGGAGAAGCGCCGGATCGAGCGCGAACTCTCCGAGGCCGAGAGTACGCTCTTTGCACGGCGCTCAGCCCTTGACCGGTTGAAGAAGGAGATCCGGGAGAACGAGCAGAGCCTGATGCGCCTTGAAGCGCAGCAGCAGGCGCAGGGCGATGCCGGCGGGAGAGCGATGGACGCTGTCCTTGGCATGGAGGGTGTCCACGGCACCGTTGCGCAACTCGGGCGGGCGCCGCAGGAGTATGCGACCGCGCTCGATGTGGCGGCGATGGGCCGGCTCCGCTGGGTGGTCGTCGATACCGATGCGGTGGCATCGGATGCTATCCGCTACTTGAAGGAGAACCGTCTCGGGCGGGTCACGTTCCTGCCGCTCAACAAACTCCGCCCCCTTATCCTCTCGCCGCTCGAGGCGGACCCGGGCGTCGTCGGCTACGCGGTCGACCTGCTCGAGTTCGATCCGGCGTTCGACCGCGCGTTCCGGGTCGTCTTCGGCGCGACGGTGGTGGTGGATACCCTTGAGCGGGCGCGGCGGATGATGGGCCGCTACAAGATGGTCACGCTTGACGGGGACTTTGTCGAGAAGAGCGGCGCCATGACCGGGGGCTCTCAGGGGAAGAAGGTCCGCGGGTTCGGTGTGGCGGTCGACGACGAGATCATGCGGGTCCGCGCGACGCTTGCCGGTCTCGAAGCCGAGGCGGGGGAGATAGAAGCGTCTATCGGCCGCCTTGCTGTGGCTGCAGAGGCGAAACGGGCGGAGCGGAGTGCGGTCGACGAACAGGTTGCCCGCTACCGCATGCTTGTCGAGGAGTTCCGGAAGCGCACCGAGGTGCTTGCGGGGGAAAGACAGACCCTCGAAGCGACCCTGGAGGAGATGCTCGAGGGTGCGAAGACCGGCGGTGAGGAACTTGCGCGGCTTGAAGTGGACCTCGAGCGGACCGCCGGGGAGATCGCGCGACTCTCGGTAGAGGTTGACGACCTGAAGAAGAAACTCGATGACACCGAGATTCCTGCTCTCACCGAGCAGTATGAGGGTTATCGCAAGTCTGTGGAGGATATTGAGCGCCGGCTCCGGAATAAGGACGCCGATATCACCGATGCCAAACGCGAGCGGCAGCACTTCGCGAACCGCGCAGAAGAACTCGCCCTCGAGCGGAGCCGCCTCGAGGCGAAGAACCAGGAGATCGATGCCGAGATCGCTGCTGCGAAGGAGCAGATCGAGCACCAGCGCCGCCTGATCGTTGTGCTCGAGGCGCGACAGAAGGAGTTTTCCGACGAACTGGCCGATCTTCACGCAGAGCGGGACCGCATCCTCGGTGAGATCCGGGTGCTGGACCAGCAGGCTCTTGAACTCTCGGGCGCGATGGAGCGGGCCAGGATGCAGATCGACGCCCTCACGGAGCGGGAACACTCGCTGCTCGCGGAACTCGGGGCGCTCCGGGAGCAGGCTGGCGATGCGGAGACCGATCTGGATCTCCCTGCCATCGATGCGGGGATTGCTGAGGCTGAGCGGGCGTTGAAAAAGATCGGCGCGGTAAACATGCTCGCGATTGAGGAGTGCGACCGGGTCGGTGCGCGTGTTGAGGAGCGGACCGCAAAGAAGGAGGTCCTCTCCCGGGAGCGGACACTGCTTCTCGACCGGATAGAGCGGTACGAGAAGATGAAGTACGATGCCTTCATGACCGCGTTTGGCGCGATAGATACGAACTTCCGGGAGATCTTCGCGCGGCTGACCGACGGGAGCGGCAGGCTGGTCCTCGAGAATGAGGAGGACCCGTTTGCCGGCGGCATGACGTTTGCGGTGCAGCCGCGCGACAAGAAAGTCCACCTCCTCTCTTCGCTCTCCGGGGGCGAGAAGTCGCTCACCACGCTTGCGTTCATCTTCGCTATCCAGCAGTATATGCCCGCGCCGTTCTACGCGCTGGATGAGGTGGATATGTTCCTGGATGGGAACAATGTCGGCAGGATTGCTGCCATGATCAGCGATCTCACCGGGAACGCGCAGTCGATCATCGTCTCGCTCAGGAAGCCGATGATCGAGCGCGCCGACCGCATTGTGGGCGTGACGATCCGCGCGGACAAGAGCACCTACGTGACCGGTGTGCAGAACAATGGATGAAGAACCCGTCGAGATCCTGGTAGGTATGGCCGAGCGGGGGGAGGTCGACCCCTGGAACATCGATATCGTCGATGTGACGGACCGGTTCCTTGCCGAGCTCGACCGCCGCAAAGAACTGGACCTGCGGGTCTCCGGGAGGACACTCTTTTACGCCGCGTGTCTGTTGCGCCTGAAGTCGGATTACCTTGAGGGGTGGGACGGCGATGAGGAGGAGGACCTGATCTCCGATGAGGATGAGGAGCCTCTGGCCTACCTTGATTTTGATGCTGAACCCGGGGATGGGGGCGAGCCGATGGGCCGTCTGGAGCGTGAGATTCAACGCCGTCTTGGGAGGAAGAACCTGCGAAAGCGCCCGCCGGTCACGCTCTACGAGCTCATCAAGCAGCTCAAGACGGCGGAGAAGGAGCAGCGCCGGAAGCAAAGGAGACGGATAACGGTTGCCCGGGAGCCGGATCTCGACCTCAGTGCCGGGGACGTGGTGGCGGTAGCGCATGACGAGGGGTACCAGAAGGCGGTCGCGGTCGTGATGGAAGAATTCCGGCGAGCCGCACGAGACGGGGATCCCCTGACGCTTGATGACCTCTCCGGGGCAATGGGGCGGACCCGGCGGGAGGTGTACATCCCCCTTCTCTTCCTGATGCTCGAGGGAAAACTTGCCATCTGGCAGGACGAGTTCTTCGGCGAGATCTATGTCGGCGACCATATCCCTGATAATGGTTCTGGATAGAGTCGGCGCGGCCGGTCGTGCCTGATCCGGGGTGGGGCAGGCAGGCACAGTGAAGTTAGTATTCTGGTTCTTTTTTAAATATCTCGAAGGATTGTGCCCGTTTCCGGATCCGGGAGGCTGCGCGCGGAGGGGTTTTCCCGGAGCAGGACCTCGTTTTGGAGCCCATGCGATGGTGAGTCGGGAAGAATTCTCAGCCGGATGCCGGTTCTGGGTGCGGGTCCGGGGTAAACCTTTATATGTCGGTGGGAGCAACATGTAATAGTCAAGTCGGAGGTGATTCCCGCGCCTGATTCTGCATTCTGGTGCAGAATGTCGGGGGCTTCCGACGCATATGGGGGTCTGAGCCGGGTGCTTGGATCCGACGGGGCAGGGAAATGTTTATATAGCATTGACGACAACATTGTAAGGCTGTGTTGTCGGGGTGTCAGGCCGTGCAGCCCCTCGGGGTGGTCTGGTCTGTTGCCCTCTTCAACCGTTATGAGGGCCCAAGTTTCAGCTTGGGTCTGATACGGGTGACAATGTTTATATGCCTGGAAGTTCAATATGTATTCTCACAAGGCCTTTCCGGCAATCGTTTAATGCGATTACCTGGCTCGGGTCGGGAATACAATGAATTCCCGGTTCGACTCCTGAAGGGGGGACACAATGTTTATATCCTATGCGATACAAACATTATTTCCTCGCTCTGGTGAAACGGGGCGCCCGAGACATGATGTCTTGGGCGGGTTCTGCGATCGGACCGGGAATTCACTCTGAATTTCCGGGATGGATCCTGAAGCAGGATGAAAACGTTTATATGCAATGAGATACAAACGTTAATTCCTGCGCAGGTGAAGTGCTCCGGTCTGATTCGGGCCGGATTCCCTGTATCCAAAAAGGACATGAAGGTTCGAGCCATCAAATCTCGAATCTGATGCAGGAAGCAAATGTTTAAATACTTCAAAAATAAACATTGTTTTCCTGTTGATGGAGAATCAACGCGACCGCGCAAATCGCGGGTTGATTCTGACGTTGGCATTGGCAATGCGGAAATTTGTTCAGTAACCGCTAATTCCTCCCAAGTTTAGTAGTGTGCATACTTCCAAATTCTGGTTGATCCTGCCAGAGGTCACTGCTATCGGGGTTCGATTAAGCCATGCGAGTCGAGAGGGTTCGGCCCTCGGCGTACTGCTCAGTAACACGTGGATAACCTGACCTAAGGAAGGGGATAACTCCGGGAAACTGGGGATAATACCCTATAGGTTACGGGTGCTGGAATGCCCTGTAACCGAAAGTTCCGACGCCTTAGGATGGATCTGCGGCCGATTAGGTTGTTGTCGGGGTAATGGCCCAACAAGCCAGTGATCGGTACGGGTTGTGGGAGCAAGAGCCCGGAGTTGGATTCTGAGACACGAATCCAGGCCCTACGGGGCGCAGCAGGCGCGAAAACTTTACAATGCGGGCAA
>Ga0265294_10000444_pt1 | contig 55356 bp, 38 predicted proteins | sample MunlanPumphouse3_FD_192504 | JGI IMG/M metagenome (GOLD analysis project Ga0265294, IMG submission 192504) | Groundwater microbial communities from a municipal landfill in Southern Ontario, Canada - Pumphouse #3 | ecosystem: Environmental > Aquatic > Deep subsurface > Groundwater | place... | reverse complement strand
AGGAGATCCTCTTCATTTAATTAATGGGAAGATCTTAGTGGCTCCTAATATTTGGTTTATTGGGACTGCTAATAAAGATGACTCTACTTTTACAATTACCGATAAAGTTTATGACCGCGCTAGCGTTATTGAAATGGATGCGAGAATCGATAAAATCGACGCTCCTTATGGCGAAAGTGTTAATATGAGTTATGACTATTTAGATAATCTTTTTAAAGAGGCTCAAAATAATTTAAAAATATCTGTTAAAACCTTAAATGATTTAGATAAATTAGATGAATTTATTACCGCGAAGTTTAAAATAACTTTTGGTAATCGAATTTTAAAACAAATCCACGACTTTATTCCCGTTTATATCGCTTCAGGGGGAGATGAAGTTGGTGGTCTTGATTATATGGTAGCGCGTAAAATATTACGCAAATTTGAAAGTTTAAACATCCCCTTTTTAGTCGATGAAATTAAAGAGTTGTTAATTTTTATTCAAAAAACCTTTGGTAAAAACAACTTTAAACTCTCGACTGAATTTTTAGAATCGCTACTAAAACAAATTTAAAGGATAATATGAAACCAACTGATAAACTAACGAAGTTTTATCAGTCTTATCAAAAGGAAAACGAAACTTTATTTAAAGAAGACATCTTCGCCCAAAAGATTTACGAAGCTTTGCTGTCGGGAGATAAAGAAGTCTATCAAAAAAACGTTAGTGAAACCAAAATCTTTGATGAGAAGTGGATTGAAACTTTAGAATCTTACTTACCATCGATTAATAAAATTATGCGCAATCCGAAATCGGATTTAAAATATGAGGACGATATCGTCTTAATTGAAAAGGCCCGTAAGACTAGTGCCCGCTCTATTAAGCACTTAGCGGCTAATACTCATCTTATTAAAGAAATTAAAGATGAACAAATTAGACCTAAAAAGATATTAGTAACTCATCCCGAGATCGAATACGCTACTTATGAAAATAGAATGGTTTCCTCTTTAGTGGAAAGATTATTTTATTTCGTAAGAGCACGTGCAGAAATAATAAGAGATTATGGTGAATCGTTTTTAAATAAAACCTTAATGTTTAAAAGTGAGTTTCCTTTTAATGAGACAACTTTAACTTTTGATTTAAAACTTAATATTAAAGAACCACCAGAAAATGAAGAAATCAATAAATATAACCAACAACTTTTAGAAAGAGTAGAAACTTTAGAAAAGTTAGTAACCGGCTTTATGAACGATAACTTCATGAAAGAGCTAAAAGGCGCGCCTAAAGTAAGAACGCCAATTATGAAAACGAGTGTAATCTTAAAAAACCCTGATTATCATAATTGTTATTTATTATGGCTTTTTTTAGACCGATATAACACTTTAGCTTTTGAAACGGAAATTAAAGAAAAGACGATGGAGTTAGATGAAGCTTATTTAGAAAGCATTTACCGCGATATTATCGTCAATCTTTCTACTGTTATTTATCATCAAGAACGAAGAAGAATCCTTTATAATAGCTTTGATAAAGTTAAAAGAAAAAAGTCTTTAAAAGTAATTAAAGACTTAGAAGTAAAAGCCTTTTTAGAAGAAGATATTGAAGTTGAAGATGAAAACATCAACCAATACTATCTCGAACAAAATATGAAACTCTTCTCGCAATCTTTAGAGTACCATAAAGAAACGAGCTCGACTTATGAAGTCGCTTTAAAAAGAGCATTAAGAGAAACGATCGAATTTAGTAACGCTCTTTATCGAGGATTTTTTGAAATTCCTGAAGAAGAAGATATCTTTAGAAGATTAGTTACCCAATTAAATCCCCAAGAAGAGATCGAAAAGATTAGAGAGATGACAGAAATCGCCAAAGCAGTAAGAGAAGTTAAAGCAGTTGACTTTAGAAAAGAAATAAGAAGAGAAACCAACTTTTTAACTAAACTATTATCTTTAAATAAAGAACTAACTAATAATCAAGAAAAGTATTTAGCAGGCGTTATCGCCGCTGAAAAAGCAGCCAGAAAACTTTTACTAGAAGAAGAAGAGGCGCTGTTAAGACAAGAACATTTAAAAGAAGAGTACCGTTTTAGTCAAGAAGAGGAAGAACGTTTAAATAAACTTCGTCTAGAGAGTGAAGCGATGTTTAAAAAACTGGAAAAAGCTTATAACGATAATTTAAGGAAAGCTTTAGCAGATTTAAATAAAGAGTACCAAGAAAAAACTACAGAGACTTTATCGGGGTTAACTAATCGTCATCAAGCAAAGTTAAGACTAATAGAGCGTGAGGGAATGTTAGCGGAAAAAATGCTCACTAATCAGCATCAAGAGTTAAAAGCGCGCTTAGAGGAAGAAAGAAGAGTGGCTTTAGAAACCGAAGAAACATTATTAAAAGGTGAACTAGCAAGTAAAGAAGCCGCTTATAAAGAAGAGCTAGAAAAAGAAATGATGAGCCTAAAGGCTCGTTTAGAAAGCGAGCTTTTAAGTAAGAAAACCGCTTTAGAAACTGAAAAAGCAGGATTAAAAGTTGCTCATAAAGAAAAGTTAAAGCCTCAAGAAGCCAACTTAAAAACACTTTTAGAAGCGAAAATTTTAGAAGTAAGAAAAGATCTTTTAAAGGCTAAAATAGAGTTAGCTCAAGTACCTCGTAAACCTCAAGTTGAAAAAAAGAGTTCTTCTACTGAACAAACTATTATGGGAGTTTTTAAATAAACGATGAAGAAGTTTAAAGCGTTTTTAAAAAACATTTCGATTATCCTCAGTTTTCTCTTTTTCATTATTATTATCGCTTTAGTGTTACTATCGGTGTGGGCTAAAAAAGAAGAGAAGTTATTTTCACTGTTTGGGTATAGTTATTCTTTAGTAGTTTCTCCTTCGATGGAAGAGGCGATAAAAGTAGGCGACCTGCTTTTAATAAAGCAACTTGACTATGAAAAGTATTTAAAGGAAGCAGAAGAAGAAAAAGATATTATCGTCTACGCTTCAAAGAAGAAGGTTTTTATCGTTCACCGTTTAAAAGAGATTACCGCTGAGGGTCTCATTTTAAAAGGTGATAATAATCCTGATGTTGATGAGGAGTTGGTTACTAATGATAACTTTGTAGGAATTGTCAGGGCGAACGGACTTAACTTTATTGGCCGTCTCTTAATTGGCAATAAAATGATGATTTTCTTTGTTTTTATCGTTTTCTTAATTTATGTAATCGTTACTGAAAGTATTAATATCGCTTTAAAAAAGAAACCTAAAAAAGCGGAAATAAGTGCCGCGTTAAGAGCGGAGTTAAAAGAAGAGCTCTTAAAAGAAATTAAAAAGGAGTTAAAAGATGAGAAGTAAGCTCTATCAAATTAGTTTTTTAATCTTTACTTTCATCGTTTTAATAAGTAGCGTCTTTGCTTGGTTTAGTTTAGGCGAAACTGTTAAAAACGATTTTTTAACGATTAAGATTGGTAAAATAGAGCGTGACACTTATCTCTTTTTAAGTAAAAATGAAGAGGCTTTTCAGCTAATTAGCAACTCCCAACAATTAAAGGGGTTACTAAGCAATGGTATCCCTGGTGATAGTTATCAGTTTAAGTTAAATATTATTAGTTATTTAGAAGAAGATACTCCCTTTTCATTAAGTTTTAAAAGTGTTAGTTGCGGGAGTTTAGGAAATAGTGAGGGCTGCAGTTTGGAAGCGAACATCTTAGATGTTTACTTACTTAGTGATATCAGTCTAAATGATGAAGAGATTATCTTAACTGCTAATGAGTCTGGTACTAGTATTGGTTATGAAGGTCAAGTTTTAAAAGAAAATCGACTTCGTAATTATTTAACTAGTAGTGGTGATATTATTTTGTTTAAAAATGAAATCTTAAAGGCAGAGTTAAGGACGACTATTTTATTTACTATTAGTGTTGATAAAGATTTAGTTAATACTAGTTATTATGGCAATTTTTACTTTGAAGAAATGATAATTGGTCCTCCGATAATAGTGTGAGAAAGATGAAAGCGAAAGTAGGAAAGAAATTAATTAAGCAAATGGTGATGTTGGGCTTTACTTTAGTAGTCTTGGTTTCTACTATTTTTGCTTGGTTTGTGAAAGGTAAAATTGATTATGACGTTACTTTTTCTTCCGGTAAAATCTCTTATACTTTAACAGGTAAGATTAAAACTTTAATCGTCCCTGGTGAAAATATCGTTACCGAAAACATCGCCATAACTAATAATTCTACGATTAGACATAGTCTCAGAATTTTAGTGGAGTTAAAATTTAAAGGAGAAGTAATCGCTTTTGATGATGAGATTATTGAAACGAGTGATCTTAATTTAACAAGTTTTAGTTTTAATGAGGAAGATGGTTATTATTATTTAGATGTCCTAGATTATCAAAACCAACCTCATTTTCCAACTATTTTAAGCGAATTAGTTTTGGATGGTTATCATATGCAAGAGCACGATCAAAGTTTAACGATTTATTTAAAGTTAGAAGTCAGACAATACGACCACTTAGAGTGGGAAGATTTAGGCGAATTATTAATCGATTAGGAGTTAACGATGTTGAGATTAAAAAAGGTTAATTTAGTTTTAGTAGTAATAGCTTTTTTACTTAGTTTACTAACAGTAGCTTTTTTTAGTGTTAAGATGGTTGGCTACCTCTTTTATCGTGATGAAATAGATGATCAGGCGATGACGGGAATTGTTGATGTGGAGTTAAAGCCTTATTTTATCAATGAGTCTAATACTAAAGTTTATTTAGAGGAAGATGATTTTACTAGTGGCGTTATCGAACTTAATATTTCCGATCCCGATAGTGAGAATCACTTTAATAAGTTTGGCCTCGATATTATCGTTAATAGTAATGTTGATACGTACTTTAGAATCGCTATTTATGAACAGTTCGCCTTAAGTTATGAAAGTGGTGGGAAAAGCACTGTCATCGCCACTACTAAAGATGAGTTTTTACCATTTGTATTTAATTTAGAAGAGTTTTTTAATTACCGTTTAGAAGATGGCTATTTTTATTACCAAGAGATGGTAATAAATGATGGTAGTGAGATATTGGATAATAATTTAATTGAGTTTATTAATGTTAGTTTAGAGGAGTTTCCTCGTTATGAGAGTAGATATTCTTTATTGGTAGGGTTTTCTTTAGAAGCTGTTCAAGCTCTTAAAGGGCCAGAAAAAAACTGGCACCTCGATAATCCACCTTGGGATTTAAATAAAGATTGGTATGGTGATAATAATGATTAAAATAGTAAAAAGAAGTTTTCTGGTTTTGTTAAGCTTTGCTTTGTTGGTTTTATTAAGTGCTTATTTACCCCGTTCAAATAAGCTTGTTTTAAGCGCTGATGAAGTTGATGTTTTTACTAATGAATATGATTTTTATCCTGATGCTAATTATGGTGAAGATGTTAATTTAAGTAGTGAAGTTTTTGTTAGTATTGATGATTTGTATGAAATCGTGAGAGCGGTTAGTGTTAATGATAATTATTATGGCTTTTTAGAACTTCCTTTTAATGAAATTAACAATAATAGCATTAATGATTTTATCGAACTAGCATATTATGATTATCATCCTCAAAGTGGTGATTGGATTACCGCTTTAAACAATAATAATGAAGAAGTTAGGTTTTCCTATGAGAATGGCAATTGGATTAATAAAGGTGTCTTTACTTTAGATGAGACGATTGAGGCTCAAATTGAAACTTTAGTGGGGGCTAAAAGCGTTAAGATTACTACGGCTGATGATTTATATAAGCTTGGTAATATGGCTTCTATTAACTTTGATAAACAAGGGAAGATTAATAGTTATATTTTTGAAAAGACAATTAAAAAGATTTTAAGTTTAGATTACTTTTTATTAAGTGATATCGATTATAGTACTAAAAGGGCCCAAAAGTTTATTCCTTTGGGAATTAATATTAATATCGATACTGAAGGAAATGGCGATAATATTAATTATTATTTCCCCTTTACTGGTAGTTTTAATGGTAATGGTTTTACAATTAAAAACCTCTATTTAGCTGATTATAGCTATCTTTCTACTACTTTCCAAGACGCTGACGCTTCTACAGCGATTACGGCGAGTTTGTTTGCTCATTACGCGATGTTTTCTGCTAATGAAGGTGTGATTAAAAACTTTGTTTTAGAAAACCCTCGTTATGATTTAATTATCGGTGAAGAGTTAGCGGGCTTTTTAGGGGCGGCGATGTTAGTCGGTTTAAATAAAGGAACGATTTATAACGTCGCTGTTATCGATCAAAAAAAGCAAGTCAATGAAGATATTTCCGGGATGACAGTAAGAGTGCCTTTAATCTCGCTTGATATGTTTAAGGCGGCTGGCTTTGTTTATCAAAATGGTGTTGGTGGAAAGATTTATAATAGTTTTTTAATTAGTAATAAGGTTTTAAATGATAATAGTACTAAAGATCGTTTTACCCAAATTGAAGCTTTTTATTTAATTAATGATGGTAGTTTAGAAGGTGTTAGTTATTTAACTAATATTACTAATAGTTTAAAAGAAGCTATAAATACTAATGATGATGATGTTAAGTCTTATAGTGAGAGTGCTTATAAAGAGGGCAGTAACGTCAATATTAATGAGTTTCCTTTAACAAGTGAGCGTTTTTCAGAGTGGCATTTTTATCCTGCCGATGGTTTTCCTTCCTTACACAGTCTTAATTATCTAAATGGTTATTATGAGATAAATGATGAACTTGATTTTATTATTTTTAGCCGTTTAATTAAAATGATTACGGAAAAAGAGGGTAAGTCTTTTGATAAACATACTTATAAACTTACTAATGATTTAGATTTTATTAACTTCGATAACTTTTCTCCTATCGAAAAACAGTTTAGTGGAGTTTTAACGAGCATCAATGAAGGAGATCCCCAGTTTATTACTCGTTTAAAGATCGCTAAACCTTATTTAGTGGGTAGTAATTATTATTTAGCTTTATTTAGTGAGTTAAGTGGTACTGTTAAAAACATTAACTTTTTAAATAATGAAATTACAGTTACCGATAGTGATAGTCATTATGGTAAGACCTTTTATGTAGGAATGATTGCGGGAAGATTAAAAGGCGGCACGATTGAAAATGTTTTAAGCAACGCTAACATCGATTTAGGTAGTAGTAGCTTAGGTCTTACTTATGTTGGGGGATTAGTTGGCTTTGGGAATGGTAAGTTTCAAGATGTTGGTTTAATAACTAAAAATGGTTATGGGGAAATAAAAGAAAACATTCATAATTTTAATAATAGAAACATCATTGCCAAATTTCATGTTGGCGGCGTTATCGGCGCAAATGATGGAAAGATAATAATCAATAATAGTTTTAATGAAATGGATCTTTATGGTGTTAGTTCCAACGATACTAACTATCAAACAAATGGTTTAGTAGAAACTTTCACTGGAGGAATAATTGGTCTTTTAAATAACTTTACAGCTAGTGATAATAGTCTTACTTATTTAACTAATGTAGGCACTATTAATAGTGGTTTAATTAAAGGTAAAGCTGGTAATAAAGCCCATCATTATAGTGGTGGTATTTTTGGTAATTTAAAAGGTTATGGCTTTAAGTTAAATAGCGGAGATCTTGTTTATAATGGTAGGTTTGAAAATAGAGGTCTACTTAAAGGTGCTTATCTAGATAATAATAGTTATTTATATTTAGCTGGCATTGGAGTTGTCAGTACCGATAAAGAAAACGCAGAGGTCAGTTATCTCGTTAATAAGGCTGGTTTTGAGATTAACTATTTTGGTTATCAAAACCACAATAAATACATCTATTACGCTTCTACAGTAATCGATAATACCGTTAGTAGTGGTCTTACTTTATCAAGAGCTTATAATACTTTTGATTATCAAGTTGGTAGTAGTTATTTTAATAATAGTAATGGTGAGGTTCCTAATGAAATCGCCTTAGCTTTCTTTTTTAGTTCTGTTAATGATGTTTATAACATTTTAAAATACGTCGTTAATTATGGTAGTTTAACAGTCGGTAGTAGTGGTAGCGATATTAATGTAGCAGTAAAACTAAAGGTTTCTAATATCACTCAAGCAACGAGAATCGATTATTATAACGTCACTAATAGCGGCGATGTTAGCGTCCTTAGAATTAAAAATACTAGTGATAGTATTTACGTAGCAGGAGTAGCCTGGATTTTAGCTTTTGATAACCGGGCTTATCAAATGAATAACGTCGTTAATGAAGGTGATATTATTACCGCAGGAATTAAAGGTGATACTGAAGTTTCAGGAACAGTAACCGGCCCTAGTTTCTCTCACTCTACTTTTAAAGCAACGTTATTTGTAAGAAACTTATACGTTGCTGGAATTGTTAATTTAAATGTCGGCGAGATTATTAACGCTTTTAATTTAGGAAAGATAACTTCAACTTATAATAGTAATGTTAGAGATATTAATGGAACCGCAAATACTTTTGTGGGAGGGATTAATACTTTTAATTATAATTTAATTAAAGACGCCGCTAATAGTGGTTTAATTGAATATACAAATAGTTCAACTTATTCCGTATCTCATTTCGCCGCGACAACTAACGTCTCCACCACTAATAATTCTACCTTTGGTGGGATTAGTATCGCTTATACAGGTGGTTTAGTATTAGGAGGAATAGTAGGAGCATTAGGAGATATTAGTGGTACTGAGTTAGAAGGGCATAAAGAAGGCGCAGTTGGTATCGTCGCTGAGGTTATCGATACTGCTAATAATGGCGATGTTTATGGGAAAGCAAAAGAGTATGTTAGAAGTGGTGGCATTTTAGGTGTCGCCTTAAGTGTGGAGTTGGCAAGTGGAACTTTTAGTAACGACAGCAGTACAGTAATAGCTGGTCCTTTTACAACCGCAATCGTAGGAGAAGAAGATCCCGCTGGAGAAAGTCTTCTTTCCAATGGACTTAATTTTGGTAATATTTATGCAGTAACCGCTAATGTAGGAAGTTATGGTGATGATACCGCTAGACCTACAAGACAGGTCGCGGTTGGTAATGCAAGCGGTAATAACGTTGCTAACGCGATGAGGCCAGGTATAAATGCTTCAGCTGGTGGAGTTATTGCTTATGGGTTAACTAAGATGGTAAGAATGTTAAACCATGGCGTTATTAGTTCTACTGACGTTGCTGGCGGGATTGTCGGTGCTACTTATATTTTAGGGGGAACTTCTACTTACACACCAGTTACGTGGGTAGAGATTAATACCGCTGTTCATTATGGTAGAATAAAAGCGATTAAAATTGGTGCTTATAACAATAATAGAGTGTTTATAACTGATAATAAGTATAATGAATTTTATTATAAAAGCGATGAAAATTTTGATGATTTGAATCGTTATTATGGTATTGACGAGTATGATCAGTATATTTTATATCGCGGTAATGCAAGCGCATCATATTTAATTGAAACTTATCAACAAGCGCGAAGAGGTTTTGGCGGTATTTTTGGAAGACTGCAACGTGGTAATTATGGGGCGATGAGATCAACCACTTTTAAAAATATTATGAATATGGATGAAACTATTGATATGGTAGGAAGGGTAGATTCTAACTTGCCAGGAAGTTTAAAGTTTTACCGCTTTTTTACTGGTGAGGAAACTTATTATACTGCAAAAGAAAAGGATACTACTCCTAATGCCTTTGCCGGTTGGACATATAGTAGTAGTGTTAGGTATAATTATCAAAACGCAAGGGTGCGTTTTACAGTAAGAAGAAGCTTTAGCACTTATTATGTTACTGACATTGAAGTTTTATCACCGAACACCGTTACTGAGGTAAAAACGGTTAGTAAAGTAATAATGAGAGAAAATGGGAATGATATCACAAATACTTCAATTACTTATAATACACCTAATTATTTAGGTTTTACTTTGCAAAATAACACTAACACTGAAACCAATTATAGAGTGGCGGCATTTGGTCTTACTGCAGCTGATTATGGTAGTATTAATATCAATGCAACAAAGACATTTATTAAAGAAAATTATACTTATTATCCTAACTTAGCATCATCAAGCAGTAACGGTAGTTCTACAACTCCACCGACAGCGGAAGCGCTCCGGTATCCGATTAGAACAATTACAGATGATCCTAATATTAGCGGAAAATTGAATATCTTTGATGAGAATTTTTCTTTAATGCAGCCCGAAAATGCTGAATATATTTACGCTGTTGAAGAGGATGCTTTAGCCTCGAGGTTTAGAACAGGTGGAGAAAATGAAAAGCCACACGGAATGTATGTTTTAGCTAGTAGTACAGGAAGTCGTGATGGAGCGACTTTACCGACAAATATTAAAGTAACTGATCTTTTTAAACTTAATGAAAGTGAATATAAGTATCTTAATTTAGATCAAGTTTCGCTGGAAGATAAAATTGTACCAGCTGAAAATGATGAAGATGAAATAGTTTATAAATACCAAAGTATGTATCAACTTAGTTATAATAATAAATCTGAAGTATTAACTGATGAGGAAACTTCAGGTTCTAGTGAAATAGCGGAGCTTATCTTATATGACCCTAATGGCGAATCCCCAATTTTAAGAAACGGGATTATCGACTACAACAACAATGAAATTACTTATGAGGTTAGTACTAGTGCTTTTAGTAGTAATAGTTTTCATTATCAAGTTCTTTATAATGAACTTTCTCAAGGGGCGATTATCGCTAAAAGTAATTTAGATAATGATGAGTATAATATCCTTAAAAATGATTATGGAAATAGAGTAAATGAAATTCTTCCTTTTGATAGCGATGTGAAATGGGAAGTCTCTGGCACTGTCGCTAGCGGTAACACAGCGGAGTTTACGATGAGAGTTTATTCGGAAATTTATGTTAAAGATCAAAATATTAGAGATCTTGATAAATATTATACTGATTATACAATTAAATTAATAAGAAGTGGTACGCCTTTAAATATGAACGCTACTATTAATTTAAATAATACCGATAGCACTCATGATCAAATCGGAGATGCCGTTACTATAACTGATAGAAATATGCCGCCAGCGGGAACTATTAGTGCGATATTTACTGGTTATGGCAGTAACGATACTAATAGAAACGCAATGAATGCTTTAATACCGTTAGGGCATGAAATGGCTGTTTTTGGATTATATTTTGATAGTATTAATGAAGATAATAAAATAGCGGAAGAATTTTACCAATTGGAAATAATTCCTAAAGGTAGTAGAACAGATGGTAATGAGTTTGGTTTTAGTCTCACTTTAAGCGATGAGTTAAAAGCGGGAGACTATATTATTAGTTATGGTTATTATGAGACTTCTAGTTCTAAAACAATTGCTTTTACAAAAGATGAGTCAATTTTCGCAACGATCTTAAACTTAGATTATGACTATTATTCAAGCGATCTTGCTGGTACTGATTTTAGCTTTACACCTCAAGATACTGATTTTATAACCTTTTTAGAATTTGGTTATCAATTTAGTAACGTGACGACTACTAATCAATCATTAAGTGTAGATGCTAATAATTATAGTGATCCTTATCATTATCAAAATGAAATTAATAGTTATACTTTATCTTTGGGTGGAAAAGTAATCGTTGATGATTTTAAAATCTCTCCTTTTGCCGAGTTAACTGAGGCAGAAATTCGTTATCAGTTTACTGAAGAAGGTAAAAGAGAGTATTTTATTACTTACACAATTTCACCTGAAAGCGGGACGAGTAAAACTATTACTCAAACTATTAGAGAAAGAGATTTAACTAATATTGATGTCTTTTTAAATGACAACTTACAAACAAGTACTAGTTTTAGTATTCTTAGAGAAGCTTTAACTTCTAAAGTTGATGTTGACTTTAACTTTATTGATAATACTCTTTATGAAGAAGTTTTCATGGTTGATGTTGTCAATGATGAAGAAAAACTTTATTTATTAGAAGATGATAATAGTTTTAGTTTTGTTTTAACGAATTTATTAGAAACTGGTGAAAAAGACTATCACTTTAAATTAATTAGAGAAGGCAATGAGTATGATTTAGTTACCCTTAAAATTACTAAAGAGTTAGGAGTTAGTGCTTATTTAGTTGATGTCAAGTTTGAAGGATTAGAAGGGGGAGCTATTTTTAAATATCCTCTCATTAGAGCGAGTGATCAAAATGGTAATCCTAATGATTCATACGATACCCGTTTTTACGCAGAAGGAATCGATTATTTAGATTCTGAAGGTGATGTTTTTAATTTTAGAATTGATGGTGAGGTATCCGATATCGACTTAGAACATTATAGTCCCGGTTTTGTCTTGCCACTAGGAGCGAAAATTCGTCGTTATGATAATATTAATGGCTGGACAGCTTATACTAGTGATGTTAATGATGATATTTTAAAGACTAATTATGTCGGTTTATTTGATGAACTGGAAATAATTAAGTATGAAGTTATTTCTGAAGATGGTAATAATACTGTTAGTTATTTTTTAACTGCTAAAGATGTTAAATACAATTTAACGTTAAGATTTAAAATTTATTATCGTCATCCTACTTTAGGATTAATAGACGCTAATAGTGATAATTCGCCGATTAAAAATAATGTTTTAGTAATTTCTTTAATAAATATGGAACTAGATGATGATTATCAAACTACTGGCAGTAATAATAAAGTAAGTGAATTCCCTCAATTAGAAGAAGAAAACTTTGTCGGTCTTAATAATCAATCATCACTCTATTATTTTATTGAACATGATAAAGAGATTAACTTCCGTTTTGGAAGAAATATGACTGGAGCGTATAATTTTAACGTTGTTACGCCAAAATATCGCGGCGCAGAAACTGAAAACCTCTCTCCTAAAGAAAGATATACATATGACATGTATATAATTCCTCGAGGAACCTCTGAAGAGTCATGGTATGATGATGAGTATCAACTTCCAGAGATGGAAACTTATATCGAAAGTTACCAAGGTAAATTTTACTATGTCTATTTTCCTTCAACCAACCCAATTACGAGAGAATTAGCAATAGTTATTAATCCGGAAACAGTTGATAAAAAATGGGGACTGTATGATGATTTTACTACTTTTGATTAAGATGGAAGGGTCAATAAAGAGCTTTTTAGAGGCTCTTTTTTTGATTGTTTTTAATAATTTACTATGATATAATCGTAATAGTGTCAAAAAGGAGAAATTAGATGGCAAATAAATATAGTCGATTAAAACCAAAAATAAAACCTTTACCCTTTATTATTATGGGGATAATTGTAGTTGTAATAGCGGTTTTCATTATTGTTTTAAAACCCAATCCTAAAAAACAATTTTATCAAGATTACAACATTAAAAGAGTAGCAGAGGATGAAGGTTATTTATTTGAAGAGGTAACAGTAAAAGCTTTAAAAAAGAAGAATAATAAAGAAGAAAAAATGATTGTTTATATTGGTTACTCTGATTGCGGCAATTGTCAGGCTGAGGTTAAATATTATTATAAAGAGTTTTACAAACAAAACTTAAATGAAGACTTTAAAAAAATCTATTATCTTAATTTAAGGAAAGTAAAAGATAAAGACTTCCAAGAATTAGCAAACTTAGGAGTTACCTTTGATGAACAGCAACAACAAATAAACCCTTTCTTAATTTATTATGAAGAAGGTCAAGTTAAAGAAAGACACGAAGGCTTGGGTGGTGAAGGTTTCGCTGCCAAAATACAAACTTTTTACGAAAGAGTAAAAGCGGCCCAAGACTAATTGTAGGTAAACAAAATGCTTTTAAAAGTAAAAACATTAATTAAAGAAAAGCTCTTAAAACACTATCAGTTTCCAGTTTTAGTCGAAGAGCCTAAAAGAGAAGAAGCGGATTTAGCAATCCCGCTTTTTAATCTTGCTCGGCAAACTGAGATTAAAATTACCACTTTAGCAGAAGAAATTAAAGCACTTCTTAGTGAAGAAGAATTAATTAGCGAAGTTTATTTTTTAAAAGGATTTTTAAACCTTAACTTAAATAAAAAGCTTTATGCCAAAGCAGTATTAAAAGAAGTCGTCACTTTAAAAGAAGACTACGGCTCAGTTAAGGAAAAAAAGGGTGTTGTAGTAATCGATTTTTCTAGTCCTAATATCGCCAAAAACTTTAGTGTTGGTCATTTAAGAAGTACGGTTATCGGGGCCTCTTTAGCGCGGTTATATCAAAAAAGAGGTTATGAGGTTATCAAAATTAATCACCTTGGTGATTGGGGCACTCAGTTTGGGAAGATGATTGTCGCTTATTTAAAGTGGGGCGATGAAACTAGCCTTAAAACAAACCCCATCGATTACTTGCAAAACTTATATGTTAAATTTCATGAAGAGTCTAATGATAGTTTAGAAGAAGAAGCCCGTTTCGTCTTTAAAGAACTGGAAAAAGGTAATAAAAAGTATTTAGCGTTATGGCAACAATTTAAACAATTGTCGTTATTATCTTTTCAAGAGATTTACGAACTTTTAAAAGTTAGTTTTGATTATTATCACGGAGAATCTTTTTATCAAGATAAAACCGCAGAAATAGTTTTAAAATTAAATGAAAAAGGTTTAACTAAAAAAGATGATGGTGCTTTAATCGTGGATCTTGAAAAGGAAAACTTAGGCGTTAGTTTAATAGAAAGAAGCGATGGCGCTACTTTATATATGACTCGCGATTTGGCGGCTTTGTTTTACCGTTTTAAAACTTTTAACTTTAGCAAGATTTTATATGTAGTCGGCAACGAACAAAAACTCCATTTTAAGCAACTAGAAGCGATTACCCGCTTAATGGGATATGATTTTGAAATCATTCATGTTAATTTTGGACTAATTTTAAAAGATGGTAAGAAGATGACTACTAGAGGTGGAAATGTTGTTAAGTTAAAAGCAGTTATCGATGAAGCAATAGAAATTGCTGAAGCGGTAATTGAAGAGAAGAATCCCCACTTAAAAAATAAAGAAGAGGTTGCAAGAAGTGTCGCTTTAAGTGCGATTATTTTTAATGATCTAAAGCAAGATCGGAACCTAGATATCGAATTTGATTTAGAAGAGATGTTATCTTTTGAAGGCTTAACTGGTCCTTATTTACAATATAGTAGTGTCAGGATGGCTTCTTTATTAAAAGCACAAACCCTTACAGGTAAAATTGCTTATGAGCTCTTTGAGGATGAACTTTATTTTAAATTGATTAAGGAAGTGAGCGTTTTTAATGAACTGTTAGAAAAGTCTTTAGAAGCTGATGCTCCTTATCTTATTAGTCGTTATTTACTTAATTTAGCGGCGCTTTTTAATAGATTTTATAGCAGTCATAAAATAATTGTTAATGAAGAGATAGTTAAAAACACTAATTTGACTTTAACATTCGTTGTTAGAACTGTTTTAAATGAAGGTTTAAAATTACTCAATATGACTGTTTTAGATGAAATGTAATGAAGGCGAAAGAGAAAAAACGTTTACTTGGTAACGTTGTCTTTTTAATAATCGTTCTAATAGTTATTTATTTAATAATCTTTTCTTTTCATGATATTAAAGATGTTTTTCAAATTATTAAAACTATTAAAATAAAATACCTTTATTATTTATTTGGAATTGTTTTATTACATCTTTTTGTAGTGGCGATGGCGATTGCGGTTATTAGTACTGGGATTAGTAGTAATGTTAAGTTTCTTGATAGTTTAAATATCGCTAATACCGAACATTTATTTAACGCGATTACTCCTTTTGCCTCAGGAGGGCAACCAATCCACGGTTACTATTTTATGAAATATGGGATTCCCGCTGAGAAAACAGTTTCTATTTTAGTTAGTAATTTTTTAGTTTATCAAGCAACGGCAGCGCTTTTTTCAATTGTCGGTTTAAGTTTATATTTAGGGAAGATTATCGCTTTAATTAAAGGTCAAGTAATTCTTATTTTAATTGGTTTTTCCATTAATATATTAATTTTAGTAAGTATAATTTTACTGAGTACGGTTCCTAAGTCGGCGAAGTTGTATCGTTTTGTTATTAGAGGACTAGGTAAAATCAAACCGCTTAAAAATGTGATGATTAAAGCGGAAGAAAAATTATTTGAGTTTGTGAAAGACTTTCAAGCTAGTATGAAAGCTTTATTTAAAAGGAAAAGGGTGTTTTTAGGCTCTGTTTCTTTAAGACTTTTAGATATTTTCGTTTTAAATAGTACCGCGGTAGTGATATTTTTAGCTTTAGGAGTTCCGCTTTCTAGCAGTGATTACTTTTTTATTATCGTGATGAGTTTATTCGCCCAAACCTTTTTGATGTGGATTCCAACACCGGGAGCGGCGGGAGCTGTGGAATGGGCTTTTACGATTTTGTTTGTAGGGATTTTAGATATAAGTTTAATCGTTCCTAGTTTGTTGTTATGGCGCTTTTTTACTTATTATTTCCCTTTAATAATGGGCTTTATTTCCTATTTGGTAGTGCGAAAAAGGAGTGTTATTTATGAAAATAGCTTTACTGACTGATGCTTATCAGCCAATTGTTAGTGGCGTAACAACTTCAATTTTAATGTTAAAAGAAGGCTTAGAAGCTTTAGGCCATCAAGTTTACGTGATCACTACGAGTGCCAAAGGGGCGAAGGAATATGATAAAACGGAAAAAGGTATTATTCGTTTAAAAGGAATTCCTTTTCCTAAAAAAGGTTTAAAACACTTTCGTTATATCCCTTTTGTGAGAGGGCACTTAAAAAAAATTATTAACTTAGATTTAGATGTTATTCATATTCATACTGAGTTTTCTTTAGGTTCTTTAGGAAAACGAGTTAAAGATAAAACTGATTTACCTTTAGTGTTTACTGTTCACACGATGTATGAAGAGTATTTTAGTTATCTTTCTAAACTACTTAATAGGTTTTTTAAGAGGCCTTTTAAAAAAGGTGTTAAAAAGCTAATGAATAGTTTTATAAGAAGAGCAGAAGTGACGATTACACCATCTTTAAAAACAAAAGCTTTAATGGAAAGTTATCAACTTCAAGGTAATTACCGAATTATTCCTACTGGAATTGATTTAGAGAACTTTTATCAAAGTAGTTACTCAAAAACAGAAGTAGCCAACTTAAAGGCTTCATTAAATCTTAAAGATGAGTTTGTTTGCTTATTTGTGGGAAGAATTTCGGAAGAAAAAAGTATTGATGTCATCGTTAAAGGCTTTAAAAAAGTCTCCCACCTTAAGATGAAACTCCTTATTGTTGGTGATGGTCCTTATATGTCTACTTTAAAAGCATTAGTGAAAAAATTAAACTTAGAAAGCGATGTAATTTTTACTGGGATGATTAAATGGGAAGATGTGGGTCTTTATTATCAAATTGGCGATCTCTTTTTAAATGCGAGCTTATCGGAGACTCAAGGTTTAACGTATATTGAGGCCTTAGCGGCTGGATTACCGGTAATTGTTAAGTATGATCAAGTTTTAGAAGACGTTGTAAAAGACTATGAAAACGGGATATTCTTTTATCAAAATGAAGAACTACCAGCTTTAATTGAAAAAGTTTATCAAGATAAAACTCTACGGGAAAAACTTACCAAAAATGCGCTTTTGTCAGTAACTCAATATTCCAAAGAAAACTATGCTTTAAATGTTTTAAAAGCTTATCAAGAAGCGAGTGCGTTATCTCAAAATGATTGACAATAAAGATAAAGTTATATAATATATAGATATTGCCCGAGTGTCGGAATTGGTAGACGAACTTGACTCAAAATCAAGCGCTTAACAGCATGCCGGTTCGAGCCCGGCCTCGGGTACTTGTTTTTAAAGGAGAGAGCTCTTAATGAAAAGCACTACTAAACTTAAAATTGTTGGCTTAACAACTCTTGTGATAGCGCTGCTAATAGTAGTATTATCATTTACTATTTTTAGAGATAAAAGTTGGGATCATTTTACTGTAAAACCAAACTTCGTTCTCTTAATTTTAGGTGTCTTCTTAGGGATGGTTGCTTTAATGATTACTTTGCTGGGATTTTCTCCTGAAATAGCGAAGTTCAGCTCAAAAATAGGAGTGGAAACAATCGCTCACGCTCAAAAAGAAATGGAAACTGTTGTTAGTAAAAAAGCAGAAGTGGTTATTCCCAATGTTACTCCTGAGTTAAAGCGTTCTTTAGAAGAACTTAAAAAAGATTATCAAAGTCAACTAATTGAAATTGATGATTTGTTAAAAAAAGGACTCATTACCGCTGAAGAGTATCAGGAAATGAGAAAAACGATTTTAGGCTTAAATAAATAATTAACTTAAAGAAGCGGCTGTTATTACCGCTTTTTAAATGAGGCGGTTTAAATAAATTTCAATAATTTGATTTCTACGATTGCGTCTCTTTTCGTCACTCTAATTATCGCAATCTACTTACTAATTAAAGAGTTAAAAACTCCAAGAAAATACTTTGGTTTAAAGATTTGGCTAACTGGGACCTTAACCAACTTTTTAGGTATTATTATTTCTTTGGTGAACTTTCTGACTCTTGAGAGTGTGCCTTTAATTTATCTTAGTTACCTTTTAATGACTTTGGGTTTTGGGCTTATCGATTTAGCGCTCTTTAAATTTGTTAATAAGGCTATCAGTTTAAAGAGGGTTGTTTTTACCTTTTCTCCGGTAGTCATCTTACTGCTTCTAACTGCTTTTAATAATCTTAACTTATATCTTACTTTCGTTGTATTCGTGATTATTTACTATTCGTTATTACAAATTAGCATTATTAACTATAAAAATGAGATTAAGATGAAATCGAATTGGTTAACCTTTACAATTATTCAAATGTTTTTAGTTGTTTTCCTTGTTGTGTATTTATTATTAAGATTAATAGCTAACCATGCTAATGTGAGTGAAATGATTAACTACGAAAATGTTAATGTAATTGTGAAGTCAATGGCGCTACTATTTCTTATTAATGCTGTTTTAATTTTCCTTTCCTTAGAAGTATCGCTACTTTTTTCAGAGCCAAAAACAAAACTCTTTTTAAAAATGTTATTAGAACTATCTGATAACGTTAGTATTGTAATTAGTGAAAAAAACAATAAAATAGTCGCTGTCCATAATGACTTTGTTCAGCTAGTTAAGTGTGATCATAAAGATGAGTTGATAAAACTTGATTTAAGCGATTTATTAGTCGGTTATGAAAACTATCAAGACGCTAAAAATAATTTCAAAGATGGTAATACCTTTTTAACAAAACTAAATTTTTATACTAAAGATAATAATTCGGTGGGTTGCGATGTCTTAGTGAGGTATTTAGAATTGAAAAATGATAATTATTATTTGTTAAGTTGTTTAAATGATAACTTAGGTGCCAACCAATATAAAAAGCTCGCTTATGAAGATGAACTTACAAAACTTCCCAATAGAAGGAAAATAAACGAATTTTTTACCAGTTTTAAAATTGAGAAAAACAGTTTTATTTAATTATGATTGATATTGACTCTTTTAAAAAGTTAAATGATGAAAAAGGCCATTTATATGGTGATCAGATCTTGTTTGAGATCGGTAAAAATTTAAGTAAGTATAATAGTGCCAATAGTATCGCTGCACGCTACGGTGGCGATGAGTTCTTATTGCTTTTTACCGCTGCTGATAATAAAAAATTAAGAGTGCTAAAAAGCGAATTAAAATGTCTTTTTAACCATCAAATTATTGTCGATGGCAAGAAAGAAATGATTCGTGTTTCTTTGGGTTCTGCAAGTTATCCAAAAGATGAGAAAACCCTAAATGAACTGATTTTTAAAGCTGATAAAAACTTATATTCTGTAAAAAGAAAACATAATAACTAAAGTTTCATTAATTTAAAATAAAAATCCAATAATAACTACTTTAAAAACATTAGTTTTAATGAAAATGTTTCTTTGTTTTTAGAGCAAGTCCAACAATAATAGTATTATTTAAAGCTTTTAAAATATTATTCAAAAGACTTGACAAAGTTAAAATCTCAATTATAATAGATTGTAGTGGCACTTTTAGGTTATGAGTGCCAAAATACAACAAATAGGAGGCTTAAAATGATAAAACCATTAAAAGATTATGTCGTCTTACTTCCTGAAAAAGAAGAGACGAAAACGGAGTCGGGAATTATTCTAACTACCGATGAAAAAGATAAACAATCATTAGGGATTGTTAATAATGTTGGTCCTGAAGTGAAAGACTTAAAAAAAGGTGATAAGGTTATTTATGAATCTTATCAGGGTACGAAGGCGAAATTAAAAGGCGAAGAATATTTAATTATTAAAGCTGAATATATTTTAGCCTTAATTAGTAATTAAAGGAAGGATGATTAAAAAATGGCAAAAGAAATTAAATTAGGCGCGCTCGCAAAAGATAAAATTTTAAAAGGAGTAAATACGTTAGCCGATACAGTTAAAATAACTTTAGGTCCTAAAGGAAGAAATGTAATTTTAGAAAAGTCTTATGGTTCTCCGACTATTACAAATGATGGCGTTACTATTGCAGGTGAAATAGAATTAGCTGACCCCTATGAAAATATGGGGGCGAAGTTAGTTTATGAAGTCGCAAATAAAACCAACGAAGAAGCTGGTGATGGAACAACCACCGCAACTCTTTTAGCGCAAGCCATTATTCAAAAAGGTTTTAAAGCGATTACTTATGGCGCGAACCCTGTCTTTGTTAATAGAGGAATTAAGGAAGCAAGCGCTGAAGTAGCACGAAAGTTAACGGAAAAGTCTAGGATGATTACGACTAAAGAAGACATTCAAAATGTCGCTAGTATTTCGGCCGCTTCAGAAGAAATTGGTAAACTAATTGCCGACGCGATGGATAAAGTTACCAAAGAAGGTATTATTACTGTTGATGAATCTAAAGGTTTTTTAGATGAACTGGAAGTTGTAGAAGGAATGCAATATGATAAAGGCTATTTATCGCCCTATTTCGTTTCTGATAGGGAGACAATGACAGTGGAGTTGGCTGATCCTTATTTGTTAGTCACTGATCAAAAAATTAACACTGTTCAAGAAATATTACCGTTATTAGAAGAAGTAGTAAAAACAAACAAACCACTTTTAATTATCGCTGAAGGTTTAGAAAATGAAGTTACTTCCACTTTATTAGTTAATAAACTAAGAGGAACATTTAATGTCGTCGCTACAGAAGCACCTGGCTTTGGTGATAATCAAAAAGAAAGTTTAGAAGATATTGCGATCTTAACAGGAGCGAAGTTTTTTACGAAAGCTTTAAATATGAAACTTACAGAAGCGACAATCGCTGATTTAGGGACTGTTAGTAAAGCAGTTATAAAAAAAGATACTACTACTTTAATTGGTGGTGGCGGTGAAAAAGCAGCTTTAAAGGCGAGAATTGAGCAGTTAAAACAATTAATTGCTAATACAAGTTCCGATTACGATAAAGGTAATCTTGAAAAAAGACTAGCGAAACTTGGTGGCGGCGTCGCCGTTATTAAAGTTGGAGCCGCCACTGAAAGCGAACTAAAAGAAAAGAAACTCCGAATTGAAGACGCTCTGAACGCTACTAAATCGGCAGTGGCGGAAGGGATTGTTATCGGTGGTGGAGCGATTTTAGTTAATATTTATGAAGAGATGAATAATGAATTTAAATCTGCTGATAATGATATTAATAAAGGAATGAGAGCGGTTATCGATAGTTTATTAATACCAACTTATCAAATCGCTGAAAACGCTGGTTATGATGGCTCTATTATCGTGGAAAAACAGCGCCAGCAAAAAGCTAACTTTGGTTTTGATGCAAAATTAGGAAAGTGGGTTGACCTTTTAAAAACTGGTATTATCGATCCTACTAAAGTTACTCGTAATGCTATTTTAAATGCCGGCTCTATCGCAGCTTTATTAATTACTTCAGAAGCGGCGATAGTGGAAATTAAAGAAGCTGAAAAACCAGAAAGGGATCTTAATATGCCGATGTATTAAAACTATTTTTTTAAAAAGAGAGATGGGCTAAAGTGAAATTGGTTCATCTTTTTTTTATTTATAAAATAAAACATGATATAATTGAATAAATATTTAAAACAAGGAGTTTTTTTAATGATAGAAAAAAGATACGATATCGCGATTATTGGGGCTGGTTTAGCTGGTTTAACAGCGGCGATAGAAGCTGATAAATTAGGTAAAAGCGTCATTTTATTTGAAAAAAATGTTTTAGGGGGCTTAGCTTTTAATGGTGGTGATATAATTTTAAAAAACCTCTTTAAAGCTCTAAAAGATGAATTAAAAAAAGAGAGGCTTAATGTTGAGAATATTTTAACTTTCGTAGCCCAACAAAAAGAACTTTTCAAAAACGATTATTTAAACGTCCTTAATACTAGTGATAAAATAACAATAATTTTAGCAGAGGCCAAGTTAGAATCTGATAATAAGATTAGCGCCAACGGAAGAAGTTATTACGCTGATAAAATAATTTTAGCTTATGGAGCTTCTTTTAATAAACCTAATATTAAAGGGATAGAAGAAGGTTTAAAATCTGGTTTCGTAAAAACGTCAAAAGAACTCTTAAATCTTTCCTTTAAAGAAAAGAGTATTTTAATTTATGGCGGCGGGAAAGTGGCGGTAGAGTTTGCCATCTTTTTAGCTAATTTAGGAATTGAAGTTTATTTATTTTCCCGTAGCACCTTTCTTAAAGATATTGATGAAGATGCTAAAGCCCATTACTTTAATTTAATTAGTCTTCCTAATCTTCATATTTCTGATCAAACCGAATTGACTGAATTTACTGAAAACGCCGTTTATTATCAAAAAAATGAGGAAATAACCAAGTTAAAGGTCGATCAAGTAATCTTAGCGACTGGAGTTAAGCCTAATCTTAAACCTCTTAATAACCAAGAGTTTAAACACAACAACAAAGGCCTAATTGTCGATGAAAATATGCAAACAAGTAAAACTAATATTTACGCTATCGGCGATGTTAATCAATTTAGTAAATATAGTAATCTCGCCATTTCTGAAGCTTTAGTAGCGATTAACCATCTCGCTTTTCAAAAGTATTATTATGAAGAGAAACGTTTAATTAAAAACAGTAGCGGTTTAATTCAGTACTCTTTTGTTGGTTTATCAGAAAAAGAACTATTAGAAAGAAATATTCCTTATGAAAAAAGAGTAATTACTTTTGATCCGAGTCTTTATGATTTATATTTCTTTAAAATATTAATCCATAAGACGACGAGAGAAATTTTAAGGTTATTAGTAATTAGCAAGGATTCTAATAAAGATATTAATGAAATTATTCAAATGTTAAAAAGTGAAGTCGATTTCGCTTATAACAATAAAAACAATTTATTTAGCGATACTTTTCAAATTAATCGTCTCCTTAAAAAAGAGTTTGTTAGTATTGATAATGAGTTGATTGAAAATAAACATCAAGTTTATTATCAACCTAAATTAAAAGCGAAAACCCATGAGGTGATCGGTGCGGAGTTGCTATCGCGGTTTAAAATCGATGGAAGAATAGTGAATCCTCTCCCTTTTATTAATAGCTTTGAAAAACACCATACTATCATTAATTTAGATTTAAAGATGTTAACTTCCGCAGCTAGTTTTTTAAAAGACTTGCTTGCTGGAGGTGTTGTCAGCGATCAGTTTAAGTTTTCGGTCAATTTTTCACCGCTAACTCTAAATATTATTAAACCAAATAAGTTAGCGGAGATTGTCAAAAAGTTTTCTCTTTTACCTAACCGATTTATTATTGAATTAACAGAAAGAAGTATTAGCGATAAAGCAATTAATTTTCAACATTTAAAAGCGTTAAAAGCGGAAGGTTTTCATTTAAGTATGGATGATTTTTCTGTCGGTCATTCTAGCCTAGAATTATTAAATAAAATAAACTTTAGTGAAGTTAAATTAGACATTAGCTTACTTCCTAAAGGTCGTGAAGAAAAAGATGAGATTGCGATTTTTGATAATTTAGCGAAGATTGTCGCGACTAAAAACAAAAAAGCGGTCGCTGAAGGGGTAGAAACTAAAATTCAAGCTGATTTTTTAGATGAAAGAAATTTAGATGCATATCAAGGTTATTACTTTTCTAAACCGCTTAGTAAAATAGATTTTATTTTATATTTAAAAAATAAAAACGGCAATTAGTTTTTAAAAAACTATTAAAATCATTAATAAAAATACTTCCAAAAGATAACTAAAGGAAGTATTTTTTTAAATATTTTATTGATAGATGTACTTTTAATTAACTTTAATAGTCTCTAGTACAGGTTTGAAGCGAATTGTTTCTTTAATTTCCTTGTTAATTAAATCATAACTAATTAATGCTTGATTAGAGAATGTATAAATGATTTCAAAGGGGTTTTCGCCGCTTTCGCTTAAATAGACGCCTCTTTCAACTGGAAACTGATAGTCGCTTAATGGATGGTTAATAATAAGGGGCGCTTTAATGATATCTTCACTCTCGAAGTCGATAGAAAAGATTAAATAGCTGCTCTTTAATTTGTCGCTACCATAACTATTAAGAGGAAAGGCGATGATGCCGTGCTGAGGGGAAATTAAAAAAGCTTTGGGGTTATAACTAGCTTCTGAATAACTATAATAAAAGTGATCGTTTTCATCTTGATAAGGCAGTTTATAACTCGCTTCAATCCCTGTAGTATCATCGGCAGCTAAAAGTTCCATACCATTTATGACGCCATTTTCATCGGCGCTAAAGCCAAAACCGACTACTTGGCTTCCAGATTCGTTCCAAATATGTAAGTAAGTACTATATCCTGGCCTTTCGACGGCGCTAACAATAGTAGGATTAAAAGGATCAGAAAGGTCAACTAAATAACGAGGGTCAATCCGTTCAAAAGTAACGACGTAACAGCTATCTTGATGAAAATCGACACTATAAACGTTTTCATTTGGTTTTCCTAAGCCTTCATTAATTTCGCCAACCGTTATTAAATTGTCGGTTTCTTTTTCCTCTTTTAACACATATAAACGGTTTTTAATAGGGTTATAAGAGGTCGTTACGAGGCGGAGATAACCGTTATCTTCATCCATCCAATATTGGTTATTAAGAAAACCATTAACCAAACCAGCGGCTAGATAAGTTAACTGGGCCTCAGTCGTATCGATTTTAAATTTAAGAATTTGCGTTCTTTCACGGCCAACACCTAAAAAGCGCTCATCGTTATCATAATCATAAAAACTATAACTAGTATATAAATGGTCTTCGTTAGCGTAAATATGATTGACCCCACTTAAAATAGCGGTCGTTGTTTTTTTAAATGTTTTTAAATCAAGAGATAAAAAAATAGTCATCTCAGAAGAGGGGAGTTCTGGAAAATAATAAATATCATCATAATCGAGGTAAGAAGTTCTTTCTTCACCGTCATCAGTTTTTTCAATGAAGGTAGGTCTTAATTCTCCCCCTTGAAAGTTTTTCCGGGCGATGATGAAAAGAGCATCATCTATTAAACGATAATCTAAGAAGTTGCTGTCGGTTGTCAGTTCATAAAGAAGCGATAAATCATTTTTATCATAAACAGAAATTACACCTTGATAAAATCTAAAAAAGGGCCAATAACGAATTAAACTGTTAGGCTCGTGAAAGGTTTCTTGGTAACGGTAACCGATGACGATTAAGTAATCTGCAGTTAAATAAATGCTATCGCTATAAAGATCACCTAAATCAAGTTCACTCATTTTAGCTACCAAGCCGCCCACTCCAATTAAAAACACTTTAATAACATTTTCAGTTCTTAAAAGATAATAGATTTTATGACCATCGGTTTTAATAATATCGGCTTCTAAAATTCCATCAACTTGATTATTAGTATCGAAATGATCACGAGAAGAAGTTTTAGCATCAGCTTGAGGGAGTGAGACCGCTCCATCTAAAGCGAACTCTTGATAAATAAGATCATTGCGGTAAAAATTGTTTTGATCTTTTAATAAAACACTTAATGTTTCCGCAGTTTCCACACTTTTTAAATTTAATAGTTCTTTTTGGGGAGACATTAACTGGCAAGAAAAAAGCGTTGCTAACATTAAAACGCTGGCAGCTAAAGTAAAAAGGCGTTTCAAGTTAAGACCTTTCTGTTTCCCCTTTTTAAAAGTAATAATAGTAACGATTGCAAAAGTAACTAAAGTTGTTAAAGCTAGTTTAATTAAGATCATTTTTCCCATCCTTTCGCTCCTTAAACTGGTTGTGTTAAAAAACTTATTGTCTAAATTAATTTTACCATGAGAAGAGCTAATCTTACTAGCAAAAACTATTAAAAATAATAATTATGGTATCAAGTAGGCAAATTGGCTGAAAGTAATGATAATAAGTCTTATAATAAAAGTGGAGGTAATTATGAAAACATTACATAAAAATCCCATTACAGTGATGGGAAAAGAATTAGATATCGGTGCTAGTGCGCCAGATTTTACTTTAATAGATAATGACTTAAAAAAACGAGTCTTAAGCGATTTTAAAAAAGATTATCTTTTGTTAAGTATTGTTCCTTCTTTGGATACAGGGGTTTGCGATTTTCAAACTCGCAATATTAATGAAAAGTTAGCGGCTTTTAATAATGTTGACTTTGTTACTGTTTCTATGGATCTGCCTTTTGCTCAAAAAAGATGGTGTGGTTCTGCTGGTTTAAACGTTATTACTTTAAGCGATTATCAAAGTGGAGAGTTTGGACTTAACTATGGTGTTTTGATTAAAGAATTAAGATTGCTTGCCAGAGCTGTTTTAGTCTTTGATCAAAAAAGGAAGCTTGTTTATAAAGAATATTTAGAAGAGATGGGGAACCATCCTAATTATGATAAGTTAATGGAGTTTTTAACTAATTTATAATTAAGTTGTCTTAAAAATTAAAATGATTTCTTCGAGATTAGAAGAGGTCATTTTTTTTAATATTTAAATTAGTATCCTCTTTATTGTTTAAGCATGTTATAATTTAAGTGAAGGAAAAGGGTGTTAAGAGAATGAAAATAAAAAGAGAAAAATTGAGAAGTACCAGTAGTTATTTTTCGTTTCTTATCGGTCTAGTTGTGCTATTTTTTAGTGCTAATATTGAAACTGACGATAAGATTGGGATGACGATTAAAGTGCTCTTAATTATGGCGGGCTTACTGCTGGCGGTAATTGCAGCTTTAGCAATTTTTAATGAACGCTTTTTAAGAAATGAAAAGCTCAACAAAGTAATGATGATAACGCTCCTTTCTTATCAAAGTGTAATTCAAGTAGGGGCGCTAACGTTATTGGTTTTTGTTATGGTAACTCCCGAGTTAAAGTCACTTTCAATAATTATGATTGTAATGGAACTTATCTTATTAATTCCTTTCTCACTTTTAGTAATTTATTTTCTATTTAAAAGAGGTTCAAAAGATGCTGCTTTTATCAGTTCAAAAGAGACTAAAAGAGCTTCCAAAAAGATTCTCGCTCTTCATCAAGTAGAAGATGAAGACAACGATGAAAAACAATAAAGTAAAGTTGAGGATGTAAAAATGAAAAAGAGTGCTGCTGCTTATGTGGTTTTAATTTATTCGTTAGTGTTAGGTATTTTAATGTTTGTCAATGTTTTTAGTGAGGGTGATTCTTTTATTAAAGATAATGGACTTTTTAAGAATGAAGGTTCTTTAATAATAGGACCGCTTTTTGTTTTAGTGGCTATCATAGGAATTATTAGAGTAAAAGTTAAGGATGCTGGAAAAGGGATTATAATAGCTTTTTTTGTTTTTTATTGTCTCGCACAAATTGCGGTTTTGTTTTTTATAATTTTTGTAGCAAGATTGGTTTTTTTTGGAATATTTTTTATCATATTAGCCGCGGTATTAGAATTGCTTATCGCCGTTCCTTTTGCTTTTTCAATTGTTTATTTTGTAAAATCTAAAAGGGAAAATAAAGTGATCCCGCCAGAAAAATCTTTGGATGGCTTTCAATATTTTTATAAAAATGAAACTAACGAAGAAGAAAAGGATTAAAAAAGCGATGGTAAAAACTGTTACTTTAACAATTAAAAGAATGGGTAATGATGGTGAAGGGATTGCTTTTTATCAAAATAAACCAGTGTATATTTATTACGCTTTTTTAAATGAAGAAGTAAAAGTAGAGATAAGGAGAAACAAAAGAGGGGTTTATGAAGGCGTTTTAAAAGAGGTTATTACGCCATCTGAACACCGTATTCCTGTTAGTTGGCCTTATTACGAACTTAGCGGTAGTGTCAATTTAATGCATCTTAATTATTTAGAGGCGTTAAATTATAAAAGGTTTATTATTAAGAGATTACTAGAACGAAGAATTAAAGATAAAGTAGATTTAAGGAGAACTGTTCCTTCGGAAAAAACAAGTCATTATCGTAATAAAACAGAATTGCCATTAATTTATTTTGAAGGTAAAAATTATCCTGCTCATTATCAACGCGGCAGCAATCAAATTTTTAAAGTGGAAGAGTTAATTGTTGAAGAAGAAAGTATTATTAAGGCCGTTAAAGAAGTTACTGCTTTAATGGATAAATATCAAATTAATGCTTATAATTTTAAGACTAAAAGAGGTGCGATCGCTAGTTTATCGCTTAGAACTAATCAAAAAGAAGAACTACAAATTACCTTTTTAACAAAAGTTAAAATAGATTTAAAAGAATTAGTAAATGAACTTGTTGGTAATAATAAAAAGATTATTAGCGTTTATCAAAACTACGTTCCTAATTTTAAAACTAACCGCGATTTATATAGCGGCAAATTAGAACTAATTAAAGGAGAAAAATATTTACCAATTGTTTTAAGTGGCTATCAGTTTTATTTAACACCTTTTTCCTTTTTCCAACTGAACACTCTTCAAGCTAATAAGATTTATCAAACTATTGTAAAAGAAGGCAATTTTAAAAAAGATGATGTCGTTTTAGAAGCTTATAGTGGTGTAGGTGCGATTGCCAGTTTTGTCAGTCCTTATGTTAAAAAAGTGGTCGCTGTTGAAGAAGTTAAAGCGGCAGTTAATGATATGAATTATTCATTAAAGAAAAATAAGCTTAATAATGTTAAAACTATTACTGGTGATTTTAAGAAACTAATTAAATATTTAAAAACAAGCTTTGATAAAGTAATCTTTGATCCTCCTAGGGAAGGATTAACTAAAGTGGTACTTGATTATTTATTAAAGACATTACCAAAAGAGATAATTTATCTTTCTTGTAATCCACTTTCTTTAATTGATGATTTAAAACTCTTACAAGAAAAATATCAAATTAGATCAATGACACCATATGACTTTTTTCCTTTAACGAGCCAAGTGGAAAGCATTACATTTTTAAAATTAAAATAAAGTTTACCTTGGTTAATTAATAATATTTTTAAAATTTAAATTAAGGCTTCTTAAAAAGGGAAATCGTCTTTAAAGACAATAAACCGCTTTTTCTTTTTTCGAAAGAACTTGTTTTTTAAGGAAAAAAGGGTTACAATTAAAAATGGTTGGACATTTATAAAAAAAAAAATTAAAAAGGGAAAATTAATGAAAAAAAATATATTTGTTTTGACAAAAGATAAACGACTATTTGCTAAAATTGAGAAGTTACTTTCTTATCATAACTGTCTTTTAAAAGAAGAGTTAGTTGAGATTTTTTTAATTTTCGAAGCTCTTCCAGATAATTTTATTTTTATTGTTGACTTAAGAAATAAAGCTAATTATTATTACTTTGAAGAGATTAAAAAATTAAATTTATCTGGCAGTCGTTATATTTTTATTACTAAAGAAATATTTGAAGTGGAAGAAGGTTTTAATTTAGTTTTAGAAAAAGACTTATCCGAACAATTAGGGAGTTTAGTTGAGGAGACTTTTTTAGTGAAAAAAGAACTTCAAAAGCAAACGATATCATTAAGAGAAAAGATAGCGATTGTCGATGCCATCTACCGAAAGGGTAATATTGGCATTATTATTATTGACCGCGATCAAGAATTATTTCAAATGTTCAATCATGTTTTTACTGACTTTGTGAAAAGAAGTGAAGAAGAAATAATTAGCATTGGCTGGGAGGCAATTACTCACCCTGATGATATTAAAATTGAAAAAGATTACTATAATGATTTAGAGTTAGGAATATTTAAAAATTTCACTTGGGAAAAACGGTTTGTTTTACCAGATGGTAAGTTGGTGTGGGCGAATACGATGGCGACGGTTATTAGTAAAGGAGTCGATAACCATTACACACTAGTTATGCTTGTCGAAGATATTACTGAAAAAAAACGACTGCAACATCAATTTTATGAGAGAGAGAGAGAAAAAGCGATTTTGCTAACGAGTCTTCCTGGATTGGTTTTTAAGGCGCTTAATGATGAAAATTGGACGATGACTTATGTTAGTCATGGCTGTTTTAGCTTAACGGGCTATTTACCAAAGGATTTAATTAATAATGAAACAATTGCTTATGTTGATTTAATTTTGCCAGAATTTCAAGAATATGTTAGAGTTGCTTGGGAAAAGGCGATCCATGACAGAAAAGCACTTAATATTGAATATCAAATTATAACGAAAAATGGCGAAATTAGATGGGTAAGCGAATACGGAGAACCTTTTTTTGACTATAGTAGCGAATTGGTCTTTTTAGAAGGGATTATTATCGATATTACTAAACAAAAAGAAACTGAAAAAATCTTAAAGTATAAAACTCGATATGATGAAAACACTAATCTTTTAAATCGCACTATTTTGGAAAATGTTTTAAAACGTTTGATAGCGAAAAAGAGAAAAGGGCATGCCTTAGTAGTAATTAACATGCCAGAAATATACTCTTTAATATCGCGTTTTGGTTATGATTATATTTTAAATGTAATTAGAAAAATAGCTTCAGCTTTAAAAGCAGTTTCTTCCGCTAAGAAAGTGCTTTATTATGGTGGCGATCGCCGTTTTATCTTCCATATTAATGGCTATCAAAATCAAGAAGAGTTAATTTCTTTCTATAATAAAATATACAATAATATTATTAAAATATTGTTAGTGGAAAGAATAAATGCCGGGGTTGGAATAGTAGAGATTGATGATAATTATAATAATCCTGATGAAATTTTTAAAGATGCTTTATTAGCGACAGAAAAGGCGCTGGCGTCAGAAAGAATCTTAAATTTTGCTTTTTTTGATCAAAAAATAAAAGCTAAGATCGAAAGAGAAACTAAATTATTAAAAGAATTAAACAATTTCAAAAACATGGAAGAAAATCTCTTTTTAATGTTTCAACCCATTTTAAAGATGGATAATGAAGAAGTAGTAATGTTTGAAGCTTTGGCTCGTTTTAATAGTAAGGACTATAATCTGGTTTCACCTTTAGAGTTTATTCCGATTTTAGAAAAAAGCAAACTCATTATTCCTTATAGTTATAAAATAATAGAAATGGGGTTAGCTTTTATTAAGGAAGTTCATCAAGTAAAAGCTGATGTTTCATTATCGATAAACATCTCTTTTATCCATTTTATGGAAGAACATTTTATTATTAAATTACTTGATTTAATAAATGAGGCTAATGTTTCCCCAAAGCATATTGTTTTAGAATTGACAGAGTCGGTTTTTGAAGATAATATTATTCAAATAAATGAAAAGTTAGAAATTTTAAGGGATAAAGGCTTTAAAATCGCCATCGATGATTTTGGAACTGGCTTTTCCTCTTTAGCAAAATTAAGAAGTTTAAATAAGGATTATGTTAAACTTGATAAATCGTTTACAGATCAATTGCTTGATTTTGAGATTGAAGATTTAATCTCTCAAGATATTATTTCGATGTCAAAAAGATTAAAGACAAAGATTATCGCTGAAGGAGTCGAAAAGAAAGAACAGTTAGAAATCTTAAAAATGTTTAATTGCGATTATGCTCAAGGTTATCATTTCAGCAAACCACTATTAAAAGAAGAGGCGCTTTTATATTTTAAAAATAAAATTTAGCATTTATAAAGAAAATGTTATAGAACGTTTTAAAAACTAATTAAAATGATTAAGAAATTAATAGTGTTAAACAAAATACTTGCTGCTATTATAGAGTAAATATTTTCTTTTGCCTTGTAATAAATACAAGCAAAACATAATCCTATTAAAGAATGAGTAATAAAACTAATTAATAATTCAAGGCCGTGATTGTTAAGTGAAAGGATAGTTCCAAAAAGAAGGGAACTAAAAACAATCGCACCGAGATCGTTATCTATTATTTTGAAGATTGCTTTTCTAAAGATTAGTTCGAAAACAAAAGGCATAAAAAGCAATTTGCTAATGATGAAAAAAGGATTAAATGATTTTACTTGTTGAATATAGGTAATTTTAGAATAATCAATTATTGTACTAGCATTAAAAGCATTATTTACTAAAGCGGTTATATAATTTAAAAACAAGTGAACAGCAATAATAACAATGAATCCGATTAAAGTAGTTATTAATAATGATTTAAAAACTTTAGGAAGAGTAGAAAGGTCGTTCCAAAGAGTTTTTCTGTTAACGTATCCTAATACCATAACAGCTAAGAGGCTAATGAAAAAATCAACGAGAATAATAATTTTTTCGTTTAATATAATTGAAGAAGAAACACTGAAATCAAAATTATTAGTGGCTAAATTATAACTGCGAAGGAAATTCAAAAAATCATTATTGATAATTTTCAGATAATCATTGTTTTCGAAAATTGCATTAACTTCAGCCCTAGAAATTGTAGCACCATTTTCATAATCTAGTAAACCAGTCTTAAATATTATTAAATATTCACCATTACTCACATAGCCAATGCTTTTGGAAGATTTAATTTTATTTAAATCAGCATTATTACTAAAAGAAACCCCATCATTAAAAGATAAAAAATCTACTATTAAAGAACTTGCTGGTGTATAATCATGATATTTTGTAGCATAAACAGCGACACCAAAAGAAGCAAATCTAAAAACAACAAAAAAGATTACAAAAGCCATAAATAACGTAAAAAAGTAAGGTTTTTTGCTTTCCTCCCTGACATAATCAATGGATTTACCATCTAAAGTTGAAATTGAATAAATGGATAAGTTATCGCTATTCATCTAATCACCGATAATATTATACATGAAATAAAGGAAAATAGTGAAGTCAATTAATTTTGAAAAAATTGACAGTTTAAAATATTTAGTTATAATATTATTGAAACAATAATCGTAGTAGTTCGCTTTGGAGGTATAATGAATTCAAAACAAGTAATAAAAAAATATCAGAGTTTAGTAATAACTTTTTTTAGTATTATCGTTATCTTTATCGTTGCGATGATGATAGTAGCATTTAAAGTTGATGACAACGAGAAAATGACAATGATTAATTTGATATTAATGGTTGTATTATTAGTGATTAGTTTATTGTTTAGAACGGTTTTATTAGGTTATAAATATATGGCAGGAATAGCACGAGTAGTTTTAAAACAAGGGAAGCCAATTAATTTTTATAACAATCTAGATTCAATCGAATATAAGCTTATTCAAAAAGGGTATCAAAAATATGCTAATAATGAGAATTATCAAATTTTATATTATCAAGAAAATATTGTTAAAAAAAAGGTGTTTAGGACAAAAAGATTATACGTTGTAATTTTGATTAAAGATCAAACAATAGATTTTTATGATAAAAACTTACACGATGAAATTACTGCTTTACAAGAGTTGTTTCCTAAAAAGGAAAGAGCAAATCAGTATCTGTTTAACGCTTTTAAAAGTTTTAATAACATTTACCAAGAAGATATAAAAGCTCTCAGCGAGGTCGTTTCTTATGGAGCAGGTAAACAGTTTTTCACACAAATAAACATCGGTCTTAATAAAAGTGATAAAAAAGCGTATTTTCTTTACAGTGATGATTATTATCCTAGTACTTCATATAAAGACTGCGTGGAACTAATCAAAACAATAATATCTTGAAATCTTTCTTACTAAGTGATATAATAATTTTAGGAGAATTGTATGAAAAAATTTTTAGAAAAACATAGCACAAAAGTAAAGGTATTATTAATAATAGAAGCTTGTTTAATCCCTTTTGAAGTTACATTATTTTATCAAAGGCGTAATTTTGTAGATTTAGGAATATTAATTAGCGCAATATTATTAATCGCTTTTACCGCACCAATTTACAATATCATAAAAAAACAAAGTGATACTAAAAAAGGTATTGAATAAATTCTTTACTCATTAATTAAGTGTTATTAGTTTCGAGATTGTTTATTAAATTTGGAATAAATATTATTTTTTAAATTTACGATAGTTTTCTATAAATTCAGACTTAAAGGTGTTCGAGATAGCATGATTAGGCTAAAAAACGTTTACTAAACTGGAAAAAATGTAAGCGTTTACATATAAAAACGAGTCGCTTTTTTTAGTTTTTTTTGCTAGAATTACATTAATCATAAAGAAAAGGAGAGAGATAATTATGAAAAAAAAGATATTAGCGGTATTAATTTTGCTATTATCAATGACTATTTTTGTCGCTTGTAATGGTGACACCGATAGAGCACCAATTCTAGAAGGGGTTGGAAATATTGAACATCAAAAAAACGAACCATTTGATCCAATGGCGGGGGTTTCCGCAATTGATAAACGTGATGGTGACATTACTGATGAAATCGAAGTTACTGGTTTTGCTGATTTAGACATCACTAAAGTAGGTACTTACGAAATCACTTATAAGGTAACTAATTCAAATGGCAAAACTAGAGAAGTAGTGAGAGTTGTTACCATTTTTGAGCCTAAAAAGCCACCAGTGTTTACAGGTGTTGGAAATGAAGTTGTAGCTAAAGGTACAACCTTCGATCCAAAAGAAGGCGTTGGAGCAAAAGATAAGGATAAAAACGACGTTGAAGTTGTTGTTGTTGGCGAGGTTAATGTGAATCAAGTAGGAAAATATGAACTTCTTTATTCTGCTACTGATGCTCAAAATGTAACAGGATATGCTACAAGACAAGTTCTTGTTGTTGAAGAAGCAGATATTGAGAAACTTGCTAATGGCACTTATAACTTTAAATTTGCTGATGCTGAAGTAAAACACACCTTTTTTGCAGCTGCTGAGAGATATTTGTTAGAAAATATGGTTGGCGGCATTCCTTACTATGTAGCTAACTCATTTACATTATTGGCTGAAAGAGTTGAACTTCCAGTTGATGTTTTCATTCCTTCCTACGGTTGGGGAACAAGACTTGCTAACATAACTAAAGATGATTCACAAGTTAAGGATGTTGAAGGAAATTATGGAGAAGCAGGAAAATATACTAATAGAACTTGGGATACAAGCACATTTGGTACTTTGAACTATTGGACATATGATGATTCAGTTTCTGCTGACTATTTAGACCCAATTACAGGTAGTTTCTATCGAGCAACATTGAATGAAGCTAAGAATGGTTGGGAATTTGTTCCTAGTTTAGCGAAAGAAGCTCCTGTAGCTATTGACGGAGAAGAAAAACAAGGTAAGATGGTTTCTAAAAAATGGCAAATTGAATTAAGAGATGATTTAGAATGGGCTTTTAATTCTGCTATAGACACAACTGGATTTCATACAAAAATTACTGCTGAAGATTTTTATTGGACTTATAGAGAAGCATTAAATCAAAGTTATTTTAGAGCTATTTCCGGTGGTGGAGATTTAGTTAAAGAAATTAAAGGAGCAGAAGATTATAATAGAGTTGCTGCAGAAATTTTTGGTGAGAAAGAATTAGGCTATGTCCCAAATTCAGTTGAACAAGCTGCTTTAGATGCTGAATGGGCAAAAGTTGGAATTAAGAAAATCGATGAATACACACTAGAATTTGAATTTAAAGAAGAATATTCAACTTTTGATGTTTATTATGGTGGTTCTTGGCCAGCAATTCATAAAGAATTATATGAAAAAGTTGGAACAAATTACGGTAAAGATGAAATGAACATTGCTTCAAGTGGCGAATACATTATGGTATACCACGAAAGAGATAAGTTGACTAAATACGATAAAAATTTAAAATATCCACACGCTGGTGAAACTATGTGGACAGGATTAGATATCATTATTTATGAAGATGTTAACGTTGCTTTCCAAGCATTTTTAGATGGTAAGTTAGAATCTGCTGGAGTACCTAATGAAAGATTACAAGAATTTATCGATGATCCTAGACTCTTACAAACTCCGGATGCAACAACTTGGAGATTAAATATCAATGGCTTAAAGACTGTCGAAGCACAACAAGCTCAATTTCCTGGTTCCTTATATGTACCAGAACCAATTTTAGGTTATACAGAGTTTAGACAAGCATTATATTACATCATTAATAGACAAGAACTACAACAAAACTGGGTTCCTTCATCTGGTATTGGAACAACTTATTTCTCAAGTGCTTATTATGTTGAACCAGAATCTGGTATCCCATATCGTTCAACTGACCAAGGAGAAGGTGTGTTTAATGATTTTGGAGGCGAAACTTGGGCTTATAATAAAGACTTAGCATTAGCACTATTTAGGACTGCAGTTGAAAAAGGAATAGAAGAAGGTTATTACAAAAAAGGAACAGCTCAAAAATATACTGAAATTGAATTAGAAGTTCGATTTATGAATTTAACTGTTAGCGAAGCTACTAAATTAAGAGCTGACTTTGTTCAAAAATCATTTGAAGATTTAATTGATAATATTAATTTTGTTAAAATTAAAGTGAATGTTAAAGATACACCATTCCCAAATATTTATTATGATTATCAAATGTTAGGTAACTTTGATATCGCAATTGGTGGAATTAGCGGTTCTGCATTAAACGCTTCTAGTTTCTTAGACGTCTTTGCATCAGATAACCGTGGTGGATTTACAATTAACTGGGGTTTTGACTCATCACTACCTGAAATTGAAGTAACTTGGACTGAGGATGGAGAAGAAAAAACTCAAATATTCTCATATGATGCAATAGTATCTGCATTAAATGGATCAATTGATGTTGAAAATGGTATGGAAGCACCTCTTTGGGAAGAAAGTTTTGATGAGTGGAGCGAGGCTTTAGAGTTTTTTGAAACAAAGTTAGGTTTAACTAATCTTCCAGAAAAATTAGACATTGAAGAAATACATTTAATTGAAGATAGAGCTTTAGGTGGTGTTTGGTTAATTTTAGATGATGATTTTACTGAAGATGATGTTGCTGAGTGGTTAATAGAAGCTGGATTTGATTATTTTGATATGATGGATGATTATCAAGGTGCTTGGGTATCCGAGTGGGTTAATGAAGATAATGTATGTGTTATTTGGGGTGAGGTATTTGAAGAATATTTAGCTGATTTGCCGTTTGAACCTAAACCTGCAATTGTTTTCTACATGGGTTCATAGTTGTCTTTGTTACATTTTATATATAAATCGATTAAATAAAAATTATATTTAAAAACGTTTATATGGAGCTTAGATTAATTTCTAAGCTCCCTTTTTATTGGAGCAGTAATAAACCATAAAAAAATTTTAAATACATTTTATATATTGAACTAATTATCTTATAAAGGGATATAAGATGAAGTATTTTTGAATTTAATAACATTATCATCCTCTTTTTGCTTGTTGTGTTTCAATTGGCAAAAATCTGGAAATATTAAAATAAAACGAATCGAAAAATTGCATTTAAGTTAACAACAACGCAACAAAACTTTTTTGTGTATTATTTTAAAACATAAATTTATAAATATTCGAGATTATAAATATAAAGTCTGCTTTTTATAAACAATTTACGTCTTTAATAATATTATAAAAAGTTGTAATTTATAAAAAAATAAGGTATTATTAATTGTTGAAACGTGATATAATGATTAATAAACTAAATGAAGGAGTTTAAAAATGTTAAGATATTTTTTACAAAGATTTTTATGGGTTTTTATTGTATTGTTTGCAATTTTGACAATTACATTTACATTTTTAAAGATTCAACCAGAATATCCGCCGACTAAATATGATGATAAGAAGGCTTGGCTAGTTCGTCAATGGACTGATGATTTTATGACTAGAACTGTAATTGATAAAACTACCGTTGATGAAATAGATTTAAAATACTATTTTGATGATTTATCTTTTTTAGATGGATTAAGTAAAATTGAAAAACTTCAAGCTATTCAAAGTAAGTTGATGGAGATGTCAAAGTATTATAGTATATATACTGATGAGGATCATACTAAACTTGAAAGAGTGCTGTGGGTTTTTGAAAAAGTTCCAATTTCTTCGCAATATTTTGTTTGGCTTAAAAATGTTATTACGAGGTTCGATTGGGGAACATCAACGAGAATTCAAATTAATGAAAATGCAACAACCGTTTTAAATAGGACATTTAAATACACGATTGGTGTCAATTTATTAGTTTTAGTTATCCAATTGCCTTTTGGTTTGTTGCTGGGAACTATCGCAGCGATTAAAAAGGATAAAACTTTTGATAATTTTGTTTCAATAATTATTATGATTTTTATTTCCTTACCGTCATTTGTTGTTATTATGTTACTAATGAAGTGGTTTGGCTCAGATTTGAAATGGTTACCATATCAATGGGCTTCTGGACAGGCTAGTTTGAAAGCACGGGTTCTCAGTTATGTTATTCCTGTTTCATCACTGGCTTTGGGTGGTGTTGCTGGACTTTCTAGAAGAGTAAGAGCAGAACTTGCCGAAGAATTAACACAAGACTATGTTTTATTGGCGAGAACTAAAGGTTTAACAAAACAGCAGTCAATCTTTAGACATGCGTTTAGAATCGCCTTAACGCCAATTTTACCTGGTTTAATGTTTAGTTTTGTGGGACTTTTAGGTGGCGCCGGAATAACTGAAACTGTTTATGGTATCCCGGGAGCAGGAAGGCTCTTTATCCAAGCGAGTTTACGGGGTGCTCCTGATTATAATGTTATTTTGTATGATACAGCGTTTTTTGGATTTATTGGTTTATTTACGGGTATCTTAATTGATATGTCTTATGGTTTAGTTGATCCAAGAATAAAAATGGGGGCTTCACATGTCTAATAAAATTGATAAGAGTAAATTTGAATTTGTATCATTAGATGAAAAAATATTTGATGCTAAGTTTGAAGGCAAACCTCGTTCTTTTTTACAAGATGCGATGGTGAGATTCGTTAAAAATAAAGTTAATGTTGTTGCTAGTGTGATTGTTTTTTTAGTGATAATATTGTCGATATTTGTGCCGGTTTTATCAACGAAAGATTATAGTTCTCCAATGATTTCAAGTGCGAGATACTTACCTCCGCGCTTACCATTATTAGAAAAAATAGGCATTTTTGATGGTACTATCGATGTTGTTGATGCAAGGGTTGATCCGACTCTATATATTTTAATTGACGAAAATGGCGAAGACATTGATTCGAATAGGTTATATTACCCTTTTAACGATAAATACCCATTAGAATATATTAAAAAGGGTACTTTAACTAATAGTTATACTATGGGTGGGCGTAAGGATCCCGCTTATATTGGTGGAACTAATAATTTTGTTTTGCAAAAAAGGTTACATCATATTGTTGCATATGAGAAAAATCAAGATCTATTAATAAATAATGTTGCTATTAATATTATGGAAATAAGTGATGAAGGTAAAATTATCTTTTATCTCAAGCCTAATAATCTTTTAGAGTTATTGCCGCCAGGTGTAAAAGACACCGATCAAGAAAGCCTAGATTATTATATTAAAATTGGTGAAACAAATGAAAGTGGTAAATCCTCCTTTTCTTTAAGTTCTCCATTAGATGGAACTTTAGTAATGATTTTTGAAAGTACGAAAGAACAAGATGTAGTAAAAATTAATAGTGTTGATATTACATATGAAGATATTGAAGAAGTGAATCATCAAGAAGGATATGATTTATCTCAATGGCAGCCTAAAACCATGGCTACTTTCGGAGGTTCTTGGTTGAGAGAAAATGCTAGAATGGTTCAAGCTTCTTTTAAATATTACAAATATTTCGATATTTTTGCTGACAGTTTTGATACTATGGCTTCTAGCGATTATTATAAGATGATTGATGATTTTGGGGTTACTGAAGATGATATTATTTATAATGATGAAGAAGATCACTCTAAAGGGTGGAAATTTAATATTGAAAATTTCCCTATAGTTGAAGTATTGAGAAAAACAACACCACAAGTACACGATGGAGTTGAATATTATAGTTATGAAGTTATCGTCAATGGTAAAGAGGCTTCAATTTATGATGAAATACCTTATTTTATCTTTGGAACTGATGGAAAAGGAAGAGATTTATTTGCAGAAGTTTGGCTCTCGTTGCGAACATCTTTAATACTCGGTCTTATTGTCTCTTTTATTAATATTGTTATTGGAATAATTTGGGGATCTATTTCTGGTTATTTTGGTGGTAGAGTTGACTTTACAATGGAACGTGTCGTAGAAATTTTGAGTTCCTTCCCTGGTTTAACAATTTTAAGTATCTTATATATCAAGTTTGGAGGAGGATTTACCTTGCTTCTCTTGTATTTAACTTATTCAGGCTGGATAGGAGTGGCAGGAATTACGAGAATTCAGTTTTATCGCTATCGGGGTAGAGAATATGTCCTTGCTTCAAGAACACTTGGTGCTAATAACGCTAGACTAATCTTTAAACATATTTTGCCTAATAGTTTAGGTTATATCACTACTTCAGTGGTGTTATCGGTGCCAGCGATGATACTAACTGAAGCATCACTTTCATTCTTGGGCTTTGGTTTAGGAGAAGGAGCGGTATTGAATTTGGGATTATTTAAATTAAGTGGATTGTCGTTAGGGATTTTACTTTATAATGGTGAGCAAAATATGACTGCGCCTGGTAGATTTTATATGGTAATGATTCCGGCAATTGTTATTATTGTTATTATGATTGCGTTTAATTTATTTGGCAATGCATTGCGAGATGCTTTAAATCCATCATTAAGGGGGCAAGAAGAATAATGAAAAAAGAACCAATTCTTAAAGTTGAAAATTTAACTTTATCTTTTCGTACTCCGCAAGGAATGGTAAGGGCTGTAAGAAATATTTCTTATGAATTATATCAAGGCGAAACTTTAGCTATTGTTGGTGAATCTGGTAGTGGAAAGTCAGCTTCTTCGAGAGCAATTATGGGTATTTCTGCTGCAAACGCTGTAATTAGTTCGGGAAAAATTCTTTATGAGGGTCGAGATTTGGTGAAGATACCAGAAGATGATTTTCATCAAATTAGAGGTCATAAAATTGGGATGATTTTTCAAAACCCAACTTCAGCACTTAATCCTATTATGCGTGTTGGAAAACAAATTACAGAAGCGATGATTTTAAATGGTAAGAGAAGGAAAAACAAATTCTTAGCTTTGTTTAACGATGAAACTGTAAAAATGCGTAATATAAAATTGCGAATAAAAGAGCTGAAGGAAGAAAAAAATACTACTAATAAGGAACTGATTTCTGCTTTAAAGAAAGATTTAAAAGCAGCGAAAAAAGAATTACGTTTAAAAAAGAAGGAAGCACGAATAACAATAGCCAAGGAATATGACGGTTATAAACAAGAATATCTAAAAAAAGCAAAAGAAGATCCGAAAAATAAAAAACAATACAAAGAAGAATACTTACGAAAAATAAAAGTTACCAAGAATGAAGCAAAAATAGAAGCTTATAAAATAATGGAAGAAGTTGGTATTCCAGAGCCAGAAAAAAGATTTAAATCTTATCCTTTTCAATTTTCTGGTGGAATGAAACAACGGATAGTAATTGCGATTGCTTTAATGGCACAACCAGAAATCTTGATTTGTGATGAGCCCACAACTGCTTTAGACGTGACTATTCAAGCACAAATTTTAGACTTGCTTAAAGAACTAAAAAAGACTCGTAATTTGACTTTGATTTTTATTACTCATAATCTTGGTGTAGTCGCGAACGTTGCTGATAGGATTGCAGTAATGTATGCGGGTAAAATTGTGGAGTATGGAACTTTAAATGATGTTTTCTATAATCCTAAGCATCCTTATACTTGGGCCTTAATGAACTCAATGCCTGATATCAATAGTAAAGAAAGATTAAATACTATTCCGGGAACCCCACCAAATATGCTTTATCCTCCGAAGGGGGATGCATTTGCGGTGAGAAATCGTTATGCAATGAAAATTGATTTTGAGGAAGAACCACCAATGTATAAAATTAGTGATACTCACTATGCTGCGACTTGGTTACTTCATCCTGAAGCACCTAAAATTGAGACTCCAGAATCAATTTTAAGAAGAATTGAAATTATGAAAATGGAAACCGATAAATTAAGGAGAAAAACAAATGAACGATGATGTAATTTTAAAAGTTACCAATCTTAAGCAACATTTTAGAACGGGTGTTGGTAAGTATAAAATCTATAATAAAGCTGTTGATGGCGTTTCTTTTTCTATTAAAAGAGGTGAAGTGTTTAGTTTGGTTGGCGAATCAGGATGTGGGAAAACCACTATAGGAAGAACTATTTTAAAAATATATAAACCGACTGATGGAGAGGTTTATTTACAAGGTAAAAGAATTGTTGCTGGTTATTTAGGGTTAAGGTTGGAAAATAAAGAATTAAAAAAAGATTTAAAAAATTACTTAAAAGATTTAAAAATGGATAGTTCGCTTTCGAAAGAAGAGATTAAAGAAAAGTATGTTCAAAAACAGTTAGAAACAAAAACGAAAATTAAAGCTAATAAGAAAGAGATAAAACAGAGAAAAATCGATCAAAATTCTAAATATCGTCCTAGTAAAGAAGCAGTAGAAAAAGTTAAAGCTGAGTCTGATCAAAAAATCAAAGACTTAAAGCTTCTTATTCAAGAAGAAACAAAAGATTTTCTAGAATTTAAAGCAAATGCTTTTAAAGAAACTGATAGTTTACCTGCAAACACTAGTGATAAGGTAAAAAAAGAAATTCACGATAAAGAAATAAAAGCATATCGAGAAAGGCGTGCCCTAAAAGAAAATAGGATTAAGACATATAATGATGAGATTGTCCACCAATCGATGATTCCTAAGTTTTACAATCGACCCTTACTAAACCAAATCCAAATGGTTTTTCAAGACCCGATTGATTCTTTAAATCCACGTATGAGTGTTAAAGATATTATCGCCGAAAGTTTATATATAAATGGTATTAAAAACAAAAAAGTAGTATTAGATAAAGTTTATGAGGTTTTAAATTTGGTGGGATTGCAAGCAAATCATATTAGCCATTATCCACATGAGTTTAGTGGCGGACAAAGGCAAAGGATTGGTGTTGCACGTGCTATTATTGCGGAACCTAAGTTGATTATTGCGGATGAACCAATTAGTGCTTTAGATGTCTCTATTCAAGCACAAATTATTAATCTATTAAATGAATTAAGAGAAGAGTTAGGACTAACAATTATGTTTATTGCTCATGATTTATCAGTAGTTAAGTTTTTAAGCGATAAAGTAGCGATTATGTATTATGGTAAAATTGTTGAAATGGGAACTAAAGATAAAATATTTAACAGGCCCTTACATCCATATACGCTTTCTTTAATTTCCTCAATTCCAATGCCTGATCCTAATTACGAAAAGGAACGAGGCCCCAATATTAGGTATAACCCTCGACAACACGATTATAGATTTGATAAACCTTCGTTAAGAGAAATAGAACCTGAACATTTTATTTATGCAAATGATAAAGAATTTGAAGAATATAAAAAGAGGTTAAATGAGTAAGTTAAAAAAAGTTATCAGCTTTCTTTTAGCGTTACTGATAAGATTTTTTATTCTTTTCGCGGCTTCCGTTGTTATTTGGGGATTCGTTTATCGTTTTGAATTTAAGGTAGATATTATTAGTAATAGCATTTTTATAGTGAATGTAATTGTCTTTTTAATAGCACTAATTATTCATCTAGGAGCAACAAGAATCTTTATCTCACTTGGTTATACGACTAAATACATTTTCAATTATAAAAAAACAAAAAACAAATATGATGGTTATCTTGATTATTATCAAGAAGTCGCTCCAACCCACAAAAAAGATATGACGTATTGGTTGCTTTCTTCTGCGCTTTGGCTTTTGATTGCTATTATCTTGGCGTCTGTCTACTTACAAACAAAAAAATAATAATCAACTTTAAAAGAGCCAATAAGAGAAACTTAGTTGGTAATATCATTGAGCAATTTTGATTGCAAAAATATTTATAGGTGATAATATGACCTCTAGTGGGTATAAAATGAATGAATTAAAAATTGGTATTATCTTATCGACGATAAGAAAAGGAAGAAGATCGCAAGAAATTGGTAATTGGCTTTTAAAAGAGTCTAGTAAATATTCTCGCTCACATTATGAGATTATCGATTTAAGAGATTATGATTTACCGCTTTATGGGAAAGAAGACAAATTAGGAGTTAGTAAAAAGTTTATAGAGAAAACAGCAGAGTTTGATGGTTTTATTTTCGTTTTAGCCGAATATAACCATTCTATTCCTGGTGTTTTGAAAAATGCTTTTGATTATTTGGGAAAAACAATGCATAATAAGGCAGCAGCGATTGTTTCCTATGGGGCAATCGGTGGTGCGAGAGCTGCAGAGCATTTAAGAGGAATTTTAGGGCAGATGGATGTCGCTTGTATTTCCACGCAAATAGCACTTTCGATCTTTTATGATTATGATGATAATCAAAACTTTAAACCTTTAGATTTGCATGATGATAATCTTAAGATTATTTTTAAAAGAGTAGCAGAGTGGGCAAAGGCTTTAAAGCCTCTTCGATGAGTTATTGATAAAACATTTAAAATTATTTTAAAGAGAGTTTTTTGTTTTAACTCTTTTTTCTTTTGTTAATAAATAGTGTGGTATAATTTTTAGTGGTGGTGAAGATGATAACGAAAGGAATTTCCTTTAAAGATAGTAACATATATTATAATTATTGGGAAAACAGCGGTAAAGAGACGATTGTTTTTCTTCATTCTTTTGGATCAAGTTTAAAACTTTTTTCTGAGCAAGTTAAATACTTAAAAGCTGAATATCAATTATTATTGATCGATTTGCCTGGTCATGGTAAATCTGGTTTTTCATATCAAGTAACCTTTAAAGATGGTCCAGAAATTATTAAAACAATTTTAAATCAATATCATCTTTCAAAAGTGCATCTTTTTGGAGTTAAAGAAGGAGCTTTAATAGCTCAAGCCTTTGCTAATATTTATCCCAATAACACTTTGAGTTTAATTCTTATGAGCACTTACTCACTGTTTTTCAATACTTATAAAACTGTTAAATCAGCAACGAGAAAAGCAAATTTCCTACAGGCCTTTAAATGGCTCTTTTGTTTTAATAAATACCAACAAGAGCTTATTAGTAAGAGCGCCTTATCATCAGAAGGGCAAAGCTTTTTTAAAGAGACGATGACTAATTTTAAAAGGAAAACTATTTTTACAAAAAGAGGAATGAAAAGATTTTACCAGTTAGACTTTAAGGAAAATATGTATCCTATTTATCTATTATGTGGAAAAGAGGATAAAGAAGTGATTAAAGATGCTTCACTTCAATTTGAACAAAAATACAATTACGTTATTTTAGAAGGTTATCCTGATAGTAGGGAAATAGTTTTTTTAGATAAAGCGCGTTTATTTAAAGAAAGAATATTAACTTTTTTAAAAGAAATTAGAGGTAAATAGTGGAAAAGAAAAATATTTTCAAACGGTTTTTAAATTTTTTAGTAATATCGTTTAATGGGATGGCTTATGGGCTCTTCGCGACTTTAATTGTTGGAGTTATTATCGGCCAAATAGGTCTTTTGTTTATCAACAATAATTTTCTACCTAAATTAGGGGAAAATATCGATTTACTAGCTACTCTTTTAAAAGGTTTAATGGGCGTAGGAATCGGAGCGGGTATCGGTTATAGTCTTAAACAAAAAGGGCTTAAATTAGTTGTTTTAGCTGTTGTTGGTGGTCTTGCTCACCATTTTCATTATTTGCCAAATGGAAACGTCCTTGCTGATCCGATGGTTGTTTATTTGGTAGTAGTAGCGGTTTATTTAATTTTTGATTATCTTCTTAAAAAAGAGACTCCAATCGATATTATTTTAATTCCTATTGTTGGAGTTATCGTTGGTTTCGGAATTACTTATTTAATCGGTAGACCCATTAAAATAGTGATGAACTCTTTAGGAACATATATTCAAACCGCAACAACCTATCAACCTTTCTTAATGGGAATAGTAATCGCGGTCTTAATGGGAATGTTTTTAACGATGCCAATTTCCAGTGCCGCCATCGCGATATCTATTCAACTAGGTGGCATCGCAGGCGGAGCTGCAGCGGTTGGCTGTAGTGTTCAGATGATTGGCTTTATGGTAATGTCACGAAAGGATAATAATTTAGGGACGATTGTTAGTGTCGGTGTAGGAACTTCGATGCTACAATTTAAAAATATCTTAAAAAAACCAATTATTTGGTTACCAACTATTATAGTTTCAGCTATTTTAGGTCCGATTTCAACCTTGCTTTTTAAGTTAGAAACTAATTACTTAGGATCAGGAATGGGTACGAGTGGATTTGTCGGTCAAATCGCTACTTTTGAAGAAATGGGCTATCATCTCGATGTTTTCTTAAAAGTTTTAAGTTTGCATCTTCTTATCCCTTTAATACTAGTTTATTTTCTTGACCTAATAATGAGGAAAAACAACTTAATTGTAGCAGGTGATTTAAAAATATGATATAATCATTACTAGTTTGGAGAAATACCCAAGAGGCTGAAGGGGCGGGCTTGGAAAGCTCGTAGGGTGTCAAAGCCGCGAGGGTTCAAATCCCTCTTTCTCCGCCACGGGATCATAGCTCAGCTGGAAGAGCGCATGACTGGCAGTCATGAGGTCAAGGGTTCGAGCCCCTTTGGTTCCACCATATTGAAAGCATAGGTTTGATACAAAAGTATTGAGCCTTTTTTATTTGGAATAAAGGGCGAAAATCCCTATATTCCGTCTGCCACCAATTAATAGCAAGCATAGAAACGCAAGTTTATAATGAATTTTTAGTCGCTTTATACCTAAACATAACTACAATTTAACGATTACCCTACAATTTAACGATTACCTTACAATTTAACGATTACCCTACAATTTAACGATTACTATTAAACTCGTACAGAAATACTAACTTTAAATGGCACAAAAATACTTGACTTAATATAAGAATAAACTTCAATTTGTATATATATTATGATATACTTAATACAAATAACAAAGCGATTATTTTACTAGATAAATGAAGGATGTGTAAATAATATGAATAAACATGAAATGAAATTTTATGATGCATTAGAAGATATATTTTTAGGTGCTAAAATCGAAGGGGATGGTGGATTTGTTAATTTGTTATCTATCAAATCTGCTTATTACAAAAAGATAATTAAAGATTTTAAGGAAAGTGTAAGTAATAATGAACTCATAAACGCCTTTAAAGAGGAATTTTTTGACAGACTTTACTCTTTTTTCGAGAAGTATTTTAGCGAAAGTGGCAGTGTATATTTTACTAAAACTAGATACTCTCAAAATATTTATGAACAAGTATATACCGATACTAAAGATGTAGTTCTTTTTTGGAAAACTAATGTTCTTTATTATGTCAAAAGTGACTTATTATTCCAAAGCACTGATGTAACTATTGAAGAAAAAAATAAAGAATATAATTTCTTTTTTGATTGCACAGAAATCGAAAATAAGCAAAATAACGAAAAGAAAGAATTAATATTTACATTTGATTCTACGACTAATAGCAAACACAAATTTACTGTAACTTATTCAGTTAAAGGAAGAATTAATAAGATGGATGAGTTATCAAAAGTTTCTGGGGTGCCAGCTAATATTTTAGAAAAAGCATTTAATGTTTTCAAAAAGCAAAATAAAGTTGATTTCTTCATTAATAAAGATGCAAAAAAATTTTTAACAAATCAATTAGATTTATATTTAAACCAAATTTTATTAGAAGAGAATAACCAGTTTGATCAAGTAAGACTTGACCAAATCAAAACGGTAAAAGAATATTCTTTAAAAATCATAGATTTCATATCACAGTTTGAAAATGAGTTAGTGAAGATATGGAACAAACCTAAATTTGCCATGAATAGTAACTATGTAATTTCTTTTGATAGATTACCGAGTGACATAATAGATAAATTAATGAAACATCCGGGTTGGGAAAATCAGGTTAATGAGTGGAATGAATTTCAAATAGATTTGGACAGTCAGTATAAACCAATAGACACTAAACATTTTAAAAATTTGGAAATGGAAATATTAAGCATTTTTAATAATATTGACGATGAATTAGACGGTAGGCTAATCAGAAGCGAAAATTATCAGGCTTTAAATACGCTTTCAAGAAAATATAAAAATACAGTACAAACAATATATATTGATCCACCATTTAATACAGGTAAAGATTTTGCATATATTGATAATTATCAAGATAGCACATGGCTATCGTTAATGAACGACAGATTAATTAAATCTTTTGGCTTGTTAAAAGAAGATGGTTCATTTTGGCTTCATTTAGATCATAACGCTAATAATTATGGAAAAGAAATAATTAAAAACCATTTTAATGATATTACTGAAATTATATTTGATACAAATGCCACAAAGGATGAAGAGGCTGATTTGTTTGGTTATAAAAGTTTTGGTTCCAATTTTCAGTTAAAACATCAAACTATTTTTTATTGTAGACATGAAAATAATTTTAAATATAACAAACTATGGAAACCCAATAGAAACACCACAAAATTAAATATAGGATGGTTAGATTTAACAGCTAAACCGTTGGTAGAAAACCCTAAAAAGATTAGTGATAACTATTATCATATAAATAAATGGGATAATGGGAAATTAGTTGAGGAAAAAATTAACATAGACAAGGAAAAGTTATTCCCTGTAGGTGATATTTGGAATGATATTTTTTCATTTACACAATCTGAAATGAGAGTAAGCGAAAGTTTAAGTTTTACATCTTCACAAAAACCAGAAAATTTACTTAGAAGGATAATTGAGACATCAACTGACCAAAGAGATTTAGTTATTGATTATTTTTTAGGCATAGGTACAACTATTGCTGTAGCACAAAAATTAAATAGAAAATGGATTGGTATAGAGATGGGAAGCCATATAGAAGAATGGTATATGGATAACGATACTAAAAAAGTTGGAGTTTTAGGCAGAATGAAATTAGTATTGAATGGAGATCAACAAATTCCATTACTAAATAGACGCCCACATTTAAGTAAAAATATTAACTGGCAAGGCGGGGGATTTTTTAAATATTACGATTTAGAACAATATGAAGATACATTGAGAAAGTCAAAATACAATCATGGTGCAACAACTATTTTTGATGAAACAAACCCTTTTGCTAATTATATATTTCAGTCAGATGATAAATTAGCAGATGTTCTAGAGGTTAGTTTAAATGGTAGTGGGGAAGAAAGTATCATAAATATTGATTTTGATAAGTTGTATTCAAACATAGATTTCCCAGAAACAATATCTCTGATTAAAGGTAAAGCAATTAAGAAAATAAGCCCAACTGGCGTACTTTTAGAGGGTGAAAGAAAAGAAATTTGTACTGATTATAAAAACATGGATGCAAACGAAAAAGTAGAGTTTGTTAAGATGTTAAAGCCGCTTTTATGGTGGGGGGATTAATATGAGTACAAAAAACATCAAATCTGTACTAGAAAGAATAGTTACGGAAAATTCAAAATTGAACTACTCCTCTATACCAAGTGATTGGCAAGTATCTGATATAACAAGCTTCGCTTTAGGTAAAGATTTGTTTGCTTATCAACAAACTGCTTTAGAAAAAATAGCATCAACATTATTTTTATCTTTTAAAGATTTTAATAACAATCTACCTAATTATTTAGAAATTGATGCAGAATATGCAAAATATGGTGAAAATCCATATCCATCTAATAGAGCATGTTTTTGGATGGCTACGGGTAGTGGTAAAACACTTGTACTTATTAAAACTATAGAACATTTAGATTATTTAATGAATAAAGGGCTAATACCAAAAAAAGAAATTTTAATCCTTATGCCAAAGGATGATTTAATAGAGCAACTTAAAAATGAAGTTTATGATTATAACCAAAGTCACATTGGCGGAAGGATTATTTCATTAGTAGAATTACCAAAATATGAAGAAGATAAGTGGGCAAGCATGTCCTTATTTGAAGAAATTAAAGTTTATTATTATAGAAGTGATTTAATTCGTGATGAAAGAAAACAAACCATATTAGATTACAAAACATATGAAAATGATGGAAACTGGTATGTATTATTAGATGAGGCACACAGAGGTGATGTTGAGAATAGCAACTTAAAAGAGAATATAAACGCAATGACTAAAAAAGGTTTTTTATTTAATTTCTCAGCAACTTTTACTGATAATATTGATATAATCACCACATGTTATAATTTTAATTTAGAAAAATTTATAACCGCTGGATATGGAAAAAATATATATTTGAGCGATTCAAATTTTACAATCGATGAACGAAGTGATGAGTTTAGCAAAGCTGAAAAACAAAAACAAGTCCTGAAAACATTTATTACACATACCCTTATATCACAAAGTAGAAAACAAAATACATATCATAGTCCGTTAATAATGACATTAGTGAACTCAGTAAATAAAAATGATAGAGGTAAAAATTCCGATTTAAAAATCTTTTGCGATTACATGTTAAAAATTGCACAAGATGATTTATTGGTTAATTCGGTTCTCGAAAATGCTAAGCAAGAGTTGTATGACGAATTTAAGGATGGAGCAAAATATATTTTTGGCAATGAAAAACTGATTTTAAATGTAGAAAATATTATGAATATTACATTATCAGATATACGATTAGCTTCTTTTAATAGCAAAACGAAAGGAAATCTGGAATATTATGAGGGAGTTAAAGGAAGAGAAATTGTTTTTAAATTACAATCAAGTTCTGATCCTTTTGCACTAATTAGAATTGGTGATGCAACCTCATTTATTAATAATTATCTAAATGGTTATCAAATGCTAACCTCCTTTACAACCAAAGATTGGTTTAATGAGTTGAATTCTCCTTCAAGTACCATTAAAGTCTTACTTGGTAGTAGAGCTTTTTATGAAGGTTGGGATAGTAATAGACCAAATATTATAAATCTTATTAACATAGGAAAGGGAGAAGCAACTAAATTTGTACCTCAAAGTGTAGGTAGAGGCATTCGTATACAGCCTGATTTACATACAAATGAAAGAAGAAGATTACCATTAGGGAATAAACTGAAAAATTATTTAATGGAGACGCTTTTTATATTTTCTTCAGATGTTAGTTCAGTTAATGCTATTTTGGCCGCTATGAAAGAATTAGTAGGAAAGTCTATAAAAAAATCACTTACTAAAATAAGTGATGAATATCCAAATTTATTTAAAATTAATAAAAGAACATTTGATTTATTAGTACCAGTATATAAAAATAGAGAATTAAATTCAGCTACCCTTTTAAATTTTGAAATTAATGAATCGAGCAAAGATAAATTTATTAAATTATTTGAAGAAACATCACCAGCTGCATTTTTGCTATCAACAAATAAAAACTACATAAATAATTGGGATTTGAATAAATATTTATCTTTGAAATATCTTATAGAAAATGATAAGTTTATTATCAAAACATCAAAAAAGTTTAACAATTATGATTACTTAGTCACCGATTTACATAAACATGTCTTAACAAATGAAAAAATATTTGATGGTGTTAGATTAATTAATGAAAATAATGATAAAGACGATGAGAATGATATTATTCATTTTAAACACATTGAAGTAGATTTAGAAGAAGAAGAAAGAAAAGAACTTGCCAACATCATAGAAATTGTCTCAAATTATAGTGTGCTATCGCCTGACGAAGTAAAGCAAAAATTGCCAATAGATTTGACCCGTGTAACGGATGTAGATTATATGGAAGAGTACAGCAAACAAATCTTAAAATTATCAGGAAAAGAGCATCTAAAATTTAAAAATAAAAATATGATTCTTAATATTCAAAATTTATCAAATCACTATTATAAACCTGTTTTATTTTCGGATAGTGTAGGTATTGATTGGATTAATCATATTGTAAAGCACGACAGCGAAAGAATTTTCATAAGAAATTTAGTTAATTATTTAGGTAGTAACCGAGGGAAAGACATTACATATGAGTGGTTGTTTTCAAAAATTGACGAAACCATTGATAAGAATTTAGCTATGCCATATTTTATGGATAATAGATATAATAATTTTTATCCGGATTTCATCTTTTGGATAAAAAAGGAGGATAATTATAAAATAATTTTTGTCGATCCAAAAGGAATGAATCAAGGTCTAGCAGAAACTCAAGCAAAAATACTAGGATTTAAAAAGTTTTTTGTTAAAGATGGTAAACCAAAAGTGTTCAAGCATGAAAATTATAACATTTCGTTTGACCTAAAGTTAGTTAATGATAAACCTTATACAAATGATGATGAGTATAAGGATTATTGGATAACACACGATGATTTTAATTGGCTATCTTAAAATAAAGGGGGATTTAAAATGGATATTAAGGGATATGTTTATGTTTTAACTAACCCCAGTTTCAGGGATGATTGGGTTAAAATAGGAAAAAGTAAGAGACTCCCAGATGTTAGAGGTAAAGAATTATCAAACACAGCTGTTCCATTAGATTATGAGGTTTACGCTACACTACATACTGAGAGATTTAATGAAGCAGAAAAAATGATACACAATTTTATTGATAAAATTTCAGATCTTAGAATCAACAAAAGAAGAGAATTTTTTAATATTTCACCGGAAGATATATATGATATCTTGGTCAATATTAAGGAATTATTAGGCGATGAGGCTATTTTGGAGTTAAAAGGTGATAATGTTGAAGTTGCCGATGAAATTAAAAAAGGTAATAAGAGAAAAGTAAGTCAAAGATTTGATTTTTATTCAAGAGGATTAAAAGATGGCGACATTATTCAATTTATTGATGATCCTAGTATAAAAGCTATTGTACAGGGAGAAAGAACTGTTATTTTTGAGAATAAGACATGGTATTTATCCCCTTTAGTTAGAGAGCTTTACTCTAGAAACAATGCAGTCAATCCGAGTGGAGCATATCAAGGGCCAGCCTATTTTACATTTAACGGAATAAAGTTAACAGAATTATCTGATTATAAAACAATTTGAGGAGATAGCACTTTTGAAAGAAAAATCCAATACTTTTTTAAAATATCTTGGAACAGACAGATTTTATGATAAAATTCATGGGTCTGTATTTTCATGGTGCATCGACAACAAAGAATTATTGCTTAACAAAATAAATGGATATGATGTTAAAAGAATTACTAATGTTGAAGAGATTGAATTAGATTATAAAAATGTGTGGATTGACAGTAAAGAAGGAACAAGAATTGATTTTGATATAGCAATTGAAATAACTGTTGAAGTAGAAGGTGTTGTTGGTAAACATAATGATAGAGATTCATATACTTCAAGGTTGTGGGTCAATGTTTACTGTACAGGTTCTTTAGATAAAAAACTTGATGATTTTAGAATTATTGGTGTTGAAGAGTTTTATAAATCAAGGCCAACAAAACCATTATCAGGCGACTTTGTTCCTTTAATGAAAAAAAGCGAATATGATGATTATGCAAATGAAATACTAGAAAAATTTTATTTTAAATTTCACCCAGAGGCTAAAACAAATCCTGTTGCGATTGATATTGAAGAATTAGCTAAAAATATGGGACTTAATATAATAACGACATCAATTTCAAAGGATAGAAATATATTCGGACAAATATTTTTCAGCGATGTTGAAGTAGAATTATACAATGAAAATAAATTAAAATACGAGAAAATAAAAATTAGCAAAAATACGATTTTAGTAGATAATAAAGCTGCATATCTTAGGTCATTTGGATCAAGAAATATGACGATTGCCCATGAATGCGTACACGCATATTATCATAGGAAAACATTTTTATTCGCTCAAATGTTTAGTAAAGACCTTCATTATATAGAATGCCAAATAGACGGTACTATGAAAAACAGCAAATCAAACACAAGTGCTGAATGGATGGAAATTCAAGCAAATGGTTTAGCTCCTTATTTACTTATGCCCAGAGAGTCATTTGAAAAACACGCCATTAATTTATTAAAGCGCCATTATCATTCAAACGAGATTGGCTCTAATGATATAAATTTAGTTATTGATGAACTTGCTTCCACTTATGGAGTTACTATTTATGCTGCAAGAAAAAGGCTTATAGATTTAGGATTTGAAGAAGCTGTAGGAGCCTATAATTGGATTGATGGTCGTTATGTTAGACCTTATACATTTAAAAAAGGATCCCTTGCTTACAATGAGACATTTACTATAAGTTATAAAGATGTTTATAGAAAAATTTTATCAGATGTTAAGATAGCTTCATTGATATTACATAATCAATATGTTTTTGTTGAAAACCACTTATGTTTAAACCATCCTAATTTTATTGAAAAAAATAAAAACGGTGATTTAATATTAACCTATTACGCTTTAAATCATATGGATGAATGTTGCGTCAAATTCAAATATAAAACAATTAAAGGTTTTAGCGGTGACTCAAATCTTGGTATAATGAGTTACCTTAGTAGAGACGTAAGTAAGGAATTAGAATTTGATTTAGAAATATCCTCAACTCCAAATTTTCAAGAGCAAGATAATCTATTTAAAGAAAGATATAAGATACATAATGAAAATGTTGGCGAAGTACTTAAGGCAATTGCAGGTATGAATTTTGGTCAAATTGTAGAATATTTGATGAATTATCTTGATATTAGAATAAATGAACTTGAAGACGAGTCTGGAATAAGCGAAAGAACAATTCGTAGATATATTAAGGGTGAAAATGTTAATCCTACAAAAAGAAGTGTTGTGGCTATATTAAGAGCCTTGAACATTCCACCAAGAATATGTGATTATGCTTTTAAACAATCCGGTCTTACATTTAGACAAGGCCATGCTGAGGATGATGCTCTATTAATAGTAATGGTTAATCTTCGAGGAGCAAGTGTACAAAACGTTAATAATTTTTTAGAAAGCGTAGGATTTGAACCTATTTCTAAAAATGAATAAAGAAAATTCGGACAACACTTGTCCGGAAATAAACACAAATATTTCAATGAAATTAATTAGGAGGATTTATTCCTCTTTTTTTTTGCATTTTTTGAGGTTTTATAATGTAAAAACGGCTATTTTAAGCGGACAACCCCTGCCTTTATTTGATAATCGTTAAATGGTAAACTACTTTTGAATTAAGAAAAAGCTATCTTAATTAGTGCTTTACAACACTGATCAAGTTGTCGCGATAAAGCACATAAATTTAATAAAGCAGTTAATTCTATTGCGAGGAACAGGCTGCAATTGAAATGGAAATTCACTTCCGTTACTTTTGCCACGCCTCAAATGTTTTAACTGCAAAGTGGACCTCCATTTCAAAGAGAAATTGAAAAGGGGGTTCTTTTTTATGCCTAAAGTTTATAGAGATACAAAATATTACGATTTAGAAGAGTTAAAGAAAGAAATTGCAGAAGGCTTATATGATGAAT
>Ga0265294_10000443_pt1 | contig 55363 bp, 41 predicted proteins | sample MunlanPumphouse3_FD_192504 | JGI IMG/M metagenome (GOLD analysis project Ga0265294, IMG submission 192504) | Groundwater microbial communities from a municipal landfill in Southern Ontario, Canada - Pumphouse #3 | ecosystem: Environmental > Aquatic > Deep subsurface > Groundwater | place... | reverse complement strand
TTCCATATTCTTCCAAAACGTCATCACCTGCTCTGCATTATTCCAGATTCCACCTGCGCAGACCAATTCATACTTGTCTTTCACAGTTTGAGGCAGTTTTTGATAGGCTTTTAGCAGGTTCAGGTGATTCTTTCCGGGGTGTTCGATGCGGGCTACATAGAGGATGTATTTACCCTTGAGACCGAATTTTGTTTTGAGCTCACTCAGGGCCGCCGGATTTTCCAATCTCTGGGGATCATAGCCATTGTGATTTACCCGGATGCGGTTTCCAGCGATGCCATAAAACCTGCGCAAATCGTGTTTGGTATTTTCGCTAATGGCATAGATGAGCGGGGCTTTGTGCAGATAGTGGCCTACGATGTGTTTGATGTAAAGCATGCGGAGAAAGTCATACTTATGGGGAATGGTAAATTGAGAGAGATCGTGAAAAGTGAGGATGGTATGAGGGGGATAGTGCGAGAAAAGGCGACGATTTCCGGCTGGTAAAAAGATGAGATCATAGTGCCCCAAGCCAGGCCACCAGGGAAGGATATATAGATGAAAGAGTGTGGATAGCGCAGGCTTTTTTAAGAATTCGGGAAGCTCAATAAAACGCAGCTTGGCATGCGTCACGGGAAATACCGCCCGGTCTGAAGGATGGATCAGCAGGGTCACTGCGTGTTCTTTGAGCAGCTCCTGGGTGGTGGCTATGATGTATTCCGAGATTCCGGATTTGCCTTCATCAAAGGCCAGAGCACTGATGAAGATCTTCTTGATGCGCAGATATTTCCGGTAAACTTCCCTGCGGCCTTTCCAGCTATAGTATCGCTGCAAAAATCTATATAGCTTGGCTTTGACCAGCCAATCCAGACGTTTCTCTTTGATCAGAAAGAGACAATCTCTGGCATACTCAGCACTTGCGGCCAGGATAACTGTCTTAAAGAAATTGAGCTCATCCGGATCTGCGGCATAGAGCTCGCGGTAGATATAGCCTTCCGCCCGGCCTTCGCCCAGATAGCGTTTGCGGGTCTGAGCCAAAGAATAATTGTGCGAGTGCTCCACCCGGGCCTCTGCGGCATAGCGGATCACAAAGCCTTGCTGCTTCATGCGCCAGCTCCACTCGATATCTTCAGAGTACTGAATGTCATTATTAAAAGGATGGGCTCTGATGATCTCGGCCCGCACGGCTGAACTGGCCAGAGAAAAGAAGTGTCGCCATTGGGCAGAAATTTTGCCATTGCCAAAGGCCCGCAGATAATCCTTTTTTACTATGGGATAGGCCTCGGCCCGGGGCAATTGATTTGCAAAGGCGGCGATCAGCTCAGGATCATATTCCAAGGGTTTGATCAGGTTTTCCAGCCAGTGCTCGTCCAGGGGAATGCAATCTGCGTTATTGAACACGATGTATTCTCCTGAGGCATGGGTGATGGCTTCATTGAGCACCCGGCCGGGGATATATTCGCTGGGCCGGATTTGGTAGCATTTTGCGCTCTTCGTGCTTTGCGCCAGCTCCCAGGAGCCATCGGTGGAGCCGGAATCCACCAAGATCAGTTCAAAATCCTGGCGGCTCTGTTTGTCCAGCATCTCCAGGGTGGTTTTGAACCAGGGCATTTCATTCTTTATTCTGATGATGATGGATATCATAAGTCTATCTCCATTTTAGTTTCATTGAGGTGACCATATCTATTGCGGTAAAAGCGGTTACATATAGACATGATAATCTTCACTCCGCGCCCGCTCTGATCCAGGCCATTGAGATCAAAATCGCAAGGTTTGTCTGCATTGTAACAGTTGTTCTCTGGAACCCACTCTATCCCTTTGTCCCAAAACCGGATGGAGAGCATCCTGGGGATCGCTTTGAATTCTATCACGATCTCGGCAGATTCCTGACATTGGTAGCCATAGCAAATGATGTTGTTCAAAAATTCATCGACCAACAGCTCCACTTTTGCCGCCAGAACGTAATCCCGGGTCCAATCCAGAATCAGTTTTTCACATTCCAGGGCAGTCTGAGCCACTTCGTTCAGAGCAGAGTGCAGAAAGGCGTGATGCAGCTTTGTGATGCCTTCAGGTCCTTTGATAACTCCATTGGCTTGCAGAGCCTGGAAGGCAAAGAGGCTAAAATCGTCCGAGCTGGTCTCATAACCATGCTTCTGCAAATAATCCTGAATCTTGTACGGTATGGTGATGCAGGAATTCAGGCTGAGGTCTTCGGATAAAAGCTCTTTGAGTCCGGCGATGCCAAATTGCTGATTAGCAGAATTTGTGCATTCATAAATGCCATCGGTAAAAACGAGAAAGATATCTGTGTTATTAAGGGGAATACGCTCGATTTCTTCTTCTTTATACAGAGTTCCTGGCATCCAGCCCAAGGGTAGAGAGCCTTTTTCGTCAATCACGTTAGCTTCACCTGTGATGGTGTCAATCTTGATCAAAGGAGGATGTCCGGCATTCAGAAAGCGAAATTCCCTGTCTTTTAGGTCCATCACACCCATGAGCAGGGTGAGATAGTGATTACGCAGCAAAAGTTCATGATAAAGCCGTTCATTGAGTGCTGTAAAAAGGTGCGCCAAGCTCTTGCTATCATCATAGGATTCCACCAAGAGCTTGATGGTGGATTTGATGGCGCTCATCAGCAGAGCGGCTTGCACGCCGTGACCAGAGATATCACCGATGTAAACCACATACTTGCTCTCAGAAAGCTTGATGCGGTCAAAGAGATCTCCGCCTATGGCCTCACAAGGTTCATAATATGAGGAAAACATGATCTCAGAATCCAAAAACACCCATTTTGGCAACATAGCCTGTTGGATATTGGCCGCTGTATTCAGATCTTTTTGTAAGGCTTCGATCAACTGCAGATTCTTTTTTTCAGCTTGTTTTAAGGTGATAATATTATTTACCCGGGCCAGCAGTTCCAGCTTGGAAACGGGCTTTTTGATGTAGTCTGAAGAACCGGCCAGAAAACCTTTATTCACAGATTCATCATCCCGATCTGCCGTAACCAGAATCACCGGAAGCTCCGGAGAAGATTTGTGCAAGAGGCGACAGGTTTCATAGCCATCCAAGCCCTCGCCCATGTGCAGATCCAGGAGGATCAGATCATATTCCCGCTCGGCAACTTTCTGCAAGGCCTCTTCCCCTCTGTGACAGAAATCGGTCTCGTAATTATCCTTTCTTAAAATGCTGCCTACGATGCCGATTATCACATCATCGTCGTCAACTATCAGGATCGCCGGCTTGTAATCCATCAAAACCTCTTATTTATGCTTTCTTGCTTTTGTATCTGCAAAACCTCAGTTTATATCCGCTGGCAGCATGAAGCTCTGTGCATTCTTGCTCCAGCCAGAGCGTCCAATCTATTTCCGGAAACTTGCGATCTCCCTTAATCTCTGCCTCTATATGGGTGATATAAAGCTCTTCTACCAGGGGCAAAGCTTGTTCAAAGATGGTTGCTCCGCCGATGATGAAGGCATCCGGCTCTGCGCTGATCGCCTGGGCAAGGCTATGGTAAACTATCACATCTTGTGCAGTAAAAGATGGATCCCGGCTGAGCACGATGTTCTTTCTGTGGGGCAAAGCCTGGCCTATGGAAAGAAAGGTCTTACGTCCCATGATCACGCTATGTCCGCTGGTCACTTTTTTGAAATAGGCCAGGTCTTCTGGGATCTGCCAGGGCATCTGATTGTCTTTGCCTATCACTCGGCCCCGCGTCATGGCTACGATGATTTTCAGGCTCAAAACTCCCCCACTTTAAAGAAGTTTTCAATTACTGCAATTCCAGAAGCTTTGGCCTCATCCAGGCTGCCATAAAAAAGCATCTTGCCGGCATCCAGGAAAATGATCTTATCGGCGATGCGGTGGATGGAGGCAAGCTCATGGGTCACGATCACGATGGTCATTTTGAACTGCTCTTTGAGGCTCAAAATAAGCTCATCCAGGGAGGCCGAGGTCACGGGATCTAAGCCTGCGGAAGGCTCATCACAAAAAAGTAAAGGTGGGTCCATCGCCATAGCCCGGGCCAAAGCAGCCCGTTTCTTCATGCCCCCAGAAAGTTCGGAAGGGAACTTGTACATAGCCTCCGACAATCCTACCAGCGAGAGTTTTACGCGGATCATGCGGTCTATTACTTTGGCGGAAAGCTTGGTGTGCATTTCCAGGGGAATGGAGATATTCTCGTAGAGCGAGATGGAATTCAGCAAAGCTCCACTTTGGAAAAGCATGCCGGTTTTTTTTAGCACATCGTTAAAGGCATTTTCATCCATGGTCAGAATATCTTCGCCCCAAAACTTGACACTACCGGCTGCGGGTTCATAGAGCCGGAGCATGTTTTTGAGCAAGGTGGTTTTGCCACTACCACTACCGCCCAGGATAACCGTGATTTCCTCAGAAAGAATATCTACACTGATGTCTGACAAAATAGTCTTTGCACCGTATTTGGCGACCATATTGCGGATTTCGATGACAGGTTTTTGCGTCTTCATAAGTATAACAAACTAAACACCGCATCAAACAAGATAACGGCAAAGATGGAGCTAACCACAGCGGAGGTGGTGGCTTTTCCCACGCCCTCGGCGCCCCCTTTCACTTGGAAACCGTAGTAGGAACCGATGACCACAATCGTCCAGGCAAACCAGATACTCTTGCCAAAGGTTACGATAATATCTTTGATGACAATAATATCAATAGCGCGGCTGAAAAAAGTATTGGGTGCAATATCAAGCATACCAATGGCGATAAAAGCACCACCTAATATACTAACCAGGATACTGAACATCACCAAGAGCGGCATCACTATGGTGATGGCATGAAATTTTGGTACCACCACATAAGCGATGGGATTGAGTGCCATCATTTTCAAGGCGTCAATCTCCTCTGTGACCTCCATGGTGGCGATCTCAGAGGCGATCGCAGAACCGCTGCGACCGGCAACTATGATGGCTGTAATGAGCGGTGCCATTTCGCGCACCATGGTAATGGACAGAAGATCTGCTATAAAAACATTGGCCCCAAAATTCTTGAGCTGCACACCGGATTGCAAGGCCAGGATAAAGCCAATGATCAGAGAAAGCAAGGCTACAATGGGCAAAGCCTCTGAACCAAGCTGTGCCATCTGTTGGGCCAGCGACCCCCGACGTTGCTCCTTACGGCTAAATACACCCACTCCACTGTAATAAAAGATCTCAGCAGCCAGGGTGAGTGCTTTTACCAGCTCATTGTAGGTATTAAGGAGACTATCACCTGCTTGCTCAAAAAAGCCCATGGGGAGAGGCTTTTCCACTTTAGCCAGATCCAGGGTGCTGTATGTATCTATCATAGCTTGAATCTTGGGTGGAACCTTGTCGTAAAGCTTCTGCTTTGAGTCCTTGTTCAGTTTCTGATGCACCTCATCCAAAAATGCTACACCAGCACTATCGATCGTAGAGAGCTCTCCCAGATCGATCTTACTGATGGAACCTTGCTTTAACAGTCTGCTAAGCTCTTTGGCAGCATCAGGTACCGTAAAATTGTTTAGCTCACCACTAAAACTCAGGACCTTGTTGCTCAATTGCAGTTGCATCAGTAAAACAGGCTCATTCTCAGATATGTGCTATAGTTATAAGTCAACCATTCCCTGATGGTCTTATCATACAAAAGATTCACGCTCACATCCATTGAGATATTGCGATAGATGCGAAAATTGATGCGGTTTTCATTCTCAATTCTGGGGATACTGCCGGTATCATCAAAGGGAAAAAGCGCGTCTATAGTAGAATTGATCGAAAGGAAATTCAGGATATTGACCGCAGAAAAGATCAAGGTGGCTTCTACGCCACGGTCTGAGCGGTTTTCTGCCTCAGTATAGACATCAAAGCCCAAGCTGTCCACTTTTGTAAAACTCAAGGATCTGTGATTGATATCTTGCACCCAGCCGTAACCGCTACGCAGGCTCACCCAGGTATTTGGGCTGAAAGCGATGCGGTAGGTAAGTCCGGTTCCTTCTTTGAGCCGCAGGGGATACAGCGCAATCTTGGTGCGGATTTTGGATTGGGCCAAAGCCCGTTCGATCTCATTCCCTTCAGCATCCTTCACTATATAATTCTTGAGATCCGGGAAATGGGTATATTCATCCCAAAAATGAGAATTCAGATCTGCTCTTCCGTACAAGGCAAAATTATTGAAAAACTTCTTTTCCTTTTTCCAGGGATATAAAAGGAGAGCATTCTTCAGGGAGTAATTATCCTTGTTTATCCTGGCATCACTATCTTTGATGAAGTTCGCACCCACATCATAGATGCTACGCATATTGTAATGGAAAGGACGGAATTCATGATCGATGGTATTATCAAATTGCCCGGCCAGGTTCAAGCTAAAGCTGGGATCCTTTTCATCCACTTCGTTGTTTGAAGATATATTCAGATTAGCGTGAATAGCACCTTTATGAAATCTCACATGTCCCACGCCCAGCTCATCGGCCAGGACGCCAGCCCCAATCAAGCGATTACTCACACCAGTGGAAGCATCTACTATCACGGTCAAAACTGGGCTTTCGCCTTCCCTGAGGCAGACAGTGGCAAAATCCCTGAGTGTGCTCCAGGAATTCCCGCCCAGGGTAAACATGTAATTCCCGGGAGGCAAGATCCAGAGCCTTTCTTCGATGCCGCGTTCATCCTCGCTCAAGCTAACATCAGAGCCAATTTTGGTATATCCTTCATCCCCTTCATTTTGTGACCATAAATCATAGATCATGCGTACCCTGGTCTGAGAGTCATCCAGGATGCGCACCCGCAATTCACTCCAGGTTCTTTCCAAGCTGGAGCGCATTCTGGCAAAGATCTCCACGGGAGCTTTGATGTCTTCATTATACCCCGTGATCACCCTATAGCGTCCCGGTTCCAGCAACAATGGAACGTTGTATACGCCCACAGCATCGCTAATCTTGGTATTCAGGCTATCCAAACCTTCTACCCTATACTGCAAATCACTGGATACAGGTGCTTTGGTGCTGAGCAATAACTCTCCGAAAAGCTGATGGGATTCCTGGTCCTCTATTTGTTCAAAATACACTCTTTCCGGCGCACTTATAAGATTGGAAAAATCCTTTTTACTTCGGTCAATAGGCCTGCCGGCAAAATGCATAATGCACAAGGCTGCGAAGGCATTGGTTTCATCCATGATCATTTCGTTGAATACTTGCACCAAATAGACTGCGGAATTGTCGCTCAGTTCCCGATAGTGTTCATTGCGATGAGCCAAAACCGTTCTTTCGCTGGTGCTATCCCGCAGGACAAATTCCATGCGCAGGAAAGCACGGGGATTCGGCCCCTCTATCTTTTCAATGTTCAATACAGAGGTTTCCAGATAATAGTTTGGGTCCATCTCTGTAGCATCACGATATACATTACCAAAGATGTTGTAAGCTCTCAGACGATCAGCCACAATATTGGGAATAGCGTCCGACAAGCGATTTGCCCAAAGATTGTCATCCATAAAGCGCACCCGGGAAAAGCTTTCTTTGGCCACAATCTGATTGCGGTTATAGATGCGATTGATGCGACTATTCATCACATACAAACTCTTTCCATTGGAGACTTCCATCTTCAGTTCTGGCTTTTCTGTAACCTTTTTATAATCGAGCACATAATAGTAACTCTCTTGCCGCTCCACTTTACTGAAACACCCACTGAGCACCAGGGTGATGATGCCGAGACAGATAAGGTAATATCTTTTCATAATCATATCCTCTTAATCAATTTCCCCTGATTAGAATAGCGGGGTTATCTACGATTTGCCGGGAGAAGTCATTGAGATTTGCAGTAGCATCACGCATATTTTCCAGGATTTCGGCAAGATCATCCTGCGAGCGCAAGACAGTTCTACTTAAAGTATTTACCAGCACACCCGTACGTTGAACCGTCACTCCCAGATTGCCAACCAGGCCTTGTAAATCGGCTTCGGATAATTGTCCAGCCAGAACGTCGAGGTTTGACATCAGAGAGCCAAATTCATCAGAACCCAAAACCTTATTAATCTGATCAAGGGAGTTATTGATAGTCAAACTAATATGCGCTATTTCTTTGGTGGTATCCAGCACCAGGGTATTGGTATTATCACCTATGTTATTGATGTGAAATCTGGTGTCCTGGAGCAAGTAAGTGGTTTGTTCGGTTATCTGATCGATGTTATCATTGAGGTTTCGAGTGATCATTACCAATTCGTCATTCATGGTAGTGGTCAGCAGTTCCAAAGAAGCCACAGTAGTGACATTCAAAGAATCGATTGCGTTCACAGCAGATGCGCTGATATCATCAATATTCTGGGTGAGGCCTTCCGTCATACCTGCGATATTGTTTGAGATCCGGCTCACCGCGTCCAGGGTGCCGGCCAGATTCGATTTGGTTTCCTGAAGGATGAGTCCTGTCTGCTCCAAGATCAGGGCGATGTTCTTCTGATTTTCATCATCGGTAAGCTTGCCAATATTGACAGCGATAAGCTCAACCTGTTCCACAATATTCATGGCGCGATCGGAGATATCGTCAATCAGGGTGGAGCCGGATTTGATCTGGCTGCCGGGGATCATGTTTTTGGCTTCATTGGTTCCGCCCTTGATCTCCACAGATTTTATGCCAGTGAGAATTGCCGTACTGAGCACGGCCTCTGTGTCTTCTTTGATCGGAGTTCCGGGTTCTATGTTTATCGTGACGATCACTCTATTCACATCTTTCGGATCGATCCTGACATCTTCTACCCGGCCTACTTTGATGCCCTGATAATTCACGTTTCCGCCCACCTGTAATCCGCTTACCGGGTAATTATCAAATACGATAAAATAGGAATCCCATTTCTGAGTAAGCCGGTTTCCGGCCACTGCGGCAGCAAAGACCAAAACCAACACGGCCCCTGCCACTAAGAATACTCCCAGGCGAACTTTAGTAGCTTTTGATACCATCTTTGCTCCCTTTATTCATAGATTAAATCACCCGTAATCAGGCGATTACTAATGATAACCGGACTTAAAGCCTTGATATTTACCCGGCCATCACAGACCACATCTTCACCAAAGCTTACATCTCCCTCAATTCTGAGCTCTTTGCATCCTGATAGTGAAGGTGGAGCCTCAAAACGCTTTTGCATCTGCTCAATATTGCCATAGTATCTGGGATCCAACTCAATATATGGCGGTTTGGACATTCCCCGTTTGAGGATGATCTGATACTGATCGTTAAGCTCATAGGCATCAGACCATACAGAGAGCAGATCATCGGTTTTCTTTACCGGTGCGAATCTCTGCCGGGGCACTATCACAGCGCGGGCTCCGGCAAAAGAGCTGATTGCGGCTCCCATCGCGGTTTCCAATTGATAGACTTTGCTACCATCCACTTCCTTAGGATTCACGATCAAGGGCAAAAGCATCAGGCCTTCATTGGTAATCAAATGCCACTCCAGCGCTTTGAGATCGATCCAGAGGTTATTGGTATTAAAATATCTGTATTTGTTGATGTTCTGAAAATCTTCAAGATCCTCAGCCGGACACTGGGCGATTTCGCGAAGGAGCAATTGACCGCTTTCATCTTGGGCCAAATGTCCGCCTTTTTTGTCCATCTCACTGCGCTCGCATACTTCCATCAGGAAAGGAACCTTATGCTTTTCCATATAGGCTGCAATAGACGTATCCACCGTGGCGCCAAGGTTATCAGAATTCGATACAAAGGCATAGCGATAGCCTTTGGCGATCAGCTTCTCCAAGATTCCAGAGCTGGAAATAGCGGTATAGATATCTCCATGTCCCGGAGGATTCCAGCGCTGATCCTTATCTTTGTGCACGAAAACAGAGAGGTCTTCCTGCAAGATGCGGGGGAATTTGTTTTGCATAAAGCTGATGGGCAGATCTTGTCTGGCCAGATCAGGGTATTTATTCAGATATTCCACCGTATCTTTTTGGGTAGCAAAGCTATTCATGAACATGAGCTGGATGTCATAGCCACTTTCAGATCTCAAAGCCAAAATGTGGCGGGTGATGATGTCCAGGAAATTCATGTTTCCTTTGACCGGCAAGAGGGATTTTGCTTTGGAAAGCCCCATGCCGGTTCCCAGGCCGCCATTGAGTTTGATCACGGCAATTTTGCGCAGAAGTGTGGCACTGCCTTTGGTTTCGAGCTCCTCAAAGGGAATCACAGCTTCAGAACTGGGTGGACTAATGGTGCTCTCCGGTATCTGACCACTACTGCCCTTTTGCAAGGCTTCATAGTACGCCGAAAACGTGCGGATCACCGTGTCTGACAATCCCTCTGCCTTCATCGCGCGAACAAACTGATTCAGCATTATTCCTTCCTTTAGATCAAGCTGTCTAAATATTCATCATCAGCAGGTTCCGGAAGGGTAATAGCCCCTTCTTCCCCGTGCTTTTGGTTCCATTGTGCAGAAGTGCTGATAGCACCGTCATTACGGGCCCAGGCACGTCTGGCTACTCCACCCATTACATCCCAGGACAGAGCATTCTTGATCACTTCATCCATACGCTCGCTACCATCGAGTACAATGCCATTGCCGCCATTAATACTGCGGCCAATGCCCACTCCCCCACCATTTGAAAGCACCACCAGACTCATGCCGCGGGCAACGTTTCCTGCAAAACAGTGCGTGGCCATATCTGCCATCACATTGCTGCCGTCATAGATATTGGCAGTCTCCCGGAAAGGAGAATCCGTTCCGGAGGTATCGTGATGATCCCGACCCAGGATCACCGGACCAATCTCATGCTTGCGGATCATCTCGTTAAATTTCAAGGCCAGGCGCACCCGCCCTTCTTCATCGGCATACAGGATCCGGGCTTTGGTGCCCACCACGAGGGCATTTTGCTCCGCAGTGCTGATCCAATGATGATTGTCTCGATCCATAGAATTGCGCTTGGGGTCTATCAAAGCGCAGGCTGCCATATCTGTAGCTCTGAGATCGCTATCCTTGCGAGAAAGACAGACCCAGCGAAACGGACCGTAACCAAAATCAAAGCACATTGGCCCCATGATATCTTCCACATAACTCGGCCAGATAAAGCCGTTATTGGTAGTGATCCCGTCTTTGGCGATGTCTTTCACGCCTGCTTCAAATACAGAGGCCATGAAGCTATTGCCATAATCCCAAAACCGGGCTCCTTTATCCGTGAGCGATTTCAGGACATCAAAATGACGCCTCAGTGAGGTATCTACCAATTGCTTAAAGCGGGGTAAATCCTCTGCCAGGATCTTGCGACCTTCTGCAAAACTGACTCCCGCAGGTGTATAGCCGCCGTCATATACGGCATGACATGAGGTTTGATCGCTAATCAGCTCTGCTTTAATGCTCTTAGCATCTATGTATTCCAGCATATCTACTATATTGCCATGATAAGCGATAGAAAGAGCCTTCCCATTGGCGCGGGCTTCATCCACCCATTTGAAGATTTCAGGCAGATCAGCCGATACCCGGGAAACCCAGCCCTGCTCATGCCTGTTCTTGATGCGTGATTCGTCCACTTCTGCGATGATGCCAATACCACCGGCTATTTCCACAGCCTTAGCCTGCGCACCACTCATGCCGCCCAGACCGGAAGAGACATAAAGCACTCCAGATAAATCCTTGTTTTCTGGGATGCCCAGGTATTTGCGGCCAGCATTCAGCAGAGTGATATAGGTACCGTGAACGATGCCCTGAGGCCCGATATACATCCAGCCTCCGGCGGTCATTTGGCCGTAATTTGCCACACCCAAAGCGGTGAGGCGTTTAAAATCTTCTGGATTGTCCCACTTGCCGATCACCAGACCATTTGTAGAGATCACTCTGGGTGCCTGCGGGCCTGAGGGGAAAAGTCCCACTGGATGGCCGCTTGCCACCACCAGGGTCTGATCCTCTGTCATCACTTCCAGATATTTCTTAATCAATCTATACTGCATCCAGTTTTGACAGACCTGCCCGGTTTCTCCATAGGTTACCAGCTCATAAGGATATAGTGCAATCTCAAAATCCAGATTGTTATCGATCATCACCTGCATAGCTTTTGCAGCAGTGATGCCTTTGTATTCATCAAGGGGCTTGCCGCTGAGTTTACCTTCAGGACGCCAGCGATAGCCATAGATGCGCCCCATGGTTTTGAGTTCAGTCAAAAATTCCGTAGCCACATCCTTGTGGAGTTCACTGGGAATATAGCGTAAAGCGTTTTTCAAAGCCTGCTTGATTTCTGCCTTGCTGAGGGTCAAGCCACGATTGGGAGCCCGACGAATTCCCTCTATGAAAACAGGATCCGGCGGAAGCACAGCATCCAGCTTCACTTGAAAATGGTTAGACATGTTTTGCCTCTTTATTGTTCTTTTTATTCATAATTATATTCAGGATGGTTTTGTCTGCATCTTGCAAACCGTTGTTTATAAAATCAGCCAGATTGTCTATAGTCTCATCGATATCATCGGTGATAATGCCGTCCCGGGAAGATATGCAGGTACCCATATTCGCCAAAAGAGCGGCCTGAACCGCTGCGGAGGTATTGGTCGCGACTTTCAGGGAGCAACCCCCTTTGGCACCATCGCACAACATACCGGTAGTATTGCCGATCATATTTTTGATGGCATACTCCACCTTGAGATAATCTCCGCCCAAGAGCAAAACGATGCCAGATGCGGCTCCGGCAGAGGCCGAAAGGCATCCACACAGGCTGGACAGCAGGCCTATCTTCTCTTTGATATGCACAGTCACCAGATGCCCCAAGGCCAGGGCGCGCAGCAATTGTTCATGGCTGCACCCCAGCTTTTCCACTGCGGCGATGATGGGCAGAGTGATGGAAAGTCCCTGGTTTCCGCTTCCAGTATTAGCCATAACAGGATAATTGCAACCGCTCATCCGGGCATCGGTGGCAGCAGCGGTAAGTGCCATAGCCCAATGGTGAATATCATCACCCAAAAGCCCCTGCTTGATCTGCTGCAAAATCATCTTGCCCACAGACATACCCATCTCATCACTAAGCCCAAAATCTGCAATCTTGCGGTTTAAGGTTTCGCCCAAATCGATTTCTGAAAAAGCTTCATAATCCATCTGGGTGCAAAAATCATAATAATCCTGAAGCCTAAACTGGGAGGCTGAAATGAGCTTGGGAGCATCTCCTTCGCCGATGATTTGACTTTTCAAGACTTTATCATCCAGCTCCAGACGGTACAGCCAGGAGTGTCGCCAGCGGATTACCGCCCGGCTGCTGTGCTTGCCATCTGATAAGATAGCCTCTACATAGACCTTATCATCATCTGGATTGATTCCGATCTCAAGGCCTGCAGCCAAACTCTTGCCAGCTTCTAATTGCTCCGGGCTAAGGTCTTTGAGAACTTCCAATTGCTTTTCTGGATTTGCGCACACCGCACCCAAAGCTGCTGCTATTTCCAGGCCGATGAGTCCGGTATTTGGGATACCCACTCCCATACCGTTTTTATATATGGAGGGGCTTACCTTCACCTGAATATTTGTGATCTGCCCAGGCAGTATGCTGGCAGCATAGGCTGTGGCCAAAGCAACCGCAGCTGGCTCTGTACATCCAAGTGCCGGAACGACTTCTTGCTTCAGCAAGGCCAATATCTCTGAAAAATTACGCATATCAATCCTATGTAAAATACTTTAATAGAGTTTCTCAGACAAGCTAATTCCTGTCAAGTGAAAACTGAAGTTTACGGAATCTTTTCAAAAATAGCAACAAAAAGCACAAGCAAATAGTAAGGCTATACCGCGCCTGTTTCCCTGATTCGCTGTTAATTAATGTCAACTCTTGCTTACTCTTAGGCTACGAATAAGCAAGAGCTGAAACAGGGTGTGTGAGCCAAGCTGGCTCGATCTTCAATAGTTGATTTACAGGGGCAGAGATATCCTTTTGCCGGTCTTGGCAGAGCGGTAGATGGCTTGAATGATTTCCACCGATTTGCGGCCATCGCGTCCATCTGTAGAAGGAACAGCGCGGCCCAGGAGTGTATCTACCACATTGCGGTAATAAGGGTTGTGTCCAAAACCGTAGATATTGGGGGGAACATAGTTTGAATCGAGGGCGATGCGATCATCATCGTTATATTCCTCAAATTCCCATTTCTCTATCTTATTCACAGCTACACCGCCCACTTTTACTGTCCCTTTTTCACCGATGATGGTGATGGAACCTTCGAAGTTTTTGGGATAGGTAAGCATAGTCACGTTGATCGAGGCGATGATACCATTACGGAAATGAATAATAGCACTTCCAGTATCCTCGGCTTCAATGTTTCTGGCCATGGTGGCGGTATAAGCGGAAACGCTGTCCACATTACCCAAAAGCCAGTACATGGCGTCCACATAATGGCTGGCCTGATTCATATAAGCCCCGCCGTCAAATTCCCAGGTTCCGCGCCATTTTTCCATGTCGTAGTAAGCTTGGGGTCTTTGCCAAAAGACATTGGCCTGAGCCATATAAATCCGGCCAAAGCGGTTCTTTTCCACAGCTTGTTTGAGCAATTGCATGGTGCTATTCAGGCGGTTTTGTTTTACCACAAAAAGATGCACATGATTGTCGTCGCAGGCTTTGATCAGTCTGTCTGCAGCCGCGATATTGATCGCCATCGGCTTTTCCGTGAGCACGTGCACACCTGCATTGGCCACATCTACGCCATGCTCTGGGTGCATGCCTGATGGGGTACAAATGGAAACTAAATCTAATTCTTCTTTGGCGAGCATTTCGTGGTGATCATCATACACCTTTGTGATGCCGCGTTCTTCTGCCACCTGTTTCGCTTTTTCAGGCACTGTATCGCATACTGCCACAAATTCCGCTTCCGGTATTTGAGATACAGCATCCAGATGGTTTTTGGATATCCGGCCACAGCCAATGAGGCCAATCCTTACCTTTTCCATATAGGTTTCTCCTTATCTTAAAGACATGATATGATTGATCCGCTCTGTGATGAGCTGGGTCACCGCATCACGTGAATATTTCTTTCTCACCAAAGCCTGACCGGATTTGCCAATCTGGACTAAGGTCTCAGGGTTTTCAATTAGTTGTTCTACCTTCTGTACAAAGGCATAATTATCCGCGGCTACCAGCAGCTCCACCTCATCATTGGCATCCAGGCTGCTTGCCACATTGGGCGTGGTAATCACGGGAAGCCCGCAGGCCATGGCTTCCAAGGCTTTGTTCTGAATGCCTGCACTAAAATACATTGGTGCGATGAAGATATCGCTCGCCATCAGCTCATGGTAAAGATCCTCTACATAGCCCAGGACAGTGGTATGATTGATAGTGTCCAAGGCCTTGATTTCCGCTGTGGGCTCTGCACCCACGATCACGAATTTCAAGAGCGGATATTTCTTGATCAGCACCGGCATTATCTTCTTACAGACGTTTATGGCAGCCATGATGTTATGAGGAACGCTCATATTTCCAGTGAAGATGAGGCGCCAGGCAAAGGGGTGCTCTGCTTTGAGCTCTGGAATCCTCACTTGATTCGGCATTACCGCACTGCGGTGATGATTTTTGAGCCCCAGATGCGCGATATCTACCGGTGAAATCACCCAGTTTTCGCTGAAGTGATCTGCCACCTGGATTTCATAGTCAGAGGTCCGCTTTGCCTCCATGGTGAAAAAGAGCTTTCGTATTCCTTTCAGATGCTCAAGGCGGCGCGTGTATTCCAGAGAGATGCAATCCGTATAATCAAGGATCACTTTCGCACCTCGCGCCAAATCTGCATAAGGCACCATCCGGATCAGATGACAATATACCAGGTCATATTCTTGCTCGGCAAGCAAATTGCTGATCAGATTCTTAAGCTTGGGGTTTTGATAGTAGGCCACCTGAAAGGGAAGCTTGCGAAATATGTTCTGTAGCATATTCCTCAATACCCTCAAGATGCTATGCTCTACAAACCTGGCCTCGGGGATCTCCTGAAGCATTACCTTCATGGCTGCCTTATCGCTGCGGCTATTTACCAGCGATACCAAAGTCAGCTCTCCAAAAGAGGCTAATTGTCGCAGCAGAAATAGGGTACGAACCTTGTCTCCGCGGTCTGGCGGATAGGGTATGCGCGAGGTCAAAAATAGAATCTTCAAGTACTTACCACCTATAAAAGTTCTTCATAAAGCTTTAGATATCTTGCTTTTTCGCTCTCCCAAGAAAGCTCTTGAGTTACCAATCTCTTGCCTTCAGCACCCATTTGAGCGAGTTTTTCAGGCTCTGAAAGCAGTTTATTCAGGACATCTTGAATTAACGATACATCACTGGAGTCTATATATAGTCCAGCTACTGCTTTGTCAAGTAATTTCCTGTTTGCGGGCAAATCTGAAACCAGGATCGGCAGAGCTGCTGCCATGTATTCAAACATTTTGGTGGATAGCGAATGCAAATGATTTGGGCTGCGGTCAAACAGCACCACACCCAGAGCGCACTCTGAAAAGATATCTGCCGCTTGCTGGCGGTTTACATAGCCATATTCGATAACTTTGCTGAATCCAGCCAGGGCAGCCAGTTCATCACGAAATTCTTTGGGCTCATAATTTCCGGCCAGATGAAATCTGCAATCCACGTTTTCAATGGCTTTGATTATCTGCCCTATCCCCCGCTCTCTGGTGATGTTTCCGATATAGCAGATATTGCGGCTGTGGTAACGGCTGGGGTCTGAAGAGACATTAGTCCACTCTGCCAATATCGGATAGTTATGCACGATGGGGACAGAGCTGAATTGCTCCGCAATGTGCTCTGTGGCAGCTATAGAAGCATCCAAGGTCTTTACCGCCCAGCTCTCCAGCCTGCGAATCAGGAAAGAAAGCAGCTTGCCTGCCAGCGGCGAGAGGTATTCCTTGTGTAAAAACATCTCTGGATAGCATTCGTGAATGTCATAAACTACAGGCTTGCCACTAAGGCGTTTGAGCAAAATTGCCATGGGAATCAGCTCTGGATCATGAATCTGGTAAGCATCTGCAGGGATGTATCTTGCTCTGCGCAGGATTCTCCAGGGAGCCAGGAAAAAGCGCTTTTTCCGGCTAACAAAATCACCGATATCGTGGATGATTACGCCAGATTTTCGCTCGTGCCGGCCTTTATCAGCTACCACGAGATGCACCTTGTAGCCCGCTTCGATAAGGCTGAGGCACTGTTTGTAAAACACTCTTACATCTGTCCTTACATGCACAGAGCTGAGGTGGCAGATGCACTTGTCTTGTTTGGCTTTAGGATATTCTGTTAGAGTCTGTGCCACCACATTCTCAAGGGAGTAATTCTCTACCACATAATCTCGTAAAAGCTGGGGATCATAATGATTTTGTCTTAGCTCTCTGATGCCTTCCGCCAAAGCCTTGGCATCGCGAGGAGCTACCAATACTCCCAGCTCTGGCTTTAGAATATGCTCGCTACCACCGTTATATGTGGCCAGCACCGGGATTCCTACCGCCAAAGCTTCCAGCACCACGATGCCAAAACTTTCGATAAAGCTGGGATGCACCAGAGCGTGATGATTTGCCAGCAACTGAGCCACTTCTGAAGGAGTCTTCTCCCCCATAAATTCCACTTGGGCTTCAAGGCCATATTCGCAGCATAGACTCTTTAGTTTCGCAGAGTATTGCCCTTCACCTACGATGCTAAGCTTAAGGCCAGGATCTGCTATGAGCATGATGGCCTTCAGCAAGACCTGCACCCCTTTTTGCTCCACCAGATTCCCAACGTAGATAAGCTTGTGGATGCTTGCTGAGGGCGATATCGAAAGCTTAAAGAGCTTGAGATCAATACCATTGGGAATTACTCTGAGATTGCTTAGCGCAGGATTCCCCTCAAGAATAATCTTACGGGTATTCTCTGATACCGCGATCACCTTATAGGCATCACGATAAGCGTTTAGCAGAAGGCTTCTTAGTCTTTTATTGGCCAGGAGATCTTTCAGTGAACCCAAATGTTCGGTGATGATATAGGGGATGTCCAGCTTTTGGGCCAGCATCCTCGTAGCTATCCCATCTGGCATAGCAAAATTGGCATGCAGTAAATCTATCTTTCCCTGTCGCATCAGCCTTTTGAGCAAAGGCAGCACGCATAGATATTCGATGTAGGAGACTATGGGCCTTAGCAGATTTCGCGGTAGCAGCACAAAACGGGGATGGTGGATAGTAAGCTCACGTGAGCCGAGAACCAGCCTGCGTTTAAGGGGCAGTTTTACCTTTTTGCCTCGTCTGAGTCCTAAGCCCAGTGGCACGGGAGCGATTACTTCCAGCTCTATATTTGCCGGATAAAACTCTAAGTTTTTGAGGATGAAATTACCCTTATTGGGCTCCACTGGATTCGGGAAGATACTATTGATCAAGACCACTCGCATGCTTAAGCCCGCAATTTTGCAAACAAAGAACCCAGCATGAGCCTCATATCCTGGATATCACTTTTGCGGATGATAAGATCGGTCACTTTTTGTTCCCGATGGGTGCAAAAGTACCAGGTCATGAGCATAGCCAGCCAGAGCACATACACGATTGATGAAGACATCGCCGCTCCGAGATAGCCGTATTTTGGGATCATGATATAGCTCATAATCACCTTGATCAGTGCCCCCACCGCTGGCGCGATGATAGTAAAAATGGGAAAGCCCTTACTCCATAAAAAGGTATTGAAAAGCGAGCCCAAGGTAAGCCCAAAGATGGCCGGAATGAGATAGATAAAAGCCTTGTAAGCACCGATGTATTCCGCTGTGTACATAAAAGAGATGATGAAGTGCCCAAAGAGCAGCATCCCCGTGATGCAGAACAGGTTAAAGGCTATCATCAGCAGGAATATCTTGCGCAGTATGGCTAGAGAGGCCCTGTCATCATTGAGCGCAGCAAACTTATTGAGCAAGACCACGCCGATCATATTGCTCGTCACATTGATGATATCAATGAAATTGATCGCCAAAGTATATACTCCGAGCTGGGCAAAGCTGCCCAAACGCTTCAGGATCAAGACATCAGCCCGGGTCATCATGATAGCCATATACTCACTAAGAAAGGCTTTGAATCCCAGAGAGTACGAACGCTTGACCAGGGGAAAATTCCAAGTGAAATGAAAATCTATCTTGCGCACAATGCGCCGGTGAAAGACAAGGCTGATAGCTATCATTACACAGACATTGAGCAGATAACTGCCCTGCATGCGCAGGTGAGTCGGAAAAAGCCAGAACAGAGGCAGTAAAAGCAGCACAAAGACCACAGAAGGCAAGGTAAGCAGCAGCGAGTAGTCCTTGATATTGTTCATCCCTATGGACATAACCTTCTGGCGGTTATAGAGTTGAAACATCGCAATATATACACTCAAAGCCAGGATAATCAAAGGTGCATATTGATTCTCCCCCAAGATCCGGCTGGAGAAAAGCTGAAACACCACTATCGAGACTATCATGCTGATCCCAAAGAAGACCAGAGACAGGCTGTACAAAGCAGAAGGATCCGCCTTATCGCGCTGCAAGGAATACATCAGGGATTTTGATACACCCAGATCCAGCAGCAGCCAGACCACGGAATTCACGGTAAACAGATATACGTATTGTCCCCTGAGTTCTGGCCCCAAAAAGCGGGCCAGATACCAATTCGCCACAAAAGAGGCCAACATTGTGATGGCCTGGGATCCGGTGGTAAAGGCGATATTACGCTTTAAGTTTATTTCGCTCATAAAGGCCGATCCAGAACCTTCTGCTCAGTGCCATCATGATCAGCACTATGCCTGAAATCTGCATTGCGCTGAGCTGCTCCCCCAAAAAGAACTTTGCCAATAGTGTGGCCAGGGCCGGTTTCAGAAAGAAGTAAAAAGAAGCTCTGGCGGCACTAAGCTGCTTCATCGCTTCAAAATAAAGGATGTATGCCAGCCCGGTAATGATCACTCCCAGATAAAGTATCAGGCTGATATTGTGCCAGGTCATAGCAAAGCTCATGCTCTTGCCAATCGTAAGATTGATGCCGCTGAGCACTATGCCTCCAATCAGGAAGGACGCTGAATTTGTAATGAGATTGCCATATTGGCTCACCGCCCATTTGGTAAGCACCGTATATAAGGCAAAGGTGATAGCCGCCAAAATGGCAAATACAATGCCCAGGGGTAGATGGTTAAAGCTATGTTGATAAAGCTGTTTTTCGCCCAGGATGATGATAATAAGCCCGATCAGCCCCACAAAAAGGCTATAGACCTGAAATCTGCTGAGTTTCTCCTTTAGCAAGACCATAGCAAAGAGGCTCACAAACAGGGGATTCATACTCACTATTACCGCCACCAGTGATGCTTTCCCATAGTAGATAGCCCATTGTAAAAGCAGCATACTGATCACGACATTCAGGATTCCCAAAAGGCCGAGTTTCAGTATGCTGCTTACGCTTAATTTTATCTTATTTCGAGTCCATCCCCGTACGGCAAATGGTGCGAGACAGGCACCTCCGATCAGAAAGCGCCAGGCTGTGATGGCAAAAGGCGATATCCCTTCTCCCAAAAGCTTGCCAGCGAGTTCCAGAGAGGACCATATACCTATCGCAATCAGGCTATACAGGTGACTCTTGAGTTTCAAATTACTTCATCAAGACCATTTTCTTGGTGGAGCTGTAGCTTCCGGATTTTAGACGGAAGTAATACACGCCGCTGGATACAGCTTTTTCGCCATCGTCCATGCCGTTCCAATGCAGGGTATTGACTCCCTGCTTGGCTTGAACTGCAAAGCTCTTCACGATCTGACCTTTTTGGTTATAGATAGTCACATCAGCAGGAGCAGCCTTTCCCATCTGGAATAAGATGGTAGTATCGGGATTGAAAGGATTGGGATAGTTCCCGATCAGGCTTACTTGAGCTGGTGACAAGGTGGGGTCTTCGTTTGAGACGACGGGGTTAAAGTCTGCCAGCATACGCGGGGTAATCTGGGCAGTGCTTTGGAAGTGGGCAATGATGCCGATGATGCTAAATTGACCGGTATGCATCGGGGTATCGATATAATCCACATCGTAGAAACTGGTACGGAAAGCCATGGCTCCAGTAGCGTCTGAAATCGCATAGGTTTGCGCAGGATTGGTAGCATAGTTTCCGCTGGGACTATCAAAGCTCACATCGTTTATATAGACCAAACGGCTCTGATAGTGATTCACACCCAAGTCGCCATTGAGCTGAGCTATAGTAACAGTAGGAATGGAGATAGGGTTGCCACTGGAAGTGGGGGCACCAGGATCGGCTGTGGGCAGAAACTGCAAGGTTTCAAAGTAGTAGTTAAGCTTGCCAGTAAGGCCAGCGATGGCATCGCCGATCTGGTAATTCGTGGTAATCACACCAGGCTGATCCTCTATAAGGATACCCGCCCCAACATCTTGCACGTACTTCTGATTACGGTTATTTTGCTTGAAGGTGAGGATTACATTGCCCGGAATGTGATATACTGTGCTATTATCTGCGGCTTGCATCCACAGCTCGCTCAGGCTACCGACGTTCACAAAAAAGCCATACTCTGCGATTACTACTGCACTGGGCTCATATTCCGGAGCGAAAGCTCTGGCTTTGAGCGTGGTAGGAGTATTGATGCTAACGGGGTCTGTAAATAAGGTAGAGGATTGGCTGGGTTCGCTGCCGTCAGTAGTATAATAAATGCTGGCACCATCAGTAGTGGTCGAGATTGTTACATCCAGAGCAGATCCATAGTGTCCAGCGGGAGGATTGAAAGTGGGATTTGCCACAAATTGCTGGCCGCTGCCATAGGCAGTCCAGGTGATATTATCGATAGTTGCCTGACGGTTTGTTTCGCCGCCTTGAATGTTGCGGATTTCCATAGTGAAATCACCGGGAACATTTACACCGTTTACGATGAATTCATGAACTGTGGCGTCTCCACCCTGAGCTGCACCAAAGATTTGAGAATCTGCCACCCAGATATTATTGATATAAAGAGCAAGCTGGCGATCTCCAGCAGAGGTGTAAGCTTTACGCATTTGAACCGAGAAATTGCCAATGCCATTGGGGATAGAGGCAGAGACTATTCTGCTGGGAACAGCACTACGGCGAAGTATCATACCGTTGCCATCGATAGAGTTATCGTTGGCTCCAGATACAGATCCGGTTACATGAAAATAGTTCCAGGTTACTCCGCCATCACCGACAAAGCTTCCGTCGGCATAGCTGGTTTCGGCGTAGCCAAAGTTATCGAATGTTTCGAGGCCTTGTGCCCATACAGCTACAGCTGCGACAAGGCAAATGGTTAAGATAAGCATTTTTTTCATAATTTCCTCCATGAAATTACGTAGGGTTTCTTCTTAGTTTCTGTCAAATATCCAAAACTAACGCAGCCAGGCTTTTCCCAATATCGTCAAAGCGGTATATAGGAAACTCCCTGCCAGCAATATACTATCCGTTCTATCCAACATACCCCCATGTCCCGGAATTAGACGGGAGCTGTCTTTCACTTTGCAAAACCTCTTAAGCATGGATTCCAGGAGGTCTCCTAACTGGCCAAAGATACCCGCTGCGATGCCAATAAGCACCATGTGCAGAATGGGAATCTTTGAGAATCCACTCACGTACAATATAAACACTACTATGATCGGCGCAAGGCCTCCGGCAATAAAACCTTCGCGACTCTTTTTGGGGCTAACCGGCGTGATATTGCGCTTTTTGCCGAAGCGCATGCCAACAAAGTAAGCCACCGTATCCACTATCCAGATCATCAGGATTAAGGCAAGTAAAATTTTCTGGGGATGATCTTGCCTGGCTATATTCACAATCATGGCAGGCATCATCGCTGTGTAAACAAAGCCAAAGACGATAGCCATCAAGCGAGGCACACTCTCTCTTTCTTGCCAATTTACAAGAGGCTCGATCAGGGCTATAAAGACCCCCAGCCAGATGATACACATCCCATGATCCGGGAAATATACCCACATACTATATGAAAGCGGATAAAGCGCAAACCAAGGCCAGGGAATCTTGATCTCTGCCTTGCGCATCATATAGATATATTCTTGAGCTCCAAATATGCTGACCATCAAAAACATCAGGAATAAAGGCAAGCCCTCAAAATACAAGGCCAAAACCAAGACTGGGATGAAGATAACCGAGACTATAATGCGTTTACCAAGCTCTTTCATCAGCCAAGACCTCCATAACGACGATTACGGCTTTGATAATCTTGCAAAGCTTTGATCATCTCCACCTTACCAAAATCCGGCCACAGAGTTTCGGTGATGTAGATCTCCGAATAGGCAGATTGCCAGAGCAAAAAGTTTGAGAGCCTCTTTTCTCCGCTGCTGCGGATGATTAGATCTGGATCCGGCTGCCCTTTGGTCCACAGATACTGACCAAAGTTATCAGGCCCAAGAGAGTTGACATCCTCTGGTTTGAGCTTTTTAATCGCTTCAATGATCTCCAGACGACCACCATAGTTAAAAGCAATATTGACCACCATACCTGTGTTTTGATGAGTCTTGGCCGCCACAGCCCTGATTTCTGCCAGATATTCCGCTTCCAGATTGATCTCCGAACCGATAAATTGCACATAGATATTCTGCTCGTTTAATTCTGGGATTTCCTTGATCAGCTTTTCTTTGAGTAGCTTTAGCAGGCCTTTTACCTCATCTTCAGGGCGATTCCAATTTTCGGTGGAAAAAGCGTAAAAGGTGAGATACTTCAGGCCAAGCTCCACTCCCAATTCCACCACTTGCCGGATGGATTTGGCCCCTTCCCGATGTCCATACAAACGGGGACGGCTGTGCTGCTTTGCCCAGCGTCCATTGCCATCCATAATGATGCCCACATGGCGGGGCAGGCGGCTCATATCCAAGCTGGGTAAGAGTTTCTTATAGTCCTTAGCCATTCATCCTCGTTTTTGCGCTCATTTTGAGCCAGGCATAGATAAAGGGGTCCAGCCCGCCATCCATCACCTTATCCACCTGACCGATTACATGATTTGTCCGCAGATCTTTCACCTGTTGATAGGGCTGAAATACATAAGAGCGAATCTGATTTCCCCAGCCGATCTCGGTTTTCGAGGCTTCAGTGCTCTTCTTTTCCTGCTCCCGAAGTTCCTCGTAATGCTGATACAACCTGCTTTTGAGGATAGCCATGGCCTTTTCCCGGTTCTGGATTTGTGAACGCTCATTCTGGCAGCTAACCACTATGTTCGTAGGCAGATGTGTGATGCGAACCGCGGAATCCGTGGTATTCACGTGTTGTCCACCTGCACCGCTGGATCTGTAGGTATCTATTTTCAGGTCTTTGGTATCTATATCGACTTCGATATCATCGTCCAATTCCGGGTAAACAAACACAGAGGCAAATGAAGTTTGACGTTTGCCCTGAGCATTGAAGGGACTGATGCGCACCAGCCTGTGGATGCCTATTTCGCTTTTAAGCTTACCAAAAGCCAGATTTCCGGCAATCTCAACGGTCGCACTTTTGATCCCTGCCTCTTCTCCGGCCAGGCTATCTATTACATTGAAAGTATAACCGCTATCTTCTGCCCAGTGCATATACATGCGCATCAGCATCTGAGCCCAATCCTGAGCTTCAGTGCCTCCGGCTCCGGCATGAATGGTAAAGATAGCGTCATTGTGATCATATTTCTCATTCAGCAAAACTTCTATTTCTGCTTTTTCCACAAATTGACTGATGCGGGTCAAAGCTGGTATAGCTTCCTCAAACAATTCCTGGGTGAAGTCTTCATCCAAAAAGGTGATATAAGTCTCCAATTCGTCTTTGGTAGCTTCCAAGTGCTCTATATGAGCTATCTCATCCCTGATCTGTGCCACATTTTTGCTGATTTTCCGGGCTTGATCCTGATCATTCCAAAAACCAGGTGTATTCATCTCAGTTTCCAGGTTTTTTACCTCGTCATTCTTCTGCTGCAGATCCATCAGCTTGAGTATCTCTGTTATCTTATCTATCAAATCGTTGGCTTCGTTTTTAAAATCAATATATTCCATGGACTTTCCTTTCTTAAAACACTGAATGCACATTGTCATACATGAGGTGCTTTTGTCAAGACCAAATATTCAGCGAGCCTTTTTCCATTCTTGAGACTGTTCAATTCCTCTCCCCAAGTCACGCTACTTTCTTTTGCACTTTAAGCTGAATAAGTGGCCAAAGCCTATTCAAATCCGTATGATCCAGGCCTAATACCTGCAAAGCGAGAACAAGGCGCTATTTTAGACAAGTCCTGAATATGAATGATGATAAGGTAGGGGTTTTGGGCGAAAACCCAAGTCCTGAATATGAATGAATATGAATGAATATGAATGAATATGAATGATGATGATGATAGAACACAGTTCGGGCGGATCGTGTGAGTCTTAAAGTTCAAAGTGCCTAAGATAACTATCAATTTACCATAAGCTTAGCGGCACTTTGGACTTCAAGCGGCAATAGCAATGGGAAACGTGAGTCTTTTCATTCCACTTTTTCATCCCCCGGATAAACCAGCATTCTGGGGTTCTCCTTACTCATTTCAGCCACTTGATCATATCTTAATCTACCCTTAATCAAGCGTTAACTCTTAACGCTTGATTAAGGGTAGATAAAGATGTGATCGACGCCTTGGAAAGAGGGAGAAGGGATCAAATACATATAGGATTTGCTATCTAACGACACAGGAACATTCACTTTTACTTCGATATCATCTCTAAATAAGACCCAGACCATATGGATGCCATAGAAGCTTTGGAGTACATCTGAAGCTTTTTTCGTCTATATCAGAGCCAACAGCGAGAGCTTCAAAGCTTGGCTCGGGAGTTTCGGATTGGTGGTAAATTGGACTTCAAACAGTGCTCCTGAGAAACCAGGCTGGCATTCCACTCCGATAGATAGCACCTTCACTCTGCTGTTTGATTCCAAGCCAATGCTCCTGCTGCTTGAAGTCCAAGCCGGCAGTATAATTAACTGTAAATGCATAGTTTATCAAGCCGGCTTGGACTCCAAAAAGCCGTTAGTTTTGAGTTCAAAGTTTCTTTTTCGATCTTGAGAATACTGTGCTGCTCGCAGAACTTATTAAACTCGGCATCATCAAAACTGCTGCTGTCAAAACGGACAACTATTAGCTTATACATAAATCTCATTTACGGCAATATATTATTAACTATAATTATCGTCTATTTAAGGGGACATCACAAGCTCGTATTTGAGCGCATAATCTTGGAAGACATAAATGCTGTATTTTGTATGATAAACTATCCAAAGGAGCCATGTCAATTCTGAGGAATGGATTGCAGGAAGGGGGCCTCGCCCACTTTTTAGCCTATTGAATCAGCTAAGTTATTGGAGAATAATCGAAACTTGTTGAACAGTCTTTATTCTTTAGCTTAAGCTAATTTGCTCATTTTTGTCTTCCAATCCAGTGAATTGCAGTGGCCTTCCTGAATAGTCTGTGGTAAAGAAATCATCAAGCTAAGAGGATTTATTCCAGCTATCTCCACGTCAGCTCTACTACAGGAAATGGGAGAGGGTTAGGTTAGCAAAAGTATATCACAGCCTCAAAGCCTTTCATCCTGGGCCATGAGCTGAAAGTTAGAATATTTTGAGCTCTGATAGATTAAAGTTCAAAATATGAATAAGTTAGCGTTCTTAATCCAAAACCACCGAACTCCTGCACTCCTGTACTTCAGCACCCTAAAATTCCTTCTCCGCATCTGCCATAAATTTCCTAAACTTTATTTCCGCTTCCGGGATATCCGCTTTATCCCTCACATATATAGGATTAGAGTACAGCACCTTCACCCGGGCAAAAGGTTTGGGAAAGCGGAATTTGTCCCAGGAATTGAAGATCCATTCCCTATCGGCAGCACAGGCTACGGCTACGATAGGAATTTTCGCCAAAAGCGCGATATGAAATAGCCCTGGATTGACGGTGCCCATCGGCCCCCTGGGGCCATCGGGAGTGATAGCCACAGAGATCGTTTTGGCATAGCGCAGCATTTCTTTCAAGGCCTGGGAACCCTGTCTGCTGCTGGATCCTCTCACCACAGTATAGCCCATCCTAACACTCGGTCCGGCGATCAATTCACCATCTTGTGAGGCAGATACCATCACTGCCATAGGATCCCCCATTCTGAGCAGACCCAAATAGATCTGATTGCGGTGCCAAAAGCCATAGACCACAGGCTCGCACTCTGGCTGGTTCTTTACCTCAAATCTGAGGGTGGCTTTGACGAGGCGCAAGAGGGCGCAAGCCAGGATGTTAAAGGCAGGTCGCCAATATTCAGCCATAGGTAATCAGTATCTGTTCAATGATCTGGGGCAATTCCACGCTGGGCTTTTTGTCGCTCAACATAGCTCTTAGTTTCCTCAGCTCAAGCAAGATTACTTCTCGTCTGGGGCTGCCGGGGAGAATTTCCCTGAGTTTGGCATTGATGTTTTCGATGTTCATGTCGCGTTGCACGAGCTCTGGCAACACATCGTTGTCCAGGATGATATTTGGCAAGCCTATGCGAGACACGCGGACCAGGTGCTTACCGATGAGATAAGACAAGGGATTGGCCCGATAACAGATCACAGAGGGTGTGCCGATATAGGAAGCTTCCAGAGTAACCGTGCCGGAAGTGCAGACCAGGGCATCACAGTGTTGCATCATATCATAATTGTAACCATCGATGATATTGAGATTCGGCATTCCGGTGCCAGATACCAGGTCCATAAAGAGCTGGTGATTTACCCCGTGGGATTTTGAGACGAGGATTTCGTATTCCTTTTGATCCCACTGTTTGGCGGCTTTCAAGAAGGTGGGCAGCATCTTTTTTGCTTCGCTATTGCGGCTGCCGGGGAAAAACCCCAGCCACTTTTTGTTTGCATTCAAATGAAAGAACCTGGCAAAGGTGTCCCTATCCATCTTGTGCTCGATCTCTTCGGCGATGGGATGCCCCACATAGCTGCAAGCAATATTATGAATGGTAAGTAGCTCTTCCTCAAAAGGCAGGATGCAAGCTGCGTGCCTTACGCTGGCCTTAATCTTAAAGACCCGGTCATGTTTCCAGGCCCAAAATTGCGGAACGATATAGTACAAGACTGGAATGCGATATTCATCCGCCAGATGTGCTATGCGGAGATTTAGTCCGGGATAATCCGCCAAGATCACCAGGTCTGGCTTTGCTTCTTCAAAAAGTCTTTTGATCCTCTGTTCCACCTTCAAAAAGAAAACAAGATGTGCAAGAACCTCCACAAATCCCATCACCGCAAAACGATCGAAAGGAAAGAGGGGCTTCAGGCCTTGAGCCTGCATTTTGGGGCCACCGATACCCAGGTGGTGATAGCGCTTGCCATCTTTGGTCAAAGCTTTCATGATCAATTCGCAATGCAAATCCCCACTGCTTTCTCCAGCCAGCCAGAAAATGGTTATCAATTTGTCCATCAATGCACCGCCAGTTTTCCCATTAAAGATAATGGGGTCACGATGGCGCTGGCCAGACATACACCCAGAAAGATGTATAGCATAGACTTCCAAAAGCTGATGCCAAAGATTCTGGAGGCCAAAGCACCGGTCCAACCCCCTGTTCCGGGCAGCGGAATGCCCACAAATGTAACCAGGCCTATGGCTTCATAACGCTCGATGGCTTTACCTTTTCTACGGGTGCGGGCAAAGATCCAGGCGGTAAATCTGGCGCCGAGGGGGACTTTGCTGATCAGCTTGAAAAACCAATCAATAAAAAGCAAGAGAAAGGGAATGGGAACCATGTTTCCCAAAATTGAGAGGATTACCGCTTCAAACCAGGGGATTTTGAACAGCAAAATAGCCACAGGGATCGATCCCCTGAGCTCAATGAGTGGCAACATCGAGATAATAAGCACGATCAGCCGGGGGCTAAGGCCCTTGTCTTTTAGCCAGCCCACAGTGCTGTCTGCAAATGAAGACGCATGTAAAGCTGATACAGCTATCATCAACAGCAAAGTGATGCAGATGACCTTTGTCGTTTTATGAATCAATTCCTAACTCCTAAATATGTGCATGATGCGGTATCTTATCCAAAAAGGCCGAATCTTGTCAATCACAAAAAAGAAAGCCTAAATAAAGCTTGACGAAATCTGCCTTCCTCTGCTTCTTGAAAAATAAGAAAATCTTGTAATAATATATAACATATAGGAGAATACATGAAAAAAGCAATCCTTATGATCGGGATACTGGCAATCTTGGTTGCCCTTCCCGCTTACATCTCCGAGACAGCTTCGCTGGAAAACTTCCTCATTGGCAGCGAAGACAACTGTGATTATGATAATTGGATTTCTCATATCGCAGAGGGTATAGCTTCTCAAAACTATAACCTTTACGCGCCTTTCGACAGGCAAACCAACGGCTTTGGTAGCTTTGAACCGCCCACCACTTCCGATCTGAATCTATGGGGCAATATTGTCGATCTCTTCCTGGCAGGCATGCTGGATGAAGCTCAAACTGCAGTGAACCAAGCAGGATTCCCCTATCAGGTGGTGGAATTTAACGATACCGATACCGATAGGATCTTTTATATGCTCAGAGAAATCCCGAATTGGGATTATAATGACGATAACGGTACCGATGACCCCTATGATGATGAGCATGGAGCTTTTGACTATGCTTGGGGGCTGTATATTTATAGCCCGGATAGTAGCCGGCCGATCATCGTATCTGCACCACATCCCACAGATGACTTCCCCACCACGATCATGAGCTACGATGCCTTTACCCTCTGGGACGCGTCGTTTTTAATGATTTCTGGTACAGGCCGTGAGGTGAAATGGACCAATATTGGATCTTACACAAATACAAAATCCCTGTCTGATCCTACCAGAGCACCGAACCATCCCTTTAATGTGGCTTACAAAAGATTTGCCGATAAAATCCGACTTGATTTTGGCAAAAGGGAATTCTCTGCACAAATTCACTCTTATGACTGGAACCGCCATGTGGGCTACACAGATACTCAGCTATCTGCCGGGAATCCAGGTCATTGCCCCAATCTCCCCATTCGTGATCTGAGCAGCATGAAACACGATCTCATCAATAAGGGAGATCATCTGATGATCCCGGCAAATACCATAGGTACTCATGAAGACGTATTTTTAAACCAATATTATGCGGTAAATTACAGCATCCATGACTTCACTTTCTCCGACGGCGAGGTGGAATACCCGGTAAATGGAGATATTGATCTGCCCGGATACGCCCAAAGCCAGCAATCGATTTACACCCTGACCAACTGGAATGATTATGATGTCTTTGATCCTTGGTTCCATATTGAGATGGATGAGCTGCCCAATGCCTATGACGAGACCGAGAATAATTACAAATGGTTTTACGGCTGGGACGAGGACGAAGGCAGATGGGATTTTGATAATCTCTACACCAATTTCAGACAGTATTACGGCCGCTGGGTGATCGACCTGGAAAGCCTTTTGGATGATATGTTTGCCATGGATGATGCTTTGGTACCACCCACTCCAGGCAATCTTCATGTGATCAATTCCTCCATGTATTATGTGACCCTGGGCTGGGACAAAAGCGATGCCTATGATTTTGACAGCTATGAGGTGCTCTACGGTACAGAATCCATCACAGAAGACAATTATCAAATCTTTGATCGCGGCAATGACACAAAGCTCGCTTCCCAAGCCTTTGAATCCATCAATGTGACCGGACTCAATAGCAATTTCGACTATTACTTCAAGGTTCGTGCCCGCGACAAAAATGGTAATTATTCCTTTCTTTCCAATGAAGTCACCACCTCCCCGGCTCCAGCCAATGTGAACAATTTTCTGGCACACGGCATGAGCTCTTCGGTGCGCCTGTATTGGACGATAAGCTCACAAAGCGGTTTGCAAGGCTTTAAGATATACCGCAAGACTGAGAGTTCCGAGTGGGAAATGATCGATAACTATCTGGATAATCCCCTGCTCGCAGGCGGAAGCTCCAGCTACGAATACTGGGATTTTGACCGTCCTAATGGTACGCATTATTCCTACCGCCTCAGCATGATAAATGCCAGTGATTATGAATTTATCCACAACGTACCGAGAGCAGCTTGTGCCGAACTCGTCCATGATCTGCAAATCTCGAATGCCAGTGGCAGCCTTACGGATATTATCTCATTTGGACAAAACCCTTATGCTACCGATGATAATGATACCTATTGGGATACGTCAAAAGGGAATCCCTCAGGAAGCTATGCCTGGCTCGCTTTTTGGCAACCTTACTGGGGGCAGAATGGCACTCATTTGGGACGTGAGATCAAAGCCGGCTATGATGTAGCCAACGAGCTTAAGACCTGGAACCTGCGTGTGCGCTCCAATCAATATAATGTCCCCCTCTATCTTTCTGTGCCTACAGCAGGTGATAGAGCAGAAAAGATCTATGTTTACGACTCTGGAAATGGCGCCTGGCACGATTTGCAAAGCAGCCCCTATGAATTTACAGTGAGTAATTCCAACAATCGGACTATGACTCTGTATTGGGGCAATCTCCAGCCTTCCGCCAACTACGGATTTATGGATAATCAAATCTATCAGGGTGGCAATACGTTCAATATATCCTGGAGCAATGTAAATCCATTTTTGATCGATCATGTGAATTTGTACTTCAAAAATGCAAGTGATTCTTTGGCTATTTATATGGACGTCCCTTCCGATGTTTCCAGCTATAGCTATATCATCCCGCAGGGAACAGAGATGCACGAAGCCAAGGCTTATCTGGAAGTAGTGGCAAGCGATGGATTGCACAAGGTCTATGCCTCACCATACACCTTCTCTATAATCCCCAGAATGAACCTGCTCTACAACGAACCTGGGTGGTACACAAGGAGCAATCCTTTCCCCCAGAGCAGCTTCGGCATTGAGGACATCTTTGGAGACGGGGCTTTGGGTTATATCTATGGAGATGATTGGACAGCTTTGGATGAATATGCCTATGGGCCTGCTTACTTTGTGCATGCAACTGATTACATGTTTCAAAGCACGACCTCAGACCTTACTGCTACCGCTACCGAAGTGGAAATCGAACCCGGCTGGAACTTTGTGGCGAATCCGCATATGTGTTACTATGACATCTCTTCGCTGCACTTTTTGGTCAATAACAATCTTTTCCAATTCTCCGAGCTAATCAACCAAAAGATGATCTCCAGTGCAATCTACGTCTATCGCGACGGTGCCTATCAGCTGGTGAACCGGATTGAGCCTTATGAATCCTTCTTCATCAAGAGTTATGCCAGCCCTGGAAATATCATTAGCATGAGGCTCTATCCTTTTTATAGTGCACCTCAGATTCAGCCGCCAGCTCCGCTTTGGACTATCACCCTGAAAGCTCAAGATACCTTAACCAATGCAGACATTATCACAATAGGCTCAAGCCCCATAGCTAGCAATGGCTATGATTTCAGGGTGGACTTGCCGGCTCCGCCCAGCAAACCGATAAGCCCTGCTACCACCCTATCACTGCTGTCACGGGATACAGGAGTCTCTTTGGATCAGTATTTACGGCAAGATTATCGTAAGGATTTCGCAGAGCTGCAGACCTCGAAGGAATTCAATTTTACCCTTAATACTGAGGGATCTGGAACGGTGGAATTTGAAAGCCTTTTCAGCACTGTGCCAGATGATTGGACAGTGAGGTTTTACCTGGAAGGATTTGCCCATACTTTGGTGAATGGTGGTGAATTCACCGTAGATTTGCCAGAGGCGGGTGAATACCCTGGCAGCATCATAATACATAATCACTCCGTAAGTAACAGTGATCTTGTCGTGAGCCCCTTGAGCAAGATCAAAGCCTATCCCAATCCCTTCAACCCCACGGTCACCATCGCTTTCGACACCCCTGTAGCGATGGACTGCAGCGTGGACATCTATAACATCCGGGGACAGAAGGTAAATACCATTCACAAAGGAAGCCTGGACTCTGGAAACCACAAATTGCTCTGGCATGGAACAGACCTGCATGGGCGATCAGTGGCCAGCGGAATCTATTTTGCCCGCATCAAAACACCTAATTCTACAAAAAGCATCAAGATGCTCTTGATGAAATAGCCTGCAGCTTTAGGGAAAATATGGTTAGAGCCGCGTACTTGGTACGCGGCTCTATTCTTTTAAGGTTTAAGGCTTCGCTATTAGTTCTGCGGCAACCATTCATCCAGAATAGTGGGTTTGCGCTCCGGGGATGGATCATCCACCTCAAAGCTGCGATCGACAAGCCCATATATTACTTTGATATCAGCTTTGCCAAATTCTTCTTTAGTGATAGCAATGAACCTAAAATTATCATTCTCGGTATCATACTTGATCATAAAATCAGCGGTCTCGATATACATTTCACCCTTGTCATTGCTGTTGATTTCATAAGCATTGGTAGCAGTAAGATTAAGCTGGCCAAAATCAAAGGGATAATCACCAAAATCATCTAATCTTTTGAATTCTTCAGCAGCATCAATGGCGGTTTGCAATACCGGCAGGATAGCTTCAAACTTCTGCTTTGCAAAAACCTCTGCTTTTTTATCCGTTTTAAGCTGTTTCATGCCAAAGATAAAGACAAAGACCAAGCCGACCAGCAGCAGGATCAGGATTAATTCTACGAGACTTACCATGTGTTTATTTGCCACAGCTGGCACTTCATCAGTCTTCTTCTGTGTATTCTTTTGTGTTTCAGACATTATCATCTCCCAAGGAATTCTTCTTTGTATCCATTCTTTTTAAGCTTTCCATTTTTGTCAAACCTTTTTATCGGGATTCCTTGATTACAGGTATTCAAGCAGCATCTTATCGCCAAGCCCGAGAGGGATTATCTACCTTCGGGATAATCATCGGAAATCATATCTCTGCGGACGTCTTCCTGTAAATCCATCAAGGCTTGTTGGGCTTTTCAGCCTGAGCTCCACACCAAAACCCGGCTTGGTTTTGAAGCTCTGATCAACGCTGAGAAATAGTTCAATAAAATCCCATATCAGGCTGGGATTGCGCAATCTAAATCCTATACCTTGAGAAAAGAGGCTGCGGCTCCTGTCTTCTTCCAGCCGGTCATCTTTCATGAGGGCCAGATCCACAAAACCAAATATTGTGACTTGAAAGCCCAGCAAAGATAAAGGTAAGGACAAATCTTCTTCCAGACTGATATAAGTAAGGTCTGTCCCACTCAGATTCTTTTTGCCCCTAAATATGGGATTGGTTTTCAGACTGATGCTTTTGGTTTCCAGAATTCTAAGGCCACGGATGTATCTTGCATTCACAAAGCTGCGCGCCTTTATCCTTCCCAAGTTTTTCGTCTGTGAAATATACAGAGGTTCCAAAGCAAAGACTCCCTCTTCTACCCTACCCTCAGACCAGAACCCTTCCACTGCCGATTTTAAATATAAATATTGGTCTTCGGCGGGAAAGATAGAGAAAGAGCCATGCAAGCCTGAAAAAGGACGGTTTTTGTATTCTCCCAAATCAGCTCCGCCAAATAGTTCCAAAAGATATCCCACAGGTAGATAGTCATTATCCAAAAAAGAGCTGACTCTGGGCATATAGCGATATGTGGATTGAGTAAAGGCCAGAGCCCCCAGCACAGAGAAGGATTCCTGCCAGGGCATACCAGTCTGCACATTTGAGGAAGGACGTTTGGGATACCAATCCTGATTTACGGAAAGAGCGGCATAGGCATAACGGGGATAATCAAAGATATCAAAATTGCGGGCGATCCAAGCTCCGGTTTCCACTTTCTTCACAGTAACACTATCCTGGGGAGTATATATTCTCGTTGCGTTAAATTCACTACCGCCAGAATATCTGAATAATGGATAGATAAAGGGACGCTGAACCTTGAGTTCAAACAGATCCTCATTAGGCAGATTAGCGAAGTGTAGATCGCCCTCAAAAAAGCTGCCCCTGATATTGGAATTGGTAAAAGAGCTTTCCCAACCGACTGGACCCTTGTTATCTGGATCCACATAACAAGTGTTTTCCAAATGGTGCCCCGTCCCAAGCAAGTTTCTATCCAAGATCCCAATGCTGAACTTATCCTTGCTTACATAAGTCCCGCTGAGTTTTAGGAAGAACTTCTCTCGTATGAAGACATTGATCTCAACTTCATCAATACCAGTGTCCATGATCTCAAATTCAATCTCTGAAAACAGTGCCTGATCATATAGATATTGGAGGTTGCTGATCAAAAACTCTGGATTCAGGCTATCTCCTTCGGCAAAGAAAAGCTGCTGCCGGATCCGGTATTCTCTGATCTTGGGATTCACAGCATTTCCCAAACGGACCGGAACGCTTAGCATTCTGAGAGAGTCTGTAGGCTTATTGAACACATCTTTATGGATGATGTTGATCTTGGCGATTCTTTTGCCCCGGTACAGCTCAATATCTTCAGGCAGCTCTAATGTATGAATTCCTTCATCTTCTGTTCTGAAGAGCAAAGGATACATCCTGGTCAGCAATTTATGCTCATGCATTATTTGCTGAAGATCGCCACCCACATTTGTATCGTTCGCATTTTGCAGACTGTCTGGAGGGCTGCTTGCTTCTGCACCCAAAAAGGTGAAAGCCCAGCAAGCTAAGACAATCAAGCACCATCTCATATATCTGAAGCTCATAAACTTACCTGTGCCAAATAAATGCCCGCCAGAAAGTTCCAGCGGGCAAGGTTTATTGGCATAAGCACTATTTAGTTTACTTTAAAGGTCTTGTCGCCTTTTTCCAGATAGCCAATGATCTGTCTTGCGGCAGCAATGCCAGCATTGACATTGGCTTCGGCGGTCTGCGCTCCCATCTTTTTGGGTGTGCAGAAGATGCGATCGGCGTAATCTTCATTGATCTTATCCAGATTGTCCGGAGCTACGTCGCTTACATAGCGGAAGCCCTTCTTATCTGCAAAGGCTTTGAGCAAACCTTCTTCATCAATCACTTCTTTGCGGGCGGTATTTACCAGGGTAGCACCCTCAGGAAGCAGGGAAAGCAGTTCCCAATTGATGGATTTCTTGGTCTCAGAATTTGACGGTATATGTAAGGACACGTAATCACCGGTTTTGAAGATATCTTCTACCTTGGTCAGCGGTTTTACATTGTCTTTGGTCATGATATCAGCGGAGATGTAGGGATCATAGGCATATACTGCCATCCCGATTCCCTGAGCCATTCTGGCCACGAGGCGGGCAATATGGCCGTATCCAAACAGCACCAGCTTCTTGCCGGCAATTTCCATTCCGCTCTTACCATTGAATTTTCCACGAGCCAGGTAGATCATCATACCGATGGCCAATTCGGCCACAGCGTTTGAATTCTGACCGGGGGTGTTCATTACGACCACGTCATGAGCGGTGGCACTTTTGAGATCCACATTGTCATAACCGGCTCCTGCGCGAACCACTATTTTAAGTTTCTTGGCAGCATTGAGCACCTCTTCGGTTACTTTGTCACTGCGGATGATCAAGGCTTCCACATCAGCTACTGCTTTGTGAAAATCACTGGGGTCGGTATAAGACTCCAAAAACTTGTAGTCATACTTAGCCGCGTCAAATTCGGCTTTGATCTTTGCGCTTGCCTCAGCAGCAAAGGGTTTTTCTGTGGCAATAAGGACTTTTGGCATTTTTAGCCTCCATGTATTATTTTTGTATTTCTAATAAATATTATAGCTTAATAAATCGCTAAACAAAGCTCAAACTTTAATCTCCCAGTGATATTCCCAATCCTCGCGCTGTTCTAATCAGTGTGCCCTCAGGGTTTACCAGATTGTAATCCTTGATCGCATCACTGATCAATACCGCTTCGATATTGGGATGACGGTAGGACACCATGTGTCCCCATTTCTTCTCCAAAACCAGTTCAAAGGCTTTTACGCCAAATTGGGATGCCAAAATGCGATCAAAGGCATTGGGCGTGCCACCGCGTTGCAGATGTCCCAGGATGGTTTCGCGGATTTCGATCGGACAGCCGGCTTCGCGTAACTCTTCAGACAGTCTCAGGCCAGCTCCACCGAGCTTGATCTTCATCGCTCCGGGTGTGTCATTATCGGAAAAAGCCATACCCTTATCGATAGGGCAAGCTCCTTCAGCGATCACGATATTTGCAAAGCCACGACCTCTGTTATCCAGCCGTTCGTTGATGGTCTTAATTATTTTATCGATGTTATAGGGAATCTCAGGAATCAGGCAGACCTCTGCCCCACCTGCAATAGCAGCATGAAGCGCAATCCAGCCGGCATAACGTCCCATTACTTCCAGGATCAAAACCCGATGATGGCTGGCGGCTGTAGTCACCAGTTTATCCATAGCATCTGTCGCTGCATCCACCGCGGTCTGAAATCCGAATGTAAAATCCGTGTCCGAGAGATCGTTATCGATAGTTTTGGGAATCCCGATCACCGGGCATCCCATCTCGAAAAGCTGTTGCGAAATGCGCTGGGAACCGTCTCCTCCGATATTGATGACAGCATCAATATTTTGGTAGCGCAGGCGATCAATAAAATCCTGCCCCCGATCCACCGTAGTCCAATTTCCCTCAGCATCCTTCACCGGCCAGGCAAAGGGGCCGCCTTTGTTGGTCGTTCCCAGGATCGTGCCTCCCTTCACATGGATGCCAGCTACTTTTTCCGGGGTAAGCTCCACCAAGCCCATGGGATCCCACAAGACGCCATCAAAGGCATCAATAGAGCCCAATATTTCCCAGTCATGCTCTTGTGAAGCACGTTTGACTATTGCCCGGATCACGGCATTGAGTCCAGGGCAATCGCCTCCGCCTGTTGCAATTAAAAGTCTCTTTTTCATCAATCTAATCCCCTTATAGTGGTTGAAAACATTTTCGTAAACTCAGGTTATTTTGTCAAGCTAATCCTCTTTTTATATTTTATCTCTTGTTATATTGTTCCCCATCAGCCTGATAGACCGCCTGTATCAGCCCCTTCTTGTTGAGCGATTACAAAGCTCATCACTCATCTTTGTCTTTACAAAGTCAGGAAGGATTATCGATGATATCCACGCTTTTGTATTTTATCCTGTGATAGTCCCTGAAACTTAAGGAAGAAGCCAGTGCCAGGAATCCCGCAGCCACGATGAATACGGATTCGATGCTGATCAACCGCAGCAAGGCAAAACCCAAAACCGGTGCCAGCAGGCCTCTTACTCCCGTGAGGGTTACATGCACGCTCTGATACATCGCCGCATCCTGAGTTCCGGCAAAAAAGATGGAAGACATATTCCAGGCCATATTCACTCCCGTCATTGCCACGCCAAAGATGCTGTAAGCCAAAAACACAATTGCCACCGCGATCGCGGATTCTCCCGCCCAGATCGAAGAAAGCACAAAGAGCAAGGGAAAGACCATCAGCAAAGCAAAGCTGAAACCGATATATTTAAGAGGGTGCATTTTATCGTGCATCTTGCCCAAAAGCGGCGAGAGCAGGAGCATCCCTATCTGCGAAAGTATGCCTTTGGCCAGGAAGTTGCTGGTATAGCTAAGCTGCAGTTTATCCACCATATAGATAGGGATGATCGGTTGCATCATGATAAAACCCATGCCATAGAGCGTAAAGCTGCGTTCAAAACAGGCAAAAGGTTTATTTTCTTTGAGCAGAGCACGGGTGCGCAGGATGGGATCCAGAAAGACATCCCGGAGCTTGATCTTCGGCTTTTCGGGCTCAGTATCGATCAAAGGCTGATTAATCTTGATTCTGGAAAGTAAAAAGCAACTGAGAAAACCGGCGATTCCAGAGAAGGCCAGGATCCAGCGAAAGCTATTTTCGCTGCTATCCAAAAGTCTGCCAGCCACAAAGGTCAGGGCTATGGAAACCCCTACACCCAGGCTGAGTGCGTAGCCATAGACTCCTGCCCGGCGTTTGTCTCGGATATTCTTTTGATAGATGGTATTCTGAGCGGGGATCAGCAGTGAATTCGCCGAAAACATCAGCCCCATCATCACCAGATATTCGTTCATCGTGGTCAGCCAGATGGCATAGAGCAGCACCAGGCGGCCAAATACACCGGCCAGCAGAAAGTATCGGGATTTGTGGCGTGAACGCTCAAACAGCCTTCCCCACCAGATAGACAGGAAGTTTGAGATCGGTGAAATCATGGTCATCAACATGAGTTGCCAATCCTGGGCAAGCAGGGCCTTGCGGGCTATGATATCCTGCGTTTGTCCCAGGGACTGGATCGCGCCATTGAAGATCGCTGCTGCCATGAGCAGGAGCACCGTCTGGCGTACTGAGGGGTCTAATTCCTTAAATTTCATGTTTATTTATGCATGAGTTTTCTGCCGCCATTTTTTGTCAATATGCAAAAGCCTCCCAGTAAGGGAGGCCTTGCATTTGTCATATATTTTGGGTTTGTTTTAGTACATTCCGCCCATACCACCCATGCCAGGATTTGGCATTGCAGGGGGGCCTTCAGGCTCGGGGATATCACTTATGATGCATTCGGTGGTCAAAAATAGTGCTGCGATAGATACGGCATTTTGTACCGCAGAGCGCACCACTTTGGCAGGGTCGATGATACCGGCTGCGAAAAGGTCTTCGTATTTTCCATTAGCTGCATTGAATCCCATATGGATATCTTTGTAGCCTTTGATCTTTTCCACTACCACGGCACCTTCTTCTCCGGCATTTTTGGCGATTTGATAGAGTGGTTTTTCCAAAGCTTTGGCAATAATTTCCACAGCCATTTTTTCTTCAAAAGAGAGTCCTTTCATAGTTTTAAGGGTCTTAGCAGCCTGGATCAGCGTAACGCCTCCACCAGGTACTATTCCTTCTTCCACAGCCGCGCGCGTAGCCTGCAAGGCATCATCCACACGGGCTTTCTTTTCTTTCATCTCAGTCTCGGTGGCAGCACCAATGTGCAACACAGCTACTCCGCTGGAGAGCTTGGCCAAGCGTTCCTGCAGCTTCTCTTTGTCATAATCAGATGTGGTTTCACCCATCTGAGCTTTGATCTGTTTGATTCTGCCATCGATGTCTGCTTGAGTGCCAGCACCTTCACGGATGGTGGTATTCTCTTTTTCTACCAGGACTTTTTTGGCGCGTCCCAGATCTGCCATAGTGGTGCTATCCAGCTTGCGTCCCATATCTTCAGAGATCAGGGTAGCGCCTGTAAGGATGGCAATATCTTCCATCATAGCTTTGCGACGATCTCCAAAACCCGGAGCTTTTACAGCCACGATGTTCAAAATGCCGCGCAGTTTATTCACTACCAGGGTAGCCAAAGCTTCGCCTTCGATGTCTTCAGAGATGATGAGCATGGGCTTACCACTCTGTGAAACTTCTTGCAGGATGGGCAGGATGTCTTTCATCACGCTGATCTTTTTGTCAAAGAGCAGAATGAAGGGGTCTTCCAGCTCGGCAATCATCTTATCCGGATTGGTCACAAAGTAAGGAGAGATATAACCGCGGTCAAATTGCATTCCTTCTACTTTTTCCAGCTCGGTATCGATAGATTTTGCTTCTTCGATATTGATGATACCTTCTTTGCCCACGCTTTCCATTGCTTCAGCGATCAGAGCACCAATTTCAGGATCATTATTCGCAGAGATGGTGGCGATTTGAGCAATTTCGGCACTGCTTTTGATATCTTTTGAATACTCGCGGATCTTCTCCACGATCACCTTAGAGGCTTTTTCCAAACCACGTTTCAGATACATCGGATTTACTCCGGCGGTCACGTGCTTGATGCCTTCTTCGATGATGGCCTGGGCCAAAAGCGTCGCGGTGGTGGTTCCATCACCGGCATTATCATGGGTCTTTTCCGCTACTTCTTTACAAAGTTGCGCTCCCATATTCTCAAATACATCTTCCAGTTCAATCTCTTTGGCGATGGTCACACCATCATTTGTGATAGTGGGAGAACCAAATTTCCTGTCCAATACTACGTTTCTGCCCTTGGGTCCAAGGGTAACTTTAACGGCGTCAGCTAACTTATCAACCCCGCGTTGCAGGGAAGTACGAGCTTCATGTGCATATTGCATTTGTTTTGCCATTTCGTTTTCCTCCATATTTTTAAATTTTGTGAAATACGTTTTTAGCAGTCTTATCTTTTGAGTGCTAATCTTATGATAGCCCATTTCCTGTCAAGAGCAAATTTAATTTTCTGCTTTGTTTTACCGGTTTTATGGGTGAATTAGCTATATTACTGAGCTTTTCTGCCCGAAATCAGCCAGCCGGTTCGTGCAATAAGAGGCTTTGGGACAAAAGTGCACAGTCCGGCGCATCTTTATATAATACCATGATACTAATAAACAGTAAGGATGGCTCTGGTTTATTTCATTTGACATTCCCTCACCTGTTTAGAAACGTGGATTCAGAAATAAATTTGAGAATGTAACTTAGCTTATATTTACAGGATAAAATATGAATAATCTTCGCCTAAGGCAAGCGCGCAACAGCAAGAGCCCCAGAGCATCCTGCCTGATCCTGATGCTGTGCTTGCTTATTGTCAGCGGACTTCTGGTTTATCGGTGCCAGATCCGCAAGGCCAAAGCTCCACAGGCCAAATCCACCAAGGCAGCGTTGCAGGATAGTGTGAAAGTAAAAGCCCCAGAGCAGCCTGCCAAGGCTAACACTGCAAAGCCTGACAGCGTAAACCGTAAAGCCCCTGATCCTGCCCGCATCAAGGACGCCCGCATGATCACCAAGGGAGATTATCTGCTGATACAAAAGAGCCGCCACCTCTTGCATCATTACCGGGATGGCAAGCTGCTAACCAGCTACAGCGTGGCCTTGGGTGCAAACCCTGGCGATAAAACCAAAGTTGGTGATAACGCCACTCCTGAGGGACATTTTGAGGTGAACTACATCAAGGATTCCAGCGCCTGGGAACATGATTTTGGGGACGGCAAAGGTTTGGTAAGAGATGCCTATGGTCCTTTCTTTATTGCCTTATACACAGGCGCAAAGGGCTCGTTTTCCGGAAACACCTGGCGGGGAATCGGCATACACGGAACCCACAAACCCAGCTCTATCGGCAGCAATGAATCCGAAGGCTGTATTCGCCTGCATAACGCTGAATTGCTAAAGCTAAAAACAGCTATAGAGGATAAGGGACATATCCCTGTGGACATTATCAAATAGGAGATGAAAATGAATCAATATGTACTTGCTATAGTCGAATGGATTATCATGGCTGCAGCGTTATATCTGCTCTTTCCGGCTTTTGGATGGCGTGGTCTGATAGGCCTTTTTTTAGCTTTTGTGGGCTTTGAAATGCACCTGATCTGGCACCGCAGAGATAGGGAAACCAAGGCAGCTAAGAAGAAAATTGAGAATTGAGAATTATGGGCAATTTTGAATGCAGGATGTATAATTAATAAGGAGTTACACATGAAAGTGCTGATCATCTTTAACCGTGAACCATATGATAATACGGATGTAACCTGGAATGGCCTGCGTCTGGCCGAAACCCTGAATAAAAAAGGTCACAAACTAAGAATATTCCTGATGAACGACTCTGTGGATATGGCCCGCGAGGTCTGCAAACCACCCGTAGGCTATGATCAGGATCTCTCGCAAATGCTCAAAGACCTCATCGCCAAAGGTGTTTCCGTAAAAGTCTGCGGTACCTGCATGGCCCGTTGCGGAATCCACAAAAACCAGCCCTATTTTGAAGGTGCAACGAAGTCCACCATGGCAGAACTTGCCGATTGGGTGGTGGATAGTGATAAAGTATTGACCTTCTGAAGCATGTTTCTTGCTCCAGCCTTGAACTCGTCTTTAATTCAGGATCGACTCGAGATGACTTGGGATTTCGAGTCATCTCGAGTTCAAACTGGATTGGAATCAACTTGAACCCAAGAGGACTGTTTGAGAGCATAGATAAGATAGCAAGGTTCTCGTGTTATTATGATAATGTTGAATGCTTACAAGCTTTTCCTTGACATCCTGCCCCTATTCTCCAATTTAGGTTACAAGCTTTAATATCATATTTGAGAGAGTTTTATCGATGTATTTTGCTAATAATGTCACCGGCCTCTTTGGAGAAAATGCGTGCTAAGATCACCATCTTATATGCGTGAGAATCAGGAGCGTTTAAAAAAGACCATTGATATGGTCACGCGGCTCTATGTCTATAATCTCAAAGGTGACGACATCACCCCCAGCGAGACCGACATCCTGTATTCACTGCTTACCAATCTATTTGCGCAGGTGGATGTCTCCTGGGAGTCCTATGTAAAGCAAATCATGGAAAGCGAATATGATATCGAGGAAGTTCTAAAGTTTTTGGATCGGCATCTTTCGCTATTTGATAAGATCCGGCTCATCCAATCCCTGGTGATCATGGCGCGTACAGAGGCGGATTTTGCCATCTCCGAGCTTACGGAAATCATGCAGTTCAGCAAACAGCTCAAGCTCTCCTCTGAAGTCATTTTGCCGCTGATAGACCATCTTGAACATCACCGCTCTGGCCTGCTCACCATCCCCTGCCGTCACCATCTGAGCCATCTCAAGCATTCAGTATTTTCGGATTACGTAGTCTTTGGCTCTGGAAGCAATGCAGATATCGCCTTTCGCAGTGAGCGGCTTAGCCCTTATGAATGTTCTCTTTTTGCCATCGACAAATACCTTTTTGTGAGCATCCCCGCCAGCTCTGAAGCGCTGATCTCCTCCCAGCCGCCAGAGCGAAATTCCATCATCTTACTTTCGGAAGACTCAGTGCTGGCTCTGGGGGGAAGAAACTATTCCTATAGTTGTCTGAAAAAGATCTATAGCCTGCGAGATGATAGCGATGTAATAGCATTTCACAAAAGCAGCTATGACTTTGTGGTGTACAAGGAGCACAATGGCTTCAGCATTACGGTAAATAGCGGAGTAGTATCCCTGAATGGCCGTGAAATCCCGCACAATCGCCGCCATGAAGTGTATTTTGATGATACTATGCAGATCAAGGGCTACGCACCCTTCCATCTGGTAATGGTGATCGAAAGCCGGAGCAGCATCGGGGTGGACGATTACATCCCCATGAAACTCTATATCTATCTGGAAAAGGGCTATTTTTCCATCAGCCGTGAGGATAGCGAGAACAGCATTGCCCTGATCGAGCTCAAAGGGCAGAGCTATCATGTGCTCCCACCCAAAAAGGGCTACAGCATCTATGTGAATCGCAAGTTAGTAAAAGAAGCCACGCCCATTCAGCTTAATTCTGATATTATCACCATCGAAAAACGCAATTACCGGATCAACAATTTCTACGACCTCATTGAGACTCCTTTTGAGATGCAAAAGCTCTCTGTAGTCGATATCAAACACTTCTTCCGGGATGGCAAGCTCGCTCTGGATTCGGTCTCTTTTGAAGTGGAAAAAGGACAGCTCATGGCGATCCTGGGGCAAAGCGGTTGCGGAAAATCCACCCTTACCAATGTGCTCGCCACCGAAATCACGCCCACCTACGGCCAAATCCTCATAGACGGCAAGCCCATCTATTCCAATCTCAATTACTTTTTGGAATACCTGGCCTATGTGCCTCAGCAAGACATGCTTTACCCAAACCTCAGCGTGTATGAAAACCTGTATTATCGCCTGCGCCTCAGAATGCCCAAATTGCAAAAATCCGTGATTGAGCAAAAGGTAAATAATATCCTTCATCATGTGAGGCTCAGCCATCACCATGATACCATCGTGGGCGAAAGCAGTGCCAAGAATCTCTCCGGCGGAGAACGTAAACGCCTGAATATCGCGCTGGAATTGCTCTTTGAGCCCTCCATCATCATCTGTGACGAGCCCACCAGCGGCCTTTCCTTTAACGACGCGGAGCAGATCATCGATATCTTGTCCAAACTCTGCGAACAGGGCAAGATCGTGATCATCACCATCCATCAACCCAATAGCAGCGTCTATCGCAAGTTTGACCAGGTAATGATGATGGATATGGGTGGCAGGGTGGCATTTTATGGTGCGCCGGGCGAAAGTTTTGCCTATTTTGATGAAGAGCTGCAATTGCTCACAAATCATAAGACCGAAATCGAGAACAAAAGACACTCGATGACTTCAGATTACTTTTATGATGTCATTAGCTATCCGGAATATGACGAGCAAGGCCAGCCTGTTTATGAACAATTGCAAAAACAGGTGCAGGCCAAACGCAAATTTCCCCCGGAGTATTGGCGGGACAAGAACAAACGCAAGATGCTGTTTGAGATGATTCAAAGCGATACTTATGAACCCACCGCCGCCTTCTCCACTTCGAAGCGCAGACGTAAACCCATGGGGCTAAAGAGCTACCTCATCAGCCTGATGACCTATATCTCACGCAGCTTCAAAATGAAATTCCGCGGCCGCACAAATCAGATTATTACCTTCATTGAAGCACCACTTTTGGCACTGATCATTGCCTTTATTTTGCGACACACCACCACCGCCAGCTATTCCTATCATGAGAATAATAATATCTTTATCTATGTCTTCGTCTCCGTTATCGCCTTCATCTTTTTGGGGATGTCAAATAGCATTGAAGAGATTCTCGGCGAACGCAGGATCGTGCTCCGAGAACGCCTCATGAATCTGAAAATGAGCAGCTATCTCAGCTCCAAAATCCTCACACTCTGCTTTTTTGGTTTTGTCCAAGCCATTCTCTATCATGCCATAGCAGCACTGATTTTGGGTATCAAGGGGCTGGGCCCCAGCAGCATCTTATATTTCTTTCTGGCCTCCCTGATCGGCAATTCCATAGGGCTTTTGTGCTCGGCCTTCATCAAAGAAAGCCGCGCCATCATAAATCTGCTGCCGCTGATTTTGATCCCGCAAATCATCTTTGGAGGCGCAGTGATCGAATTTGAACGCATGAACCGCAATCTCACGCTTTGGGAGAGACACCCGATTCCAGAGGTGGTGCAGGCTATCCCCTCGCGTTGGCTCTTTGAGGGGCTCACCACAGCTTATGCCAAAAACACCAAGTTTCACCGTGCTTTACACAAAATCGAAAAAAAGGAATTGACATATTTACAGGATTACAGGAATGCTGCAATCACTGGTCGGGAATTCCAAAAGCGGCGTGCAGAGGTATATTATGCCAAAACCGCTATTGCCGAAAAATGGGACCCGAATGAAATCGTAAACAGCTATCTGAATTCTGCCGTAAGTATGATGGACGGCAGAGTGATGAATACAGCGCGCAATGAATTTATGTCCAGTTACAAGACCTGTGGTTCACGGCTTTGCCGCACCTGGAATTATAATGCCCTGGTGATCTTGCTTTTTGCCTTAGTGCTGAATCTGATCACCTGGATAAAACTAAAACTGTATTTCAAGGAATAAAAGGAGTAATAGTATGAAGACTCGGATAGTCATCGCAATGGTGTTGATCCTGTTATTGAGTTTGGTGGCCTGTAAGAAAAAGGTGCCACAGGTTCCCAGTGATGAGCTGGCAGAACAGCAAATAACCTATGCCCCCCTGCCTTCTTTCAAAGAAGTATATGTCGCGCTGGATCAAGTGCAAGTAAAAGACATCTCCGCGGCCGTACCTACCACAATCTACAAAACCAAACAGGAAGAAGTGCGTAATGCCTTTTCCCTGGGACTCTTGACTGCTGATGCTGTATTGGCAGCAAAAGGCCGTAACAAGAGCAAACTCACCGATATTTCCGCTTCCATGATGAATCTTACCTCACTGCTTGGTCTGGAATCAGAAGTTAATCGTCTGGGCGATCAGATGAAGAAAATGATCGAAAATGAACAGTGGGAAGAGCTGGATAAAGCCCTCGATTTTCACAAAGGAGACGTGGAAGGTAAGCTCTGGGAAAGTGAGAATTTTGATAATTACACTTTGATGCTGCTGGGCGGCTGGGTCGAAGCCGCAAATCGCGTGGCCTGGTTGATTCATCAGGATTACAACGCCGAGAGAACCTCCGTACTGGCTCAAAAAGGAACCTTCAATAGCCTGGTTCAGAATATGCAGCAAATCTCCACCCCTCACATCGTGGAGCAAGAAGCTTTTACAAAGTCCATCGAACTCTTAAAAGACGTAAAAGCTATCATAGACAGCGATCAAAACAAAGTATATACCAAGGATCAATTAAAACTGATCATCACCAAAACTGATGAGATCAAAGCTGTTTTTCAAAAATAAATAATGCCTGAAAACTTCAGATATTTCCCAAAACCGGAGCTTTATCCGGTTTTGGGGAAGCTCAATACGATTCTATCCACACAAGACTGCCCCATTCCCAATATCTTTAGAAAAGGAGAATACAAATGCGTAAAACTCTGCTGAGTTTATTGTTCTTGATTCTGATCGGCCTGCTGATGGCCAATACTTTTTCCGCAAAGGATAGTCCCTGGGACGATGGCAAATCCATTGACCTGGTCTGGGAGATAAGTCCAATGGCAATAAAGGTGGAAATCTGCAGACAAGATGCTGACGAGCCTAAGCGGGTATTGCTCACTTGCTCAGACCCCAGCGGAAGCTTCCGGGATAACGAGCTGGAGCCTAATAATGAATACCACTATCAGCTCAAAGCCTATTTTCAGGATGATGATCTCACGCTCTCGGCCAGTGCCCAGACTCGTGCGCAGTGGTTCTATATGGGCAAGCTCGGCTTCCTGCTTCTGCTCCTGCTCGTGTGTGGAGCCATCCTCTATTACATCCAAGCTGCGCGGCACGGAAAAGAATTCTTCATCCGCCGTATTGCGGGATTGGATAGTATGGAAGAAGCCATCGGACGTGCTACAGAAAAGGGCAAGCCCATCCTCTATGTGCCAGGCATCAGTGATCTGGACGATATTCAGACCATTGCCAGCCTCACCATCCTCAGCCATCTGGCCGAAAGAGCCGCAGAATATGATACTGAGATTATCGTGCCCTGCCGGTTTTCGATGGTGCTCTCCGCTGCCAAAGAAGTGGTGCGCGAAGCCTATCTCAAAGCCGGAAGACTGGATGCCTACAAGCCTGATAATGTCTTTTATCTCACCGATGACCAATTTGGCTTTGTGGCAGGAATAGACGGCATCATGCTGCGCAGAAAGCCTGCGGCAAACTTCTTTATGGGCTCCTTTTATGCGGAGTCCCTGATTCTGGCTGAAACTGGCTTTGCCACCGGTGCCATCCAAACTGCGGGTACCGCTCAGGCTCATCAATTGCCTTTCTTTGTAGTCACCTGTGATTATACCTTGATCGGTGAAGAACTTTTTGCCGCCAGTGCCTATCTCTCCAAAGACCCCCAACAGCTTGGCAGCCTCAAAGGGCATGATTTTGGCAAACTTGTGATCATCCTGCTCATCATCCTGGGCGTGATCCTGGAAATCCTGGAGACATCAAACCTCAAAGAATTTATCGCAGGAGCAATCTCATGAAAAGCTCAGCACCGCTTATCTTCGCTTTCATCGTTGGCATTATTGTTCTGCTCTCAGAATTTATCCCCCATAGTCCTTTCAACGAGATCGTCTCCACCTTGGAAGGCTGGTTTATGATTATCTCCGGTTTTGCCATCCTGCTGGGACAGATCAGTCTGATCAGGATGAATACCCACAAGATAGTGCACAAACTTGACAATTGGCAGTATCATCTGGCTGGGCTGATCAGCTTTGGCCTGATGCTCGCATTGGGGCTCTTATGGGGCATGCAGGAAACCCCCGGCATCCTGGGAGATGCGACAGGGATTCAGGCCTGGCTGGGACAAAAGCCCTTTGACTATCTCTTTGAAAATGCCTATTTACCGCTCTCGGCTACGCTCTTTTCGCTTTTGGCCTTCTTCATCGCCTCTGCTGCCTACAGAGCCTTTATCATCCGCGGGCTGGAATCTAACCTGCTCATGATCACCGCCATCATCGTGATCATCGGACGCACCAGTATCGGCACCATGCTCACCGGCTGGCTGCCAGAAAGTCTGCACTTTTGGCATTTCCCCAATCTGGCTGATTTTATCATGGAATTTCCCAATACCGCAGCCCAAAGAGCGATCCTCATCTCCGCAGGACTGGGGATTGTGGGCAGTTCCCTGAGGATCATCCTGGGCATAGAGCGCAGCTATCTGGGAGGTGACAAATGAAGATATCCGTTTTAGCCGAACGCAGAATCATCTACCTGGTGCTCCTAATTGCCGTTGCCCTTCCCCTCCTCTTCCCCATTGGCTGGAAGACGGAAGTTTCGGGATACACCCAGATGGCCTATGATCTCATCGAAAACACTCCCGAAAACAAGGTGGTAATCATATCCTTTGATTACGATCCTTCCACCATGACCGAGCTGCAACCTATGGGAGAAGCAATGATCGAACACGCCTTCAAACGTGATCAAAAGATCATTGCCACAGCCCTGTGGCCGATGGGAGTGCAGATGGCCGAACAAGCCTTTGAAAAGGTGCTGCGTGATTATCCCGACAAAAAGCGGGGTCTGGACTATGTGAATCTGGGCTACAAGGTAGGCGGTATGGTTACTATCCAAGCTATGGGACGGGATCTGAAAGAAGTCTATCCCAATGACACCAGAAATACCCCCTATGACCAGATTCCCCTGCTGGCCAATACCAGACGCTTGAAAGACGTAGCCTGGGTGAGCTCGCTCTCCAGCGGAGTGCCTGGCTTGAAGGAATGGATGATGGTGGCACGGGATTCTTACAACGTCCCCGTCACAGGTGGCTGCACCGCAGTAAGTGCGCCCGGCTTCTTCCCTTATGTGAATGAGCAGCGGCAGCTTACCGGCCTCCTGGGTGGACTCAAAGCCGCCAGCGAATATGAAAGTTTGATCGGCAGATTGGGCTCTGCCACCACCAAGATGGACGCCCAATCCGTTGCCCACCTTCTGATTCTCGTCTTTATAGCCCTGGGCAATATCAAGGTATTTGTCGCCAAGAAAAAGAAGACCACCAAGACCAAGGCATTTATTATCAAGAGGAGGAAGAGCAATGATTAGCATAATGAACACCTTTGGAGTCTGGCTCGCCGCTTTCTTCACCCTGTGTATCTTCAGCTTTTTGTACCAGGACAATCCCTTCTATAAGTTTGCCGAACAGGTCTTTGTAGGCCTGTCTGCGGCTTATTGGCTGGTCTATATTATCTACTCGATCATGGTGCCGAATCTCTTTGCCAAGCTCGCTGCTGATTTCTCGGGCAATATCATTTTACTCATCCCGGCCGCCTTGGGGCTGATGATGCTCATGCGCATCCATCCCAAAACCCAATGGATCAGCCGCTACCCCATCGCTATCATGGTGGGCACTACAGCCGGAATCTCAATGCTGCGCTATATGAAGAGCGATATCCTGCAACAGCTTACCGCCACCATGATCAATCCTTTTGCCGCAGATACTACCCCAGAAGTAATCGGGAATCTATTGATGATAATAGGCACCATCTGTGGCGTGTACTTCTTTTACTTCAGCAAGAAACAGGAGGGCGTCTCCAAGGCTGTCTCCAAGGTCGGTATCTGGTTTCTGATGGTGAGCTTTGGCGCTACCTTCGGTTACACTGTGATGGCACGTATTTCACTATTGATCGGCCGTCTGGATTTCCTCTTGGGAGACTGGTTACATCTGATAAAATAAGGAATGAATATGCTACAATTACACCAACGTTTTATAGAGATTGCAAAGCGCTTCCCGCAGCGCATAGCAGTTTATGATAAATCCACCGGCTCAGATTATACCTATGACAAAATGCTGATAGCCAGCCTGATCCTGAGTGGACATATTGGCAAAATCAAAGACAGATACATCGGCATCCTGCTGCCCACAGGCGTGGGCGCTATGCTCACCATCCTGGGTACCTTAATGAATGGTAAAGTTCCTGTAATGATAAATTACGCCACTATGGCCATAGAGAATTGCCGTTATGCCCGGGATAAATGCCAATTTAAGACCATCATCACCAGCAAAAAGCTCTTGGCAAAACTGGGACTTGAGCCCATAGATCACATGATCTTTGTGGAGGATATCTTAGCGGGTGTGAACCTGATCACAAAGCTCAAAGCGGCTCTGACCTCCAAGCTGCCCTTTTCCTTGCTGAAAAGCCTGGTGCATCATGGCGAGCTATCTGAGATCTCGGTGATTCTATTTACCAGCGGCAGTGAAAAAGAACCCAAAGCAGTGCAGCTTTCACATCGCAATATTTTGCACAACGTAAATGCCTTCCCCAAAATGATCACTTTGGATGAAAACGATGTCTTTGCCTCGATCTTGCCGATGTTTCATGTCTTTGGACTCACGGTGGATTTCTGGCTGCCAGCTTTGATCGGAGCCAGTATGGTGACCTATGCCAATCCCCTGGAATATCGCACAGTATGCGATTATATCAGGGATTACAAGGTTACCTTTATCGCCGCCACTCCAGCCTTTTTCTATGGCTATCTGCAAAAGTCCACCCCGGGAGATTTTGCCTCTGTGAAGATCGCTATTGCCGGAGCAGACCGGCTTCCAGATAAGATCTATGAAGGATTTCAGAATAAACATAATATCACCCTTTTGGAAGGCTATGGAACCACCGAAACCAGCCCGGTGATCTCGGCCTGTATTCCCGGAGCCCACAAACACGGCTCAGTCGGGCTGCCCATACCTAATACCCAGGTGCGCATCCTCGATGTTCATACGGATAAGATCCTCGGCCCCAATCAGGAAGGAAAGATCCTGGTGAAAGGAGATCTGGTGATGGAAGGCTATCTCTACGATTTGGAAGAAACCTCGCTGCGCATCCGGAATGGCTGGTATGATACCGGTGATATCGGCCTGATCGATGACGACGGCTATATCCATCACAAAGGACGTCTCAAACGCTTTGTGAAAGTAGGCGGAGAGATGGTATCCCTGGTGAATGTGGAAGAGCATCTCAGCGATCTTTTGCCAGATGATGTAATCTGTTGCGTGGTCGATGTTCCCCATCCTACCAAAGGAGCTGATGTGGTGGCCGCTGTGGCTAATGGAGACTTTGACATGCATAAAGTGCTCAAGCAGCTCAAAAAAGAGCTGCCTGCGATCGCCATTCCCAAGCAGTTTATCGTGATCGAAGACATCCCCATGATGGCCTCTGGAAAAGTCAATTTCCGCGAGGTAGAAAAGATAGTTCGCGAACAAGGACATAAGAAACGCTGATGGATATCACCTCTTTAAAGCATCCTGACTATCAAGCTCTGCTGGAGAATATCGCAGAAGTAGCTGCCCAAATCCACGCTTATGGCTGGGCTGAGGCCAATGCCGGTAATCTCAGCATTGATGTAAACAATATCGTGAGTAAGCATATTCCTACTAAAGATAAATGGTTCATCGTTTCTCGCACGGGCAGCCGCTATCGACAGACCGCCATCCGGCCCTGTGACAATCTGCTTTTGGTAAACTGCAGTGCAGAACAAGATATTTTCTTCCCTGAAGCAGCCAAACCCACCAGTGAATGGATCAGTCATCGCAGCTTGCAGATGGCCAACGCACGTTTTTCTGTGATTTTGCACACCCATCCCGCCGAGATCATTGCTTTATCGTCCCTGCCCATCATGCAGCAGCCGCAAGAGTTTAACCAGATGATGAGATCTATCTTGCCGGAGCTGCCTCTTTATTTACCGGAAGGGATTGCCATCTGTCCCCATAGACCACCCGGTTCCTTGCAGCTCTGCCAGAGCAGCGAGAAAGCTTTGACGGATCAAAAAGCCTTGATCTGGATGGGACACGGCCTGCTTACTTTTGCTGAGGAGCTTGATGAAGCTTTGGATTACATGGAGATAATCGTCAAGGCCGCGCGCATCTTCTTTTTGAAATCCAATATGCAAGGCTAATCTCTCAATCTGGATAAGAAGCTGTAATACAGGTATTTGCTACCGGTATATCAGCCGTTCCCGCAGACAAATAAGCAGACCATCACATAGACTGCTAAATACTTCTTGACAGTTTAGCAGTCCTGACTATCTTATCGCTCAGAAACACATTACAAAAAAGGAGTTTATGAGCATGGCTACTCAAAAGAAAAAAGAAACCGGGGCACTCAGTATCCATACTGAGAATATCTTCCCCATCATCAAGAAATGGCTCTATTCCCAGCATGACATCTTCCTGAGAGAACTCGTCTCAAACGCTGTGGATGCTATCTCAAAGCGTAAATATGCAGACGCTGAATTCAAACCAGAAGACATGAAGATCGAGATCAAGCTGGATAAATCTAAGAAGACTTTAGAGATAATAGATACAGGAATCGGCATGACTGCCGAGGAAATCAAGAAATACATCAATCAGATAGCCTTCTCCGGTGCCGAGGACTTTGTGAACAAATTCAAAGACGTGCAGAGCAATATCATTGGGCACTTTGGCCTGGGCTTTTATTCCTCTTTCATGGTCTCAGACAAGGTCACCATAGATTCTCTCTCCATCGAAGAAGGCAGCAAGCCGGCTTTTTGGGAGTGTGATGGCAGCACCTCATACACCATGGCAGAAGGCAAGCGCAAGGAAGTAGGAACCACTATCACGCTGTTCTTTAATGAAGATTCCAAGGATTATGCCCAGGATGATAAGATCAAAGAGATCCTGGAGCGTTACTGCAACTTCATGCCCTATCCGATCATGTTTGATGGCAAGCAGATCAACCAATTGGAAGCACTGTGGAACCGCGTTCCTTCCGAAGTCAAGAAAGAAGAGTATATCGAATTTTACAAACAGGTCTTTCATGATTACCAGGAGCCTGTTTTCTGGATTCACCTCAATGTGGATTTCCCCTTCAAGCTCAAAGGAATCCTGTATTTCCCTAAACTGCGCAACGAACCCGAAATGTTCAAAGGCGAGGTCAAGCTCTTCTGTAACAACGTCTTTGTGGCAGACAATCTGGAAGACCTCATCCCGGAATTCCTCCTGCTCCTCAAAGGCGGCATAGACATTCCGGATATCCCGCTCAACGTCTCCCGCAGCTTTTTGCAAAATGACGCCCAGGTGCAGAAAATCTCCAAATACATCATCAAAAAGGTGGCAGACCATTTCCAGGCAACCTTCAAAGAAGACCGGGGGAAGTATGAGGAATACTGGAAAGACATCAATACCTTCATCAAGTTTGGCATGCTCAAGGAAGACGATTTCTTTGAAGCCATGAAGGATATCGCTATTTTCAAATCTGCCAGTGGAGACTACCTCACGGTGGAGGAATACAAATTGCGCAATGCGGCAAACTCCAAAGATGACAGCACCAAAATCTGGTACGCTGCCAGCGAAGATACCCAGGTGAGCTATTTGAATCTGATGAAAGAGCAGGGCCTGGAAGTGATCTATCAGACCTCCCCGCTGGATATTCACCTGTATCAGAGGCTGGAAGGCAAGCTGGAGAAAGTGGAATTTATCCGCGTGGATAGTGAAGTGAACGAGCTCTTGGTAAATCAGGAAGGCAGCAGTATATCGGATGCCGACCGCGAGCATCTTAAGAAACTGTTTTACAAGGCCCTGGGGCAAAAGGTGGAAGCTTCTTTCAGCAAAGACAGCCTCAAGGACTTCTTCAAGAAATATCCTGAAGCCGCCACCCTGCTCAGCAATTATCAAATCCAACAGGATGAACAGACCCTGATCAACCTGCTGGAGCTGCCTGCAGAGACAGTAGAAAAGCTGGGAGCAAAAGCTATGGAAGAGCTGCAAAATCAAGCCTACACCGAGCTCAAAGTGGAAGTGAAAAACCTCAAAACCAAAGAGATTCCCGGCATCATCGTCTTCAGCGAATTTATGCGCCGCTGGCATGATATGGACATGGTTTCCCGCATGGGCGGAGCCGGCGATATGCTGAAAAACCACTCTCTGGTGGTCAATACCGAAAACGAAGTGATCCAAAAGATCCTGAAGCTGGATAAAGACGGCAAAAAAGAGCAGGTAGATACCCTCTGCGCTTACATCCATGACCTCTCGCTTTTGGAGCAAAAACCCTTCAGCGGAGAAGAGCTAAAAGGCTTCATCCAGAAAGCTAACAAGGTGCTATCCTACATATAAATAGATATATCAAGTTAAGGCTAAGCTTTATCCACGAGCTTAGCCTTTTTTGTGCAATCCAACCAGCTCGATAATCTGCTTAGTGATTCGGGCAAAGACTGGCTCAGGCATCCAGAATTGACATGGTGCCTTTGGACAGTTTATCATGCAAAACACAGCATTTTCCTCGTCCAGTATTATGCGTTCAAATACGAGCTTGTGAGATGCCCTAAAATGAACAATAATTATAGTTAATAATATATGATCTTATCTTTTACAAAATATCCTCTCTGTGCTTTTTTTTGCCCAGATTATAGTATTTTGAGCTGTCAAATTGAGTAAAAAAGAAAGCGATTTCCAGGATGTTTACGTGAACAGGGATGATGATGACATCGAAGTAAAAATGAATGTTCCTGGGTCGTTAGATTGGCGTTAGATAGTGGCGTTAGATAGTGGTGGATAGTGGCGTTAGATAGCAAATCCTATATGTATTTGATCCTTTCTCCCTCTTTCCAAGGCGTCGATCATGTCTTTATCTACCGTTAATCAAGCGTTAATAGTTAACGCTTGATTAAGGGTAGATAGACATGTGATCAAGTGGCTGGAATGAGTAAGGAGAACCCAAGAATGCTGGTTTATCCGGGGGATGAAAAGGCTCTCTTTGCCGCTTGA